>JACLAB010005575.1_pt1 | contig 21207 bp, 17 predicted proteins | sample 8027921 | NCBI WGS metagenome assembly JACLAB01 (sample SAMN15725117, study PRJNA655200) | protist metagenome | isolation source: fluorescence activated cell sorting (FACS) single amplified genomes of... | place: USA: West Boothbay Harbor, Gulf of Maine | collected 2000-07-19
TTCGTTTCAGTTGCCTGAGTTGAACAATGTATCATCTTTTCTAAGACTTTAATTTAGCTAAAACCCGGAGAGGAGGACTCAATGGAGCTAAAAGTGAAGTGGATTGAATTGCAGCAAGCTGGTGCTCGCGCAAACCTTCAAAGGTACTTCCGGAAGTACTTCCGTACATCCGTTCGTACGAAATAAAGTACTTTCGTACTTATTACCTTCGTACCTACCTTGCTTGGTACTTTCGTATTACGTACGAAAGTACTTTCGAAAGTACGAAAGTATGTACGAAGGTACTCTACAGTAGGGCCTACTTCCACTTCCGGAAGTATTATACTTCCGGAAGTACAACTAATAACGTTGTACCTTCAAGATAGAATATATACCTTCATATATACGAAGGTATGTATGTATGTAGCTACGAAGGTAGCTAGCTACCTTCGGTAGTTAGCTAGTAGCTAGACTTTTTTATTTAGAGTGCGTGTAGATCTGCTCCGTGTCACTAAAATAAATACCTTCGCACTCGATACCTCTAGCTAGGGCCTACAGTATTCACTTGGAATATTTCTTTGAGTAACAGGGTCTGCTATTGGGGGAAGTGCGAAGCACTCTCCGTGAAATTTCGACCAATCACGTGCGTTTCGGCGGTGCGTCCAAAGCTGTGACCTAATTTTGATCGGGCGTGCGCTTTCAGATCTCGCGTGTTTTCACCAGAGTGTTTTCGCGACGCTCCCTATCAAATCTGCGTTTCATCGGAGTCAGATCTCAGTTTATGTTTCAAATCGCGTTGTGGTTGACCCATAAGTCGAAAGATCGACCCGCCGATGAGGTATTTATGAACGTGAAGACGAGTGCAGATGAGATTGTGAGTTTAAAGGAGATTTAACTCGGATTTGCTTTCAAAATAGGTGCTCCCCTTTCAAGTGAATTTAAGAGAGTTTACCAGTATATATTCGTGTCGTAGATTCGAGTGTGGGTTCGCAACTCAACGCGACGTGGCTCTTTACGCTCGGGCGACGCGCCACTTGCGCGCGCGGCGCGCCCGAGCGCGCGCGGGCGCGCGCGGGCGCGCGGGCGGGGAGGCGTGGGACGACTCTATCCGATGAACCTCGACGGCACGCCGGGCGACGACGTGGAGGCACCGTTCGTGACGTGGAGTATGAGTTTCAAACCTCTGTGCCGATCGAGACCGCCGATCAACCCGATCCGCACTTCCCCAACTGACCGAAGGCCGAAGCGCCGGAGGCGCTGATGTGTATTCTCGGGGCACCCTAAATACCGTGTATTGGAATACACGGTATTTAGGGTGCCCCTGTATTCTCTATCATAAAGTTCAACTATCTTCATAAACTTATTTATGCACTTCCGGAAGTAAATAATAAACAACTTTTACATGTACGTGTACCTTTTCATAAATACGGTAACAACTTTATGAAGGTACATAATAATATCTACGAAGGTACGTAATAAGTACGGAAGTACGGAAGTACGAAAGTACCTCCGAAGGTACTTCGTTCCGTACTACTTTCGAAAGTACCTTGGTATGAACATCTCTCCATACATAACAAGCAACTTATTATTTCCGTACCTTCGTAGCTACACGTAGGAAAGTACAAAAGTACTTTCGTACTTCCGTACATCCGTACAGTACGGAGATAGATAGCTATTGTACGGAATCGAAGTACTTCCGGAAGTACTTCCGGAAGTACTTCATTCCGTACTTCAGTACGTCAGTACTTCCGCACTTCCTGCAGAACGAAGGCCCCGAAATACCTTCGAAGATAGATACTTCCGAAGGTACCTCGGAATGATGAAGTACACGTACACGTGCGCTTCGAAGATATAAAACATGGAAATAGGTCTAGAATATCTTCATTCGTAGCCTCTCGCTCAATACATTGTTGTACAATAGCACAGCTGTACACGTACACGTACATCTACAAGTCATCTACATACATCAGTACATACACGTACTAAATTCGACGAGAAATTGAGGTAGGGGTTTCAAGGTCTGGGATTCGAGTACACGTACAGTCGTACACGTAGATACGTAAGTGTACAGATACGTTTAAGGTCACGCTCCGCTAATTAAATTTCCCGTGCCAAAAGTACGAAATTTAGACGAAATACGAATACAAATTGCAAAAACGTACTTTCGTACGCGCTCGCGCGCCGTCGCTGCGCGGATCAATTTGAAACTTCGTCACGATGTTTTCCATGACGTCGTTGATGCCCTCACAAAGTTTCGCGATTTTAGGAGGCCTGGATAACGGTTCTCGGACCCCTAAGGACCTTTTCTAAAAAAAAATCGCTGAGGTTGAAAGTACTTTCGTACGTTTTTGCAATTTGTATGCGTATTTCGTCTAAATTTCGTACTTTTGGCACGGGAAATTTAATTAGCGGAGCATGACCTTAAGCTTACAACCGATAAGCTTTTATATTTATACACATAAAAGCTGTACGAAGGTACGTGTAATACACGCACGTGCATGTACACGAAGGGCTAACGTATCTAGCTAGACTTGCTAGAGCACGTGTACAGCTGTACACTGTACAGTACTACTGTACTCGTAGCTAGGGCTAAACAACTTTAATTTACTTATCAGGAGGTGTTTCAAGCCGCTCGACGCGGTGGAGGCTCGGGCGTGCACAGACAGCTCTTCACGCACATGCCCACGGCATGAAGCACCAATCAAAGGGCTGGCGCAAGCTCGCGAAACACGGCCAGGCGTGGAACATGCTTCGGACGATGGTCACGCAGCTCATCACGCACGAGCGGATCAAGACGACCGTCGCTAAGGCGAAAGACCTGCGCCGCGTCGCCGATCGCGTCGTCACGATGGCGAAGCAAGGGACAATCGCGGGCCGTCGCAAAGCGCGCGCACTTCTTCGGACAGACGAAGCGGAGCAGAAGCTGTTTTACAACCTCGCGTCGCGGTATAAAGACCGCGGGGGGGGGTTCACGAGGGTGCTACAAACGGATCAGCGACGGAGCGACAGCGCAAAGATGGCTTTCATCGAATTCGTAGACAGGGAGGGGGAGCTGAGGCCAGCGCGGCCAGCTAATGGGCTCGGTCTGTCGTGGGCGGCAAAGGATTATGTAAAGAAGAAATGGGCACAACGCGCACAAATTGGGGAAGAGCGCATCGCAAGTCGCTGAGGTGGCGGAGGAGACGGGGATGGGGTGAGCTAAGCGAGCGTCAACAGCGGGAAGGCTGCCCTCCCACCGTGCTAATTGCCAAGAAATTAACAATTAACGGCTAGATGGCTATGGCTCGACACCCCTCCCTCATCCGGTTCTTCTACTCGCATGCACGTCGGTATCCTCGTTATTGTCGTCTGCCGCTGCTGCTCCATTGTCGAAGCCACAGACAAGCTCCTCACTCTACCTTGTTTTCTGTTCCGTACGCTTCAGCCTTACTGTTCTTCTTCTTTTTCGGCATCAGGCCCGGTGAAACGATGAGGATATTAAATATGCACAGCATAATCTGGGAAATCATCACCATGTAGTGCTCTTGAACGGTGTACCCCTGGTCCATGTGCGTTATGTGTCGGAAGTGGTAGATGAGGTATGGCTGCCAAAAGAACCTGATCGAGAGCGTCAGGTGGTAGCAGAGGTCGCAGAGACGGTTCAGAGTGGATCCACGCGTGAGCTGCCTGATATCGTGTTGCGACAACCGAAAAAAAAAATGAAAATATGTCAGCGGCACGAATGCAAAGGATAAGTACTTATGAGGCTGACGTTGACACTGACAAAAGACGAATTCGTGCACCGACGCACCGCCGTGTGATTAAGAAGAACGTGTTCAGCTCCACGATCCCGTCCCTGCACGTCTCGATAGCGTGTTCCGGGAACCGTAGCGGGTGCAGAAGAATCATAAATGTCAGGACGTGATGTAGTACGATCGCCCACGCGTATCGCGGGACAGCGCTTGGTGAAAACGCGATCCACATGGTGTCCACCGCAATGTAGGTGATGAAGATCTTCGTCACGAGGTGCGCGTCCATCGCGCCGGTGAGCCCAGCGATGCACATCGATGATAGTGCGCCGACGAGGGGGATGTTCAGGGCGTCGTGAAGACGGTACGACAGCGACCGCGTCATCTTCGGAGAGGCTGTCGCGGCGGGGGACTCATCCACCAACCGTCGGTGGCTCGCTCGCTCGAACACCCGTCCATATTTATGATAGGGCCATAGCTGAGCATAATATCCTTCGAAGATATTTAGGACCTAGGGATATTTAGGGCCCTATGGCCCTACCGCCTACAGTAGGTACAGTAGGGCTATTATTAGCCCTATGTATGATAAAGTTGCAATCAGTCGTAGATTCATACGTGCTCACGTGTTGTATCATAATTCATGACTTTATATTTATATTTGTTATGTGTGCGTGTACGACTAAAACTGCACTGTTATTTGTGCTCACGTGTTGTGAAGGATTGACTTATTATGGGCAAATCGCGTGCTCGTATGGGCAATCAGTCGTAGATTACTAATACGTGCTCATGTGTTGTGAAGGATCGACTTTTTAGTTGCATATTTTATTACATACTGTACGTACGTGTACGTACGTGTAGCCCTAGCTAGCTAGCTAGATACAGTATCTTCGTATTTATTTGTAGGGCCTCGGGTAATGAAAAAGAGCAGCCATAGAGACATCCTTTTAGAAAAGTGAACCATAACTTCTACGTTGCTTCTGTCTGCAAGCGGGCGATTTATTTCGGCGAGTAATCGCATCAATAAAATTTATGTTCTCAAACTGGTTTGGACTGGACAAAGATCAAGGGGTTTTGCCGGCTGAAAGGTGCGTTTTCGTCTCCTCGCAGCGAGAACATTACTTGGTAACCGTGTGGCGACTGTCCAAATGAGCTGAACTCATCAGAGTCTCTACTTCTTCAATAAATTATTTCATGATATGAATTCACCCACAATGATCATCAGGACTGATTTTCGCACCAATTTTTCACTGCAGTATTTTCCATGAGTATCCTCACCCCGAAAACTGGAGGGACATCGTGGACAGGCTACATGCACGCTTCGGTCCAAACGCAGAGGAAATTCCCTTGGATATGTGCCCCTGTGGTAATCGCAAGGCGACACTTAGACGGTTTTTAGTTGCCCGCAAGTACAACATAGATGAAGCGGAGATGATGATACGGGACACGTTGTCATGGCGTCTGACCGTCACTGTTGGTAATGTGCAAGGCGTAGATAACATCCTCCGTGCCAAACCACGTTGGGACCTTCTCAGTGAGAACCGCAAGATGATACCCTCTACACCGTTCCATTGTCGTTCGAAGCAAGGGTTCCCAGTATATTTGCTGAGGTTAGGCAAGGGTGATGGCGCATTGGCGACAACGACATCGGAGGAGTGTCACGTGTACTGCTCAATAATCAGGGGAGAACATCTTACTAAAGTTCTAATACCAGCAGCTCAGGTCCTGCACACAAATAGAAAAGACTGTAGTCGACAGCATTTGTTAAGCACGAAAAATAACGACAATGCCAAAAATGCGAGCAGTAAATCTGGTTCAGATGATGATTATATCTTGATGGATAAACAAGTTGTCATCGTTGACCTTGAAGGCCTGGGAATGTCGGCGTTGCGTTGCTTGTATGTTTTCAAGACTATCAATTCAGTTGCAGCGTTCAATTATCCTGAGTTATCGAAGGCGATCTATGTTGTGAATAGTCCTCCTGTTTTTGATTATCTTTGGTCGGTGGTCAAACCACTTCTCGCAGTGCATACCCAAAGCAAAATTCGGATTTTCAGATCAGGCGCCAGACAATATGAGGCTCTCCAGAACATTCTTGAGGACGATGATATTCCAGACTACTTGACGCCTCAAGTTGAAGGCAAAGCTCCGCGAGGTTTGACGGGGACGGTCACCGACGCTACGAACCCGGATTTTAGGCCTCGTGGAGTAGTTGAGCTCGATGATTGGATTCTAGCCCAGTCTCGTGGAGAACCACTCAATTCAACATAACTTTATACCAGAGATTTTTTCTGTCAACTTTTGTTACTTTGAAGCTTCCAACTTGAAACGGTCCTTTTCCGTCGAAGAAGCTTGTTCAACTGTAAATAACGAAGTTACATTTTTAATCAGTCCATAAGGAGTCGCACAATGCACCGTATTTGAACAATTTAAAACACGGAGCAGTGCAGAACTAGTATTGTTTTATTAGGGAATTAAAATACAAATTGCAGACTTGTAAAATTGGTACACGAGTTTTGTAACAACACATTCCCTTAAAACACCAGCCGAGACGTGGTCTATGTCTATTCATCGCCTCGGCGTAAGCTTCACGGGCATCCCGGCTTTGGTGTGAATCGTCGCGCCGGTGATCATCTCCACGTCCTCCTTCTCGCACGCGAGCTCCACGTCGAAGCGTTTCATCAGGACGCTCAGCGCCACCGTCGCCTCCATCATCGCGAACATGTCCCCCGCGCACCGCCGCTGCCCGCCGCCGAACGGCACGTACGCGAAATCCGTGGAGGTCTCGTTCGGGTACAGCCCGATCGCGAGCTCGGCCTGGAGCCCTCTCCAGCCCTCCACCGCGGGGTTTTGAAACGGACGCTTGAACCAAAACTTTACAATACCAGAATTGCAGACTTGATATTGATATCGTTGGTAGATTTGTTTCGTCACTTCATATTGAACAATGTTCGTCTTTCTTATTTGAAATGAAGTGGTTATCGATCTCAGGGAAGATCGGATGAATAAGCACATTGGAGAGAAACACTTGAACTCCTATATCTAGTTGTCAGAGCGCTCGACTTGAAGCACTGGGCAGTTTTTGAAATGCCTTGTCGACTGTCTCCTTTGGGGTATAATTCCCGTTCCAGAGTCGTTATCCTTGCTTCAAGCTGGATGATGACGTCTCTATGTGTGTGGGCTGGCTGATGTGGAGCGAGGATACTCTGACATCCTGAACTTTCTTGGGTGTCAAGAAGTTTGACAGCTTCAACGTGTGTGTGTGCTTCAATTGGAACAACTCTGACATCGTATGAGTCCCTTTCCTGTGACCGTTTAGGTAGTGTTTTGCAGGAAGACCCGGTCTGTCCATATGCAAGATCACGCAACGGTCGCGTGCATATAGTCATTCCCAGCAGTGAAAAAACTTGGTGCATACGAACAGGGTCAAAAAGGTACCAGTATGCCACTAGGGCTTCAAGACCTGACGCGTTTACATGTTCTTGTTTTCTGTGACCTGAACGTGACTCATGACCGTAGTCGCGACCCCATTTAAGTATCGAAAGTTCTTCGTCAGTAAGTGCACCCTCGCATAGTAGGCGATTGAGATGACCGTTCATAGCTGTTGCGGAGCACCATCCACGCTTGGTAGCTTCCTGGGGACGTATAGTAAAACTCGAAGACCCACTCTTAGCTGCATCTTTTGCTCTGCGACATATCATGTGCTGTCTAGCATAAACTTCCCACACTGCATCCCCTAGATAAGTGTAAGCAAGTGCTACGTTAGGATTTCGAGTCACTAACGGAGCCGGAATCGAAGTAAATTGAGCGGAAGCAACATGTATCGGCTTTACGCAGGTCGCAGAGTAAGTGCGCAAATGTGTGTCTCCGGTTACATGCTTCTTTCTTCTAGAACTTGTGACACTTAGACCTGACGTTCGAATGAAGTCACGACAAAGGTGTCGACCGGATAAATTCCTTAGAACCACGAAGGTAGCGCGGGAACCTGATGTCATCCCGCAAAGTTTATGGAGGTATGGACTACTGCGTGTATTTATTTTGGCAAGTGTGTGTGTGTGTGTCTTTTGGCAAGAGAGTCCAAAGCTCCAAACTGTGGGGCACAGTACACGTACTCGTAAAATCGAGACTCGGCGCAGGGAAAGATTGCAACGGGATGGCAACTGTAAGTTGCTATCGGTTACTGAAACTCTCGCAGTTTCGCACGGATAGCCCTATTAAAACTGTCTGTCGAAGAGCTAAACCACTCGCTCGCCTCCGCCTGTTTGAAAACAACAACAATATGTGTACTGTACGTGTACTGTACTACGCCCTTTAAGCCCTGAATTAGCGTGAATTGACGGAGCTTAAAGGGTTAGTTGTACTTTCGTACAGTACAACGTACAACTAATAACGTAACAAATGTACTGTAGCCCTAGCTAGCTCATAGCTAGCTCATTGTTGTTTCTCTCCGGAAATAAATAAAAGTTTTACCTTATTAACAACTTTTACGTACGTACAGTACAGTACGTGTACTGTGCAGTGCAGTACACGTGCAACTTCATACGAAGGTAGTTGTTTATACTGAACAAACATGTACTGTATGAGTCATGTATGCATATGACAACTTATTTTTAACATCATGAATAATATTGTACGAAACGAAAGTACTTTCGAAAGTACCGTACGTGTAGCGTGTACAGTACTGTACTATTTGTAGTTTTGTACGAAAGTACCTTCGTATTTATCTTCAGGGCTGCAGTACAGTACACTACGTACGTACGTAGTGCGTGTACTACGTGTACTACGTGCACATGTTGTAAGGCTAAATAAAGTGTTTGCTGTTTTTTATCATCAAACGAATTATTTTCCAATACAGTACTGTACGTGTAGTTGTAGGGCTACAAGTAAAAATTTTAAGTCGTACAGTAAGAACTTATTGTTTTCCTAGAAAAACGACGTTTGAGTTCGCGAAAAAACTGTCTAATGAGACTTAAGGTACAACGTACGTGTACACGTGTAGTCCTCTGCGAAATTCGAAAAAATCCACCTAAAAAACGTACTCGTGACGAAAAACACGTACAAAAGTGTACGCGCGAACACCCGCGCGCGAAACCTATCTCCTCCGCGCGCGATGCATGTCTGCGCGCGAAACTTTGCACGATTACAGTTCTAAGGCATGCGCACAACGCTACGCCGGGGTTTTTTGACTTTCGCGCGCGTCGCGAAGAAATCGCAGATCTTGCCCGAAATCGCGATTCGCGACGTTCGCGTACCCCTCTCGCGACAGAGAGCATGAACGCAAAATCCCCGGCGTAGGAAGTTCGGCGTTGAAGCCCGGAACGCGATGGTGCAAAAGAAAATCCGTTTAGATCTCATTCGAGGAAGGAGATAGGTTTCGCGCGCGGGTGTTCGCGCGTACACGTTTGTACGTGTTTTTTGTCACGAGTACGTTTTTTAGGTGGATTTTTTCGAATTACGTAGAGGACTAGTTGTACCTTAACTTGGCAGATTACCGCCCTAAAGGAGTGCATAGCTGCATAATAGTGTATTGTGCATACAGTAATTGCAATAACTGACAATTTATTTGTTTATTTTACAAGGTGCTCTGTCAAAAATCACATGTGCCGCCGAGGCCTAGTAGGCCGAGACGCCATATACTGGTCCTCGAATACGCCGTGCAAGCTGAAGGTCCTTCGGCATAATTGTTACCCGCTTGGCATGGATTGCACACAGATTACAGTCTTCGAAAAGATGCACAAGAAAATCCTCTGTGGCTTCCTGAATGGCCAGTAGGCTCTCGGCCGTGTATCTAAAGGGCTCAGGAGAAACCTCATTGGATATTTCTCTCACCTGTTCAAAGCGGAGCCTCAAAAAACATAAAACAAAATGTGCAGTTTCTCATCATAAGTAGTCTTTGCTCACCAGACGACAAAATGGGGCCTTTCTAATGAGCAACTCAGTGCTCTTCTGAAACTTCCGGATTTCTTTCAGGGCCAACGTTCCAGGTTTGTAACGACGGCGCTTCCTTTCTGCAAATGGCACAATACCAGGTACATGGGAAAACAAGTGAGTAGCCACTTTGAGAGGAAAAGTGCTGTTTTAAACAATAGAGTAGCAACAAAGATAATTGCAGTTGACAATCCGACAAGATACCTCGCGAAACGTCTATGTGTTCAGTTGAAGTTCCCAAAGATGATCTCTGCGGCGCTTCCCCCTGATAAGTTTTCAAACCTTTTAGAAAAAGTAAACGAGAGATCCGTGGGCACAATTAACAGACCAGGAGGTGATAGTCAGTGAGTACCTTTCTGGACTTCTTCCCGCGCAGTTTTCGAGCCATCGTAAAACGGATGGTCAGTGGAAAATCGGAGCACGATGTCTGTATCTTTTTGCTGAGACAGTGGTCAAGAACTGTGGTTGCACCGCGAAACGCGAATCGTGACAGAAGGGTTTCCGGAGAACACAAATATGTGCACTATCTCCAAAAGTACTTTCGTACAAACTAGTACACGTACACGTACACGTACACGTACACGTACGTGTACATGTACTCATTCATGCATTAATATTATTTATTTGCTTGATTGGTGTCGAAATTTTAGTAAGTTGGGTGTACGTGTACAACTACATGTACAACGTACTGTACTGTACGCGTATATTTTAAAGTCTACACGCTCCGCTAATTAAATTTCCCGTGCCAAAAGTACGAATTTTGTGTGCGTATTTCGTCTAAATCGCAAAAATCGTACTTTTGCGCGCGCCCACGCGCCGTCGCGGCGTTCATCAATTTGAAACTTCGTCACGATGTTTTTTGTCAAGTTGCCGATGCCCTCACAAAGTTTCGCGATTTTAGGAGGTCGGCATAACGGTTTTCCGACCCCTGAGGAGCCTTTTTTAAATAAGTCGCTGAGGGGTCCGAAAACCGTCTTCTCGGCCTCCTAAAATCGCGAAACTTTGAGAAGGCATCGGTTGCGTGCTGAACAACATCGTGACGAAGTTTCAAATTGATGAACGCCGCGACGGCGCGTGGGCGCGCGCAAAGGTACGATTTTTTCGATTTAGACAAAATACGCACACAACGTTTACTTTTCCCGTCGTCGTCTCCGTCGAAGCGCGCGCACACGCGCGCGCGCGAGCGAGGCGCGACGGTCGCGCGCTCAATTTCGATCGCACGGCCGCTCGAGCGACCGCGCGAGGGGGTGACGCGCGTCGTCGGCGTCGCGAGGCCTCGGAGCGCGAAAGCTTTCCCTGGTTTTCGCTCTCGTACGAAGGTACGTAGCTAGCTATCTAGTTAGCTAGCTACGTATCGTACCTTCATAGATAAGTACGAAAGTACTTTCGTAGTACGAAAGTACTTTCGAAAGTACGAAAGTACGAAAGTACGTGTAGTTACGAAGGAAGGTAGTTGTTTATGATATGTTGTCTATGATATACGTACGTACGGTACATACATACAACATTGTACGAAGGTATTTATTTGTCTTCATCCGAAGGTACGGATAGGAAGTACGAAAGTACTTTCGAAAGTACAACGTAGTACACGTACATGAGCATTCGAAGGTAGCTAACTAGCTATCGAACGAAATACTTTCGTACTTTGTACTTTCGTATGTACTATGTACGAAGGTACATAGTCTATCTAGGCCCTACTTGTATTACAACCATTACCTTACAGTAGTACTTTCGTACAAGAAAGTACTTTCGTGCTTCCGTACGTACGTGTACTTCCGGAAGTATTTACTGTTTTATAAAGTATTCCAAGTTATCTTCGTTCATTATTCATACTGTAGACTAGTTGTAGACTACAACTTATTAGCTACAGACAACGTAGACCTGTACAGTATGATATGATACGAAATTTAAAAATAGGCCCTACATTGCGGAAGTATGGAAGTAGTGCCTTCTCTCAATATGTATCCGATACCTACACGTAGAAATATATGGCGATCTTTTATAAACATGAAAGCATGAAATTTGAACTCGCACATCAACGCCTTCGAAGATAGCTCGTCCATATATTAGCTAGTCTATGAAGGTAGTCTATCTACATGTAGATATGTTGACAAAGCTAGCTATCTTCAGGTATCATATTCCTATCTATACGTATACCTTGATGGTATGTAGATAGCTACCTTCAAAGGTTTCGAAGATAGTATGATAATAAGTACGAAAGTACTCTCGAAAGTACTTCCGTACAACGTTGTAGTCCAGCGAGTCTAGTTTTATTCAAAGGTACTTACGGAAGTACACTACGAGTACAACTATAACATATGTAGATAGTCTACTACTGCGTGCTCTACTCATAGCCCTAATATTGAAGTACAAAGGTGCAAGAAAAAGTAGTCTGCTCTATGCGACACACGTTTGACAGAATCTGCTGTTCAACCTGTGAAAAATGGTGGAAACGCAGGCACGCGTTCTATTTTCGCATACCTGAATCCATCGGCGTAATGATTTTACCGCCACTGTCATTTTTCGAACTCAATGGATTAAAATTTCGCTTCAAAGCGTCCTTGTTTCCCCCAAGGAATCGCACCAAGCTGAGCAGCTCGTCTCTTACAAGCCACGCTCTTACTTCCCCCCTATCTGCTATGACACATCCAATGTTATGATCTGGAACAAAAAACGGGGAATTCAATCCATCCAGCAAAGCCAGTACTCTTTCCTTAACGGGGCTACATCCGAAGACGGTGCTGTGTTTACCCCAACCTGTGACAACCTGAATCTGCTCTGGTAACTCACGTATTTGGACAGGGATTGTACACCTGGTTATCAAGTTCACACTATTCCTGCCGCCGTTGGCATCTGACACCGAACCAGATTTCTTGGCACTTTCCAGGATTGCACGTGTTCCCTGACCAGCAGCGCGAACGTCAAGGGGTGCGAGTGCTCGTGATCTCATTCGACGGAGCCACCAACGCAGAACCGTTTGTGCTGTACCTGCAGATCTGATCCGGTGAAGATCCAAGACACCCAGCTCATCTTCGCAGCGCAGGTGACCTTGCTCTTGAGCCTTTTCAAGCCACGAAGTGGCTCTGTCCCACTGGCCAGTTTCCTCGCACACGTCAATGAGAGCATCGAAAGTAAGTGAGTCAGGAGTAATCCCTTCTTCTTGCATCTGTATCATTGCCTTGCTAGCACATTGCCACTGACGGCGAACCTCGTAAGAAGCGATGAGAGAATTGTAAGTGTGTTTCGTTCGTGGTATACCTCTACTGACCATGTCAGTAAAGGTAGACTCAACCTCTGCGCCACGCTGTGATAAATGAAGACAGCGAAGAAGTGCGTCATATGCGTGTGTGATAGTAGGGGACTGAGAGCGATCACACAAGTTCCCTCCAGGGAAATTAATATCCTGATCTACACGGTTCTGATACACATCAGAATCCTCGTTCTCCGCGTCGATCCGTACGTTATAGCTGAACTCCTCCTCAACAATATTGGACAGGAAGTCCGAAAGGTCTCCATATTTCGAATCTGCCACGCTTGATAGTTTGACGCCCCCAATGACTTTCGGAATGGCCTGATCCCGCTCCTCCGGGCATTTTAAAAGAGCACGTCGAGTTGCAATCTCAGCATTTGATCTGGCATCTGCGACTGCCTGTAACTTTTCGATGCCGAACATGCAATCGTATGTAATGGCATCTGGAATCTGCTCACTTTTCAACAGCTCCCGAAAAGTGTGTGCTACCTCGGCCCAATTTCGCTCCGCAGATGCACCCATGAGTATAGTGTTAAATGTCACAAGTGTGGCACTAACTCCCATACTATGCATTAAGCGGAGAACCCTGCGAGCCGAATTATTATTGCCAGCTTTGACACAGGCTCCAAGAGCAGAGTTAAAAATTATAGCAGTTTTATGCAGCCAAGTTAGTTCACAAGCTTCATCCAGTAATGAGCAGGCCCGTCGATAGTCTCCTGCATTCCCATGTGCAGTGATGAGGACACTAAACGTGGTCTCATTGGGGTCAATGTGGAGCCTACACATATCATGTCGCATGGCTTCCATGTCCTGGAGGCGGCGCTGACGACCAAGGCAGGTCAATATAGCATTATATGTTGTGACATTGCGATGGACACCCTCATTCGGCATACGGTTGAACACCCTGGTTGCTTCGCGGTACTGAGCAGCACTCACAGCGGCACTTAAGATCGCATTAAATACTCCGGTGTCCACGGCAGTTCCATCATCAACAAGTGCATCAAAGGCATTGCGAGCTTTTTCCCACTGACCTCCTTTTCCATAGGCTGAAATTAGGCTGGTATATACACAGACGGATGGCTTGTGTGCAGGGAGGGAACGCTTCATCTCCGCGAAGGTGCGCTCAGCGAGCCTCCATTCATGTCCTCGAGCAAGCGCGGCAATCACCTCGTGATACGTTCTAGCATTTGGTTCTGGGCCGTATTCGCGCATCTCTAAAAGAAGACGGCGTGCGGCAACGTGTGTAGGGGGACGACTGCGCTTGCAAGCCCTCAGCGTGGAATTGTAAAATGCAAGTGCAAAACCATAATTTTCGGCCTCGAGCCAAGAAGAACTGAATGTACGCCGCATATATCGGAGAGACTTCAGCGCATAGCTTGCGTCGCCTCGGTCTGCAGCACGCTCTAAGTGGCGTAGTGAAGTTCTTAGCTCGGAGGTGCGTCCCTGATCGTTGAGATACTCAAATGGGTTGTCCGCACACGGATGAGCTGCGGAGCTCTCATTGCTCTGTACCGAACAGTCACGTTGCCCAAGACTTCGAGTTGTAAGACCTCTGCAACTGCGTGAACTAGGTGGCGGTGTAGACGTTCTGAGCAGGAGTTCTCTTCTTTTCGTTCGACTGTCTTCAGGAGGTTTTGACGCCCTGCTGCTAAAATAGTTCACGTAGCCGTACATACAACGTCGATCTTCAGTTGCGCGTTTCGAGATCTCTGCTACTCGAGATGACGTTGAGTATACACCGAGTGCTCTGGTTTGTTTTCGACGACATATCGTGGTGCTGTTCTCAATTGACGAGAGACACTTTTCACGACGTCGACTGCCGCCCGTGAATATTCGTGAATGTACGCATCGTCCGTCGAAGGTTCGCAACACAAGACCCTGGCGTCCTCTCCAGCGAAGGTTGCGTCTTGGGTCAGCATCCTGGTTAGTTCCTGGCGTGGCAGCGACCGTGATGGCTCCACTCATGATAGAACTCAATATAGTCCGAGCAAGAAAGCTCCGACCAGCAGAATGATCCGAGAGAGCTACTCGTAAAATACTGAAATACTACCGAAAGTACTTCCGTAGCCCTATATGTGTATGAGGTTACAACTTCGTTGCTACGCCTATCGAACACCTCGCCCTGGGAGCAGCCGGGTCAAACAACGTTTCCGGACGAGCTGAAAATCTGTGTGTGGGCTGAGAAAAAGGGAAGATGTGCAGCCTTCCTTACACGTAGGGCCCTACACGTGTACCCGCACAACATTATTATTTTTGGCTACTAAAGTACGGAAGTACCTTCGAAGGTACGAAAGTACGAAAGTACTTTCGTACTTCCGTATCATAACGTTACTGTAACGCACGCAACGCGTTACTTTCATACGAAGGTACTATCTTCGAAGGTACGAAAGTACCTTCGTACTTTCGTACTCGTAGCTAAAGTGTACCTTCGTAAATAATATTATTATTTTATGAAAGTACAATAATGGAGTAAATACGAGCAATGCACGTACGCACGTACGTACAGTACACGTGCAATTGACAGGGTTAAATAATACGAAAAAACTTCATAAGTACGTGTACAGCTGTACACGTACGTTGTACACGTGCACGGAAGACTTGTACGGAATGTGTACTTCCGGAGGTACTTCCATACGAGTACGACGATAAACGTAGAAGTACTGAACTTGCACTCAAAAAATTCTGGCAGCGCCTCTGGACTGCTGCCCTCTATCCTTTCACTCTTGGCATACCTCTGAGTGTGTTCGATAATCCTGTGCAATGGTTGTCGAGGCCAAAGATGTTGAAAGGGGAGAGGATGTTACTCGCACTTTCTTAGTTTTTCTGAATACGTTCACTTCAGAGGTAAACGGGACCGTCACCTCTATGCCACATACCAGGTATCGCGACTATGTCGAGCAACTCGAGAGCATGTATGATCGCAACGGGACCACGCTTTACGTCGATTTTCATGATCTAGCCGAGTGAGTACTGTGTCTACGTGATTTTTCCTTTTTCGCCTTCGGAACGTGGTGGTTTTTGTCAGAGCCACAAAAAACTACATCCGGAAGTACCTCAGACACATTTCCAAGTTTAAAATCGTCTTTTTTTCCTCTTACACAACTTTGTATTCTCGTCAGATTCGATAGCACATTTGCTCATGAAGCTGTCGAGGCAAACTTTTATAAATACGAACCGTTCTTGCGTCGGTCAGTACAGCTGTTCGTGAGAGAACATCGTTCAGCGATGAGCCATCGAGATGGGCAAGAAAAGGAGTTCTGGGTTGCCTTCGTTAACTTACCTCGCGTGCACCGTCTGCGTGGGCTAAAAGCCGAGAACATTGGTCAGCTCACTTCTTTCAGTGGAACGGTGACTCGCACATCAGAAGTTCGCCCTGAACTCATCTTAGGTACCTTCACTTGTGTCGAGTGTGGCACTGTGTGCCCTGACATAGAACAGCAGTGCAGATATACCACCCCTAACATTTGTCTGAACTTAAGTTGCTCAAATCGTATGAAGTGGACGTTGTCGCGTGAAGGATGTAAATTCATTGATTGGCAACGCGTAAGAGTGCAGGAAAATGCTGACGAGGTTCCTGCAGGATCATTACCGCGATCTATGGAGGTGATCTTGCGTCACGAGGCTGTTGAGGAGGCTCGAGCAGGAGACCAGGCAGTCTTCACTGGAACGCTCTTAGTTGTGCCCGAAGGAGCGCCAGCGAACATGGCCGGAGATCGCACTGAGCTGGGCACCGGTACTGGAAAACGAGGACAAAGTGAGGGTGTTTCCGGAATACGTTTACTTGGTGTCCGGGAGCTCTACTATCGTTTAGTTTTTGTTGCGCATTCTGTGGTAAATACTGCGGATCCTTCAGCTGATGCAAACAGCACAGGCATGATAACTTCGGGCAGTGAATGTTACAGCGGTCATAATTTCAGTGACTCAGACCATATGTTGATGACACTGACAACAGAGGAACGACGAGACATAACCGCTATGGCTAAGGACCCTGAAATATACAACAAACTTATCCGTTCTATTGCTCCAAGTGTACATGGCCATACCGACATCAAGCGTGCGGTTGCTTTGATGCTCTTCGGCGGCGTGCACAAAAGAACAGCAGATGAAGGAATTGGTCTTCGTGGGGATATCAATATCCTCATTGTTGGTGATCCATCCTGTGCGAAATCACAGTTCCTAAAGTATGTCTCAACATTTCTACCGAGGGCTGTGTATACTTCAGGAAAGTCCTCATCAGCGGCAGGCTTGACTGCCACCGTGGCAAAAGATATGGAAACGGGCGAGTACTGCATTGAAGCAGGTGCTCTCATGCTCGCAGACAATGCTATCTGCTGCATTGACGAGTTTGACAAAATGGATGCGAAAGATCAAGTTGCAATCCATGAAGCAATGGAGCAGCAGACTATTTCACTAGCAAAGGCAGGTATTAATGCGTCTCTGAAGGCCCGGACATCTATCCTCGCCGCTGCAAATCCTAATGAAGGTCGCTACGACAGAAGCAAAAAACTCAGGCACAACTTGAGTCTACCTCCGGCAATTTTATCGCGTTTTGATCTTGTACACGTCATGATCGACGAGCCCAACGAGGTGCATGACTACAACTTGGCTCGGCACATTGTTGGCTTACATCAGCGCCGGGAACGTGCGATACGTGTTGATTTCAATTTACAACAGCTGCGACGTTACGTTCGTTATGCGCGAACAATTCGCCCAAAGCTAACAAAATCTGCACAGAAAGAAATCGTTGATGCGTATGTCAAGTTGAGGCATGGTGACAGCCAACCTGGATCGCGAACTTCGTATCGTATTACGGTGCGTCAGTTAGAAGCGTTAATTCGTCTCTCTGAGGCGTTGGCACGTTTACACTGCCGTAAAGATGTTCAGGCTTTCCATGTTAGGGAAGCCCGTCGAATGTTATCAGAATCGATCGTTGCAGTTGAGGCAAGTGATCTCGTGCTTTTCGACGAGGAACGTTTTGAAGATGCAGATGGAGACACGGGCATTGCAATACCAGAGGACTGGCTGGATACCTTCTGTAACAACGTGAAGGTCACGAACAGCAAAAAATGTAGTATTGATGAAGGTGAAGCAGCAGTGACAGCAGGCATTCCCGACAATGCTGGCGGCGGTCTGCCTTTCAACAGTCACCGTGAAAAGCTTCCTTTGACGACGTTCTCCAAAAAAGCAACTGCAGTTCCTTTTGATAAATTTCAGCAGACACGCAATATGCTGGTTAAGTACATACGGAGTTCTGAAATTGAAGGGGGTGGAACTGAAGGCTCAGGGATCAAACAGATGGAGCTGACGAAGTGGTATATGGGAGAGACTGCGACTGTGCATGGGATTACGAGCGCAGACGAGCTCTTGACAGAGCGGAAGCTCGTGCATACTATAATTGGACACCTCATTAAACGGGCAAGAGAACTGGTGGTTATCCAGGATGCAGACATTCCAGAAGACAGAGTACTCACTGTGAACCCAAACGTCATATTCCAAACGTGAAAAGGTGCTCAGCACAGATAACCTTGCACTCGTGTAAATCATTATTTTTTTACGTAGCACACGTTGTTCTCATTTATTTCGTAATGCCTAAGTGAACATATCTTCACCCGCATTCACTAAGATGATATCACGTTTTTCGTCGGCGCTGGAAAAACATCAAACGATTTTTGAACGTCTCGAAAGTTCAAAAGAAAACGTCTGTTTGCACCACCTTTCTGCATCAAAAAAAGAGCACAGAAGGAATTTCGATAGAATCTAAAAATGTTCATTCACTTGAACGTGGCAGCAATGTTCTTTATGAAAACAATAATCCGACAGGTACATTTTTACGAGAGAGTGATTACGAAAATTACATCTCAAATGCTTCGTCATACTATTTCACCAACAGGTGCCTCGTTGAGCCAAAGTTTGTGGATGAAGTCGTAAAGAATTTCACTCACACTAACTTTGTAAGGAGTGGGGTTACTATATCTAAGATGGTCCGATCGCAACTCAAAGGGTCTCACAATCACGATCCTTCATTAAGCACATGATGCGGGCATCCCCAGGAATTATATTTGTTCAATAATAATTTGCGAAAGAATACATATATTGTTTCAGCAGAAAAATCAGGTGAAGCACCTTGCCATCATCTTGATTGATGCTAAGCATCTTTCCCTGGCAGCTGAGAGGCTGATGTTGACAGTAGATGGAACCCCATCATTCAATCCATCCCAGACAAGGTGCAAAAGGCGTTCTACAAATGCTGGCTTAACAAATGCGCGCTTAGACGAAATAAAAGGGTGGCGGCAAAGAATGCGTTCCTCGGTGCTGGGTGGCTCCTCAGTTATTTGCAGCATTACATCCACCACGGGCTCTCCATTTTTTAGGTACAGCCTGTATGCCTCTTTCCGTCCGGGTATGGTGATTTTCTCTATGTCTTCACTAAGTTTGATACGTGGTGCGCCATCAACTTCAACAAGCTTGTATACACAGCCGAGCGCAGGTTGACGAAGGCACGTGACTAGATGAGTACCGATTCCAAAAGCAGTGATGGCATGGCCATACTGATTCAAAGAATGAAGCACTTCCTCGTTTATATCATTACTCGCTGTGATGGCTAGCTTTGCAAAGCCCTGCGCAAGGTTTCCAAGCATATCTTGCGTGCACTGCAACATCTCCCGGGCCCGTAGACTGAGATAGGAAAGGTCTCCGCTGTCAATTCGTATTCCAACAGGTTTGTACCCACATGAATGAAGAGCAAGTCCAACGGCCAAAAAATTCGGCATGCCTGACTTCAGAGTATCGTATGTGTCGACTAATGCTAAAAAGCTGGTAGGGAAAGCAAGAGCATATGAGGTAAATGCTGCTAGCTCACTTTGGTTTGTTTCTGTCCATCGAAGGTCTTCTGGAAAGCTGTCTTTAAGTCCCTCAAGAACATTCATTTTTTCTTGAACCTATAATCAGGGACGGACATGCAGATGACGGATGCTTGAAAGAAAGGTTGACAAAAAGTTAAGATACATTTTATTATCAATCGAAATCCCCACGAGGGCCGAGAAGTCTGGGAGAGTGTTGCCGTCTGACAAGCGTAGTCGAGAATCGCATATATCACGAAAACCCTGGTGCGCCTGGACGTAGGAGTGTGCGTGGGTACCTCTACAAGGAATTCCGAACTGTCGCCCGGCTTCCAAATTGGAGGTTGCGTCAAAACCTCCTAGGTATGCATATCTAGATGCAGACACTCCTAAATGTATGGAATCTCCAAACCACCCTCAAACTAATGTTCGTGGAACACACAACAGAGGTTTGTGCTGTAGAAGATGTGTTGTGTATTGTGTATTTGTGCTCCCTTACCGCCATCAGGACCCTGGGCACGTCTCAGTCCGAATTCCAGAAGAGTTATATTGTCCCCTGCCACTAGCCGGTGACGCATGGCGTTTGTAGCCACCAGGCTTGCATAGTTTACCAAAGTAAGTAGAGGGGTTTCAACAAGCTGTGCAATAATGAGAGGTCCTTCAACACGCAAAAGAGGCACACGTGGGAAGACAACAGTGCCCTCGAGCTGCGCGAACAGCCTTAGATCAGAACAGTCCAGCTGCGCCAAGAACTCGAAGAAGCCGTCATCCATCGTTTGTGCGAAAGGTTCACTGCAGAGTAAATCGCGAGATAGAAGTTTAAAAAAAGTAAGAAAAAAAGTATCCGCGAGGACTCTTCCATGATTCTTTGTCCGAAAAAAAGTGCGGGCTGATAGAGTGGCAAACCGCTTCGTTGGTATATACGCGTGGGAAAAGCATTCGAGAACGATTCTTGAAGTTAGGGATAGGCTCACTTTCGGAGGTATTTTATGTCTGGTTCCGTGAATCGAAAGTTCGAAATGAAACGCAAGCACTCTTCGAGACCTGCGAAAATTGTAAACTCTCCACCGAAAGGATTCTTCCTGAAGAGCAAATCGAACGTCGAGGAGCGCACATGCATCCCATTTCTCCAATAGGCATAAGCCATGGTTATCTGATAAGTGTCCAGCAGCAGTGCTGTCGTCAACGAGTTATGACACGGTGGTAATTTCCGTGGAGCCATGGAAGTTGTGAAACCGAAACGACCTGTGATATTTTATGCCTATAAGCTGCTTGTTATTCCGCGTCTATGATATCGAGAGTAGGGCAGTGCATCTTGTACATATCACCATCAATTTGCATCTGCATAAAGAAGACAAGGAGCCAAAGCACGCGTCAACCTTCTCGTTGTGAAGAAGACGATCGAGTCCTGATACGAGTAGCCCACATACAGTATTTTTTGGTTTTTTGTATTAGATAACCTTAGTAGTACATGTAGTATTTTCAC
>JACLAB010000254.1_pt1 | contig 21206 bp, 24 predicted proteins | sample 8027921 | NCBI WGS metagenome assembly JACLAB01 (sample SAMN15725117, study PRJNA655200) | protist metagenome | isolation source: fluorescence activated cell sorting (FACS) single amplified genomes of... | place: USA: West Boothbay Harbor, Gulf of Maine | collected 2000-07-19
ATGGGGAAGAAGTAGCAAGGTTCCAAGCCAACATTATGATGACTATGGAAGCTACCCGTGAAGAGGTACAAGAATCTATAGACGAAATCATAATGAGCAAATTTTAATGAAACAATTATTAACCTCCCTTTTATTACTTATTGGTCTCACATGTTTGGCTCAGCCAACATACTTAGATCTTACAATTCAGCTTGATCAATACCCACCAGAAACGGCTTGGGTAATAACTCAAGGAACTGATACAATTATTGTTAGTCCTAGTTATGCTAACACACCCCCTAATACATTAGTTGAACAAAGAGTATTCTTAAATTCTAATACGGACTATACATTTACAATTATTGATGCTTTTGGTGATGGTATTTGTTGTGAATTTGGAGAAGGATTCTTTATAACAGCTAATAATTGTGAAGGTGTAATATTTGAAGAATATGAATTTGGATCATCTATAGCTAGCTATGATTTTAATTTAGTTCCTTGCGAATTACCCACTTCAGATATAACATTTAGAGTTAATTTAGCTAATGCTCCACCTGAAATAGAAACCCCAGGTGTATTAGGTAATTGGAATGGCTGGCAAGTCATTCCTATGATTTATGATGAAGATGATGAATGGTTTGTGACAATCCCTATCCAATCGGGAAATTATATTTGGAAATTTGCTGAGTTTAATAACCCAGATTTACAAGAATTACCTGTTGGTGTTGGTGAAAATTCGTGTTTTTTATTTGATGGTAATGGGTTTGTAAATAGAACTTTAGAAGTAATTGAAGGTGAAAATCAAATGCTTCTTAACTATTGTTGGGAATCATGTTTACCTTGCGGCGCTATCCCAGGATGTTCTAACCCCAATGCTGTTAACTGGAGTCCTTGGGTTAATTTTGATGATGGGTCATGTATAACACAAAATGTTGATTGTTCCTTAGGTGAATCACCAATTGAAATAGTAGTTACTCCTGATAACTTCGGACCAGAAACAAGTTGGGTTTTATATAGCGATCAAGGAGGTATAACTTCTGCCCCTATAGGCACATATTCGGGAGCAGCACCGGGTATTCCAATTTCTACTGTGATATGTTTACCTATAGGAGCTGATTATGATGTAGTAATAGCCGATTCATATGGTGATGGATTATGTGCTTCATGTGCTACTAATAACCCTAACTTACAAAGTGGCAACGTCCAAATATTCAATTGTAATGGAGATACTTTATATAATCTTCAAGATGAATTTCCTGATGGAGATTTTGGATATGAAACTTTATCTACTATGTTTACCCCAACAGTATGTGGTGATATAACTGATATAGTAGGTTGTACTGACCCTAATTTTATAGAATATAATCCAGATGCTATTGTAGATAATCCTCTAGAATCTCTTTGTATTACTCCTATTGTATTAGGGTGTTTAGATGAAACTCAATTCAATTATAACCCTGAAGCCAACACTGAAGATGTTATCCAATTTTGTGATTACACTTTAACTATTACAGATGGAGTTGGAGATGGTTGGTTTGGTAGTTGGGTTGGAATACACCAACAATGGTATTTTTCACCTCAATATCAAATGGGTCCTAATGATGGTACTGAAATATCATTTAATATATCTGGATTGGATGCTTCTAAAAAAACTTATGTATATTTCTTTGTTACCCCCCAATCAATCAACACTATCCAACAGTGTGGATTTACTTTAACTAATCCTGAAGGTGACATTATTTTAGATGTTCCTTTCTTTAGCGCAGTTCCCTTTACTGGAGAAAGTGGATGGTATACTTATGAAATAGATTTATATTGTGGTAATACTTGTGAAGAATTTGCCTATGGATGTCTTGATGAAACTGCATTTAATTTTAACCCAAGTTCAAATACTGAAGATGGTAGCTGCTATTACCAACCAGGTTGTACACAAGCAGGTTATTTAGAATTTTATACTCAAGGTTTCGAAGCAGATTTTGATAATGGGAGTTGCCAAACATTAGTAGTATTTGGGTGTATTGATAATATAGCTTGCAATTACGACTCTGAAGCAAATTTAGATAATGAGGGATGTTTGTATGCAGATGAAGGTTATGATTGTGAGGGATTTTGTTTAGATGATCTAGATTTAGATGGCATTTGTGATGAAAATGAAATTCTTGGATGTACTAATCAAAATGCCTGGAATTACAACCCAGAGGCAACCGATGATGATGAAGGATGTTTATACGATGCAGGATGTATAAGTGGACCTGGAGAACCCTATTGGTTAAATGATGGATGTTTTGCTTGGGTTATAGATGTTAGCCCTAGCTGTTGTAATAGTAGTTGGGCCGACGGATGTCAAGAATTATACAACTATTGTGACGAAAATAACGCGATAACAGGCATGATAGAATATGGTGAAAATGAAATCATAGTATTCCCTAACCCAACAAATGACATTGTTAATGTCGCAAGTAATTTACAGATAAATGCAGTAATTTATAATACCATTGGGCAGTCTGTATTAGAAATACCTAATGTTAAACAAATTGATATGAGTGGGTTTGAAAGTGGAATTTATAATTTAATTCTTACACATAATGAGTTACAATTTGTTAAAAAAATTATCAAACAATGAAAAAATTACTAGTACTCTTAATAGTAGCAGCCTGCTCTATACCTGCTCAAGCTCAATTTTTACAAAAGCAACTCAAATTTGCTACATTTTATACAGCAGTAACTGGTAATAATTCATTAGCTGATATTAGTAACTATTCTATAAATCCTACCACAGGGTTTTTAGAAGAAGAAGTTATATCTACCCCTTTTGATTACACTTTTGCTTTTGGTGTTAGAAAAATAGCACGTTTAGATTACGAAAATAGAAAAAATGTATTTTATAACGGTACTGAAACATCAGTTTCAGATGCTGCTACTGTAGGTAATGTAGAAGGTTTAGAATATTTATTTGAATTTGACTATAAAAGACAACAAGGAAGTAAATTTGTAGACCAGCAACATTTTTTAAGATATGTTCATGATCACTGGATAGTAAAAGTAGAATATGTTCAAGATGGGTTTGCTGATCTAAAATATTTTGAAGCCTCACAGCGCTACAGATATAACATAGCTAAAGAATTTTCCTTAAACTTAGGTTTAGTTCAACGTTTTTCAGAACCTTATGGATTTGATCCTTTATCTGATTTAGCAGGAGCAGATTTTACTAACGTAGCTATTGAACAAGGGTATAATACTAACTTTGAGGGGGAATGGGTTAACCCTAATGGTGATATAGTTGCAGATAATAATATTGTTTGGAATGCTGTAACTCTTCCTAATGTATTATCTGATTATGTTGATCAAGAAAGAACATTATTACCATACCAGTGGAACCATTCATTAGTATTAGGGTATGATTATTATCATTACACTAAGGCTTTCTGGTTTCACTCATGGGCCAGTGTATTACCACTTCATATAAGTGCTAAAAATGAATACTCATATACTAATTTTGTAGATGGTAATACTTGGTTTGACTACACAGGTGGTTTAATCTTAGGATGGCAAGTAAATAAACAATTAGGATTATTTTCCCAAGGAAAATACCATAAATACTGGAACAGATCGTGGCATGATTTTTCAGTTGGTTTTAACTATAGAATAATTTAAAACAACACAATCATGGCATTCTCAGACATTTTTAAAGACGAAAACGATATTAACGAAAAATCAGTAGTAGGATTTTCAGCATTTACAATTATGACAATTTTTGCTTTAGTAGACCTTGCAACGGGTTACTTTGGAAAAGACCTTGTAATTAATGAAGCTATTTACAATTCATTTGTTATTATAACACTAGGTAGCTTTAGCATAGCAGGTCTAGAAAAATTTGCTAAAAAATAATGTACGAATATAACGCCATTGTTGATAGAGTAGTTGATGGGGACACTATTAAATGTACTGTTGATTTAGGATTCAGCACTTGGAAAAAGATTACAGTACGAATGGAAGGAATTAACACACCCGAATCCAGAACTCGAGACTTAGAAGAAAAAAAGTTAGGTTTAGCAGCTAAAGATAGATTAAAAGAAATCTTAGAACTAAATGATAATAAATGCATCCTTAAAGTATCAGGTCTGGGTAAATTTGGAAGGGCTTTAGCTACAGTTCATGTTACAACACTAACCCCTACTCCTGGTGAATCTTCCTTAACCCTTATAAATGTTAATCAACAGCTTATTGTTGAAGGGCATGCAAAAGAATATTACGGAGGTAAAAGATAAATTTGGATTCTAACATATTAGTGCGTATATTTACATTATGACGCATTCAATAGAGGTTATTGAAAAGAATTTATCAAAGCTTCAAAAGCTTAATTACAATCAATTTTTTTGGTGGCGCCGTTGGACTCGTATGGGCAAAACGCTCCATAAATATTCACCTTTGATCGATAAAATCGAAAATGGTGATTATAATGATAGTCCTTATCGTTGGCAGATTTATTATTGCGATTGGGAAATTGAACAAAAACGTTTTGAATTCACTGATGTGAATGAGTGGGCTCATGAAACTACAATTGACCGTAACCGCAGACGTCGTTTACGTGAGGATCATGAAAAATATGAAAAGGAAAATTTACAGCAACTACAACGTGATTTTCTCAACACGTTCAAAATGACTAAAGAAGACTATGAAAATGATTTATTTGAATTTGATGGTACTCTAAAAGCGTTTTATATTCAATGTATATCAAAATATCATAAGTTTAATAATGTGACGAAACCACGTCGTGGCCGTCCACCTAAAATACAAGTCGACTCTGTTGACTCACCATTTTAATGAAAGTATCACACGAAGTACCTGTAGCATATTTAGAATCTAGTCTTGAATACAATGATTACGACTACCTTCTCCCTCACTTATATGATAAATACGAAGGGTATAAAGAATTCTTTAACACTAACCCTAATAGGTATGTTATAATGGATAATTCTCTACATGAGTTAGGTGTACCTTACTCAAAGGGAAGAATGATTTCTATTATTGAAGATATTAAACCTAACGAATTTATAGTACCAGACGCTTGGGAGGACCATATTAAATCCATGCGAAATGCTAAAGAATGGAGTTTTATTGAACTTCCTGAAAATGTAACTAAGGTTGCTGTTGTGCAAGGTAAATCGTTACATGAGGTAATAAAGTGTTATCAAACGTATAAATACCTAGGTTACACGAAGATAGCATTTTCATATGGAGCTAGTTATTATAACGAAGTATTCCCACATCCTAATAAAGACATAGGTAAAGCTTTAGGTCGTCAATTAGTAATTAGTAAAATGATTAATATGGGGCTTATAGGAAATTCTGATAGAATCCATCTTTTAGGTTGTTCTCTCCCACAAGAGTTCTTATATTATAAGGATATAAAACAAATTGAATCTATTGATACATCTAACCCCATTATGGCCGCTTTTGATGGAGAATCTTATAAAAATTGGGGGTTAGACAGTAAACCTAAAACTAAAATTGACGAAGTTATAGATACAGAATTTAATTCTGATATATTTAACACAATCAAACACAATACAACATTTTTTAAATTTATAAATAACATTACATGAAAAAACAAGCAGTACTTAGCCTCTCAGGAGGTATGGACTCCAGTACAGTTTTGCTTCGACTATTAACAGATGGTTATGAGGTTACTTGTCTTTCTTTTGATTATGGTCAAAAGCACAGAGTAGAACTTGAACGAGCCCAATCACTAGTAGATTACATTAATAGTAATTCTACTTATTTTAGTACCATGACAGATGGTTCTTCTCCTACAAAGGAAATACAAAATTATCCTAAAGTAAAATATGGGGTAATTAAACTTGATGGTTTAGCTCCTATGCTTAATAGCGCTCTCGTAGAAGGTGGGGATGAGGTACCTGAAGGACATTACGAACAAGAAAATATGAAAGAGACAGTTGTTCCTAATAGGAATAAGATTTTTTCATCAATTATTCAGGCAGTAGCATTATCAATAGCAAATGAAAAAGATACAGAAGTCAGTATTGCAATGGGCATTCATGCAGGTGATCACGCGATCTATCCTGACTGTAGACAGGAATTTAGGGATGCTGACTATTTTGCCTTCACCGAAGGTAATTGGGACGCTGATCGTGTTAGCACTATCACCCCTTATTTGGATGGGGATAAGTTTGATATACTTAAAGATGGAGCCGTATGCTGTGAACACCTTGGACTTGACTTTGATACAGTATATGCTAATACAAATACTAGTTACAAGCCCATTAATATTGCTGATAAGTGGTACAGTGATTATAAATCAGCATCTTCAGTCGAAAGGGTTGAAGCCTTTATTAAATTGGGCAGACCCGACCCAGTATCCTATGCAGATGAAGGGGGAGTTGCTAATTGGGAAACTGTACGCAACCATGTTGAACAAATTTTAAATGCTACCTAATGTATCAATCAACAAAAATATTTGATGGATTTACTTGTGTATTTCGTCAATGGAAAGCAGATTCTACCCACTGTAGATTTCTTCATGGTTATGGAGTAAGTTTTAAAGTGTGGTTTGAAGGAGAACTTGATGAAAAGAATTGGGTTTGGGATTTTGGGGGTATGAAACGTGCTAAAACTCAAATTGATGGTATGAACCCTAAAGCATGGATGGAATATATGTTTGATCATACTATGATTGTAGCAGAAGATGACCCATTTCTTGAATCATTTAAAAGAATGGATGAAGCAGGAGCAGCTCAAGTTAGAGTAATCCCCGCTACTGGAGCAGAACGATTTGCTCAATATGTCTTTGAAAAACTAGATACTTTTGTTAAAGAAGAAACAGATGGTCGAGTTAAAGTAAGACAAGTTGAATTCTCAGAACATGGGAAAAATAGTGCTATATTCACTAGAGAACAAAATAATATCTAACAAAATAAATTAATTAATTCATTAAAAAACAACAAATTATGAAAAACGTTTTAATGGCCTTTGGGTTGGCCTTAACAACCCTAACAAGTTTTGCTCAATCTACAGCATGGTCTGTAATTGCAGGAAGTGAAAACCACACGCTACTTGAAGCTGCAATTAGTGTATCGGGATTACAAGACACCTTAGAAGGTGAAGGTACATTTACAGTATTAGCTCCAACTGATGCTGCATTTACAATTTTAGCAGAGGAAATGGGTACCCCAGTTGAACAACTGCTTGAACTGCCAAACCTTACTGAAATTCTTATGTACCATGTACTCCCAGAAGTATATTTATATGAGACACTTCTCCAATCTGGGGTTAATTCTATGCATAATACTTTACTCAATGAACCTATTTACTTCCAATCATTAGCCACAAGTGTTACTGTGAATTATGAAGCTTCAATAACAGCATCAGACATTATTACTGATAATGGAGTGGTCCATGTAATTGACCGAGTAGTACTTCCCCCTAATGGCTTTGGTACATGTAATGCTTATTTTGATGTATCACAGGAGGAAAATTCATTAGGAGTAATCATTACACTTTACGATTATAACCCAAATGCAACTTATACTTGGGACTTTGGAGACGAAAGCACTCCTAGCAATGACCCCTTCCCTACTTATACTTATGATACAAACGGACCTCATGTTCTTTGTTTAATTGTAGAAGATGAGAATTGCGATTTTGGTGGAGATACTTACTGCCAAGCCATCTCAGTAGATTCATTAGGAGTGTTGAATGGGTTTATAGAAGGATTCACTATCAACGTTGTAGATGGCGGTGAAAGTGGTCCAGTTACGGGTGTTAGTGAGATTCAAAATACCCAACGCCCACTAGATAATCATTACTATAATGTTATGGGTCAAAGATTTAATAACCTTCGACGCATCCCATTTGGAACAGTTTATATTTTTAACGGTAAGCAGTACATTCGTACTGAAGACTAACATATTTAGGAGACCATCGTTTTGATGGTCTCCACCATATGTATTGCCATGATAGAACAAAAACCTAAAAGTGGCACCCCTGAATATAGAGCCTGGCATTATAAAAATAACAAGGCATATTATAAATCTAATAAAGCAGCTCTCGATAAGAGAAATAAAGAGTTCATACAGCGTTATAAAAAGCAATGTAAATGTACTAAGTGCGGCTTGGCTAATAAGCCGTATTTATTAGAATTTCACCATATAGACCCTACAACAAAATTTAAAAGTGTAACTGACCTACAATTTAATGCTTATTCAATGAAGCTTATCAAAGATGAAATTAGAAAATGTGTTATGATTTGTAGAAATTGCCATATGGAATTTCATCACTTGGAGAGAAACAATTTAATTAGTACATTTAGACAATATTTAACAGAGACATACATTCCAGAATATGAATAAAAGAATAGAAGATTATAATAAAGTATTACCTATATTAGAATTATATAGATGTGTTCAGAGTGAAGGTTCTCGCTTTGGACGTCCCACCATTGCTGTTAGAACTACAGGATGTACTCATAGGTGCTACTTTGGTGAAGGTGGCTGGTGCGACTCTTGGTATACGTCAATCCACCCTCAAAAAGGCACATTTACATTTAATGACATAATCAATATTTATGATGAGAATCCTCATGTTAAAGAGATGATGTTAACTGGAGGCTCTCCTACAATGCATGCTGCTTTAGTAAATGAATTAACACACTTTGCCAATGAACGAGGAATCCTTATTACAATCGAAACAGAAGGATCACATTTTGTTCCTACCGATTATCCGATTGGTCTCATATCTCTTAGTCCTAAGTTTTCTAATTCCCGTCCTCGTGTGGGTATTACTACTCCCGGTGATAAAATTGTTGATGAAAGGTTTGTCGCTCAGCATGAGAAGTTTAGGCTCAATTATGAAGCTATAGAACAAACCCTCCAATTTCATGACGACTACCATTACAAGCCAGTATGGGATGGAACGGATAAAAATCTAGTTGAAATTGAAGACTTTAGAGTTAAAATGAATATTCCTAAAGATAAAACATTTGTAATGCCCGCTGGAGATACCCGAGAAACATTAATTGAAATGTATCCTAAGGTGTTTGAAATGTGTGCTGAGCGTGGGTATAACATGACTGGGCGTGATCATATTATAGCTTATGACACCAAAAGAGGAGTGTAAATATAAACATATATAAAAAAAAAGGGATGCAAGAATGCGTCCCTTTTTAATATTTATAATCACAACTAGGTTTTTTCTAAAGGTTTTTTATAAAGGCAACTTTTTAAAAAATTTAATGAAACATTTTTATTTACTACTTTTCCTCCTAATTAATTTAGTAGGAACTTCCCAATGTGAAGTTTACATAACCCCTAACTCAGCTGTAGTAATAGACCACAATCCTGGTATTTCTTTTGTATTTGAAGTCCAAAACGATAGTGATACCCCATATTTTGGAGGGGATCTTTATTTAGATTGGGCTTTGAGTGGAGGATCTAGTGGGCCTATTTGGGAATTTAATTTTGGAGTTTTCCCTATCCTACCAGGAGAATCTAAATATGTTTCGACTCCTTCATTTGATATACCTCTCCCCGAAAATATACCAGGTAATTGGAGCCCATATTCAGGCTGGAGTGGTGATGAGTATAATCAGTATTTTAGAATTACATTAGATGAAAATGTAAATTTTAATGACAGTGATTGTTATCAGTGGATGTTAGATGGGGATGGGGGGTATTGGAATGAGCCTTTAAGTGATGGGTGTAATAATCCTAATGGAGATAATTTTTGTGATGATCAATGTAATTTAGAAGTCATTGATTTTAATTTAGAAACTGCAGAATTAACTATAATCCCTAATTCAACTTATTGCCCTAATTTAGGATCTCCAATTTGGCAAAGTCAATTTCCTTTTGATAACCCATATGTTTTTGGCTTTCAATTAAATTTTAATTGGGGTAGTAATCAAATAGATATTAGTGTAGGAAATCAAAATATTTACCAATCAAGTGATATTATTACATTAGATTTAAGCACCCTTTTAAATAACCTTGCTTATCAAAATATGGTAGAAAGTATAAATGAAGGAGAATTTTGTGATCTAACATTTACTCTCTTTAACATAAACAATACAGGTGGACAAATATGGCAAGCTCCTGATAATCAAACTATAGAATTAATTAACCTATGTCCAGTGGTTGATGAATATGTTGATGTATCTTTAGATACAATTTTATATGATGTAGGATGTCATTGGATTATGAACGAACCCGTCCCATATTGGCTCCCAACATTTTACCTTACAAATAATGGTGATCTTCCTATAACAGAACTTTGTATAGTTGAAGATATATTAGGAACTGTAGAGGGTAATGACACCGTTTGTTTTAATGATCTTACAATACTCCCTGGAGAAACCTATGAATTAGAATGGCCTAACATGTATGAATGGGGAGTATTAAGTGTTAGAGTAATAAATGTTAATGGTGAAAATGGAGGATCAGAATTTGGATGGGAAAATCCTTTTACTGTGGGGGATAACATGTATGTTCAAATTATTAATAATGCACCTGATTGTGAGCCTGAAGAAATTCCGGGTTGTACTATAGAACAAGCTTGTAACTATAACCCTAATGCCACACTTAATGATAATAGTTGTGATTTTGAATCATGTGCTGGTTGTATGGATCCTGAAGCTTCAAATTATGATCCTGAAGCTACCATAGATACTCCTGGTTTATGTGAATACGAAATTTTAGGATGTACTGATATTAATGCAATTAACTACAACCCCCTTGCTAATACAGATGATGGTAGTTGTATAGACCCTATTGTAGGATGTATGATACCTGAGGCTTTAAATTATGATCCTATAGCAAATGTTCAATGCCTTCCTATTATGGGGGGATGTTGTATTTTCGAAGAAGGATGTATGGATGAAGAAGCACTTAATTATAACCCAGATGCATGGTTTGACGATGGTAGTTGTGAATATGATATTTTTGGCTGTACTGATCCTTTTGCTTCTAACTATAATTCACTTGCTACTATAGATGATGGTTCATGTATTCTTATTTTAGCAGGATGTACTGATTCTGAAGCTATAAATTATAACCCAAATGCTGGGGAAGATGATGGTTCATGTGTCTATGATGATAATTGTAATGGAATATTTGCTCCTAATACTTTTACACCTAATAATGATGGTGTAAATGATATATGGACTTTAGTAACAGATCCCTCATGTTGGATAGATTGGCACATTTTAATTTATGACAGATGGGGAAGATTAGTATGGGAATCAACAACCCCAGGAGAAGTTTGGGTGGGTTCAAATTATAAAGGGAACCATTATGTAGCAGACGGAATTTATGTATATGTTGCTAAAGGAATAGGTTATAACCCTAACAACACATTTCAAAAATCAGGATATATAACAATTTTTAGATAAACTTGGCAATTTAGTAGATGAATCATATATTTATGCTAAATCTTAAAAAACCAAATGAAAGTTACTTTATTAAATGTTACTCCAAACGCTGAAGACCATATTGTGGAAGTGGCACGTGTATCTAGTTCACGTAAGAATAAAAAGGATAAACCAGAAGGCCTTCTTCGCTACTTGGTACAACATAAACACTGGAGCCCGTTGGAGCATGGGCATGCCACGTTCGAAATCGAAACCTCCAAGGCAATCGGCATTCAACTCATCCGACACCGTTCTTTCGCTTTTCAAGAATTTAGTCAACGATATCAAGATGTTAATCGTTTGGGAGATATATTTGAACCCATTGAATTACGGGCGCAATGTGAAGACAACAGACAAAGTTCGACAGAAGTAATTAATCCACTTCTTCCAAATGGAGTCTTTTCAAATAAGAACATTGAAATTCATTTTGAAAGATGTCATAAACTTTACAATGACTTATTAGAAGCGGGAGTTGCTCGTGAGCAGGCCCGTATGGTCCTCCCATTAGCTACTACAACTAAAATTCATATGACAGGTAGTATTCGTTCATGGATTCACTTTTTAGAATTAAGAGATGATGGACATGCTCAAAAAGAAATCCAAGATGTTGCAAAAGAAATTAAGCGTATATTTATCTCGGAATTTCCAGTAATATCAAAAGCACTTAATTATGAATAAGCCCGACATGCAGTTAGAAGTTGTTAGATTTTCTAGTGAAGAAGATTCTACAAATGGTCTGTTATTTGACATAACAGATGGTCAACGTAAATTTTTATCCTATACTCTTGAAGATGAATATAGGAAAGAAAAAATAATGGCTGAAACTCGTGTTCCAGCAGGAACTTATAGTATTACTCTTCGTACGGAAGGGGGGTTTAACCAAAAATATGATGAAAGATTTGGTACAGACTTTAATAAGGGAATGCTTTGGGTAAGAAATGTCCCTGGGTTTGAATATATTCTTATCCATATTGGAAACACTGATGAGGATACAGCAGGATGTTTATTAGTAGGAGATACTCAAAATAATAATCAAATTACAAAAGATGGATTTATTGGTTCTTCAACTAATAATTATAAAAGAATTTATCCACCAATTGCTGAAGTAATTGAGAATGGAGGACTTGTTACAATCACTTATACTGACTTTGATAGTATAGACTAAATAAAAGAAAAGGGGGGACAGAAAGTTCCCCCTTTGTTATGTTAAACCAAATAATTTTTTAAACAAAAAACCAAAAAACATGAGACAAATTTTACAATTTGCCTTAGTGGGGATTTTCTGTGCGATATCCACACTAACCTTTGCCCAAATTACGGGTAAAGTAACAGATGCATCAACAGGAGGACCTCTTGTAGGCGCAACTATTTTAATCGAAGGTAATACAACTGGAACTTCTGCAGGAGCAGATGGAACTTTTGCACTATCAGTTACACCAGAGGGTACTTTGGTAGTAAGTTTTATTGGCTACGAAAGCGCCAATTTATCTGCTAAGACAGATATGGGTACTATTGCTTTACAACCAACCGCATTAGGTTTATCTGCAGCATCTGTTGTAGCTAATGTGATTGATATTGCTAAAGTAAGAGAAACACCTGTAGCTGTGTCAACAATCTCTCCTGCTGAGATTGCTCTAAAAATAGGAAACCAAGAGTTTCCTGAAATTATGAATTCTACCCCTGGCGTTTACGCTACTAAGCAGGGTGGTGGATATGGTGATTCACGTATTTCACTTCGTGGGTTTGATCAAAGAAACACATCATTTCTTATTAACGGACAACCTGTTAATGACATGGAAAATGGTTGGGTGTACTGGTCTAACTGGCAAGGTTTAAGTGATGTTTCTAGTGGTATCCAAATTCAAAGAGGATTAGGTGCATCTAGACTTGCTGTTCCTTCTGTAGGTGGTACTGTTTCTATTTTTACTAAAGCAGCTCAAATGGAACAAGGTGGTTCTGTTGCTCAAACAATTGGTAACGATGGTTACACTAAAACTTCTGCTAGTTATAATAGTGGTAAAAATGAAAATGGATGGGCTACATCTTTCTTGTTAAGCAAATGGGCTGGAAACGGCTACGTTGATAACACTTCAGGAGAAGGTTGGACATATTTTGGTGCAGTAGGTTATGAACCAGAAGGATCAAAGCATGCCCTTAACTTATCCTTTTTAGGAGCGGGTCAATGGCACCACCAAAGAGATGTTTGGGTATCTATTCGTGACGCTCAAACATTTGGAGAACAAAATGATGATGGTATTAATACACGTTGGAACTCCAATGGTGGTACTCTTAACGGAGAAGAATTCAGCATGCGTAGAAATTTCTACAATAAACCACTTGCTACATTTAACTGGGATTGGAACATTAACGAAAACCTAACGCTGAACACTTCATTATATGGTTCAGCTGGTAGGGGTGGTGGAACAGGTCCTCGTGGTAAAAATTATGATGTACATCCCTATAGAAAGGATTTGTATGAATTTATCTACGAAGACAGTACTACACAATTCCGCATGGATGATGGTACTATTGATTTTGACGCTATTGTGGCTGATAACCAAGCAGGTGCTAGTGCTGGGTATGGAACAGGTGATTCATTATTAATGGATAGTGATTTTTATGGTCAATTAGTTGGTTCTAATGGTTATAATGAAGATGGTGTTTACAAAAGTGGTATGGTTCGTAGAGCATCTATGAACTCACATGACTGGGTAGGTGCAATTTCAAATCTTGAATATAATAAGGGTAACTGGAGAACATCTATTGGTTTAGACCTTCGTAAATACACAGGATATCATTATCGTACTATTAATAATTTAATGGGATTTGATGCTTATTACTCAACAGGTAATGATAACAGCAATGGTCAATTTATTAATACGACTGTTGACGCTAGTCCATTTCAAAACACTGGTTTAAACGGTCCTAAAATCGATTATTACAATGTTGGTAATGTTGGTTGGGCAGGTGTTAATGGTTTAATCGAATATAATGATAGCGATAAACTAACAGCAGTTATTCAGGCAGGATTTTCAAATCAATCATTCCAACGTGAAGATTATTTTGATCAAGCTCAAAACCCAATCTCAGAAACTGCTAATTTAGCTGGGGGATATGTTAAGGGTGGTGCTAACTACAACTTAGATGAAGCTAGTAACGTATTTTTCAATGCTGGTTTTATTTCACGTCAACCTAATTTTGGGGGTGTTTTCCCAAGCTATGCTAACAATATTAATGATGAACTTCAAAACGAAGAAATTACATCATTTGAGTTAGGATATGGTTACAATAGTGATGTATTAACACTTAATGCTAACGTTTATGCTACTACTTGGGGTAATAGATTCCGTTCATTATCATTGACAAATGCTCAAGGTATTGACGGTTTTGCTCAATTTAGAGATATTGACGTCCAACACAATGGTGTTGAATTAGAAGGTGTTTATCGCCCAACTAATCGTTTGAAAGTTAAAGGTGCGTTATCTGTAGGTGACTGGAGATACACTAAAAACTTTGATGCCGAGCTGTTTGATGACCAACAACAATCTATTGGTACAGGTACTCTTTATACTAAAGGTGCTAAAGTTGGTGATGCAGCACAATTTGTTGCTAATGCAGGTGTAGATTACAGAATTGGAAATAACATTAATGTTGATGTAGCCTACAGATTTGTAGATGGGTTGTACGCTGATTATGGGATTACTGATTCTGATTTTGCTAATCCTGATAACTTAGGTGCTTTGAAATTACCATCATATGGTTTAGCTGATTTAGGAGCTACTGCCCGATTCGATTTATTCGGACACGATGCTTCATTCAGAGTTAACTGTAATAACGTGTTAAATACAACATACATTGCTGAATCTAATACTAATATCCATGCTACTGAGAATTCAACTACATGGAATGGTGTTGATACACAAAACTTTGTATGGTTTGGATTTGGTCGTACTTGGAACGCAAGTTTGAAGTATAACTTCTAAACATTAACAAAATAAATTTTAGAAGGCTGTTCCCTTAATTGGGAGCAGCCCTCTATTTTTATTATCTTCATATTATGGAAAAAGCTATAACTGAAAAAGAGTTAGATATTCAAATTAAAATTCTAGCCAAAAAAATTAACGATGAACATAGGGATGATCCCGTACCTGTGGTGCTTGTTTGTATTTTAAACGGTGGGTTTATGTTTTTTAGCGATTTAGTAAAACAAATCAATATCCCTATTGAAATCGATTTTATTCGCTGCAAATCATATTATGGTAAAAAACAAGGTGATTTAGTTGTTACTAAAGATTTAGAAACCAAAATTAAAAATAAACACGTTTACCTTGTAGATGATATTCTAGATTCAGGCAACACAATGAAAGCTGTATCTAAATTCCTACAAGTAAAAGAACCTAAAACTATTACTCCTGTTGCAGCAATTTATAAAGAAAATTTGGATTTCGATAAAGTACTTCATATCTTGAAACAAGAAACAGATTCTGTATTTGATCCCTGGTATATTGGGTATGGTATGGATGATGAAAAAGGACATAATAGGAATTTAGGAACAATATACACAGTGTAAATGGAAAATAAACGACGTAAAATCCACGAAGAATTAGAAGTGGTACAAACAGGTTTTGCAAATGGGGTTGCTGAAGGGTTCCCATTTAATCAAGACCAAAAACAAGAGATGATTGATAATGCCACTAAGGCTTATGGAGAATTTTTAGATGCACTTAAGTGTGATTGGAGAAATGATCCTAATTCTATGGAAACTCCAAGACGTGTAGCTAAAGCATACGTTAATGACTTATGGGCAGGACGTTATACAGCAATGTCTCCTATTACATCCTTTCCTAGTGATGGTTATGATGGGGTTATTATTGAACGTAACATCCCACTTACATCAATGTGCTCCCACCATCACCAAACAATTGGAGGAGTTGTTCACATTGGTTATATTGCAGGTGAAGAGGGTCAAGTAATTGGATTATCTAAATTAAACCGAATCGTAGAATTATTTGGTCGTAGAGGAGCAATTCAAGAACAACTTACATCTGCAATTCATAATGCAGTAGATAAAATCACTGAAGGTAATAAAGGTGTTATTGTTACCATTGTTGGTACTCACAACTGTGTTAGTTGTAGAGGTGTTAAACACCAAGGTGCAGCAATGGTTACAACTAAAGCATCAGGTGCCTTTAGAGATGATACAAACCAAGCACGTAAAGAATTTTTTGACAGTCTGAAGATTAATAACGGAGGACATAATATTTAATAATTATGAGTAAACAATTAGTTTTATTTAAGGATGTCCCATTTGTGGACGAAGTTGAAGAGTTTAATTCATTAATGAACAAACCTAACAACTATGAACCAACAATACCCGAAAAAAAGGAGTGGGAGTTTGTATACAACTTCGTCTTGGAAGAGCTTGAGGAATATAGAGAAGCATGTGAACGAGGTGACATCGTTGAGGTTTTGGATGCTTTGTGTGACATTACTTACGTTTCCTTGGGGAATGGAGCTATGTTACATGGTCTTAAGGATAAAGTTTGGCCAGCCTATCAAGAGGTGCAAGCATCAAACCTATCAAAGGCTTGCTCGACTGAGGATGAAGCAAAAGAAACAGTGGAGCTTAGAGCTGGGGAACAAGGGGAAGCATGCCACTATGAAAAGTGTGGTGATAAATATATTGTATACAGATCACGTGATAAGAAAGTTATGAAAAATATTAATTACTTTAGACCTGATCTCAAGCAATTTTTTACAAAAGAAGAACTGAACCAATGAGTGATGGATTAACCGAAGCCCTTAGGGCACTTACTCTAACAAAACACAAATGAAAAATTTAGACCAAATGCCAGATCAAAAATGGCACCGTAGAATTTCATTCCTTAAGTCTGGAATTCGAATTGTGGGATATTGTTTTATTCCTTTTAACTTAATAACTGCGACTGCTTTACTTGTAGTAAGTGAGGCTGTAGGCATAATCGAAGAATTAGTATGAAACAATTAATTTATTTTAGTGCACTGTGGTGTCAACCCTGCCGTATGTTAGGCCCTGTTATGGAAGAACTTCAATCTGAAGGATATAATGTCCAAAAAATTGATGTAGATGCCAACACAGAATTACCTCAAAAATATGGAGTTCGTAATATCCCTACCGTAATACTTACTATTAATGGGGAAGAGGTTGCACGAAAAGTAGGTGCATCACCTAAAAAATCATATCTTGATATGTATAATCAAAACTAATGTTTAAGAAGCTACAAGAAAGAATATTCCCTTTTATTATAGCATTAAGCGCTTTATCAGTTTCAGGCTCAGCAGCATTTTATTCAGTTACAGGATTGAGTAAATTGTTTGCTGGTGCCTCAACTGAGGTGTTTATAATGGCTGGTTCTTTGGAAATTTCTAAACTTGTAATAGCTTCTTTACTTTATCAGTATTGGGATACTATTAATAAAGGACTTAGAACCTATTTAACAATAGCATGCTTTGTCTTAATACTAATTACTTCAGCTGGTATTTATGGGTTTTTATCTGCTGCTTATCAAGAAACAGCAGCACTAGCGGGTAGTGTTGATTCTCAAATTGCTCTTATAGAAACTAAGAGAGATAATGTAGAAGGACAACTTGCGGTATATAATGAAGAAAAAAATTCTATTAATACGGCCGTGTCTTCATTGCGTGATGGTTTATCTAACAACGTAATACAGTATACAGACACATCAGGCAACGTTGTAACAACAACTTCTGGTGCTACTCGTAGGGCTCTCGAACGTCAGTTAGATCAAGCAATTGAAAGGCAAACTACAATTAATTCTAGAGTAGATAACTTAAATCAACAACTATTTGAGTATGAAACTGAAATAGTAGAAGTACAAACTAGCAGTGAAATTGGTAGTGAATTAGGCCCTCTTAAATATTTAGCGGGTTTAACAGGTCTAGGAATGGATAAAATAATAAATTACCTTCTTTTGATAATAATTTTTGTTTTTGACCCTTTGGCCATATCTTTAGTAGTGGCTGCTAATTTTGCATTTGCTAAATTGCGCCCTGAAGTTAAAGAAGAAGTTAAAATTGTAGAAAAAATAGTTGAAGTGGAAAAAATTGTTGAAGTAGAAAAACCATTAGAGGTATATGGTGAAAAAAAAAACCCACCACCACCACCACCAAAAGAGAGGAAAAGAGGGACGACGGGTCTTCAACCTTAACTATAGAATATAATTAAGTTATGTATAAAAAATGTTATGCCGAGTATGCTGGTAAAAATCAGTATAAGATACATTTATGGGAAGAAGAAGAATACTCAATAATCCCTTATCGTGTTCCCGCTTATGTGGAATGTTCAGAACGAGAAGCAGAATATCAAGGGCTAAAAGGTGAATGGTTGAAGAAAACCTATAAGTGGGATAAAGATAACCCTCGTCTTCACTTTCATGATATGCCTGCTTATCAAAAATTCCTTATTGAAAAATATGGAACTAATGATGAAATTTCTAAGGGGCATAGAGAAGTATTTTTTGATATTGAGATTGAGATGGGAGGAGCACTCACAGAAGAATATATTGAGTCTGCTCCAAAACCAGTAACTTCAATTGCTTGGTATGATAAAACTCCTGATGAATGGGTTATTCTTATTTTAGATAAAAAGGGACAAATTAACCATACTAAGGGACATAAAGAAATTATTCCCGTAGCTACTGAAGAAGAATTACTTGCTACATTTATTGAAAAGTTTAGAGAAATTAACCCTGATATTTTAGTAGGGTGGAATAGTGATTACTTTGATATTCCTTATTTATACTTTAGAATTCGAAATGTATTAGGGGAAGATTTTGCTAATGCTCTATCTCCTATTGATGTAGTAAAAGATGAAAGTCAATGGAATCGTAATGGTTGGCTTAATATTGCTGGAGTTGAATCACTAGACTATATGAAATTACATAAAAAGTTTAGTTTTAGGGATGAACCATCAATGCGTTTGGATGCTATTGGAGAAAAATATGTTGGGTTAGGTAAAATTGAATACGAAGGTAACCTAGACAGATTATTTGAAGACGATATCCAAAAGTTTATTAAATATAACTTCCGAGATGTAGAAATACTTAAGGAGTTAGATGAAAAGTTTGAATATATAGCTTTAGTAAAAAACCTATCCCATAAAGGTAAACATAACTATGGAGAAGTTTATGCTAACACCAAAACCCAAGATGGAGCCATCTCAGCTTATTTATTAGGACAAAATATTGTTCCCCCCTCTAGAGATAGAAATCCTATTTTTAAAAAGGGATATGCTGGGGGATATTTATTTTGCCCCAAAGCAGGACTTTATAAATACATGTTTGATGAGGATTTGACTTCACTATATCCTTCTATTATTATGTCTCTTAACATAGGTAAAGAAACACTTATGGCTCGTATCGTAGATGCTGATGATAGAAATAATCGTTTAGGATTAAATGATTTAAAAACTAGAGATGCAGACGAAGAACTCTTAATTGAAAATCCTGATAGGAAACAAACTTATATTAAGGTAAATAAACTTATAAAACTTATCGAAGACAATAACTTTGCTATTTCAGCTAATGGTGTTATATTCCGTACTGATAAACGTTCAGTATTAGCTACCATCCTTGATAAATGGTTTGATGAACGAGTAAAATATAAGGGTTATATGAAAAAAGCATATAAAGCAGGAGATAAAGAAAAAGGAGCATTTTGGCACCAACGCCAACACACAATGAAAATTTTGCTAAATAGTTTATATGGTGCTACAGCTTTAGGATCATTCAGATATGGTAATGTAATCTTAAGTGAATCAATTACACTATCGGGGCAGCGTATTATTCAAGAATCTGCTTTATGTGCTAATAGACATATGAATCGTGTAATGAGAAAAGAAATAGAATTATGAAATTAACACCTCAATCAATACGAAATAACGTAAAAATTACTTGGAATGGAGAACCTATTTCAAAACAAGAAATTATAGATATGAGTACTCTTTGGAATGAAAAGCAAATAATGTTTTTTAAAAAAATGGTAAAGCAAGGAGGTACCTTTAAAGTAGATAGTAATAAATTTAAAATTACTATCACTGAACCCATTTTAACCTCTAGAGGTCTTAAAGATGGGGGAATACAACAAGTAGATCCTGAAGCTAGATTTTAATATGGAAAAATTTAGTATTATCATACCAACACTATGGAAACCAAAGACATTTCCTAAACTGCTTGAGAGGCTCCAATATGAATCGAGGATTGACGAAATCATCATCATCGACAATGCACCTAAAAACTCCCCAAATATCCATTTAGGAGCAAAAGTTCAAAGACTAGAACAAGACAATAACATCTTTGTCAATCCAGCTTGGAATTTAGGAGTTAAAATGGCTAGTAATGAATTAATTTGTATATGTAATGATGATATTTTCTTTAATATAAATCCTCTTTTAGAATTTGTAATTAACAATTCTAATTTAATGGGTTGCTTTGGTATAAACCCTGAGAGTTATAATAATCCCTTAAATTTTCCCAAAATCAACCCCGGGCAAAATGTCCATAGAGGATGGGGTTGTTTAATCTTTTTCAAAAAAAGTAGTTATATCCCAATTCCTTCTAATTTAAAAATTTGGTATGGAGATAATTGGATTATAGATAATATTAAAAATCCAAGTAGTATAACTTATCCTATTGAAACTAAAATGGGTATTACTAGCACTTCCCCCCAATTTCAATCTATTATAGAAAAAGATATACAAGAGTGGAAAAAAAGAATTAAAATATGAAGCATTTAGAAGATACACCTT
>JACLAB010004206.1_pt1 | contig 21186 bp, 13 predicted proteins | sample 8027921 | NCBI WGS metagenome assembly JACLAB01 (sample SAMN15725117, study PRJNA655200) | protist metagenome | isolation source: fluorescence activated cell sorting (FACS) single amplified genomes of... | place: USA: West Boothbay Harbor, Gulf of Maine | collected 2000-07-19
AGTGAAGATCCGTTGGATCTGCGAAAACGATTGAAGCGAGCCTTAACGGCGCGTCCACCGGCGTTTGAGAGAGCGTTGATGGAATACGTTGAGAAACACAAGAGCGCGACGGAGGTATCGAAGAAAGACAGTGAGAATCACAAGTACATTGTATACGTATCTGGAGGGAACGACGGGTACGGGAATAGGTTACCAGGCGTGGCGATGGCGTTTTTGTGGGCGCTGTTGACGGATAGAGTGTTGTTGGTGCATTGGAGAGATACGTTTCCGAACCCGGCGAGTTGGGGGAAGTTGTTTCAACCGGGCGTGGAGATGGACGTGGATAAATTGAGAGATAGTTTGAGCGATAAGATTCTGCAATACGTCCCATTTGGATCTTCCGCGTCGTGTGGAAATAGTAACAAAAAAGGAAGTAGCAGTAATAGCGGATGCGCGATGGTTGTTCGAGACGATTACGCGAAAATCGCATCGAAAGATTTAAATCAGCAGTACCCGGAGAAAGTGTTGTTGTTCAAATCGGACGATTACGCCATGCCTTTGCTGGTAAACAACGAAAATTACAAAGATCAAGTGAAGTCATTATTCAACAACAAGCATGCGAACGTGTTCGGGCACATCGCGAGATGGTTATTGACTCCGTCGCCAAAGATTCAAAAAACCGTCGATCGAACGTTTGAGAGTTTAGGAAAATATAATTTTGGCATGCACTTACGCATGCAAAAACCAATGCCGGCGGGTGGTGAGAAAGGAGTGAAAGTGCCCGATCCGGAGGTTTTTTTCAAGTTTGCGCGAATGCGTGCCGAAGCGTTGGGATTTCCAGCCTCTGATACTGTGTTTTACTTAGCCTCCGACGATTCGCGCGCTCGCGATCGAGCGACGGAGTATTTTAGCAAAAGAGGATTAACCGTGCGCTTTATGGAAGGTATTAAATTTGGTAACGACGGCGACCGGGGGTCGGTGGAATCGTTACAAAATGCCATCGCAGAAATGCGCGTTTTGAGCATGTGCGATGAGATTGTCGGTTCGTACGGATCCTCGTTTTCCGCCGTGGCTGCGAGCTGGGGTGCGATTACAAAGTACGATATTCGAGCGGACGGTTCGTATTGGAACACCGCGTGGAACGAACCGTGTTGGCGATTCGCGAGCAGAGGACATAACGCGGCGATTAGCGATGCTGCGTCGCTTCCTTACCACGAAGGATGTCACGAAGGTATGTCCACGTTTAAAGATTGGCAAAAATCAAACTGGAATAAAGGCAAAGGACTTTAGAAGAGGTTGTGAATAAACAAAACTAAGTTTAGCAACTGGGTTTATCGCACGCGACTACACGTTACTTTAAAACGTTCAAAGATTTCCTTCCTAAAACTTTCTATCCTTTGTGCTCCCAAAGTTTATCATAAAACTTCTCAAAGTCAAAGTCTTCGCTACGCATTCTATCGCAATCTCTATTCTGGCTCACGCCTTTTGGCTTTGTGAATCCAATTTCGCATATTCGTCCAGTCGAACCGCCATGTTTGCAAAAATGACTTCCGGCTTCTAATCCGGTTTGCATTTTAGAATCGAACGCCTTCGATTTGCTTTCCTCTTTGAACGTACAAAATGATTTACTCGCGGTTTCGAGCACTAGAACTCTCTTATCAGTTTTCCTGCCTAATTGATCTCGAATCTCTTCGTCAGTTGGGAACTGTCGAGACAGGGAAACCGTTTCGACGCTCTGCTTGATTTTGTCGCTCGTTTGCTCGTTAGTTAAGAACGAGTACTCGCGAAAATTTAAACCGGCGCGTTCCAAATTTGGTAAGTTCGTCACGTGGTCCATTGGACACTTATTATACGGAGGATGAATGTCCGCACCTGGAATGTAACATTGTGGAAGGACGTTACCCCAGTATCGATCGCACAAGCACGAGAATTCAGGAAGGATGGGAATGCGGTTCAAAATTTCCGCATATGCGAACAGATTCCTCAATACCAATCGATACCACGAGGCAAGTTTTAAATGATTTTCGATGCCAATCGATAACAACTCCTGCGGTGGTTTCTCTGAAGTCGTTATGAAGTTGCCTTCGTCGTGGTACTCCTGCGCATCGATCAACCATAACTGATGTTCGCGCAAGCGCTGTCGTTTGCCTCTCGCTTGCGAAAACTGATACGTCGTGTGTACCACAAAAGGTTCGACGTTTAAGTGCAAGTGCGTTTGCTGAATGAAGAAAATGTGACCTGAAGTAAACAAGGTGAGCGGTAAAGCGCCCAACTTCAAATCCTTCGACGCTAACGCGACGTGCAATTCGTGCCGCTCAGCGCCTTCCTTCCTGTTCTCGACGTCTATTTCATCCAACCGTTGTGGTGGCCGCAAACCGGCGCCTTCGCGTAGTAATCTGTTGAATATGTCCTGATCGTGTTCAAACTTGTGTGTGGTTGTTTCTAACGCCACTTGCCAGTCTTTCAAGAACCCTTTCGTCTTTTCCGTTGGATTTAAGAACAAAATCCCGGTGTTGAATTGATCGTGCCAACATCCCCTAACTTTCTCTTCGTTCTTATAGGACAAACAGTCCGTACTGACTGCCATGTCCACGTATTTCGCCATCTCGTTTGTCGCGAACCATTCTCTCGGGTCTCTCATCCACGCCGTATCGCAATCGGATACTAAAACTCTAAATCCCTTCTGCATCAATCGCAACAAAAAAGACGCCTTTAAAGCGCCGATTTGTTGAAACGCTTTTCCAACCATGGTCACTTTCGCGTTTTGATCGTGCAACGGCTGCCCACCCGTCGCAACGACGCCGTGCGTGTACCTCAACTCTTCGTCTCCTAAATACGGAATGTTGTTCTCTTTACACACTTTTTCTGTCTCCGCATCAAACGCGGCGACGATGACGTTCCCGATGTTCAGCTTTTGCGTGTGCGCGTACCAGTTCAGCATAAACTCGTGAAACCCGGCGGAAGCGAACGCGGCAAAGACTATGCTGCTTTTATTTAACGAGTCCACGTGTTCTACTCTTAGTTTCTCATGTTCTTGATGATTTGGTTGACTCTTATCATTGCTTTCGCGAACGTCTTTCCCTCCCGCCATCCGCTCCTCCATTCTTTGCTTTCTCAACTGTTCCTCTTCTTCATAGGACAATTCTTTCTTCGGTTCAGATACTCTTCTTCTTCTTCTTCTTCTTGCATCTCTGTTATTGTTGTTTCTCGCGTAGTCTTCGTGATCAGTGTCTTGAACTCTTCTCGCCGCATCATCTCTTCTTCGAAACGCTCCGTCGTCGTCTGCTGCTCCTGCTGCTCCTGCTCCTGCTCCAAGATGAAGAGCAACACGATTGTTGACAGGACTCGGAGTCCACTTCTTTTCCTTTTCCAAAAATCTCAACTCAAACAGGCCCGCGCACGCGAGGAATAAAACGAAGCAAAAGACAAATTTCCGTCGACGAGAGTAGGAATTTGATGATAAAGCTTTCGAGTGAGGATTCGCGCGTTGATGGTGCAAATTCGTCGTCGTCGTCGTCGTCATCGTACTCTTCTTAATATGAATAAAAAGTAGTACTCGTAGTAGTCATGGTTGGGTAGTCTCTCTTCGCAAAAATTTTTTGTGGTGAAGTTCGTGTTCGAAAAAAATTCCCCTAAAATTAGACACAACACACAAGAGGAGTACGTAATCCTGTTTCAGAAGAAAAGAGAGACGAGCAGTAGGGTAACAATATATACATCAGAGGGGGTGAGCGAGCGCGCGTGTTCTTCTTCTTCTTCTTTGTCTTCTTCTCTTTCTCTTTCTTTTTCCAAGATTATAATCCTAAGAAGACAAATGCATATTAAACCACATTTGATTGCTTCTCTTGAAAGACTTGGTACATCAAACCTTTTCTCTCTGTCTTAACGCGGTAATTTCTCGATGTGGCGTCGAGGAGCTCTCGATACCTCTTTATTATGAGCATCATAGGTATTGAGTTGCGTTTTGGATGAGTCGAACATTCGTACTTCCTATCTTTTCTTATTATATCACATGGACGAGAGAGTGTTGTTTAGAACGAGGTGTTTCGTTCCTTTTCTTTCTGTGTCTTCTTTTGGTGGTATTAAGTGTAATTGACATACTAACGAGGTCTTTTCTTGCTCCGCAGGTACGGAACAGCACACAAAAAGGAGCGCGTCCCTTTCTTCTTCTTTCTTGAAATGACGACGAAGTCAACTTCATCCGTCTTTGTCGCGCCCGTCTTCGAGACGCCAGCGAGAGAAGAAGATGAGAAAGAATACGAAGAAGAATATGAAGAAGAATCAGACTATGAACAAGACGAGAAGATTGACCCTTCCTTGCGTTCGCAGTGTTTGCCGTTAGATGCGATACTTCCTGACTTCGAAACGGAGGAACCGGTGGATGGATTTGAGTATTTACGAAGGGTGCGATACGAGGCGGCGACAATTCCACACGTCGTCGTCTCCGACGTAAATCCCCGCGATTACGACAACAAAAGAACGCCAAAAATATTAGAGAAACATGGATTTGTATCAACGAGCGCGAAAGCGTTGGGTAGAGAGAAAACCATGCGCATTCTCGAGCACGCGAGAGCGAACGCGGAGTGGACGAAACAGTTTTTAGAGTCGTTTTCTAATTTACGCGTCTCGATGCGACGCGCTTTAGACGACATAGAGGAAAAGATGAAGGCAGGCGCGAAGAACATTAATAGAAAATACATAACACCTGAGAAACTCGAAGCTGTGCCAATGATGAGCGATGTTGTGGCGTTGGATGACGTGACTGTGAGCTCGTTGTTTCGGAAATATTGTTACTCGTTTACCGAGAAGGAAGATGAAAGAGAAAAAGAAAAGTTGAAGCACGCGTGGTTTTTCGCTCTCGCCGTTCGCGTAAGCATGCCACTCGATAGTGAAACGCAAGCGGCAGTGAGACGAGTCTCGAGAGTGTTTGCCAAACAACTTTCGTCGTCGTTTAAAGAAAAGGAGGAAGAGGAGGACGAAGAAGAAGAAGAAGAAGAAGAGGAAAATGCTGGTCGCAACGCCGCGTTGAACATTGGGTTGAGCATCGCATGGAAATACTTCAATCAACCACCATTCGACGACAACGAAGAGGAAGAAGAGGAAGAGGAAGATGAGGAAATAGATTACGTACATAGAAAATTAGAGCGCATATTGTAATAACAGAATAGTTGTGAAGTTCATTTTATTGCTTTTTCTCAAACTGCACCTTCTTCTCTCAACACCCGGGCGGCCAACTTAACTGCTGTCCTCCAATCACGTGCAAATGTAAGTGATACACCGATTGGCATCCATCCACGCCGTCGTTAATGACCACCCGAAATCCCTTCTCCAACTTTTCTTGTTTTGCCACCATCTGCGCGACGTACATGCAATGCCCTAACAACATCTTGTGGTCCTCGTTCGCTTTGCTCAGCTGCGACAGTCCGGCTTTGATTTTCGGAATGACCAAAAAGTGCGTCTTAGCGACTGGATTGACGTCTTTAAACGCCATGGCGAGATTATCTTCGTATAAAACCGTCGCTGGTATTTCTTTGCTGACGATTTTATCAAAAATGGTCGGCTCCGTTGAGTCTTGCATGCCTTTTAAAATCGCTTCTTGCGCGTTTAACTGTTCGTCGTTTTTCGGGGTTGACGCCATCGTTCTCGTTTTTGGTGTTTTAGTTTGTTGTGTTTGAGTGCGAGCACGTCCTCGTTTTAACAAAGATGAAGTCGACGACGAGGATGATGTTGTTGATGATGATGCTATTCGTTGCAAAGTTTTAGGAGAAACAGATGATGATGACTTTAGGAATAAAACGCGCGCGATGGCCGACATATATATTCTTTGAACTTCCTTTGGTGCAACAAATTTTGCCGTCGTCGTCTCTGCTTGTTTGCGCTTCGAAAAAGAGAGAAGAGGGAAAATGCACCAAACACTTCTTCTTTACTCTTCTCTGCTGCTTTTGCAAAAGTCTTTCGTACGAGTATTATTATATTTTACAATCATCATCGATTGATTTTTGAGAATAAGGTATTGCGCATAAATTCGGTGGTGGCCGTCGTGGTGATAGCATCTCAATCATCAACAGTTTGCGGTTAGGACGACGAGAGCAAAAAGAAGAAGAAGAAGAAGAAGAAGAATTTTCCATTGGAGTGTAATAGGTAAATTGCAATCGATTTTGAAGAGAAAAAGAAAAAGAAGAACTCCTACGCAGCCGTAGAGAGTGAGAGAAGTCACGTCTCGCCGCCATGGAGGATAATTACGACGAGGAGGAGGAGGAGGGTGAAGATGTCCCCATCACCACCAACAACAACAACAACAAGGACGCTGCGAACACAGTTGCGAACAAGCAACCTACTGTTCCTACGGTCGAAATGAAAAAAGTTGTGCAACCGACGACGGCGATCGGGGGAAGCGCTTCCGATAAAGTGGGAGATGTTTTCGTCCATCATCATCCGTCGATGAAACCGGGAAGGATTCTGCGATTTACCGAACTGATGCACCCTCAGAAATCTTTGGAGGAGGAGAGAGAAGTCGCGAGAGAGAGAAGAAGACAGAGGAAGAAAGAACGAGAAGAGGAGGAAGGCGAAGAGGGAGAAGCAACGAGAAGGCTGGAAGGAGAAAACGACGACGCCAGGGAAGAAACGGACGACTCAGAAGAGGAAGAGGAAGAGGGAGATAACAGTATGGAGGGTGATTCCGACAACGAGGATTTACATGGATTTCATTACAGAGGCGAGAAGCTTCTACCAAAAGTCAATCAAGTGATGCTCGATCAGGACTTGAACGACGATATCGATCGAAAGTGGAGACCGGGCGGGAGAGTGGATCGAGACGACGTGTCGTTAGCAGCGAGAGTAGCTGAGATGTACGCCAGCGAGAAGGAGGCGATGCGAGAGGCGATGGCGGATGCGTTAGATATTGATGAGATCAAGAAGATAAAGGTCACGGAGTTGGAAAAGGAGAAGTTTCTGGTCGGCGTGGAACAGAAAGATTGGGAAGACGACATCATGTGGGACGACGAAGGAGGAGCGGCAGATGAGGAGCAGAGAAGAAGAACTGCGGGTAGTGCAACTTTTCAGGCGAGTGCAGCGGAACGAGAACAAAAGGAAGGAATAGCGGTAGTAGGAATAGCAGAAAAAGAAAAAGACTCCAACAATGAGGAGGACGTGGAGGATGCGGAAAACGACAGTAAAAATCGCAAGTCGGTCGTTTCTGTGCCCAAGTTAGATAGCGCGGCAATACATGCATTGAAAAGCTCTCACGTTAAGAACTGGGGTGAGTATACTGAACAACCCGATGACGAAGATTCAAAATCGACGGCGTCTCTGGAATACTTCGAAGCGCCTGATGCGAATTCGTTTCAAACCTTACGTCTGTGGACAGAGATCGACGGGAATAACAACAACACGAAGAACATGAAAGAAGAATCGCACAAATTTTCAAATCCAAACGCGGCAATGCAAGATCCGAATTCACTCGCGTCTGGAGGTTCAAAGGAAGATATCAAAGTTCTCGGGCAAGCCGAAGCGCGTGCGCAAAGCGGCGGCTCGCATCGATTAGCCGGTTTAGATAAACTCGTCGTTCGCATAGTCGGTCAGAGCGATTTACCGCCAGAGGCCGCAATGTTCACGGCGGAAGAATATGAAAAAGCAGACGCTGCTGCTAGGAAGCACGAACAAACCTATCAAGAGCGCGTTTCGAGAGAGCTTCAAGAATGCGGCGCGCTCGAAATGTTGAAACGGAAGAACCAGGAGTTGCTTTCTGGCGATTGGGTGGACGAAGTTTCATGGGACGGAAATCCAGTGCATGTGGACGATATCGGTGATCCTTCGAAGATGTTTAGCGAGCTACGAATAAATCCAAACGATCCCGATCTCGACTTGTACGCGGATGGCGAGCTCGACGGTTCTGAGTTTGCGAGAGCGACTGCGAAAGTTTGGAAATCGCGTGATTTACCGCCGGTAGCTGACTTTGAGAAAGCTCTGAATATTAGTATAGACGAAGCGTACGCACCAGAAGTTCCCGAGGAAGGCGACGCGCGCGAGCGTACTCGACCAGGGCGTTTGGAAGGAATCATACACTCCGATTTTGTGTACCAAAATCCTCCGACTTTGAACAGAGATCCAATGGATTACCCGCGACCTCCCCCAGTTTTAGAAGTGCAGCCGCCACAAGCGACGAAGAAAAAAATTGGTTTTATGGGTATTCGCATAGCTGGGCCTTCGGCAGACGAAACATTCAAGATTAACGTGAAATCGTTGACGCTCGATAGCGCCGTCGCGACGTTGAAAGTAAAGTCCTCCGAAACTGTGGGATCTATCATTCAACGCGTTCGAAAACGTTGGCCAGAACTCGAAGGTGATTTGTCCTTGTACTTTCCTAAAGCGGGAGTGGAGAAACAAGAACCGCTGGATGAATCCACGAGCTTGAAAGACTGTGGCGTCAAACCTCAAGTTGGTGCTCCGATATTATACATCGAGTCGACTAAAGTACATGTGGTTTCGGAAGAAATCGCGACGATGCGCCCGATAGACGATCGCGCCTTGGCACCTCCTGGAGCGTTTAAGAAACCCTCCGATCTTTCCATTGAAGATGGTCACATTATGCTCGTCAACTATGCCGAGGTAGATCCCCCGCTCATCGCTAAACCGGGCATGGCGGCGAAGAAAGTGACGTATTACTTGAGAAAATCCGCGGGTGATCAAGGCGCCAGACCTTTGATGGGAAAAAGCGGGCAAGTGTTTGATTTAAAACCAAACGCGCCGTCACCCTTTCTATCTGGTTTACCTCCTGGTATACCTGTAAATGTCTTAGAAACGTCCATGTACCGCTCTCCACTGTTTGATAGGACGCCAGATATGGACGACGACTCTCAACCTGGAATGTTTCTGCTTGCCAGAGGACCTACGGGCAAATGGAGCATGCGGCAAGTGCCTCATTTCTTCGTCGCTGGCCAAATGGAACCACACGTTGAAGTCCCAATGCCAGGATCGTTAGAGTGTATTGATATTGAAGAACGCATGGTCAACGCGACAGTTTTGAAACATTTCTTAGAGCTTCAAAAGCGAACTACTCCGGAAGATGCGCATCTTCCGAAACTCGTCAAAGTGTCGGACATAGCAGCCACTTTGAATAATGTCTTGACTGAAGATCAAATTCGATCCAAGTTACGCCTCAGAATTTGTGCACCAGTCAGATCGAGAGAAGGGATTAGTAAAGAAGATTATGCGTTAAACCCAGAGTACCGATTCGAGCACGAAAAAGAAATTCAAAAAATGTGCACGCCTGAAGATATTTGCGCGTACGAATCTATGCGTCACGCTATCACCGAACTCATGCAAGATCGAACGCCCGAACAAGTGAAAAGAATGAAAAAACTTTTGGCAGTTGATTTTCAGTCCTTAACGAACGCCGTGACGATTTTAGTGCGACACGCGAAAGGAAAACGTGCGAGGGATTTAGAAAGAATCGAACTTTTGCTTCAGATGCAACCGTGGTCGGTCACTCGAGAGTTTCTCGCATACGCGGCTGGGAAAGGTGTTTTGCACATCGACAACTCAAAAAAGATTCGGAAAGAAACTGGGAAGTTCTGGCATTACGTCCGAAGACTCACGAAACCACCGCCGCCGGAAGAACTTCGTCCAAAAGTACAACCAGGAACAGTGACTGGTACCGCGGCAGATTTAAGAAAACTTACCATGCCGCAAGCAGCGCGCATCTTGAGAAACTTTGGTATAGAAGATGAAGTCATTTTAAAACTCGAACGATGGAAGCGCATCGGTTTGATTCGGGAATTGTCAGGCGCCGCCACTGCGGATGGGAACGCGACGCATCAGAACATGTCCAGGTTTGCGAGAAGTATCAAACTTTCCGAAGTGCAACAAGTCGAGGAACTCAAGGAAACGTCCAATTTTCTTTTCAAACGGCAATGGAGAAAACTCGCCAGGAGAGATCGAAAGAAGAGAGCGGACGGAGACGACGACGATTCATCATCTGGGGGTGATACGGACGATGGTTTAAACGCTTTGTGCTCCGATACGGAAGATAGCGACGACGAGAGCGATGAAAACCGATCGGATTCAGACTCGGACTCTTTGGCGGCAGAATTAGAGGCGGAGTTGGCGATGAAAGCGAGAGGACCAACTGAAGAGGAAGATGCTGCTGAATTAGACAAGTTGCGCAACGAACTCGGCGCTGGTATTGGTGCAGAAGATCCTGCAAAACTTCTGGAGCGCGGCATTATCCCAATAGGGAAGAAATTACGTTTGAAACGTATCACAACGCATACGTTTCCGGATGGTCGACAAGCGACGGTGGAAGAAGACATCACCGACGTCGCCGGAGAAGCTTGGATGCAAGTCAGAGCGCAAGGAAAGAAGGCGTCTGAGGAAGCGGCTACGCAAGCGCTCGCGGCTGTGGGTAGAGACAAACCTCCTGATGCGCCTGATGAAGCACCTCCTGAAAAGAAGGCGGCTCCAAAAAAACCAGTCACGTTTGCAGATAAAGCAGACGAGGAAAGAGCAGAGTGGGTGCGACTTCGAAAACGCGCAAAGGAACGGGCACGACGCGCAAAGGAGAAAATCTCAAAGCTGGCAGCACAAGGTTTACTCCTCGATGGCGAGTTGGACGATGAGGAGATGCCGGATATGAAACCAGTTCCTGGCCAAGGCTTGAAACTCAGTTTGAATGCGTCGAGAATCAAAGCCGCTGCGCAACGCAGCCACTCGACGCCAGGTAGCGGTCAACCGAGGAAAAAGCAAGTGTATAAACCGAGACCAGCCAAGCCTTTATGGATACAACTCAGTGATCTCACCGAAATAGTCATCAAAAATAGGCAGTTCGGTCAGGTTTTCGGGACGCCGGTACTTTTAGAAGATTACACGAATTATATCGAAACACCGGTGGATTTGAACACGATCCTCAAGAAAGCGCGAGGAAACGCGTACGGCACCGTCATGGAATGGTTCGCGGATATTGCTCTGATTGAATCAAATGCAAAGGCTTACCATGAATCCGAACAGGAGGTAAAGATGCGCATAGATTGGGTACCGGCATTGGCTACAAAACTCGTCAATTTTGTCCAAACGCTCCTCGATCGACCGTACACCAGGCGCGACTTGAAGAAAGCGGACCACACGTACTCGCCGCAGGAAGACGACGGCGACGACGATCAAGGAGAAGAGGAGAAAAAAAGTAGCGGTTTGACGCAAACGCAACCAAAGATGAAGATGAAGTTTTCGTTCAAGATGAAGCCGAAAGTGGAAGAAAGTGGTGGTGGTGGCCCGGCGGAAACTACGAACACGGCGACCGAAACAGGGGAAGACGGCGGCGCGACGACTGGTTTAGAAACGCTCACCACGGGTGATGGCTTAGACGACGACGAGAACGACGACGACGAGGAAGAAAACGAAGCCGAGGGTGGTCGTCAAGGTGCTGGTGATGGGAACTTAGACGCCGCAGGCAACTTAGATTAATAATGTACTCTTTTGATGTCCCTTACTACTTTCTTGTTTAGCTTTCTTAAAATTAACAGCTTATTAATTTAATATGCCATCAGAGAGAATTCAGAAAAGATATTTTCCAAATTTAAGTCGCGGGGGTTTACAATTTAAAAAACCTCCCTCACCATGACTGAAATGGTCCCGCCATCCGCGCCAGTGCCTCCGAACAAGAAGGATGTGACCGGTTTAGAGTTCTTGGAAGGCATTTCTGTGCGTCGTGTTTCTGTTCTTTCTTTCCTGATTTTCTTCTCTTTCTTCTTCTTCTTTTCCCAATTGTGAAGATCTTGCCAGTCGACAATATTGGAACGAACTCATCCAAATTTCCTTCCTTACGATGATGATGAATCAATCAATCAATCAATCAATCAATCAACACAGGGTCTGTACATGAATCAAAAAATCGAGTTACTCGAAGCCGTGACTGGTATTAACACGAAAAATCAGTATCGCGTGATCCCAATCGGTCAAGAGATGCCAGATCCAATCCCGGACGCGTGGATGAAGGAATTCACCAAAGGAAACTTAGAACCTTTATTTAAGGCGAAGGAAGAATCGAACTGTTTGACGAGAATTATCTGCCCTGGCTACAGATCCTTCACCATGCCATTCGTCGATGGGGAAGGAAGAAGGTTCTTTTCCATCATTCGACCGTTTAGGTGTACCATGGGCATTCCATATATGTGCATCTGTCAACCGCAAGAGGCGGAGTTGTTAGACGCAAACGGAAACACGTACGCCAAGGCGATTGAAAGAACGCCGACGTGTTGCGGGCGTAACTTTGACGCGACCGACGATAAAGGTCGATTGATTTATCACGTGTCGTATAACGCGTTGAAGGCTGATAACGGGAAGTGCAACGCTTGCGCGCCGAGTTGCTTTAACGCGAACTTAAACATTGACATTCGAGATCCGTCGACGAAAGAACATCTCGGCGTGATGGTTTCCAAGTGGCCGGGTTGCTCTTGCGCTGGGCTAACGGATCGCTCGCACTTTGTGTTGAGGTTTGCGCCCGGTTCGCACCCAAGACAAAGAGCCGGTTTAGTCGCGGCGATGGTTTTGATTGAGTTCGCTGTGTTTGAGTTGATCAGATCACAAGAGCAATAATTTTATTTTCGAATAGAGAGAGGCGGGCGCCGCATGTTTCATACTTGCTCGTCCCTTATTCGCTATGAGTTTCTACGTATTAAAATTAGCTTTGATTGAACATTCTGTTATAATATACTGTAATTACTACGCTATTGTGAATATATTTCACGTAAGAAAAATCCTTCTTAAGATTTAAGTTGCCGAACGGCGTGCCGCAACATCGGAAGTAACACCCCTAAACTCGACGACACCGCATTCGGCCGACCGGGTAAGTTTACGATTAAACTCTGGTTATTTCGCAACCCAGCAACTGCCCGCGATAATGCGGCGTGTTTTTCGTATCGCCGCGCGTGTGCTCTGAGCGATTCTGCTATGCCCTTCACTTCTCTCGTGAGTACGCTCTTCGTCGCCTCGGGCGTGACGTCTCTTTTCGCTAAACCGGTTCCTCCGGTGGTCAAAATCACGTCGCATTTCAGTTCGTCCGACATGTATACGATCGCTTTTGCAATCTCCTCTTCCTCGTCCGGGACGAGCTTGTATCCTTTAATGATATGTGTGCTACTTTTGCTAACATCATCAGTAGTAAAATACGTCTCGATGGTTTCTCTCATGACGACGTTACCGGAGATGTCTTCGTAAACGCCGTTGAACGCTCGGTCTGATACAGTTATGATACCGAAAGATATGTCACTGTTACCATCACCACTATTCGTGCCATCTACTCCTCCTCCTCCTCTGTTGATACATACCGCATCTTCTTCGATATCTTCGCAGCACACGTCTGAGAGCATTCTGTTGTTGGTGTTATTGTTACCTCCTGAATAATACCGTGGTTGTGTCAACGGTAATGTTGCTGCTTCCAAAGTCGTTGTCGTCGTCGTCGTCGTCATCAAATCTTTCGGGTGTTTCGCGTGCATCTCTTGCCCGCTCTTAAATTTCTCCAACATCTCCTCCGTCGCTTTCGACTGCCACTTCTCTTTCCATTCCTTTTGCGTCATCCCGTACACTTCCTCTTGACACAGCTCGTACGTGCTTTTCAGTCGTACATTTTTCTTCCCCAACAACAACCACTTGGCTAAACAGTTTCGACAGAAACCAGTCAAGTTCATCATCTCTATGTTTTGAATGGTTTCGTTTCTCCACTTCATGTGCTCCAGAAGTTTCCGAAACGCGAACGCCTCGGCTTCTGTTTGTTTTAACGAAGAAGAATTGAAAGAAGACAAAGAAGAAGTTTTATTATTAGACATCGTCATGCTATATTTTGAGCGTAGTATGATGATGATGCGAATTGATGAGTGAAGAAAAAAAATTTATGTTGTGTGTTTTTGTTGCATGCATGAGAGAGTTTTATTAAAGAAGACAGACAAAAAAACTTTTTCGTTCAAAACTTCATTCACATGAAAGAAAGAACAACAGTAAAACGACGACGTAAACGACGTAAACGACTATGAAGAGGAGAACACCGCTCTCACCGCGAGAAATCTTGAGTAATACCGTTATTCGAAGAAGAGGAAGAAAGCTAGGAGGAAGAGCGTCGTCGGTTTTCGAGAATATTGACGACGAAGAAATGATTGCGACGACGAACAAACGAAAACGAGGCGGAAGAAGTTCCGAAGAAGAAGAAGAAGAAGAAAACGAGACGATTCAGACGACGACGACTTTTACGCGACGGAGGAAAATGAACGTCGATTGTGATTACGTTTCCACCAAAGGAGGAGGAGGAGAAGAAGAAGAAGAAGGAGGTTCGTCGAAAACGTTACAGTTTCGAAAGCGCATTTTGTTAGAGCAACAACAACAACATCAACAACAAAAGCACACCAAAACGTCATCGTCGAGAATAAAGCTCGCGAGAACGACGACGACGACGACGGCAAGAAGAAGAAGAAGAATAGCAATAAGACCAAGGCGAACGACAATAGGAAAAGCATCCATCAAATCGCAAAAAGAAGTCATGCGCTTGCTTCTCGATTCGGAGTTAGAACCGCATCCCGAGGACGTAAAGGAAGTCGAAGCGCAGCAAAAAGCCAAAGAAGAGAAGGAAAGAACGGAGGCGGCGAAAAAAGCGGAAGCGGCGAGACTGGCCGAAGCGGCGAAAAAAGCGGCGGAAGAAGCGGAAGCGGCACGGAAGAAAGCTGCTTCGGCTGCTGCGACGTTACCAGCTCCAACGACAACGCCTCTGGTGAGTGAAAAACCAGCGGCTTCGCAACCACCAACGACGACGACGACGACGACGACGACTGCGTTTCCCTTCCCTCCGGCACCGAATCCTACAGCGCCCGCGTTTACCGTTGGTTCGAGCGCAGCGCCTCCATCGTCCTCGTCCAAGAGAACGTTTCGTAAGAGACGGTAGGTTTAGTAGTATTAGATTTTTAAATAAAAATACTGGTAGCTTCGATTCTGTTCTATTCGTCTCTCCCCCTCCTCTCAAGACTCTCGAAAAAAAAAGCCCGCCAAAACATGGAAGTTTCTTTTGTAACTGTATTTTTTCGAAGTACACGTGAGCAGAAAAATGACACCCTCCTTCTTCACTATTTTGACGTCACACGCGACGTATAAAATGGGGATTTCGAACATGGACGACATCATGAAGACTCCAGAGCGTCCGAAAAAGAACGGAAACGGCGACATCGACCCGGTACGTGTCTCGTTCGCGACGCGATTGGATTAAAAAAGATTTTCCCCGAAACCGATTTTTTCTCATCTTTTTGTTCCTCTAAAGTGTCGAAGAGAAAACGACGATTGATTTCGCTCGGAATAACGCGCAAGTCTCGCGCGTGCGAGACCGAAAAGCGCAAAAAAACTTCTCGGATGTGTACTTACTCTTATTCTTTATTCAACACACTACAGAGCATCATAAACTCTCCGTTTATGAATTTCGTTTCCAACTTATCGCCCATACGATTTGGCGCTTCGAGTTTGGGAGGAAACAACACCGTCGTGCCCATCTGTTTTTCCTCGCCTTCGGCGTTTAAAAGGTACGTTCAAAAGCGCGCTCTGTGCTTTCGTTTTCTGGGAGTGCATTCCTTACGGTTTGATCATCCCATGTTTTCCTTTTGTTTGTAAACGTGAATTTCGCGCGAACCATATCCAGGGCGTTTTGATTGCGCGTATATGCGTTTTTTCCTTTCCTTCTCTCAGCAAGGAACAAACGCAAACGTCGAAGGAGGAAAAGGAAGCTCCACGCACGCCAGATTGAACTAAAAATATCTCAACACGAAGAAGTTTTGCCTTTTTTTTGGATGGATGTTGTGTGCACATGTTGCATTTTTTTCGTGTTTCAAAAATACTCACGACTTGTTCTCTCATTATTATATTCAGTCCGCCGAGAAAACGATCCGAGGATAACGGCAACCACAATCACAACAACACGGTTTCCTCCTTGGCGAACGATATGGGTCCCATCCCGGACAGTTTGATGGTTCCGTTTGCCCACGAAAAGCACCAACACGAAGACGCGGACGACCAGGACGACTTTGTTGGTGGTATTGGAGGAACCATGGGCGCGATTACGCTCGAGGATGAGCTCTTGCAGTTAGATAATAAGTTCAATAATAAGGTCAATAATAATAAGCATAATAATAGCGGAGGTAAGGGTGATAAAACAACCGCCAAGAAGAGCGGAGGGGACCAAAAGAAGAGTGCCAAGAAGAATGGAGGCAAAAACAACAACGCGTCTGTTTCGCCGCCAACTGGATCCTCAAAACGTCAGTCGACGACGGGTGCCTCACTCGAATGGAACAGTGGGTTCTCGAAAACGATTCGAGGCAAAGCGGCGGATTCACCGAGAGACCACCCGGTCGGGACGGAAAATAGAAAAGCAGGGGCCACGCCTATGGCTTCGACAAAGAAGTCCAGTAGACGCGATAGCCTCACCAGTAGCAACGATGAGCACATTACTCCACCAGTCGGAAAATCAAAAAGCGATGGTGGTAGTAAAGTGAAGAATACCCGCGATTTACAAACTCCCGGGTCGAACACAAAATTGACCTTTGCGGACAAATTGGACCAGAGTAAACTCGACGAAGGCATCGACTTCGACGGCGCGTCCAAGAAGTGCAACTGTAAAAAGTCGAAGTGCTTGAAGTTGTACTGCGATTGCTTTGCGGCCGGGGTGTTTTGCCGCGATTGCTCTTGCCAAAGCTGCAGTAACACGGAGGGTGATCTCGAGGTTGTTCGACAAACGAGATACCAGATTGAATCTAGAAATCCAAACGCGTTTGCGAATAAGATTGTCGACGACGATAGCGTGGACGCAAAGCACGCCAAAGGCTGCCATTGCAAGAAATCAGCGTGCTTGAAAAAGTACTGCGAATGCTTCCAAGCAAATGTGCGATGCCAAGACTACTGCAAGTGCGAAGGATGTAAGAACACGACCGATGGCGCGAATCCTTCGCAAAACGGCGGCGCCGCGACGGCGACGAAGACAACGATAACAACAACGACTACAACAACCGCAGTTAGAGAAGACGAGGGTAAAATACTCACAAACACCAACGAGGCGAAAAAGAAAGTCGAGGGCTTGAAAAAGTCTATCGTTGGGTCTGTTAGAGACAGTGATACTAGTTTCATATTGAATTCACCAGCTCGCGAAGCTGCTCGAGCCGCGCAACGCATGCTCGCCGACGACGTCTTCATGGACGACATGTCTTTCGTGAACTACGGACACGGGAACCTCGCTTCACCTTTGCGAACGTTGTTGCACTCGGAAACTGGCTTGTCTCCGATGTTTCAACGCGTGAATGACGATAAAGGTGCTACTGCCACCAACTCTAGACAAGGCAAGAAAGAGAACAACGACGTGAACGCCAACAACAAGAGTAATAGCGTCGGGAATAACACCAAAGCGTCTTCGAAAACGAGAGGAGCCGCGGGTCGTTTTTCCTTTTCAAAGACGAACAGCGCTATGAACACGAGAAGGAAGGCACCAGTGCCTTTATTCACGGACGACACCAACAACGTCGAGGAGAAGACGCCGGCGAGAACGACTCGAAGCAGAGGCTCGCCTAAGTTGGTAACGCCTTCTGTTTAAGAGCGCGTGCTTTTGTTGTATTCGGAAGTGGAACAATTCCCCTCCTACAACTTTCTTTTGAGAAGTTGTTGTAATTTAATATGTGAATGTATGAGAGAGACTTAACTAAACTACTTACAAAACTCTAAATACATTATTGTTTGTGTCCCTATTCTTCTATTTGTTCTCTCTTCATAGCTTCTACGCGTGCGCGGCGCGCTCTCGATATTGTATGGTGGTGGCTCTCTCTAAACTACCAAAAGTTGTTTTCTTCCGACCACGTCTCGACTAAAAAATCTATCATTTCCCCGAGCTTAATTGGTTTCGGGAATTTCACGAACGGGATGAGGAGAAGGTCCTCGTACGTCGCATCGTGTGGTATCGCCGAGCGTTGGCCTCGTTTCCTTTTCGTGATGGAAAACGCCGAGGACAGTTTTTTGTTCGTCTCTCCTTCTCCTGTACTCTTGTTGTTGTTGTTGTTGTTCAAATTCCTCCACGCGTTCCTTTGCTTCTCCCAAATAGCAAACCCTTCGTTGATTGGTTTACTCTTTTTGCCGCTGCTCGCGTTATGAAGCATCATAAAACTACTCCCTTTTCCTTCTATCGGTTGCGACTCTAAACCACTGCCGCCATTACTACTCTCACTCGTCAATAAGATTTTTGGCTTTTCCGCCGTCCTTCGTTCTTTTTGTATGACCGAGTCCATCTTTTTAAATCGATGACGACGTCGACGTAATAGATTCTACCACACTTCTTCTCTTCCCGTGTGTATGCGTGCGTATTTATGTATCGGCTCGCGCAATCTCAGCACGCTTTTCGCGCTTTTCGCGCCTGTTCCGTTTACACGAGATTTGTCAAACTTTCGCGATTGAGTTTTCGTGTTTTACGACATGTTTAGTGAGTCAGTGTAGCGCTTGGAAAAGAGACATTTCTTCCTGCTCTCATCGCGTGCTCTCTCTCGTATTCGGCACTATTCAACACATATAAATCTAATAAAAATGTTCGCTGTCCAACAAACTTTTGCCACGAAGACTGTCCAAGTCAACAAAGTCAACAAGACGACCAAGGCGTCCTTCGTCCAAGACATGAAGAAGGTAAATATGCATATCAATTTGTTCTTTTTCTGAGCCTAAATTTGGGGGGTAATTTGAGCCTCGTCAGTTTTCCTCCTCTTACGTCGATATATCGTTAGGGAAATAAGAAATTCAATCGGCCCTCGCTCGCACGAGGGCGATGCGAGATTTATATTTCCTCAAAAAAAAGTAAAACGCGGCCACGATCGTATCATTCGAACGAATCGACTCGTTCCGCGTCTCGTTGAATTCGTTTAGTATTGGGTTTTGGCTCGCGCGGTTGGGTGCGAAAATTTTACAATTTTGGACGCGATCGACGGGAAAGGAGAGGAAAGATTTTTTTTGGATGAACCAAAATTGGATGTTTTTTTGCGCTTGCAAGGGGGAAAATTTTTCTCCTCAAACAAGGATGAAATCAAATGTTGCCGTCATGGAATAACGACTGACCGATTCTTTCTATCTTCATTTCAACGCGACACAACAGGCTGCCGTCGTTGGTGCGACTGTCCTCATGGTCAATCCGGCGTTTGCCGCTACCATCAAGTTGGGTGGCGACAACGGTGAACTCGGTTTCTACCCGCCGTCCATCACGGTCTCCAAGGGCGAAACTGTTGAATTCGTCAACAACAAGGCGTTCCCGCACAACGTCGTCTTCGACGAAGACAACGTCCCGGCTGGCGTCGATGCCGACAAGATCTCCCACGAGGACTACTTGAACGGCCCGGGGGAGAAGGTCACGAACAAGTTTGACGTTGCCGGTACCTACGGCTACTACTGCGAACCGCACCAAGGCGCGGGCATGCAAGGCAAGATCATCGTCAACTAAATCTATTAATTCTTTTAGTACTTTAGTTGTTTGTGATGAAAGGGGACGCGCGAGTGATGATGATGATGATGATGATGAGTCTTTTCATTTTTCTTCTCTCCTTCTAGTCGCTTTGAAGTTGCTTTATTAATATTAAACAAAAATCAAAATAATACAGTAAACTAAAAATTACAGCGCGCGCTTTATTTGTCAAACTTCATCGTTCGTTGTGTTCTAATTATTGACTATCATTTTGCTCATCGTTGTCATCGTCGTCAGTACCTTCGTAAACTTGCGAAAAAAAGAGCTGTTGCTCGATGGGATTTGCCGAGTCTACCTTGATCTTGACCGTCGTACCGAGCTTAAAATCGTTCTCACGAAGTAACTTGAACGGCGTTTCAAATCCAGTATCCTCCAACAAAGCCAACGCAAATGCATCAGAACGCATGGATTTCACCACTGTTGCTTCGTAGATGTTATCTGCGGATCCCATTTGACGAGAGAAGTATTCGGTGACCCAATACTTGGATATTTCTCGCTGCGTTTTGATTCCCACCGAGGCGTTTGCTCCAGCCTCACTTAAAACCAACTCTAACTTCTCGTTCGAGATTTCAGACGAGTGCCTTCCACTTCGCAAGTACGATTTGATTTGGTAGTGTGCCAATAAATCAGCATATCGACGAATAGGCGACGTGAACTGAACATACGCGCTCAATCCGAGCGAGTGGTGAGGTCTCGGGGTAATGCCTTGCGAACTCGCCGTCATACACGAACGCATGGCCATTTCCGCACACACGCCGTCTGGAATTGTATCCCAGGTTTCTTCATCCAGCAAACGAGGTTCGCCCTGACCGCGAAATGGCAACGCGAGACTGTTCTCAACGCCAAAAGTTCCAGCAATCTCTCCGGCTAAAATCATCATCTCAGAGACTAAAATATTAGACGCAGAGTTATCTCGACGCTTGAGAAAGATTTCCGAACTCACGTCACCACCTCTCGCGTCGGCGCTTGAAACGAAAACGTCGAGCTCGGGTAAAAGAATATTGATCGCACCCTCATTCTCGCGCTTATGATATCGCGCGACCGCACACTCGTTGAGCAGATGAAGATCATTTTTTGCTCTTCCTTCATCTTTAAGGTGAGCGTCGACATCTTCGTACGTCATGCGAGTTACTCCAGATATGGTGCTCGGATAAATGTCGTACGATCTAATGGATCCATTGAGACGCGATATATCCGCTTGTACCGTTAATGCAACACCTTCGTTGTCGTTTCTTGTCGTCGTCTCATCATTGGCAACGCGTAAACTCAGTTTACCTCCACTTAGCGACTTGGGAAACATAGGAATCGATTCCGTGGGTAAATATAACGTCGTTCCTCTCTTCCGCGCCTCTATATCGAGCGGCGAATCGAAAACAATAAACCTCGTAGGATCGGCCACGTGAATATATACTCGGACAAATTCATCGTCGCCTTCGATTTTCTCGATCGATATGCCGTCATCTATTTCGTATGTCGACTCGTTGTCCACCGCGAATACTTCTAGCCGACTTAAATCGACTCTCGAGGACGCATCGAGATCCACGTCCGAAGGTTCGCACTGAATAGTTTGCGCCAGCTGTACAAGATTTTCGTCAAATTCAACCGGTATGAGGTTCCTTCGAAGCGCCAAGTTCTCGTGTTCTCGCCAAATGCCAAGTTTCACCAACACCTCGGCTGCTTTCTGAGAAGTTTTTTGCACGTTGAGTTTT
>JACLAB010012090.1_pt1 | contig 21173 bp, 9 predicted proteins | sample 8027921 | NCBI WGS metagenome assembly JACLAB01 (sample SAMN15725117, study PRJNA655200) | protist metagenome | isolation source: fluorescence activated cell sorting (FACS) single amplified genomes of... | place: USA: West Boothbay Harbor, Gulf of Maine | collected 2000-07-19
TACGGTTTGTTTTGGTGTCAATCTCCAAAACTTTAGTTCGCACTCTCTCACCTTGGCGCACGTGTGCCGACAAATCATCTGGGATGCGCGCATCGGCAAACATGGAAATGTGACAAAGCCCAGACAAGCCACCAGTGCCATCAAGAGTCACAAAAACACCATATGGCTGAACGCGGCGAACGGTGCCCATAATGACGGACCCAACTTCAACGGCGGAAACATCCGTGTTCCCTTGATTCGCTTCACGCTCGCGGAAAGATATTTCGACACGTCCCTTAGTGGCATCAGCGCCAACAATGCGGCCACTTACAAGCTTGCCAGGCGGGAAAGATATCGCCGGATCCGCAACAAATTCATCCGCAAGATTCGACAATTTACACATAGCGTCAATATTGCGAGAAAGAGTTATGAAGCATCCTTTCTTTGACGTAGCCTTGATGTAGCCTCTAACAGATTGACCGGGTACCAAACTCGCAATGTCGTGAATTTCTGAATCCGTCACCTTACCAGATTTGGTACTCAGTTGAGAATCGCGCATGGATAAATCAATTTCACCACCGGGTGAGACGTTGATGACCCGCACTTGCACTACTTGACCAGTACGGTAACCAGCGCACGGGTTACTTTCATACTTGTCGGCAATATCGGTTATGTGCACGCGCCCACTCGAATGCGAGCCAAGTTGCACCATGAGGCCTACATTGTCAATGATACGAGTAACAATACCCTGAAGTTTTGCCCCGGCGCATACACGTGAAGACTGAGCTGCATTGTCACCGCGAAGCGTCAACTCAACTTTTTTCTTATTCGCCTTGACGCTCGTAATGACAGCTGAAACGCGCTCGCCCACGGTAAATCGGGACGATAACGACTTCTTGAGTTCCGCAGGGCTATCGGAAGTTTCAATCGCCGGAATAAATGTTGTTATTCCCGGAGCAATCGTCACTTTCAACCCTTCGTTCGTGACATTTGTAATATATGCATCAATCGAGTCACCGTCAGCTGCGGCGTCCAACGAGTAGGCGCTCTCGCGTCGCATTGAAAGGTCTAATAATCCACCACGATCACCCGCGAGCCCAAGAACGGTCGCTTCAATTGTTGAACCGACTTTAATAGATTCAAGAGGCTTGTCATCTTCAGCACTGAACTCGCTGATGTAGATGCGCCCACGAGCATTATTTGGTAACGCGACCAATGCTTGAAGCGCTTGGATTTCAGAGACGACGCCTTTCACGGCCGTGCCAGCAGCAATCCGCCCACCCGATGAGCTTGACGCAAGCGGTACAGTAAGGAGCAAGCGTTCTCCTTCATCTTTAGGAAGCTGAACCACAACAGCTTTCACCCGCTGCATGGGCGCAAATCGCTGTGATGGATCTTCATAGCGCATGTTGAAATGATGCACCGGCGCAAACCCAACTAAACCACCGTGATCTGGTAGGGTCAAAGCCGCGTACTCAGCTTTAACGAGTTCAACATCTGCCGCAACTTCATCGCCGATCTTAAGTTTCTTCAAATACTTGCCAGCAGCTGTCTTGTTGCGCTTAAACGCATCCAATCCCTCGCGCAAGCCAATGTCAACAACGCCCTCTCGTCTACTGATATCTAGAATGTAGCCCTTGACGTCGTCGCCAGATTTTAACTTTGTGTCATCTGGTACTTGATGTGGAGTAACTAAACCGACGACATTCGAATCAATAGGCACGTCAACGAGAACACCGTAATCTTTTGTCTCGTTCACCGTGCCATCCATCCAAGTTCCAGGCTTGAGCAACTTTGCTGTGTCCGGAGATATACCGACTTCCTCTGCATCCACATCTCTTTCATCAAGTACTCGAAGATCTTCAAAGAATGCACGAACTAAAGGACCATCGCTCAAAGGCGAAGACGTGGCATTCATTCTGAGTGAAAGTGATAAACGCGGAGGCGATGACGTCGAGTCAACGGAAAGCACAAGCACGTTTACAGTTTGACCAACCGTGTAAATCTCAGACGGATCCGCGGCGACGCCGTCAGTGAGCTGGGACGGTGGTGCGAGTCCAGTGAGTTTGCCGAGAAACCTCACAAAAACGCCCGAAGACGTCGCTGACGCAACGTAGCCTGGGTAGACTGAACCAGGCACAGCGTCGCTCGCCAGTGCCGGAAGCTTTGAGTCGCGAACGCTTTCAACGAGAGAAATCTTGCGTGACATGACTGCCCGAGTAGGTTTTCCTTCAAGAACAACTAATGGACCAATTTCATCTCCAGGATTCAAAGTAGAGCTCAGTCCTTGCGCAGTCAAGGGATGATCAGACAAATGCGCGGCGGCGACGATACCTGGCACGTTGCCCTTTTCCGTCGAAAACACGACCTCGACGTTACCTGTGTGAGGATTAACGTGAGTGACGACAGCCGCATCGACAATTAATCCGGGTTGTAAATCAATAGCCGATGCGTTGACAATCATCGTTGATGACCGAGCTTGGACGTCGCCTCCACTTGCGGAGAGAGACAATCGGAGTCTTCCTGACGAATCAGCAGAAACAATAGAAACTCGAACGACTTGACCGACACCAAAAGCATCGGAAGGCTTTTGATCACCAATCAATCCTAATTCATTTATACTAGCCAAACCTTTCAAATCGCCATACAGCGAGACAAACACCCCGTATTCGTTTACACCGGTCACTACACCATGCGTAACTGCCCCAGAGAGCGCCTCTTCAAGAGACGAAATGACTGGGAGTTCAGATTTGATCAATGTCCGCTTATGAGAAACTGTTACTCTTCGACTGTTTCTATCAACATTCAACACTCTGAATTTCAGCTTTGCTCCAGGGCTCACCTTTGACGACGTAGTTCTACCAACAATATCAGAGATATGCAGCGGTGGGCAAAGAGCCTTGATGCCTTCAGCCAATTTTACGATTGCTCCATAGTGTTCAACCGCTAAGACTTCACCATTCACGAGCATGCCTGGAGTGAGTTCATCCAGAGAAAAGAAGGGCTGCGCCATGACTGAAGATTTCAAACTGACACTCACCAAACCATCAAGCAACCGATGGCCGATGACGCGCACGTTTACGCTACGCCCAACTTTGAACTTTTTCTCAACTTTTTCTACGCGCTCATCAGATAGCTGCGAAACGTGCGCATAGCCGGCAACTGCGTGTTTATTGTCAAGGATGCTCAATGCCACACCCTGACCAGAATCTATGCGCTCGACTTTAGCCGTCGAAAACACTTGGCCCAGCTTTGGAAGCTCGATTGGCTTGTAGTCAAGCAAATGAGGCAAAAGCGTCAAGCAAATACGCTTTGAAGCGGTGTCGACGAACAAAATTCGTGCGCGCATACGTTCTCCTGTTTTAAATACCGTCGCTACGCCCTTTGCCGTCGCGGCCGCACCAGTATGAAAGCAATCCACCGTACCAGAAAAGTATGTCATGAATGAGACATTGATACCGTCTTCTAAAACTTGCTTCACACGCGAGTTGACGAGCATGCCCGGAAGCAGCGTCGAAACTGATGTCGCTGATGTCTCATGTGCCACTGCACTCGTTGCGCGCTTACGATCGCTCGTTACGGTAAAGTATCCTTTATTGCCGGATGGAACGCCAGTGATGACGACGTCAATAATTTTCCCTTTGCACACCGTCAAATCACTTGAAACGTTTTTCTTCGGTAAAAATCCACTCGTATCGGCAACTCCGAACCCTAAGATGTAACCATGATCTTCGACACTTTGCACTACGGCGGGAGTCACTGATCCTTCAACGAGGCACTCCTTTGACACTCCCTCGCACACCGCTGATAGTTTCAGCGTGAGTTCGATGCGTTTTCCGCCAGTCTTACCTTTATCCAAGCTAATTACCGCACATCGCACGACTTGGCCAGTCTCAAATAACTCATCCAAGTTCAATGTGCCGTCTGCTCCATCATCATCATCGCTGTACTCGTCCGAGTCTGACTCTGAGCTCGAGCCGTCGCTCGCGCGCGCCGCTTTCCCTGACGCCTTTGTGAAGACATCTGAAACCTCTGAGCGCGCCACCGTCCCTCGCAAGCCATTCGGCAGACTCACCACTAATCCTTTTGGAGTAATTTCACTCACCACACCTAACATCTTTGCCCCATTCCGCAGAGTTTTAAACTTGAGTGTCTCCACGTACTTGGCCCCGCTCTTGCCGCTCCCCGAGGCAGACTTCCCCGCGCGCGCGAGCGACGCAAACAGATCGTCTCCGTCATCGTTTGACTTTATCGAACGTTTCTTATGCCGGTCACGTGAGCCGCCATCTCTACCGTGTCCATCGTCGTCGTCGTCATCGTCTCGGTCGCGTCGTCCACCTCTCGGGAACGCACCGTCATCGCCGCCGCCGCCTCGTGGAAATGCGCCTTGCTCATCGTCGCCATCGCTGTCGTTGGCGCGGTTTGCCTCGCGTTCTCGCGCGCGTTTAGCCATGATAGAACGCGAGTGTTAACTATGCACGCCCGTTCGTTCGTCGCGCGACGCCACCCTATGGCCACGCGCCGGGCGCAGTGTCGCGCGCCGCGACGTCCGTCGTGCGCGCGTGCGCAAGGCGTGTGAAATGCCAAATGTCCGAACGTGCCAGGCGATGGATGGTGCCTTGGTGCGCGCGCGCGCGTGCGCGGTCGCGCGCATTTCCCGACGCGTTCCGTCGCCATGGAGCGATGGAACGATGAATTAGACGATGCCAGAGAGTTAACCGCGGAGGGTGAACTCAAAGTGCGCACGAGAGACGACGCACGAGAGCAACGAGGACGTGGACGTGGAAAGACGAGGACGAATGATGATGGTGACGACAATGTGAGCGCAGACGACGCGCGACTTACGGTGGAGGCGCGAAGGAACATCTCGGGTGCGAGAGCGAAAGTGTCTAGACTACGTATTATGCTTGAAACCGCGAAGAAGGGTGATATGTTGGAGACGGAGTACGAGAGACGACGAGACGCGTTGGATGCGGTGAATGCTCGCTTGGATGCGCTCGTGAAAAGAGTTTCAGTACGCGAAAAGCCAAAGGAAAAGGAGCCAAGCACGAGTGTTGCTAGTGTAGACATAGAGCGAGATGGCGTTAATGAGCGCACGCGCGCGCCAATGGATGCGAGGGAAGTGCTGCAACTTCAACGCGACATGCTCGTCGAACAAGACGACGCCTTGGACGACTTGTCGAGCGCGGCTCAAACTGCGCATCACATCTCACTGGCGGTGAATGACGAGCTTGATTTGCACGCAAAGCTCTTAGATGGTTTAGAAGACGACATGGAGGATACGCGAGCAAAATTAAACGTGGCGACGCGCGCCATTAAACGCATGATGAGCCGCGCTCGCGAGTCAAACTGCCGCGCTTTGGCGTGGGTCGTTCTCGTCTTGTTGATTTTAGTGCTCATCTTAGTCCTAGTGGTTAAGCTGCAGCGGTAGTCGTGTAATTTTTAATATTAGTTGGCGTTAGATTGAGCGGAGTGCGCAAGGCCGTGGGAAGTATACCGAGACAAATATTCCTTTTACAAGCATCGAAGGAACAAATTTTTCAAAAGCGACAAGTGTCGAAACGTCACACGAACGCGCGCGCCTTAAGGGCGTGACCTCGTGTTGGCGCACCGAAACACACGCTAGAACGAATTAAGCGCTGCTCTCGACGAACTCAGGCGCGCTTTCTCTCGTGATGCTCTCGCGTTCGGCAACAGTTGCGTTCGAAGGCGCCCGTCACGATGGTGTGCGTGGGCATGGGCACGCAAAGGGTGTGGGTCGCTTGCGTGCTCGCGTTAGCCTTCGCGCGCCGTTACGTTCGGCCAGGCTACTAGTGCGACACTCGGCTGTTGTTGAAGACGAAAGCGATAGCGCCGAGATCACTCAGGAGGCGTCAAAGCTCGAACGTCTGGAGACGCTCCTGACCAAAGCCTCCACGTCTCCGGTGGACGTCAAGGATATTGTTCGCTTTTATCCGTACGACCTGGACGAATTTCAAATAGAAGCCACAGATTTACTCATCAATGGCTCTTCGGTCGTCGTTTCGGCGCCAACTGGTAGTGGGAAAACATTAGTCGGCGAGACAGCAATCTTAACTGCGCTCGCGCAAGGCAAGAAAGCTATTTACACGACCCCACTCAAAGCTTTGTCGAATCAAAAGCTCCGCGAATTTCAGCAAATATTTGGCAAGCGCAGATGTGGATTGAAAACGGGTGATGTAGATATCAACGGCGACGCGGACGTGATGATTATGACAACAGAGATCTTGCGGAATATGTTATACTCTTCGGCGGCTGGAGGACGAGACGATGAGCGCTTACAGGACGTGAGTGTGGTTGTTCTCGACGAAGTGCACTACCTCGCCGATCGCTCGAGAGGTACTGTGTGGGAAGAAACCATTATTTATTGTCCTTCGCGGATTCAGCTCCTTTGCTTGTCTGCCACGGTCGGTAACCCAGAGGATTTGACAGGATGGATTGAGGAAGTTCACGGGCCATGCAAAACGGTCATTTCAAACTATCGACCAGTGCCTTTGACGTGGCAATATAGCATGAAACCATCGAGAATGTACCCTGGTATGGGACCCTTAATGAATTTCAAAGGTACAAAGCTCCACCATGACCTTTATCCTTTCACGCGTGAAGGCATCAAAGAACGAAGCGAATGGGACACAGGAAATGGTGGGCAGTCTAGAAACTACGCAAAAGAGTCTGAGCGTATTGCGCGTAGGAGATTCGTTCCTCATGTGGAAACGACAGTTCAGCAGCTCATTGCAAGCGATATGATTCCAGCGGTGTGGTTTATTTTCAGTCGCAAAGGCTGCGACCAATCTGTGGAATTCCTCGTACAAGCTGGTGCGAATCTCGTCACGCGTGCCGAACAAAATGAAATCGACATCGCATTGAATGAATTTTCCGAGAAAAACAAATCTGCAGTCAGGTCAAGCATGGTAGAGCCCTTGCGCCGAGGCATCGCGTCCCACCACGCAGGCTTACTCCCCGCTTGGAAAGGACTGGTTGAAAAGCTCTTCCAGAGAGGTTTGATCAAAGTTGTTTTCGCCACGGAAACGCTTGCTGCTGGAGTAAATATGCCCGCGCGCTGTTCGGTGTTAAGCGCATTATCAAAACGTGACGACCAAGGGCCGCGTCTGCTAACTTCAAACGAATTCATGCAAATGGCTGGCAGAGCGGGCCGACGTGGATTTGACAAAGTTGGTCACGTCGTTTGCTGTCAGTCTCCTTTTGAAGGACCAGATGAAGCTTTTGAGCTCGTGCTTGCACCTCCTGAGAATTTAAAATCTCAATTCTCAATTTCTTATGGTATGGTATTAAATTTACTTCAAGGCCGTACGCTTGAACAGGTACAAGGGATTGTTGAAAGAAGTTTCGGTAACTACCTTGGTGGTAAGGCGCGAGCGGTACGAGAGCGAGAGCTCAGGCGTTGTGACGATCAAATCAAGAAGCTGAAGGCGCAAATTGAGCAGGATGACGGTGATGACGAAGGCGCGGCTGAATGGAAGAAGTTTATGAAATTAGACGAGCGTCTAAAAGAAGAAAAACGCTTGCTAAAAATCTTGAAGCGGCAAATCGCCGAATCACAGGCGTCAGAAATTCGAGAAACCGTTCAATCGGCGATAGAACGTTCAGACAGTCCCGTTATTGTCGCGATTGATATTGGAAATAATGTGCGAAAACTCCGAGAAGAGCGAAAATCGACGACCATCGCACTTTTTGAAAATGACACACTGAAGATGGAAGGGCAAGATTTGGCCGGTGAGTGGCGTTTGGAGGATGTGAATGGCGACAATGCACCAAGCCTAGACGACTTATTTGGTTATTCAGATAACGATTCTTCAGAAGGTGATTTTATGCAGCCGTTTGATGAAGATGGATTCGAAAGCGATTCTACGGCGAGATTTTCCAGAGGAGTGATCGCTGCTGCCATATTTGAAGCGATCCCGCCAGCGAAACAACTGGAGGGTACCGTCATCAGCAAACCATATCCAATGGGCGAGTTCACCGCCTTGGGTAGTGATGGCGTCTGGTATCGAATTTATTCTGATCGAATCAAATCTATCGGTCTTGGCGGGAGTGACATGAGCTTAACGAGCTTAAAGGATGCTGGTGCGCCACCATCGTCAAGTTCTCTCCGATGGGTTCGAGCGTCGGGCGGGGGCGTGTGGAAATCAGACACCTCGAAGCGCGCGTTTTCAGCAGCGCAAGCTTTGCCGAGCAGTATAGAAAGCTTTGTTCCGTTTGAAGATGCGCCTGAATCGGCAGAATACATCAACGCGCAAAAGATGCAAATTCTGAAAACACAGGAGGAAATTTACGACATGGAGGGAATCGCGGCACTCCGCCGAATGGCGAAACAGCAAAAGAAGCGAGAGTCAAAGCTCAAAGCGCTAAAGGAACAACGAGCTAAGATTGAACAACGTATTAAAGAATACTCCGCGGCTGGTTGGGATGAGTTCTTGCGCGTCGTTGATATTCTTGTCGAAACTGGGGCGCTTGAATCTGAGACATTGAAACTGCTTGAATTTGGCGAAATTTGTGCGGATTTGAGAGGTGAAAACGAATTATGGTTGGGAATGGCATTGAGCTCACCTCAAATCACAAACCTTGACGCGATATCTTTAGCTGGGTTTGCAGGAGCTCTTTGCATGGATAATCGCCCAACAACATGCTTCTATGGTCCTTCAGAAGAACTTTCTACAATTCTTCAAGACCTCGAACCAAAGATGAATGACCTTTTGTACCTTCAAATGTCTTCTCGCATCGATGTTCCAGTCGGTTTGAGCTTTGAAATTGCAGCACTTGTGGAATCTTGGGCGTCAGGTACATCATGGGAGCAAATTAGGCGCGATACAACGCTTGATGAAGGAGACCTTGCGCGAATCCTCAGACGCACGGCGGAACTTCTTGCCCAAATTCCGCGCGCGCCACACTTACCAGAGAGTATGAAAGCAGCGGCGAAGAAGGCTAACGATATAGTAAACAGACCACCAATTAGTGACCTTTCGTAGTTTAGAAATTATTGTATTGTACAAATCTATCGGCTTCAAAACGCTCGTCTGGAACCTTTGCTCACGCGACGCCTGTTTTTCACTAACTGGCCACCTTGGCCACCGGATTTGAGATCGCTTTCCTGCTTCTCAAGGAAGGATAGCACCTCACGTTGTCTCGCACCACGTTCATCAGCCGCCGCGGCTTGTTCCTTCGAACGAGCATCCGCCATGAAGCGATTATCCTTACGAAGTTCGCGAACAGCTCCACGAGTTTCTTGTTTGAGTTGCTTCTTGAGCTTCTTCTTTTCTGCACGCTCACGATTTGGATCGTAGTCGCGACCAAGCACGTATCCATCCTCTTCGAAACGAGGCAAGTATGTTTGGATTGCTTCAATAGCCTTGGTGTGGTATGCAAGCGGCGTTTTGACAGCACCAGCCAGAGCGTCATCCAATTCCTTGACGAAATCAGCGCAAGAATCAGAGAGTTCAGAACGTTTGGACTTTTCATTGCTCGCCTGTGCAAAAACATGCACGATCTCGCGAACAGGTGCCAATAATTCTGCAGCCGAAGGCGTTTTCATCACCGGTCGTGACAATTGACGCAAGCATGAAATCGCGGCTTTGAGGGCTATTGCCGCTAATTCGCCATCATTCATTTGACCAGAATAAATGCCATTCAATGCCTCTGGTAAAGAGACCGCTGACGCTTTAGCGGCGATACCTTGTGACAACCACGGTCCTCCAATCTGCTCCGCTAAGTGAGTAGGTAATCCATTTTGCCAGTCAGTTTTTGAGCGAGTAGCACTTTGAAGAAGGGCACTCATCAAAGCCAACGCCTCGGGAAATATTCTTTCGGCACTTGACGAATATAAACTTGCCATTGTGGCGACAATCACAGCCAAAGTGGCATCCCTTGTTGATCGAATCGCGCAGTGCGCAAGTAAATTCCCGATGTAAAGCGACGCTGGAGTCGTGACTGGGTGCGACTTATCCGTGGTAGGGAAAATTGCAGCAAACAAAGACAGTAGTAAAATCGTACGTGCGGGTGGCCAGCCAGTCTCACCGTCGCGCAAAGCTTGTCTAAGCCTGGAACTCATTTTTTCAACACGTGCCTTTACTGCAGTTGCTGCAAAGAAAGGAACTTGAGCGCTGAGATCCACGATGTGTCTTGATAGAACATCCAAATGATCTATTGGCAAAGGCGCTTGACCGGCGAGGACTTCAAAGCGCTGTAAAAGAAGACCGAGCAAAGTTTGAATACGTTTCCTGTTGTCTTCTGCCAGTGACGGCGCGTTGCACTTTCGTATTCTTGTGATGATCGTAAATGCATCTTCTGCGTTATAGCTACCAATCATGGAATCGAGCGCCGCAGCGGTTTCGGGCATAGAGAACGTAAAAGGTATGTCAACGCGTTCGACAGCGACAGAATCCTTTTTACTTTTACTTTTCAAAAGACCCTTATCGGACGACTTCGTGATGGCCGCGCTCGCATTAGGTGGCTCTTTAGCATCCACGTCTTGTTCTATTTCTCGAAGGAGACCAGCGTGCTCGTCGTCGTCATCGTCGTCATCGTCGTCATCGTCGTCATCGTCATCGTCATCGTCGTCGTCGTCATCGTCGTCCTCATCCTCGTCCTCATCCTCGTCTGAAGCACGCGCCTCGACCCCATCTTGTAAGATACCCAACTTTCTGAGACGATTTTTACCTTGTTCTAACTCTTTATCCACGTGTTTCATCTCTGATTTAAGCGATTTACGCAGGCGAGCGGCATCATCTAAGTCTTCGTCTTCGTCGTCCTCATCCTCATCATTATCATCGCTATCAGATTCGTTATCTGAGTCTTCTCCGTCCGATTCTTCGTCAGAATCCTCCTCATCACTCTCCAGCGCAAAGTTTTCCTCTAAATCTTCACCACCAACGTGATCATGCTTACGATCAGACTTGCGCAAGGAGTTGTCGTCCTCATCCTCACCCTTGCGCAGTTTACGTCGCCGAGCCGCATAACCACCTTGAGGACCGTCATCATCGTCAGAACTTTCATCATCGGACCCACCAGTACGCATTCGTTTCAATCGTTTTCGTTCAGCTTGCTCTAGAGCTAACTTTTCTTGGGTTTCGATTTCTTCTTGCGTCTTTGCTCTATCACCAGCCTGACCACGTTTCTCAAATGCTAATGTTCGTGCCCAAACGTCATACTCATCCTTCTCGGGTACTTGAGTCTTTTTTTCTGGACCCGTCGGCTTCATATGGCCGACCGCTTTCCTCAACGCGCCAGATAAAAGCCCACCTGAACTAATAGCTTTGAAATCGGAATCAAGTTTATCAAGTATCTCTTCGTCGTCGTCTCGCTGCTTTTGCTTTTCAGCCTTGTAAAACTTGCTCTTCGCAATGAGTTCCTCCATGACATCCTTCTTGCTCTTTCTTCGCTCGGGATCTTCATCGTTGGTATTATTCATATCACCGCCGCCAAAGTGAAAGTTACGCGTGATTTCATCGTCCAAATTATCATCGTCGTCTTCACCGTGCGCGGGCTTTGTCGTAAAGTCGCGTTCAGCGAGTGGTTTTCCCAGGTGCGTGAGCGTTTTGAATCCATCATCATCACCGTCGTCGTCGTCGTCATTCAATGCAAACGTTTTCGTCCTTTTCAATTGGCGTAATCTGGCTTTCGCGAGACGACCGATATTCTTCTCTTCGACGCTCATCTCGCCGTCGTGCTCGCCAAAGCGTCTGTCCACGAAAGCATTCGCCTTGCCACTCTCTTCATGTTCGCGCAACAAAGTTCGCCGACGCTTCTCCACAGCCTCTGTGCGTGCTTTCAACACGTTACCACGCTCACCTTTAATCTTTCTACCCATAATGTCAAACTTTTTACGCGTCGAAATCGTCTCGAACGCGCTCTTCGTCTTCGTCTGCACCGGCCCATCGTTGGCGTTTTGGAAAAACTTGCGTCGACCACCGCCGGGATTAGCTTTGGATTTCTTCTTCTTCGCCATGACGGGCGAAAGAATATCGCGAGTGTGTACCTTTCGTACGTTCGCAACGTCCGCGTTTCTAAAACGCGTCGCTGTGACGCGCGCGCTCGCGTGGTCACACCGCCGCCGCCGGCACAAGTCGCACGAAAACGACGAAAACAACAAACGCCATCATTGTGGTCGATCACTTGTACCCTAGACACGTCGCGCGCGCGCCGCGCGCGACGGGCTTTATTGCGAGCGACGATGGCGAAATGCTCGAACGAGCGAAAACAAAATGCACTACGAACGTTGAAATCAAATTATTTTACAATCCTTTAGTTTTGGCATCAGCAACTGCACAGAGTGGATAAATATTCAGCTAATCGGTTACCACCGGAACGGGCCGCCACGCATCTTTCGCTCCATCCATGAGAGCGATACCGCGAGCGGAAAGCTCATCGCGCAAGCGATCTGATTCGGCAAAGTCTTTAGCGTCTCTCGCGCTCTTGCGTTCTTCTATTCTAGCTAAAAGGTCAGCCTCAGTCATACCCGCGCGACTCAACGCCACGGCGCGAAGTTGTGGCAGAATAACATTTTCATCATCTTTAGGTAAACCAACGGCATCCATGAGACCTTCAACGGACGACAACAACGACTGCAACGCATCAACCCGTCCAACAGCTTTCTTACCCGCTTTAGTTGTCATGAAATCATTCATCATCTTGAGCGGAGCGGAGAGCGTCGCCATGACAGCTGGCGTATTCAAGTCATCGTTTAACGCTTCAAACACTAAAGTTTCGGTTTCACCCGCCAGCTTCAATGCGTCTGAAACAAGAGGCGCTGGTTTTTTCGCATTTTCCTCCACGGCTGCATCTCGAAGGACCTCTCTGACATCTTGAACGGTCTGGTACAAGTAGTACACTCTATCAGACGCTTCTTCTAAAGCGCGCTGCGTGTAATTGATTGGCGCTCGATAGTGCGCTCCGAGAAGCATGAAACGAAGCACGTAGGGATGATACTTATCTAAGACTTCACGGATCGTGAAAAAGTTGCCCAGTGACTTAGACATCTTCTCAGAGTCCACCTTGACGAAGCCGTTATGCACCCAGTAGCGCACGAATGGGTTCTCGTCGTCGCTGTGTGCCCCACATCCGCACGCCGCTGATGATTGCGCGAGCTCATTTTCGTGGTGAGGGAACACCAAATCTTGTCCACCACCGTGGATATCAATCGTTGGTCCTAACATCTTCTCAATCATCGCGCTGCATTCGATGTGCCAACCTGGTCGCCCGTCGCCCCACGGGCTCGCCCACGTCGGCTCACCGGGCTTTGCTGTTTTCCAAAGCGCGAAATCAGCAGGGTTTTTCTTGCGATCGTCCACAGCAACGCGTTCGCCTGCGCGGTTATCTTCTTGCTTTCGCCCCGAAAGTGCACCGTACGCAGGTAAAGTGTCCACAGAGAAGTATACGTCGCCATTCGCCTCGTACGCGTTTCCTTTGGCAACCAGACGCTCGATAAAATTGATGATATCATCCACACACTCGGTAGCGCGCGGTTCGAGCGTAGGTCGAAGACATCCAAGCGCAGTCATATCTTCATGAAATGCTTCAATAAATCTATCGGTAAGCGCATCGCACGATTCACCATTTTCGTTTGCGCGTTTGATGATTTTGTCGTCAATGTCGGTAAAGTTTCGGCAATACGTTACGTCATAGCCTAACCGCATCAGTTGCCGATACAAAACATCAAACGCTACGTAAACCCGCGCGTGACCGATGTGAGAATAATCGTACACGGTGACGCCACACACATACATCTGAACCTTTTTCCCCGCCGGGTCGCGCGGCACAAACACCTCTTTCTTCCTCGTCATGGTATTTTGGAGCCAAAGCCTGCTCAAATCCCTTCCTTCGGACGTGGGAGAAGACTCGCTGTCCACGCCCGCACCATTCACCGCCGCACTAAACACCGTGCGCGGCACTCCAGTACCAGTAACCGCACGAGAACGAATCATCGTCGGGGCGTCCACGCGAATCAATCGTCGAGTCGAGTCTGAGGACTGCGACTGCGACTGCGACTGCGACTGCGACTGCGACTGCGACTGCGACTGCGACTGGGCGACGACTCGCACGCCCCGTCGTGGGATGTAGTTGACGTAATAATTTCCATGTTCACCCGCTCTCGGTCGCGCGATACGTAATCCTTTACCTAAAACCACGCGTCCACTGGTGTGAAACATCGCCAACATCGCCCCCTGCCACGCGCGCGGCGCTCTCCAGAGCGGTGCGTGGCCCCGATCCCCGATGATTGTGGTGCGCGCGCGAAACCCTTTTTTTTGGACAGGCAGGCAGGGGGGACTCCATTGACCAATCATGAACACCATACCCCCCTCGACCGATCGATCGATCGATCACCCATCGCGGTCGAAAGCGCTCGCCAAAGCGACGACGACGCGAACGAAAGGCACGCGCGTGCGTGGGTCGAAAAAACGACCGCGCGCGCGCGACACCCCGACGACGCGACGACGGGGCCCGAGGACGACGCGTGAGATGTCGACGCGACGATGACCTTGAGCACGATGACGATGACCGCGTCGACGACGACGACGAGAATGTTGACGACGCAACAACGCACGCACTACCGCCGCGCATTAAGTGCGTCGACGTCGACATCGTCGAGACGCACGACGACGACGACGACGACGACGACGCGAGCCACGGAATCGGGCTCGATAAATGACACGCTCGAGTTGACGGCGGATAACATTGAACTCGTGCTCGACGAAGTGCGCCCGTATTTGATCGCGGATGGCGGAGACGTCGAGTTGGTAGAAATCGATGGATTAGCGGTGAAACTGAAACTCAAAGGCGCGTGCGGGAGCTGTCCGTCGAGTACGGTGACCATGCAAATGGGTATCGAAAAACGCCTGATGGAGAAGATTCCAGACATTATGGAGGTGGTGCAAGTGCAAGACGAGTTGGGTGGATTGGAGTTGAACGAAGCAAACGTCGAGGCGACGTTGGACGAAATCAGACCTTACCTCGCTGGTACTGGTGGTGGCGAATTGGAGCTGATAGATATCGAAGAGCCGATTGTTAAGATCAAACTCAGCGGACCCGCGGCGTCGGTGATGACGGTGCGCGTGGCCGTGACGCAAAAGCTTCGAGAAAAAATTCCGTCGATCGCCGCCGTGCAATTACTTTAAGTGAGACGCATTGAAACATAGTACTTCCCTGCACTCTTTTGCTCGATGATTAGGATGTTTAATGATATTTGTTAGAGCTCATCCTTGTCAAGACGAAACGCCCGCGCCATCTGCTACGAGCGGGAGAACAAGATGTATGCACACACTCGTCACACCAGAGCGCGTGTTACGCGAGACACACACAACACCGTGCGTTGACGTGTAATCATAGATATCGCGCGTCCTGTCGAGGGTTTGTGCTGACTTTCTCTCTCTCGTGTGCGCTCTATCGTCTTCAAAGAGAAGAGAATGCAAGATCGACGAGATGGATTAACGCGTAGAAACGTAAGTGACCGTGGTGGTGATGATCGCGATGGGGATCGCGCGACGCCATCGAGGCGATTAAGTCGAGCTGTTGCAGCGTTGGATGCCAATCCTAAGCTCAAGGAAGACTATGCTGGCGGCGATTCGGTGTCGGGAGCGATCACGACGCTTGCGTGCGGGGTGTTGTGCTTGTTCCTATTCTTTGGCGAATATTTTGCCTACCGAACGACGTCGATTGCGAGCGAATTGAGAGTGGATAAGCATGGAATCAATAAGCACGTAGCGAACGCCGAGAGGATGAAAATTGATATCGATATTACGTTTCACAGCATGGCGTGTGACTTAATCGCCCTGGATACGTCGGATAAAGCGGGCGAGCAACACTACGATGTGCACGATGGTCACATCAAGAAGCGGAGATTAGATAGGAATGGAAAAGTACTTAGCACAGAATTTTCTACCGAGGCACCGAATAGACGACAAGAAATTGCCACCGCTGTCAAGATGTTGAATGAAACAGAAACGGCGTCCTCACAGTTGGAGCAAAAAAGGCCGGCGCAACTGCAACTGTTTGGAGGATTTAACGATCTCTTGAAGGAGTACTTTCCGAACGGAATTGAAGCTGCGTTTGAAAACAAAGATCAAGAGGGATGTGAGGTTAAGGGCTATCTCGAGGTGAACCGCGTTCCCGGGAGTTTTGTGATTTCACCTGGACGCTCCCTGTCGCTTGGGCTTCAAATGGTCAAGCTCAACGTGCACACAAATCTCAACCTGACGCACACAATACATCGATTATCATTCGGTGAAGGATTCCCTGGTATAGTTAGTCCTTTGGATGGAACCCAGCGATCGATTCCAGCTAACTCAGTGCAACAGTACTTTTTGACTGTCGTGCCGACGACGTACACGCCACTGAACTCAAAAGTGAAGATTAGTACAAATCAGTACAGTGTTACGGAATCTTACTCAAAAGCCCGGCCGAACGCCTTAGGTTTAGTTTCTAACAAACAAGCCGGCGTGTTTTTCGAGTATGACTTGAGCGCAATTCGCGTAGATTTCAAAGAAACACGATCGTCTTTTGGGGCTTTCTTGACTGGCATTTGTGCCATCATTGGAGGAGTCGTGACTATAGCTGGCGTAGTCCAGCGCGGGATTGAGTATTTCCTCGCGCATCAGCGCAAGCTAATTATTGCACCAAAGTAGAAATTAGCACGTACCATCACTTGGTATGTACGCGAACAATAAGAATTAGCAATAAGAATTAGCATTAGAATTGGAAAATTTGTTCGCATGTCCCATCAAAGTAACGTTTTTTATCCACAGCGCGCACGCGCGCGTGTGAGCCACCATAACCTGTCGCTTTGAGATTGCTGTAGACAGAGTCAAATCTTGCGTACGTACCACACATGCGGCGCTGGGATGCGACATGGAGCGTCGTGGAAACGATGGAACGTCGTTGGTCTAGCTCTCCTCCTGAAAGCAGTCTCTACGAATGCTACGAATAATTGTCAAAATTTCACGGGCGTGTCATTCGCAACAGCACTACGCGAGCGCCTTAATGAAACATTACCTAATATGTCCCAAAACTCATCCTTTCGATACTTTACCGAGTTACTCGACTTCGGACTGGTGGAATGTGAAACGTTGCAGTATCTCGGGACGCTCGCAGGTGCTCAAAGTCAAACAGGATTGACGCTCCTTGTCATCCCCGATGACGCATTCGAAGCAAGTTCCATAAATTATAACAGAGGTTTAAGTAATATTACTTCGATGGATGGTACAACCGCGTGCAAAATTCTTGAAACGTCGTTCGTTAAAGGATTCATAAATATGCGAGCACTGCGCGATGGTGATGTGTTGGAAACGTATTCATCAAATGTTCTTACTGCAGCAAACTCACAGTTACGAGTGAAAATCTCTCAAAACACAAATGTCCGACAAATACGATTTTACAATGAATTAGGGAGATTTGCGAATGTTCTCGTGGGAAATCTTCAGCTTTGTGATTTACTAAATGTGAACATCATCGATGCGTTATTGGTTTCGCAAGCAAGTGCATTCTCAAGTGTTTATTCGATTGCAAGCAGAATACCTGAGTTAAGTATAACGTTTCAAGCCTATCAAGCAACAGAAGCTCTAAGAGTTCAGGTTGAGTCGAGCGAGGACGATGGTGACTTTGATCCACAAGGTGTGTCGAGTATCAAATCTTGTACACCGGCTCGTCCATTTAAGGTATACTTTCTTGGATCTGATCGAGCATGGCGTCGATTCTTCAAACGCACACAATTAACGAAGAGTGCAGTGTTTACTGATATCACGCTTTTGCTTTCCATTCTGCTGTACACAGAGGCAAGCGCACTCAATGGTGACAACGCAAACAGTCCTGGTCTGGAAAAGTATCTCACGACTAGCTTTTCATACGGTCAAAAGCTCAAGCCCGTGGGTATTAATTCCATCCTGAGCGCTATTCCTGGGCAAATTGAAGCGCCTGGGATTATGATTGACATGGCAGATGTTGCTACGTTTGCACAGCGAAGTGTTCGGATTTTGGGCCTCGCCACGAGCAGTCACGAATCAAATAATGCTCGAATTGTCGCTCCTGATATCTATGCATGCACCGGAATTGTACACGTAATCGATGACATACTCATACCACCAACTTTGACTGCATTTCGTCAGATATCATTGCGAAGCGAACTGTCAATGTTTGCAAATATGTTGCGAGCGCCAATAAATGCCGCGCTTCTCCTTGAGCTGGATACACCCTCTGAGAGCAACGTTTTTGTCGATGGTATTGCGTTCGTACCAACAAACGTCGCTATTAAACTCGCTTTAGTATATTTGGGTTGGGAGTTTCAAGAGTTATTGCTACAGGATGCACTCTTGAAACAAATTGTTGAGTATCATGTCATCGGCTCACGCGCAGTTGTAGACGACAGACTTACGTTTCGCATGGGACTCATTCGAGAGCAACAAGAGTTTTCTACGAAGTTGATGTATCCTGGATTGCTCAAAGAAACAAGCACATTCACAGGCGCATCAGCTGCTAAACAAATTCGTATAATTGAAGATTACGCTTCGCTCGTGCCGAGAGCGATGGGATTCATGTTGCCTTCCAAAACACGGCTGACCATTCAAGGAAGGTTGAACTCGGCGGAGCTCATCAGGCGTGATATTCCGACGACAAATGGAGTTTTAGGTATTCTAGATGCTATGCTCATTCCACCTACTGCAGAACTAGGATTGAGCCTCTACGACCGCATCGAGCGCACGCCAGAACTGCGCATTTACGAAGAACTGGTAAGTGTCCTGGGTCTCAGACCTGAGTTACAGCGACACGGTTATGATATTGGCGATTCAACGATATTTGCGCCAAATAACGCTGCGTGGTTCAAATTACTCGGCGAACTCGCAACGACGCAAGAAGACGTTGTCAACAGCCAAACCGCTTTGATGTACGATTTAATTATGCTCATGATTATACCACGAAAGGAGGAATTAAGCAGTATTAACGAAGAATACTACGATCCTTGGCTTTCAAAAGACATATCAGATGATACTGAATTAATTACTGCGCTTTCGTCGTATTCCGAGGTGCGATATCCATCGAAATAATTAATTACTAACAGATTCATTGACTACTTATCCAGGGTGGTAACAATTTAATTTATGGCGCTGAAACAGCATGTCTTGGACTTTACTGCGCCATGAGCAATCCTAGTGTGGTTATGCCGCGCATTGCCGGTCCAGAACTACTTTCTGATGATGATTTGAGGTGAGCTTACAAGACTTTCTGTATGGAGGTTGGATTAATTAATTCGGCCAGGGCACTCAATAGTAATTCTGCACGAATTATTTCACCGGTACAGCGAAGTAGTTGACGATTTCACTATGTGCGATACTCAGTATGATTTAGGACATGGCATCAGGTCAGCATGCGCTCAATGGCGAGCTCTATGTGGTAAATTAATATTTCAAAATTTTATGAAAATTAATTAATTCGAACGATGTAATTCCGCAAACTACAGATCGATAATGTGATTTTACCGCGGTTTGGAACGCGTTGCCGCACTGCAGATTTCGTATATCGTGCAGGAAACGCTTTTCATCTCGTCGACGGCCAAGTTTCGATGTTTAATAGGTGCGATAATGCACCGTGCACATATGAATTATCAGGTAAGAATTATTTATTTCGAATTAATTTTCAAAACTCGTACACCGCATTTTCAATTAATTCATTTACAATATTATATTAAATGACGCATGCACACAGGACTATATGAACGAGCTGGTCAAAGAATTTCCGTCGAAACTGTCGTCACCTACGATGCACTGCCGACTTGTAATCCCTGGTGCGCGTACGTTTCATGGTGGTGGTGCATTCCGTGTTCGGGCGCCGTTGCGCAAACAATTTTGACGATTGGTGGATGTGCGCCGTACCAACCGCTCTGTGGAGGTTCTCTTGTCGTGTATGTCACCGATTCTGGAGAGATAAGGTTCGGAACGCAGACTTACATGGATTCTTACAACAATCTACCGTTAAGCGCTGGAGGCGGCCTGCGCGTCATCGACTCGGCTGTGAAAGCAAAGGGCTTCACAGCGCGCGACGGAGAAAGTTTTAAAATACTTTGCACGTACGATGGAGTCTCGAACACCACAAAAGTCTATATCAATGACAAGCTGCGTGGTATTGCGGATCCTTCCGTCATGGGTCAGTATGTATTTCAACCATTTTTCAATGTCACTGGTAACTTGCACGAGAAAATTACTGTTGGCAATAGCTTTCACACAGACACATCAAATCGCTTCAATGGTGATGTTTCTAGCATAAAAGAAATGTTTACTAATATTCTACCACCCTATGCGACGAAAGACGGCGCTTTGCCAGGAATTGGGCAATTTGCGACGTATGGCGCGTCGGCGCTCTTCGATGGGTTACAAACTGTCCAATACTTTTTACCGTGGAGAGGGGTGATTCACGAAGCTCGCGTCTATTTCGACAATCATAAATATCAAGGAATACGATATCCGTCAACATGCGTTCATGCTGAGCCATGAGACGATGGCTAAACACCGTCCAGGATTGTGCTGCGACCTGGTCGCCGCAGTGAGAAACGAGCCCCTGATTGGCTCAAAGCGAGCACTTGCGCGTGCTTGTATTAGAATCTAGACTAGAGTAATTGCTAATGAAACTATAATGCTAAAGATTTTAAGAGATCTCGAGCAAATTCTCCCTCAATGACGGCGCGCTTGTCAGGATTCGACCCACATGAGGGCAGCAACTCTTCAATTGTTGGGAGAGAGCAACGCCCACCAGCACACGTCGGAGGTGAAATCGTATATACTTCTCCTGAACAAGCACTCAAAAGCATAAGGTGTAACCATAGTTCGTCTGCGTTGACGTTCGCAAACGAAGCCAACGTTTTTTTGGCAGCCTCTTGTACTTCTGTCGATGAGATGTGAGAAGTAGCCAGTTTTGATACGATTGGAATGGCAGGAGTAACGAGGTCTCGAAGCGCGTCTTTGGAAGAATGATCGGACGCAATCAAAGTCAACGCCTTGAGAATCAGTATACGAATACTTTTTGTAAGCTCCGGTGAAATTTCTGATGTGCGAAGCAGCCCTGTATCGATGGTGTCTGCAATAGTAAGTGAATCCAATGAACACGTTTGAAGATCAACGTGGCGCACGCCGTGTTCAAGGACTCGCGCTAAAAATGGCCATAGATCTGCGTGCATGCGTTTC
>JACLAB010011197.1_pt1 | contig 21167 bp, 7 predicted proteins | sample 8027921 | NCBI WGS metagenome assembly JACLAB01 (sample SAMN15725117, study PRJNA655200) | protist metagenome | isolation source: fluorescence activated cell sorting (FACS) single amplified genomes of... | place: USA: West Boothbay Harbor, Gulf of Maine | collected 2000-07-19
TCGTCGTTACTCATGTTGTTGTTGTTGTTGTTGTTGTTGTTTCTGAAGAAGTTTGAATTTTTTATTTGGCGGGAAAAAAAAAACGCGACAAACAATCAATCTTTTCTCTCTCTCGAGCTCATTTTTTTTAAGCGAAGAAACAACCACATATCACAGAACAAAAATAGGTGTAATGTCAGAAATGGCAGAAAACAACATGATCACGACCGTCGTCGTCGGCCTTCGAGAAGAACAAGACGAAGAAGAAGAGACGAATACGACTCATTCTTACGCGGAGCTGGAATACTCCTTACACTTGTGCCCGAAAAAGCACAAATCGGAAGCGCAAGCGATGTTCAATTTTACCGAAGATGATGACGAGAAGGTGGAGAAATTGATCATCGTCCCGACGTGCCAAAAAACCGCGGTGGATATCATCAAAACCGGGGAAAGAGTGGACGAGGAGAAGGATTTATGCCTGGAACGGTTTTTGAAGTTCGCGGAGATTGCGACGAATGTGTTGAGAGAGAAGAACTTTTGGTGCGACTACATCGACCCGTGTTCTGGGTTATCGATGATACATCGAGACTCGCAGAGGGTGTACGGGGAGGTGGACGCGTTGGTGACGCTGTTGAACTACGAGTGCACAAATGTTGGGTGTTGTAAGATTGTGATGCATCCGAAATGGGGGAGTAGCGTGTACCCGGCGAGTTTGTTTGCGATTGCGCCAGAAGATGAAGTTCGAGACGCGTTGCGGATAGCCGCGGAAAAGATGGGAAAGAAACGTTAATAATTATACACTACTAGGATATGAATGAGATGGTCATTAAACACACGCTATAATTAAACATACACGCACTAGTTACAACTCGCCGGCGAGCGGGACAGTTAAATCAACGTCGTCGTTTGCCAGCGCGAGCATGAGTTTCACGACAGCGCACTCGGGCGACATCATCGGACCACCTTTTACGCCCATTTCTAAAGCGAACGATCCCGCCATGTACAACTCTGGATGCAAAGTGCCTCTCTCGCACTGCGAAGAGAGATACACTGCGAGTCCTTTCTTTCGTTGAACTCGTAACCAAGGAATCCAAAATTCGTCGTTGGGCATGTTACCGACGCCAAACGCCTCCAAGACGATACCTCGAACGCCTCTTTCGTACAAATCCCCGTACGCTTTATTCGGGTCGCATCCAGGAATGATTGAGATTCGAATGACGTTTGGGTTTATTTTAAATCTCGGCGCGTATTCTTTATCTTTCACGTTTAGCAGTAACTGCGGATTGAAATCGATGCCGACACCGAGATGCGCCAAATCCGGGAAACTCGGCGAACTAAACGCGGAATAAATAGTCGCGGATACCTTCCTCACCCGGTTCCCTCTCATCAATTTCCCTCCAAAACAAACCGCAACTTCGTTCACCGAAATGAACGGAGGCACAAAACCGGCCGTCGCGCACGAGACTGAGTCGATGAGGTTTTGTCGAGCGTCTGACCTGGGCATGGCGAGTGGGAGTTGGCTTCCCGTCACGATGATTGGTTTCCCGAAATTCGCCAACATCAACGACAAAGCCGAAGTCGTGTACGCGAGCGTATCTGTTCCGTGAACCAAAACGAAAGCGTCGTATTCCTCTCGAGCTTCGTGTAACGCCTTCGCTATGAACACCCAGTCGCTCGGAACAATCTGGCACGAGTCTTTATTGAACAAAACACGAACTCGTAACTTTGCAAACGCTGAGAGCTCCGGCACCGCACTCAAAATATCCGTCAATAAAGACCGCGGACCTAATTTGTTATCGTAATTACCTCCGGTTCCTTTTTTCACGCGTCTCTGATACGCGCCGACCTGTTCTTCTCCCGATATCACCGCTCCCCCTTGCGACGACATCATCGGTGACGGTAACCCCGTGGTGTTATTACTCGTACCTCCTTTAGGCGACGAAAGTGCGCCGTGTCCAACGATGCCTTCCATCACCCCTACCGTTGCCGTTTCCTCTTCAAAACTATCGTTTCTCATCCCCAAAGTTCCACCGGTGTGTAGAATCAGCACTCTCGGTTTCGAAGTCACGATCTGTATCCTATTCGTATTCGCATCATCTGTTGGAGTTACAGTCGCGGCTTTAACTGCTGCTCCTGCCGGTGCTGATGCGCCCAACTCTTCGAAAAACACCGGCGTTATGCTCCGATGACTCGCGAGTGCGATTAAATCGAGATGCGAATCCGACGCAATCTGATTCCCCGTCGTTCTTTTCAACTGTTTTTTTCTCTCCTCTTTGTTGTTGTTGTTGTCTTCTTCTTCGTCGTTGTTTACGTCGTCGTCATCTTGCGAAATTCGTTTCATTTTAAAAACAGCAGCACACAGACACACACAGAGAGAGAGAGAGAGAGTGTGTATCTGTGTGTATGAGAGAGAGAGAGAGATGAATAAATGGTACAACACTACTTCTTAAATGCGCGTTTTTTATGACTTGTGGTGTACTTGTTTCATTACAAAGACAGAAGTTTTATTTTTCCTAGTCTGTGCTCTAGATCGTGATTTTTGGGAGAGAATTCTCTCTCTCAACTCTCACGTTTCACTTTTTTATTTACTCTTTTATTCGCCTTTTTATATACACGTTGTTGTTGTTGTTGTTGTTCACCAGGAGAACTGTTGGGAGGAGGTTGAGTTGCATCGTCAACGACGGAGGTCTCAGATGTCTTAGCGTCAGTAGAACGAGAAGAACGAAACGTCCGTTTGCGAGAGTTCAACTCAGGCATCGGAGCGTCGGTGGAAGGGAAAAAAACATCGTCGTCGTTGTCGGGCAAAAACGATTCAGAAGGCGAAGAGGCGGCTTTCGCGCAGGAGGCAGAAAGGAAACCTGGGGGGTCCGCTGGTAGCTCGAAGTCGAAGTCCAGTTTACGCGACGTATCCACACTGAAGGGATTGGTTAAGGGTGTCGGCTTTGCTGGGTCTTCGAACGCGAGCGGGAGAGCGTCGTTCGTTGGGTTTTCTGTCTTACTCAAGCGGAGTAGTGCCTACTTTGCAGTTCTGTTCTGTGTTTGTGACGCCAATGCCGCAGAAGTTCTCTGATACTGCGAAGTTTAGAGAGATGACGACGACGAGAACGCTTTACGCGCACGCGCACGCTACACGCATCGAGAAAAACAACACCAACACCTTTAACAACAGACGATTTGAACGAAGATATTTTCGAACGCGAGACCGAATGAGAACGGAGACGATTCACCGGAGTTTAGTCTCCCTAGGGGTTGATGATGATGACGGAAGGAGGAGGAACGCGAGGACTGCGGCGTCATCTTCTTCTTCGAACGCTCCATTCGACGACGATTCAGAGGACTTGTACGAGATTCTCAACCTTTCTCAACCGTACGAATCATTGACCAAGAGAGATATCAAAACCGCCTTTCGAAAGAGAGCTTTGGAAACGCACCCGGATAGGAACAAGAAACCAAACGCTTCGGAGGAGTTTAACAAGTGCAAGCGAGCGTACAACACGCTCTCGGACGATCGTTTGAGAAAGGAGTACGATAGGAAACGACTCTTTTGGAAGAAGAATGGCGGCGGCAATGGGAGTAGTAGTAGACCGTGGACGACGACGACGAGCGCTTCTTCGTCGTCGTCGTCTTCGTCGTACGCGCGACCACCCAAACAACAACAACGGCAGAAAGCGGAGGAAGAAGAAACGTTTTACGGCTTTTCAGATTTCTTCCGCGACGTGGAGAAAGAGTTCGAAGAGCGCGAAAGACGCAAAGGAAGGGACCCGTCCAAGCCGAAGAGCATATGGGAAGAGTTGGAGACGCTCGGCGAGGAGTTTGTGGAGTTTTTAGAGGAGAACGAGAGGAAAGATTTCCAAAAATACGACGACGCCAGAGAAGAAGAGGCGAAGAAAACGAGGAACGACGACAGTACGAACGGCGGCGGGAATTCGAGCGCGAGTCGCGAAAGCAGCAGTTATAGTAAAAGTAGTAGTAGTGCAAGTAGTAAAGCGACGATACCGCCGAAGAGTGATGATGATAAAGCGAATAAGAAAGTGGCCGCGAAAGATGAATCCGTCGAGGACATGTTGCGAGCGCTCAAGAAGCAAATGGGGAAGTCTTGACAAAGAAACGTTTTAAGAAGGAAAACCTCACATCACATCAAAGTAATCCGCGCATAAACACGAACACACACACACACACATCATCATCATCATCATCATCATGTCTTCTTCAGTGGTAGACTTTCACTCCTTGTCGCGCGAGGAACTTTGCCGTCTTTTTTCTCAGTGTTGCTCCTCGACCGAGTTCGCGTCTCGACTCGCCGACTGCTGTTGTGCGTCGTCGAATTCGTCGTCGTCGAATTCTCACGTCAAAGCGAAACAGATGATGCAAAAATCTATGCCGGCGTTGGTGCACGCGGCGCGAGAAATATGGTACGACTTGAACCCTTCGAGAGATTGGGAAGAAGCGTTTCGAGGGCATCCGAGAATCGGGGACGATCCGGTGAAGTTGAAGGAGAAGTTTCCATCCTCGAGTGGGGATTGGGCCATGGGAGAACAATCGAACGCGATGGCGACGGCGACGGAAGAGACGTTGCGAGAGTTGGGGGAGATGAATGTGAAATACGAACAAAAATTTGGACGGATTTTTATCATATGCGCGACGGGAGTGTCGGCGGAGTTTGTGTTGGCGAACGTGAAGGATAGGATGGAGAACAGTCCGTGGGCGGAGATGATGGTCGCGGCGAGAGAGCAGATGAAGATCACGGAGCTGAGGTTGAAGAAGCTAAACTTGAGCTTCGGCGACGGGAACGGAAAAGCGTCGTCTTCGATGAAGAAGAGGGTGAAGGTATTGAACGAACAAACGATAATTAGCAGTAGCGCTGCGAATAGCGAGAAGAAAAAATCGCCAATCACGACGCACGTGTTGGATACGGCGTTGGGGAAACCGGCGGAAGGTATTAAAGTTACTCTGAATAACCGGAGTTCGGCGGCGTCTTGGATTTCGAAGGAAGGGTACACCGACGCGGACGGGAGGGTGACAGATTTAATGGGAGGGGATGATACGTTGTTTGCTGGAGATTACGAGCTTGTTTTTCACGTGCAAGAGTACGTGCGAATGACGACTGGGCAGAAGAGTTTCTATCCGGAGTGTCCTATACGATTTACGGTGTTTTCGGGAAGAACGAAAGAGCATTATCACGTTCCTTTACTTTTGAATCCGTTTGGGTACGGAACCTACCGCGGCTCTTAAGATCTACCTGAATGAATGCTGTTGTAAAATATGATGATTTGCTCCTATTTACGATACTCTAATACCTCTCGCATCCTTTTCTAAGAGTTCTTTCAGGCGAACGGCGACTTTATTTCGACCATTTTCACCTTCGTCTCGACCAATATCAACGTCGTCCCACTTCTCGATCGGTACGCATTGAACGACGCTACCTATCATCATGCACTCTTTCGCGCGTCTCTCTAAAACTAATTCTCGGAAGCTACAATCTCTTCGTTCGCATTCGACGACGCCGACGTCCGCCAACAACCCTTTCTCGATGAATTCAAAACATCTTCTCATCGTTACGCCGTCGAGAACGTCGTCAACTTTCGGCGCTATAAAGATTCCCCGGTCATCGACAAACGCCACGTTCGCGCTCGGTCCTTCTAAAACTTTCCCATCGTTTGCTACCCATATTCCAACATCGCAGCCGTGCATCTCTGCGTCCGTGGTTATCATACAATTTTGTAAATAATTCGTCGATTTAATAGTCGAAAATGGTTTATTCTTCACCGCAATCGGTGTCGTTCGAGCGCGCAACGCTTTCGTCGTTTCTGTTTTCGTCCGCTCGATAACCACGCAATAAAAATTGCTCCCTTCAGCGCACTCCTTCGCGGATAGGGAAAATCCCCCGACGCCGGCTGTTAAATAAAACCGAGCTTGCATCATTGAAGAACAACAATCAGAGGAGGAAATACTCCTCCCGCGTTGTCTTCTCTCTTTCTCCTCAAACGCCGCCGACACGGTCTCTTTCACTATTCGCGCCAGCGAATCCAAACTCTCCAATCCTTTCGGGAAGGTTAGAAACGCCATCTCCGCGCTCGTTTGCAATCGGTCCAAATGGTAATCCAAATCTTGAAACGTTCTCGTCTCCGTGTCGATAGAAACCGTGTCGAACACCGCGTGCCCGCGATGAAACCCGTGGTCGTCCACTTTCATCACAAACGACTCGGAATCTGTCGTGATGGCCCGAACGTGCGACGAGTACATGGCGAGTTGTAAACAATTTTCATCGTCATCATCCGGAGTGCTTTTCTCCCGGTGTAACTGTAAGAAACGCTCGCCGGAAAGGACAGGGATTTCGTCAAAGACTTCTTCTTTATCTTCTTCGACTTTTGCTCGTCGTCTGAATCGTAATCGCTTTATTATTATTCGTTCGCTTCTTTTGCTCCTCGAGTTTGTGAAAACAGTTGTTGTTGTTCTCGTCCTCGTCATCATCATCATCTTCTCCGCAACAAACATCTCTTCCGAAGCAGAGAAAGAAAAGAATTCCCCTAGTAGACGGAGTAGACCCCTTTAATTACGCAGAAGTCTCTGATACTACTACTACTACTACTACTACTACTACTACTACTGCAACTGTGCACTACTATTGCTCTCCGCGACAACTTCTGAAGAAGCAGAGAAAATATAAGGATTTCCCCTAACAGACGTTTTAGAGTAGACCCCTAAAAAATATCTCAAATTGGACATGCAGCTGTTTTTTGCACTTTTTTCTCAGAATTAATTAAGCAAAGAAAACAAGCCACACTTTGCTCGAAGAAGAAGTCTCTGATACTACCGATACTACTGCTACTGTTGTTATTGCTTAAACACCACTCGAAGAAGCATTCATCAAAGATGTTCGAAACGCAAGTGGCGGATTTGCTGCAGCGCGCCGCCGGGGAGTACATACGAGGCATAGATAAAACGGCTTTGAAAATCAGCGTACTTTCCGGCGACGTGATTTTACGTCGGTTACAACTGAAACCGGAAGCGTTCGAGCGGTTGAACTTACCGATTGATCTCACGAGAGGCGTCGTCGGGAGTTTGAGGGTAAAAATCCCGTGGGCAAAGTTAGGAAAGGAACCCGTGGTGGTGACGATATCGGAGGTGTTCGCGTCGGCGAGACGGTTGAGCGCGGAGGAAGTCGCGAAGCGGGCGAAGGAGAGGAGAGAAGAGCATAAAAAGGAGGACGAAGCGGCGGTTGAGAAAGAAGGAGAAGAAGATGAAGATGGGAAGAAGAGGAACGATGAGAAAGTTGAGAGACTAGATAACGCTGAGAGATTATGGCTCGTGAAACGTTTGTTCGATCCAACGCACCGCGAGGAGGAGGGAGGCGGCGGCGAATTTAGGGAAGGGGAGCACGGCGGAGGAGACGACGGAGGATTCGTGCAAAAGTATGCGAAAATTATACTCGCAAACTTACAAATTTCGATAGAGAATATACACATTCGGTACGAAGATGAAGTGACAACTCCAAACCACGCGTTCGCCGCCGGGTTGACGATTCGTAACGTCAGCGCGCACACGGTTGATAAAAATGGGAATCCGGATTTCGTAAAATCGGCGTCGTTTGCAGAATTTCGGAAAAAGTTAACGTTGGATGGATTCTCGATTTACTTTGATAGCGAAGAGGAAGAGAAGAACACTAAAAATACGACTACGAGCAATGATAATAATAGGAAGCAGCGCGTGCCAAATGTGTTTTTTACGGAAAATCCAGATCCGAATGCAAAGGATATGCAGCAATGGTTAAATGTGTTCATGCCGGCTTTCCGAGACGACGAAGACGACGAAAAGGAGAAGGACGTTCTTAGATATAATCGAATTTTGCAACCGATTTCTGGCTCGTTCATCTATACGAAACGCGCAGACGAGAGATTTGACGATGGCGAAACACCTCGTCAACTCATGGAGTGTTACGTTGATACTGCTGGCGTACGTCTTAAACGTGCACAATATCACAATATAGCTCGAGTTTTGGAAGCGTTCAAAGTCCATCAGTTGAGAAGTGAAACGGAGCATTTGCGGCCGAATCTCTTTGAAGGGGAGTCACCACGGAAACATCCTCAATTGTGGTGGAAGTATGCTATTTTAGCCGCGCAAATGAAAATTCGAAAGCGGCGGCAGCGCGCTTTCGCTAGCGCCCTAAAATGGGAAGATATCGTCGACTTGTCTCGAAAGAGAAGACGGTTTTTGACGATTTATAATCAACCGGGCGGCGCAGACAATGACGATCTTCTCGATGAAGTATACGAAATAGACTCAAAAATATCTTATCACGCAGCGATGACCTTCCGATGCATCGCACATCTCGAGAGAGAGCGCATGAATGATACCAATTCAAATTCTATCGCTCTCGCAGCCGTCCATGACGCGAAGAGATACTACGCGAAGGAAGTTCTTCCTCATAAAAAGAAGGGAAAGATTTCAGCGTGGTTTGGTAGTTACTTTAGTAGTGGTAGTGGTACTAGTGGTGATAGCAGTAGAAGTAGCGCTCTCAAGGACGATGAAGAAAAGGAAGAGAGAAACGAACAAGTGGGCTCATTGTTTAGCGACGATGATTTCACAAAACTCGAAGAAGTGTTTGACGTGAAGACGATCGAGTCTCAACAAAAATCTGCTGAAAGTTCCTGGAAAGGAAAAGATCTATCAGTTTCTCTTAACGTATCGAAAATGTTCATCGCGATAACGGAAAATGACAATCGCGATATTGTCAGTTCAGTCGCGCTAGATCTCAGAGCTTCTAGGGGTGTTTACAAGAATGGAAATGCGACGAGTTTTCTTAATATTTTAGGTTGGGTGGTTGATGCGAATGGAACAAAAATATTACAATCCGGCATTGACAGGAAAGCCGAAGGCACTATTGCATCCTCCACAGTTTCTTCAAATGGAGCACTTTCCGTGTCTTACGAAGAGTATCCGCCATTCGATGTGGAATTTTACGATTCGAAAGCTGTCGTGATCGCCGCGCCGACATTCTTAGTCGTTGAAAAGCGCTTCATCGACTCAATCACTGGATTCTTTGAAAAACCAGCGTCTGACGAACTTACCTCAGAAGTCCTCGGAGATTTTGCGGAAGAAATTGCGAATGCAACTAGTAATGTCGCCAAGCGTACTGCTTCTGGTTTGTCTAGTGTATTGAATCGAATGAAGTTTGAAATTTCTATCGATGCTCCTAAAATTGCGCTTGTACCGTCGTCGGCTGAGGGAAATACGACGATTAGTTGTGATAAAAAAATTGTCTTGGATTTAGGTAAATTTATAGTTTCCAACGATCCAGAATGCGATCAAGGTAGCGCAAACAGTGGGGTTCGCGGTGATCCAAAGTATAACGCGTTCACGGTGAAGGCAGAGAATCTCGCGGCTTACATCGCCTCTGGTACATTCGACGTCCAAGAGAGACATGAAATTTTACTGCAGGGCGCAAAAGAGAATCGTTCGCGAAATGATTTCGAAGCTTATTTCATCCTCAAACCCCTAAAAATCGGTCTCGATTTACAGATTGCCGGGAGTGGATTCGAAGTATTCGATGAATTGAACAGTAATACAGCGTCGTCTGATGAACAAAATCCGGGAATGATTGCGAAAGCAGACATCCCAGATCTAGCGTTCACACTCTCACCATGTCGGCTAGCGATGATATATAACATAGTGAACTCTTTTAAAAAGAGTCAACAATATGATGAAAAGGATAGAACGCATGATACAGAACGTGTTGCAATTAACTCTCGCACAGATGATGGTACTTCGACAGAGATAGCGACAAGTTCGAAAAGAAGCGAAGGAAGCAAAATAAGTAGAATAATTTCGTCGCGTGTATCTGTTGATGTTTCGCGAGCCTCGGTTGCTTTATGGGGACAAAAAATGGGGTGCAAAGACAACAATACCGTTGTGGATGGCGTATTGTTTGGTGGAGTCGAAAGGTTATCCGAATTTGAGTGCGCAAGATCGGAGCATGCGATTGTTGAAATTGTAGCCACGAGTGCAAAAACAATAAAAACGTCGACAAATATGGACGAAAGTTACGTCATCGAAGCGGGCAAATTAGAAATTTACGACGTGCTTTCGGGAGGATATTTCATTCAGCTCTCAAATTTACCGGCAAAGGGCGAAAGCAAGGGTGTTAAAATGCGATACGATAGCTGGACAAGTACAGATTCACCGACCTTTACGAATTGCTACGGCCAGCTCGAAGTTACTTCAGATATTTGTTTTCTGGGCGTTCGCCGACCAACGATAGCATCCGTTTCTCGATTTTACGATGAGCTATCGCTTGTAATGTCCTCTAATAAGACTTCCCCGTCAGAATCTGAAGTAGAAAATACCAATACGAGCGATTGCGATAACGATGATGATGATGAAAAGGAAGAGGAGGATGTTCCCATAAAATTTCGTCTGGCAGTTAGATTCAAAGAATTATCATTGAGAACATTTGTTGAACCCGAAGATATCGCAAAAAACGGCAATAATCCAGCAGTAGCTTCGATTGGAATCCATGACGCAGATATCGCAATATTAACACAAACAGGGTTGAATCCTATGAAAGTGTTTGGTACCCTTGGTAGCTTGAGCGTAATGAATGAAACGTTACCCGAGTCGCATCCGCACAGATACTTTGTCTCGGTTAAAAAAGAAGAAAATCTAGAGCTTGATCGTGCTGGACAAGAGAAGTCATACTTCGAATATCGCACCTTCAATCGTTCGCACAGGAATTTTCCAGGTCACGAGCAACATCTGCTTCTCAACTTGAAGAAGTCAAAAGTTACTTTTCTGATGCATTTCTTTTCGCAGCTATTAAGGAGCGTTGGTGGATTACTTGCCGATGCAATTCCAATCGATAAGCTTCCTGAAAATGAGAGAAACGCAGAGATCGTGCGGCGAGGGGTAACGCGACCTTCTACGTTTAAGTACGATGTAGCGCTATCCCAAGCCAAGATTGTTGTTCCAAAATCTACTTCATCTCAGGAAGCACTAAGTCTTGATGCAAAACATGTTTCTGTATGCAACAGTTTGCAATGGAAATACGGCGATAGTCATCTAACTCGAGGTGCTGTGTTGATGGATACAATGTCAATTCAGTTAAAAGACTTTGAGTTGTTTATGGTGAACGGGAAAGGTGAGCGCGGCTCCTACCCGGCGTTATTTTGCGCAAAAGGCGAAAGCAATGATCCTGCTCAAGTTTTCAGTCTCGATTTGATATCTCCATCTTGGGATCCCACGGAAAAAATGTGCGCAAAAGAAATGCGTCTCTGCGCGGATGGCGCGATCACCGTAGAACTTGATGACGTCGAATACAATATATTACTTGCCGTTTTGACTGGAAATTTCTCCGAGACGGGTTTCGTCCAGGAACCACTTTTTGAGTACGCGGAAATTGAAGTTCCGAAAGAGAACGGTACAGCAGAAGGCGAAATTGATACTGCGCCTTCTCTCAGTAGCGTGATTACGGTGAATCTACCGGAGGTGTGCTTGTCCATGTTCAATTCACCACGGCTCAACGCGAGAGCATCGCCGTTGGCGAGGCTAATACTCAGTCGCCTCTGGGTTTCCTACGAAACTTTACGAAATGACGCAGACGCGTACAGTGTTCACTTGACTTTGCCTGTTCTGAGTGTCCGAGATGTACGGGACGGAACTGAACCAGCTGTCGCAGAAGTAATCGACCACACTGATAGGTCGTTGACGCTTTTAACGCTGGATTTACTATCTAGAGCCGATAAATTTGATCTTGGAGTAAATCTACAGTCTTGCCGTCTAAAAGTTGATCCTCAATTTCTGAGAGAGGTTTTGTACTTTTTTAATCTTAGAGATGACGAGTTGAGACGACAAATACTCGAGCGGCGTTTGAAGAACGATATCAGTTTCTCGAACAAGGATTTAATATCCCTGGCTCCAAGAAAAGAAGGTGAAGTTGACGATGCTGAGATTATAACCCTCTCTCCAGCAAAACGAATTTTGTGTGACGGATTACACACACCTTTGTGGTGTACCTTGGATGGGAACGGGAGAAAAATAGTTTTACCGCATTCTGTGACGAAGCATTCGTCATCACTAATTTGTGTAGGTAATTTTCGAACGCTTACGATTAGGAATGCTGTTATTGAAGGCGACGTGGAAAGATTTATCAGTCTTGGTACGCGTTCGAATATAATCTATGATAATGTAACCTTTGCGAAACGCAAGGACAACGAACCCATAGACTTTATGAAAGTACCAACAAAGAAGGAGTTGAAAACAACAAGTGCTACAGAGTGTGTTACAACGTGTTCCATCCTAGCAAGAAACGTTGAGCTCTTGGTTCTCGACTCTGATACCACGATGAACCGCGGGAAAACAGCGAAAAATACCAATGCCGGTAGAAATGCATTGTCCGTACAACTGTACGCATCGGTTGACTATAAGTCAATGCCAAGTGAGATTGCGAGATCAAGCACCAGATCAGAATTGAACGCCTTTGTGAACGGCGTCACCGTAAATCTCTGCCGCAGCACCAATGATCCCACTAAAACAAAGTTTTTGCCTAAAACGAGCTTCTTGGAACCAACCGATTTCGATGTAAAATTTATAAAGGATGCGCACGGGTATCAAGTGCGGCTGGTATCTTCTGATGTGCGTTCAAGTTTTGATTCTATGAGTCTTCGTGTGGCGAGAAATTGTATATCGCAACTTAGTGACGTCGTCAAAAAGAAAGTGGCATTATCTACTTTGGTCGCAGCGTGCAATTCCTATCTGCCAATAAGCGCCTCTCGGCATACAAACTTAAAATTCTGGCGCCCAGTGCCACCGAAAGGATTTTCTTTTCTCGGTGACGTGTGCTTTTCCATAGATGCAGATGCACCCGCAACTCCAGTACACTCAATCAGTGACACAGCTGATGTCACCTCTTTACCACTTGGATTCAATTTAGCGTGGCGTTCGCCCTCGAACGATTGTTTTATATGGTCTCCAATACCTCCCAGTGAAGAATACGTAAGTCTTGGATGCATCGCAACAGAAACTGAGAGCATGCCTGACGTTGTGACGATTGGGTGCAAAGTTATCAGACGAGAAGTACTGAAAGAGTGCGAGATATTAGATTGCGCGTATGACGGTGGTGATGATCAACTTAAATTCTGGAGATTAGAGAACAGCTGCGGGACTTTTATCCTTTCGGAAAAGAAAGAGTATGCGAGATCGAGATTTGCTGCACAACTTCGCACTCCCTTAATTCCTGAGGAATTCATCGAAGAGAATTACGAAAATGTCTCGCACGAAGCTGTAATCGTGAGCGATTCAAGTGATGGTGATATACCCATCAAATCTAGCGACGAAACTTCGATCCAAGTTTCTTTGCCGAGAATCGCGCTCACCTTGTGCGAACCGGGTAAGCGCGACCCTTTTATTGCTCTTGGCATAAATGACGTTGCGGTCGTAGTTCGTGGAGTTGAAGGCAGCAATGAGAATGGTATGGCAAGAGACGGTTCTGCCAGTACAAAGATAGATGTAGCGTTCTTCAATCCTCGCGTTGCATCTTGGGAACCCATAATTGAAGCATTCGATGTGTGTGCTCGTTTCAATCGCGCGCTGATGATGACGGACAATACTTGTTTAGAGGACAGCTTAAAGATTTCGATTGCGAATGTGATCGGTGTAAATTTCTCGAGCTCACTCGGTGATGCGATTGTTAAATATCAGCGAGAAGATCATAAACTTTTGTCTTCCGAAATAAGTCCGTCTTCTGAGGCAGTGCCACCATTGTCATCACGGTGGCAGCAGACTCTTCGGAACATATCGAATTCAGACGATGATCGTAATTTCTCCGATTCAATCGCTCCAATACTGAAGAATGAGCTTCGAAGATCGATATATGTTCGATATCAACGCTCCACCAAAGACGATGTAGTTGAAGTAATGCCACAGAAATGTATCGCATTGGACTCATTAACGGCTTTCGGCAATAAAATTTTACCTATTCTAGATAAAAGTCTCGAGCCACCGGATTCAAGGTTCGGAAGTGAAACCACTGATGGATACTTAAATCCGAATATCTCGTCATCTTCACAAATGCGAATGAAAACGCTTCAATTACAGTCAACATTCGTTCTAACGTTTGCAAAGTGTCGCATTAGAATTGGAGCAAATAATCGCAATTTGGTGGACGTAGGAGAATCTGAATTGTATGCTCGAATAAATTTTGCTGAGAATTTAATGAGAACACGCGCTTCTACGTTGATCAAAGCCTCCTCCTCATCGTCGTCGAAGGAAGATTCGCATGTCGAATGCATCTGGTCGGATAAGTTCATCGCGAGAGTTCCGTCGGATGCGATCGATACTTGCTCTGTGCGCATTTCAATAATAGATGCTCGCGGGAACGGTGGCCACGGTAAGATAATTTCATTTTTGAGTGATGTGACTCTGTCCGATTTAATTAATATGGACGACGAGCCATCTCGGTCGAGTACCATAAAGTTACCGAATGATGTTGAAATTCAAGTTGCTTTCGAAGGATACGGTGCAGATAGAACTTCCGGAGGGGAAAGTAATGCGCAAAAATCACTATCTTCAAGGACTAGGCAAACTCACATCGGCGATTCAAAAGGTGGCTCGGCAACAAATGCTCTCTCGAGGAAAATTTCTGTGGAATCACCATCTTCTGTGCCATCGTATTATTTGAGTTTGCATCCTAAGGGACCTTGGACGCGACTCATATGTGAAGAGCTGACGCTTTCAGAATCGTCAGATGCGATTGATTTGAGCGAGTTCCTTGATTACAATGATGCAGTAAAATCGAAGGAAAAAAATGTTCTTAAAGCTGTTGTAGCGCGTACAATTGATCCGATAACGCAGAGGATTGAACGAACTATACGGGAACTTTCCCGATTCCGGAACGAAACGGATCGGTCGATTGAAATTTTTGTCGTTCCGGCGAGGATGACACCGGAAAAAACTGAATCTTTGGAAATGAAGGCAAACAATGAGAATGGAACAAGTTTGGGATACGAGTCTCTGAAAAGCAGAAGTAGCGATCAAACGCAGTCTGAGAGAGTACGACGTGTCGTTGAAGAAGCTTTCGAAAACGAGCGCTTTCTTCCTTTCCGAGGATGGCGTTCTACGCATCTTTTACTCACGGAGCGCAAAGCGTGGTGCACCCGCACTGGTTCTAATTCCATGTCTTTGAAAGAAGACTTTTTGTCCGCTATAGAATCAAATAAGCCGACTGACTGGACGTGGGAGGAAGATGAATGGGAAGTTGATACAACACATCCTCATTGCGATGAGGACGGTTTTGCGTACGCGGGAAGCTTTCCAGAATTAAAATATCCTTTTCGCGCTGGGCAGGAGACGAAAAGCGCTCTAAGCTTTGTGAGGATGCGAAGATGGACACGAACCCGTAGATATGTCGTCCCCTTTGGCGCATCTTCAGAAAGTACTGACCGCATGTCTTCGAGTAATAGAGAAAGTTTCGTAGACGTCGAGAACCATCACGTCACGTACCGGACCATCATTGAGGCAGGATGCGAAAAATCGCTTCCAAGCGCTGTTATTGGACCCGATGCATCCTCGCACGTGTATTTTCGTGTCCTAGGTACAGATAAGGAGAGTAATAGCGAATTATTTTCTTCGTGGGCTAAGCCGGTAAAATCCGGCTTTTTCGACAGAAACTTCGATGACCGGTTGAATAGTGAATCGTCTGCGATAGAAGACGCTATGATAAAACGCGCGAATAAACGTGGGGGATTGGCGCTTGCAGACGGAGTGGAAGAATCTGCAGTGCACGTTTGCGAAGACGCTGATGGTTTAAAAGGAAAGAACTGGTTCGTATCCGTTCGATGTGAACACTTTCCGCTCGAAAATGCTACATTAGCGAGCAGAAAACCTTCAGATAAAACAAGTGTCGATTTTCAACGAGCGGCGGCGCTGAATAGCGAATGGATTGTCACATTATCTGCGCCTTGGTGTGTGAAGAACGCGTTGCCGGTGTCAGCCGAAATTTCGCTCAACTCATACGAACAACTACGCGAAAATGAAATGTATTGTTTTAAAAAGAAGTATTCGAAAATTCTTGGTCCGGGTGAAATTGCAAAGACACACTACGTGGATCCAGGAGCAAAGTGCGTAGCTCGCGTAGAGTCAATTACTGGTGGATGGGAACCGAGTCAGCTCATAGATTGCGCGACACCGCTCGATAAGAAATTTGATTATTTTAATTACGGAGTTCCCGTTTCGCCGGCAAGTTGTAAAGATGCGGCAAAGAATGATAATAATGCGCCGATTTTAAATTCCGGTGGTTCCTTCACATTTGGAACTGAGTTTACAGACTCCTTAAGCGGTGGATCTTCGGCTAAAAACGGTATTAAATCTCGGGACGCCTTCGAGGTGGTGAAAGTGAGCCACTCCAGCAAGTTAGCTTCTGGAAATAAGATTGCCATGAAATCTTCAGTTAAAATTGTATGTTCAAAATGGGACGAAACTGACGTCGCTTCAACGAGGGTGCTTATTTTATGTTCTCCCATAGTTTTAATCAATCGAACCGGTGATGATATCGTATTTCGCTCATCCGCGATATCTGATGGTGGGAAGCAAAATAAGAATAGAGAAACTTCGAGTAATCCTTCGATGTCTGATGTAGCGATGTCTCTAATAGATGATACATCTGAAATGCGAATCAGCGATGAGAGCCATGTCGACGACTCGTCTGCCCGACTATCGGCGCAGACGGCTTATCTTTCGAAGACGCTACCAACGAACGGTTCAGATTTGAGCGAAGTGTACGTGCTAAAAGGAGGGACTACGGGACGTCCTGAGGACAGAATAACATTCATCGGTGCCGAAAGTGCGAGCGAGCGTCAAGAACAGGCAGCAGCTAGACTAATATCCAAGAATGAGCGTTTAGAGATAGGATGCTCTAAGAAATCTTTATCTGAACCGTTACCAATCGCGGAGCGAGATTTCATATCAGAACGAATCGTCGTTGTAGAGTGTTTAACGAAAGATGGTCAAACGAGCTATCCAATCAGTATCCGCTCAGAGGAACAGCATTATCTTGCAAACATTGGAGATGGGTTGGAGCACACGCGAGGCATGTTCACAGAATGTCTCGCTATCATTCTCGAACCTGCATTTAGCCTCATCAACGATACCGGTGAAAACATTCATCTTACCCAAGTCAATCCAAATAAAGAACATGTGTTTAATGAGAAAAAGGATGTCATTATTTTGCACTCTAAACGCGAGAATAAGCGCGGCGTTCCTTTGAGATGGACTGATACAAATTTGCCGAGAGTACTGTACGCCAAGCGAGAACGTGACGAAGAATGGGTGATGCCTTTTGTGCTTAAATCGACGCACACTGGAGATACGTTACTTCCCATACATAAAAGAGCTGAAGCGTTAGAGGATTTAGATGATTTTTTACACGTCCACGTCGCGAAAACTGAGTTGACGCACGGTTCTTCGCGAGTGCATTTTTCTTTGAGAGTAGGAAATTGTGTTTTAGAAGAGCAGATACTCGGTTCGCCGCCGAGTAAAGAAATGGCGTTGAAGAAGAAGATGCAACAAGATGCCGCCCTCGATCGCGCGGCGAGTAAAAGAGAGAAATCGGTTCCTTCTGCTCAGAACGATGTCGTTGTCTCGAGAAGAGTTACTCTTTCTATACCAGAATTTGTTTTATCGACGATTGATTCGAATGTTGAAGAAATTTTTGTCGTGACATTGAAAGGAATGGATTTAGAACACCAACAATCAATTGTTGGTGCGTCCGCCTCGTCCATCAGATTTGTATTACACTCGCTGCAAATTGATGATATGAGTCCTACGACGCAGTATCCAGTTTTGCTTCGCGTCATGCACGATGCAAAAGAACTTGTAGTACCGCCAATGTTGAATTTTGGTATGCGATCGTATCTCGAGGCGGACGGTAAAACGAATGCATACGAAGAAATATTGATAAATTTCTCGAATGCTCCATTGCATATTGCCGCGTATGAACCTTCGTTATGGCGCGCGCTTGAATTTTCCGATCATTTCGTTGATGGATCGAAACAGAGCGCGGTATCTCCAGTTGCGAAAGGAAAAGAAAGCCATCAAGCGGATCCTCAGATATTCATAGAAATGATGAAAATCTCGAAAGTAAGAATCGCCATATCATTTCGCGCGTCGGAACAAAAACGCCCGAAACGTATTAGAAAAGTTTTCCCCGGTATCGTCACCGTTGTCAACTTGGATGAAGCCACGCTTGACTTACGTCCTATGAGACTCGAAAACCAATGCGCGAAAAAATCAACATTTCAGGATACTTTGACAAAGGCGTACGTCAAACAAGTCAAATTACAGATTATTCGATTGTTGACTGGCTTTGATGCGTTAGATTCAGTGGCTTTGGCACTGAATCGTGCATCGATGGGGCTGTCAAAATTGTCCGGCGGGCGCGCGTTGGAAGATCTTTTTGGTGTTTCGCAAGCAGGAGGGAAGAAGCCTACAATGCTCTCATCCGCACTTCGCGAGAAGTTTGCTATCGGTTCGAAAGACAGTCGCGATGACGACGACTCCAATAAATCAGCCGTGAAAACTGGCGCTGCGGTCGTTGGACTGATGGATGGAACTGAAACTTTAGCCAGAGGCGTTTTAAGTGGCGTCACCGGTGTCTTTATGCAACCAGTCAAAGGTGCGATGAAATCTGGCGCCAAAGGATTCGTCAAAGGCTTTGGCAAAGGTCTGGTTGGAGCGGTGGCGCAGCCAGTTTCGGGTGCTGTTGGAATGATGAGTCACATGGCTGCTGGAGCATCGGGCAGTGTTCGTGAGGCGAAAGAACTCGTTGGCTTATCTCACGGCGCTCAATTCGCGAAAAGAGTCAGACCGGCGAGAGCTCCTTCAGCTGATGGAATATTGCGACCTTTCAGTAAAGAACTATTGAGTTGTGAAAAATTATGGAGAGCCATATCGAGTTCGAAGAACATCTCGAGAAGAGCGTTTGCGAACGAGCACTTTGCGTGGCAAATTAATGTTGGAAAGAATATGGACATTACTCAAATTTTAATGCGTGACGAGAAGAGCAAAGTTTTACCGGCGAATGCGAATTTCACCCTTTTCGCTACGAATTACCGATTATTGCTCGCGATGACGAGTTCAAATTCAACGCGGTCGCCGGTTAATACTCCGAGCTCCTATCGGATTTGTTGGGATATATCATGGTGCAACATTGAAATGGCGTATGTTAGAAGTGCTCTAGAAAATAGAAGCGTGGGAGATGCGATTTGTATCAAACTGAAGCGTCCAAGTCTTTTAGAACGAACGATAAAAAACAAGGCAAAAAAAGCGGCGCGCGAGAAGAAAATAAAGCAAAAGCGACCAGAAAAATTTCTGTTCCGTGAAGATGAATTGACCAGAATAGTTCCCTTGGGTAAACAAAGCGCGCGAGATGGTGATGATGAAAGTTTTCATCGGTGGGTGTGCGACCAGATCTTACATCACTCTCGAACGTTCGGAAAGGTGTATATCGTTTCACAGGCTTTATCTAGAGGAAAGGAAGGTTCAGATGCCGTAAAAAAACAACCCCGTTTGGATGAAATCAGTGAAGAGAGTTCCGAAGACGAAGGAGACTTGGTTTTATTTTCCGATAGCGATAGCCTGAGCGCAGAACGAATTCTTCGAGATGAAGGCGGCGAGTTCACTTCCGAGAGCGAGGATCTGGATGGCGACTTTGATGAGGACGATTTCGACGACAACGACGACGGAGAAGAAGGTAAGAAACACGGTTTAGACTGGGAATTAGAAGAGGATAGAGATTTAAAGAGATGAGTTATTCCGTCGCTTTACCGATAAAGTGCATGAGCATTAATTTTACTTTTTATTACTGCTAACCAATCGTGCGGATAGTAAAGCGAGCGAGCACACCGATGCCACTCCGAGCATGGCGATTTCTGCTCTGGTCCAATCGTTGAAGAAATAGTGCGTGAAGCTGCTCGTCTCTGATGATTTTATCGTCTCAATTTTTCTTGTTATCGTCTTTGTCGTCGTCGTCGTTGTTTTAGTCTTATTACTCTTTGTAGTAGCGCTCACTAAATCTTGTCCCAGCATCTCTTCAATGTCTCGAATGCCCGGGATGCTTCCTTCGCCCCCATCGCATTCATCCTCGTCCTCGTTCGTCTTCTTCTTCGACGAAAGTTTCTTCCCGTTTACGGAAATTGCCAACTGTCCACACGCACCGGCAATATCCGAACCCATCTCTTGTCTCACCGTCGTCGTCATCCCGTACTCTTCCCTTAATATCGTGTTCATCGCCTGTATGTCCTCCATCTCCGGCCTTTCGTGTCCAGCGATGACGTCTGTGGGATTATACGGGATGAAATTCAACACAACCTTCTTCCCACCCAACAACTCCCCGAGCAACCTCGCGCACTCTTTAGTATCATTTATACCTTTCAAAACGCAATATTCCACCAGCATAGAATTCTTCTCACTTTTCGCTAAATAATCGTCCAAACATCGCATCAGCTCGTCCAAAGGATACGCCGTCGCCGTGGGGACAATTTTCTTCCGAATCTCCTGCGTTGGCGCGTGTAAACTCAGCGCCATCGACACCGTCGGACAATCTTCGCTAAACCTATAAATGTTTGGAATCACCCCGACAGTACTCACGCAAATCTTCGGACACGGAATGTTAAATCCCATCTGATTTTCGCTTTGTGACATGCACCGAATGGCGTCCACGACGGCGTCGTAATTGTTCAGCGGTTCACCCATCCCCATAAACACGATATTCCTCACCCTCGGCTCGATCCTTCTCGCGTGCGCGACTTGCTCCACGATCTCCCCGGTCGTTAAATTCCCGAGTTCTCCCATCGTCCCCGTCGCGCAAAACGTACACCCCATCTTACACCCAACCTGGCTCGATATGCACAACGTCGCCCCCAAACCTTTCTTCCCTTCCGCTCGCCGCCCTTTCAAATGCCGAATAATCACCGCTTCCACTCTGTGCCCGTCTTGTAACTCCACGATTAACTTCGTCGTCGACGCGTCTCCGGACGTTTCCGCGACCGCAATTCGCGTCGTGAGTAAACTAAACGTCTCTGGCGCTCGATTCCTTGCCCAAAGCGGAATCTCTTCGCACCGTCGTAAATCCAGCTCCACGACGCATTTTCTTCCTCGCTTTCGTTCGTCTTCCTCTTTCAACTCCTCGCACACGAGTCTCT
>JACLAB010007882.1_pt1 | contig 21139 bp, 20 predicted proteins | sample 8027921 | NCBI WGS metagenome assembly JACLAB01 (sample SAMN15725117, study PRJNA655200) | protist metagenome | isolation source: fluorescence activated cell sorting (FACS) single amplified genomes of... | place: USA: West Boothbay Harbor, Gulf of Maine | collected 2000-07-19
AGTACAACTGAAACGTGCTCCTTGAAAAAGGAATCTGAATGAACCGGACAGGACATCCATGCACATCTAATATCCTTTGCCGGTTGTTGAATGGCTTATGCGAAATAGAAGAGGTTGTTTGTCTAGCCAACCATGTCGTCGTCGAAAGTTAGGCGAAGAAGAAGACTGTCTCTCCAGAAGAGAAGGGTTGTGTTGTGGTTGATATTGAATCTTACGGTGTTGGGAGCCATCGTCCTCTTGCGAACAAGAAATCTCATGTCTTTCCCTGGTTCTATCTCAATATTGCGTGGAAAGCCGAAGATAATCTCACACAGCGGAAGTGGTATGTATACGCCTTATCACCTTATTCCCGGTGGAGGAGAAAAGGTTTTCCTTTCCTTTCTAAAAACTTTTCAACAATTTTCCGGTGAGACTGTGGATGTATTTTTGGATAAGAAGAACAAGTGTAAAAAGGTCGCGTGCATGAAACAATTAGCCGAGCAGCTTAGTGTCGATGGAATAACATGGTCTCGGGTGAGAGTGAAATGGATGCAGTCATTGGTGCCTACGTATAATATTTGGTTTGAGATAGGTAACGCCTTACTTCCAGCTTTAGGTTCGTTCGGTAGGTTTTCGATCTACCACTGTCAGTTTCCTTTCAATGGACTTAAATACGCCACGCTTGAAGGTTTCCGTAGACTTACCACATATGACGTGGTGTACTTGAATTCGCGATACACGTATGACTGGTACATGTTATATCTTACAACTCTCAGATCAGCAATTGTTCCGGGTCGAACACAAGACACGCTTGTATCTTTGCCGTCTGTACAGCACTTCCCTCCACCTTTCAAGTTGCATCCCAAACAACGGCGGTCAGATACCATCGGTGACCACTTACCTCGACAGAAGAATCGTGATATCGGTGCTTTGGTTTATAACGTGATTCTTGTTGGTAGATTTTTCGACGGACCACAGTGCAAAAATCATGAGCTCGCCATAAAAGCGTTTGAGAAAGTGCAAGCTGCTTACTTCGGTGAGGCGAAACTCTCCCTCACTTTGATTGGTAACTTCGCTGTTGGATCGCAAAAATATGTAGATCGCATAACACGCCTCTCGCGAAGAAACCCACACATTCGTATGATCCTGAACGCGAATCACAATACGTTGAAACAAGAAATCGAAAATTCTCATTTCGTGTGGTCTGTCACTGGTATGAAAGAAAAAAGTTTAGTTGGACAACCCGAAGATGCTGAACATTTCGGAATTGCTCTGTTGGAGTGCATGGCAGCAGGAGCAATTCCATTGGTCGCAAACCGAGGAGGCCCTGTCGAAATACTCGAAGGCTTACCTGATTATTTTATCGTGGGTACAGTAGACGAGCTTGCGAAAGCAACCCTCGATCTCATAGACTTACCGCTGGCCGAACTACGAAGGCTACAAGTACTCAGCCAACGTCGTGCCTTGGAGCTCTCGAGAGCTTTTGATGCGGGTGTTGAAGTAATGTTCACTACACTCGGTAAACGACTCACACCTAACAACAAAGATATATGGTTTGTAGTTCGTGAGCGTCAGCGAAGGCTTGAACGACCCTATAACATGCGACCAACGAAGCCTTCCAATGTGTGCCCTCAAAAATCTGCCACTGAGTACGCAATCATGTATGTAGAAGAACGGATTGATTTGACACTAAGAGCAACTGTTAGTCAGCTGTCCGAGCAGCTGGGCCCGGAATGGCGGATACACATTTGGCATAGTGACATTAACCTTTCGAACATCGAGGCAAGTTTAGAGGGGTTTGAATGTATCGTTTATCATTCATTGGACGACTTCTTGTTGCCAGACGGTGGGCTGAACCCTCGACAAGAGGGAGCCTATCAACAATTATGGAAATCAAAAGATTTTCTTCTTTCTCTGGGAAACAGGGTGCAACACGTCTTGACTTTTCAGTCAGACGTTTGGTTTCCTCCGAGATCATCGTTCGACAAGAGTTGGACTGAATTCGCGTACATCGGAGCACCATGGTGCCATGAAGGCAACTGGGGATATCTCCATCCCTCGCAAAGGCCTCCTGACGCAATAAAAATGCTTCACGACACTCGGCAAATCCCCTCACACGTTCGGGTCGGGAATGGAGGCGTCTCTATGCGCCATATTCCCTCGATGATGCGCGCCATTGATATGCACTCACACGTTAGTCCAAAACAAGAAAATGAGGATGTCTTCTATGTTCTCTCCTTCATTGATGAAGACATGCCCATCGCTCCCCTGGGCAAGGCTGCAGATTTTGGTCTTGAAATACTGTGCATGGATATTCATGAGCATCTCGTCTTCATACAGAATATCCGAAACACCACTGCCATTCCTTTTGCGCTTCACAAGCCGTTTGATGTCGTCGAGCAGCTTACGAATCGTGGTGCCAATGCCTTTGACATCTTAAACGCAATATTCTAAGTTTGCATTGAGTGACTACTCATCTTGTGCTCTGCTGACGGACAGGAAAGTGGTGTGCTGGGGTAACAACGTTGGTAACGACATGACACCGCTATACATCACCACTCCTGTCGAGGTCTCGGCCATATCAAACGCATCGAGTATCGCAAACTCGTGCGCACTTCTTTTCGACAGTGACTTCATGGACTATCAGCACCCACTCCCGGTCGCGCCAGGCCACAGCTAGCCTGTGAGCTTTCTCGTGGAGCCAGATGTGACTGTTGAAGGCGACGGTCTGACCCCGGCAGTCCTCGTATATGTTCTGCCGCTGGAGCCCATCGCCCAGGTGCGCGATCAGACCCTTCACACCCATCACCCCACGGAAGGATTTCCGCTGGAGACTACTGGTGGCGGCGCAGCGCCAGCGTGCGTCGCGCTGCGGCGTCCGAGGAACATTTTTTTGGGGCAGTTACACTGTTTGCGTATCATCATAGGATGCCAGGTCTCGGGAGAAGAGGCCGGAAACAAGCATGTGCATAAAGAGTTTGGCAAAGTCCCAAAATCGATATAGGGCAATCGGTCTAATTTCATGCTGTGCACACGTCCACTTCTATTTCGAGCCAGAACCCGCACGCAGCTAGAAATGCAGTGTAGAATTTTTATGAGATGATGTTTGTTGCAGAACTCCAGCGAACTCTTTGATGACCCTTTCATACGTCAATTCGCTCAATAGAGCTTCAGCATTTTTGCTTATGGTCGACAGATTAAGATACGCCACAGACGTGTGTTTGCCTTTGACCATCTCCGTTACATCGAAAAGGTCATCGAAGTTTCGCTTCACTTGCACGAAGTGTACTCCACTGACCAACCTTGAACTTAGGAAATTTTCATACTGCGACGAAATGCGAAATACCGCGCTCCCACTTCTTAAACGCCAGTACAACCCCCAGGCATCAACATTTCCATCAATATCTAGGATTCCCCGGTATTTGATCCACTCCTCCTCGACCATCTTTTCGAAGAACAAGCCTGCATTTTTCAGGACATCTTCCTCTCCTGAGCACCACTGCAAAGCACTTGTCAAGGACATATTAAGCCAAGGTGCACGAGCAGCAAGGCGTACTAGCTTTACGCGGTTCAAATTCATGCATGAATGCACACAGGTCGCTTTGTTCGAAACGCATGGGCTTCCTGTGGTAGAGCCTGCCCAGAAAACTTGAGGACGTCGCTGATCAAATGGCAAACCACGGCTGTTAAGCCTTTCCAAAACATCACGAAAACCTCTGGTTCTAATATAGTGGAAATTTGGCACCAAAGCTGAAAACGAGGAGACTCTACATGCCGAGACATGAACAGAGTGCGCGACCACAAGATGGCCGAGATTGATTAACTTCCGCACATGATCTGGATGCATGCATGCATCGTCTTCTAGTCTCCAGAAAATATTCCCAGCGAAGCTAGTCTCGGTCATCTTCCCCAAATCATCGAAGAACTGGACAGCACTTGTGAGATACTCAGAGTACACCGGGTTGAATTGTGTCACGTTGCAGTACAATTGATAATGCTTGCGTGATTGGAAGTCGATATTGAAGCAGTACACGTTCGGCTCGACACTTCCAAACGTTACAAACAGCTCAGATAAATTTTTGCAGAAACCTGGATCTTGAACCCACTGCTTGTAGCTTTGCTGTTCTCTTCTTGGTTTGCTCCAAAACGATGTCTTGGCTCCAGTCATCAACTTATACACTTCTTGCGCTCTGTTGCTGGTAGGAAACCGGAAAATCGAAACTGCGTAAATTGTGAGGGCAGATGCTATGATTATCTTCCACTTTTTTATCTTGTTTCCGATAGCTTTCGACGAGATGATTGGACTAGACATGGACTCGTGCTCGAGGAATGCGGAGAAGGTATTTCTCCTCCAGCTTGGCGAGCTTGGCGTTGCTCAGAATTTTTTTAGTTTGGTGACCAACAATGAAAATAGATACCATACAACGTTTGACCACGCGCCAAAGACCGAAGCCAGTGCGGAGCGTCTTTTTCCAGGATGAACGACAATGACTTTACCTCAAGTATGGCGATGTTAGAGTTTGCTGAAGCGGGTAGTTAAACGCTACACGGTCGCGTGCGCACTTGATCAGTACTTCCAGGCATGCAAGAAATACAAGAGTCCATACTCCAGATTTCATCTCAACATGCGCCGACGACAGCTTGAGGTTGTCCAGCTGAGTCAAGTGCTTGCAGAGCACCACGGCTCTACAAAAACGAATTTTCTAAAAGCGTTCTACAAACCTTCTAAATTCTTCAAAACTGGTGTTTTTCCTTTCTAAAACTCGACGAAACCACGATTTTTTCTAAAAACGTTCTAAAAACGTTCTAAATAAATCGAGCCGGTCGAGAACCTCTTTATTTTTTCTTATGGCGTCAGTCAGAAAATATTTACTTCGATATGGGTTGATACCCTATGCTAGCTAGCACTACGAAAACGAATTTTCTAAAAACGCTCTATTTTTTTCTTAGAATTAGAACGTTTTTAGAACGTTTTTAGAACGTTTTTAGAATTCTAAAACTCGGAAAATTTAGAATTCTAAAAACGTTCTACTCTTTTTAGAACGTTTTTAGAACGTTTTTAGAATTCTAAAAACGTTCTAAAAAAATAGATTTTGGCGGATTAATAATTCGAGCGTGCGAGCGACGAGCGAGCGATGGCGAGCGAGCGAGCGAGCGAGCGAGCGAGCGATTTCATTTTTTCGCACTACAATATTTTTTTGCTAGCTAGCTGGAGCGGTTCGAGCTACTAGTAGCTAGCGCGCTAGCGGCTCACATAGTGAGCTAGCTCGCGAGCTAGCCAGCTCCAGCTCCAGCTATGCTCGCTCGCTGGATCTAGCTCAGCTAGTAGCTAGCTAGTAGCTTGCTTGCAAGCTAGAGCAAGCTAGCTCGCTTTTGCAGAGCTGGTGAGTTCACACTCGTCCCTTGGTCCAGCACTGCAGCACGCGCGCTTCGTTGCGGTCGCTGCAAGCTGGAGGCTCGAAGAAGATCACCTTGCGCCTAAAGGCTTCCAATGACACGAATTTCGTGTCCGGTGACGATGTACTGACCGTGTCGTAACCAAGAGCCTTGTCTGCTGGTGTTGTTGTCACCTCGAAAGAATCCATCTCACAAAACCGAACAGTTGATGATAATGATGTCCCCAAAAACGCATCCATCTTGTAGTACCTCACCACTCGGCCAAATCGCTTAGTTGATGGCGCGTCGTCCTTGAGCTGGTAACACACGTGATGAGAACAACGTGATGTTGTCCGGTGGTACTCCTTGGAATGGAACACCTCTAACTCAATTTGAGCTCTCTGAAATACGTGCACCGAAACTGGGCGGCTAGCCATCTGCAACCCTGCAGCAATGTCATTTCGTCCAATGCCACGCAAGAACTCTTCAAGCACATGCAATTTATCAACAAATGTTTCCTCGACTTTAACATATTTTCCAGGTCCAACCAGATGTATGTACTGCCCGTCGTCATCCATCATTGTATCTTCATGTGCAACACGCCCAGCACGAGGAAACATCTTTTGTACATCTCTCTCACCGGCGGAGGCGACGTTGAGGGCACACTCCAACAGATAACCCTGCCCCAAGAAGATATCTGGATTGTTTACCACCCGGTCTTTCACCCACTTCTTGTACCGCTGGATGGCCCTTTCCACCCAGAACTCTAACGTATGTTTGATCGGACCTGTCTGGATTTCTTGGTCATACGAATGCACGGCGAGCAGTCGCAGATTGATGGTGCAATACTGTATCCCAAGTTTCTCCTCGACAAACCTTGCGTACTTGCGGATCGAGACTTTCGCATCGCAGCAGGCTTTTTCCTTTTCGTCAGCAGTCATGTGATCGTACCAGCCATGTGAGCATAAGTAATGAAGGAATGCGTTGCGGAGATCCATCCAAGCCTCGAGCGCTTCTGGGCATTCCTGTTGCAGAATATCATGCACAATCACAGGAGAAAACGTCTCAGCCCAGTGCAGCCAGTTCTCCATCACCCATGTTCCTTTATACTTCACGATATCGGTGTACGGCCTCCCCATGTCTGATGTCAATACCAAATACTTTGCACGTTCGGACATCTGTTTTCGTCCCGCCTTCGATATAACCAGTGCTGGTGCCTGACCGGTGTAATCTCGAAGTAAGTGCTTCCAGAAATTCTTCAATATTCCCCACGGCCCAGCGTGGATCCAAGGAAGCAAGTATCCGAAGTGTAAGTCAAAGTATGACAGCGATGCCAGTGGAGGAATTCCATGTCGCCCCGCGACATTGGCTGGCAATTTCTGCAACGTCCCGTTGATTACCTCGCCGTCTTGTACGCGCCTTGCAAGGTCCAGTGACAGGGCGTGGTTCAGTATCAAACGCGTATCGTAGGCACTCACCGCTCTGTCTCCGAAAAACATACGCTGCTTCACCGGTGAAACATAACCAGTAAAGTACGTTCCTTCACTGTTGATGTTGCTGAACTTAGCTCCTTCAAACAGTGATCGATAATCCGCGCGATATCCGCTCACTCCGGAGAACTTCCCGATGGTATTCCGTGCTGGTGTATCGGCGCTGACAGTACCCAAGAACCACTTCGATTCGTAACGTTTCTGCAAGTACGAGTCATACACCCACATCCCTTCAGTTCCCAGTTTGAGCATCTCTTCCACAAACGGTGCCATGAATATGTCTTGCATCTTCCCCTGTTTCACGTCTTCGGGATATAGTCCGAGCAACATCGTGAAAGCTGCCTTGCCGCGGATTTCAAAAGGTACATCCCAATATCGCATCACCAAGAAGCCCATGCTGTACTGCTTGTGATTCCATATCTGAGCGCCGTCGAAACCCACATCTAACAAGAGAAGACGCGGATCTGATTCACAAAAAAATATCCCCTTTTTTCACATCATGGGGCTCGATGTCGGCGCCAACGATGTCGACAACGACATTTACCAGGCCTTACACGGCGTGTACTAAGGCCAATTATGATGCCGCAACACCGTGGAAGTGTCCGCGAACCTTTGACATGTCTTCATGTGGACAACGACGCCATCTGGCTAGTGTTTGCTGTTGCTCGTGAACTCCGTGCACAGAGTCCTTGTTTCCCCGGCACGGCGCGAACACCCGATCGCGACGGGCGTCGATGGAACATGTGGTATCATGGCAGAAATGCGCGGGAGGTGAATGGTAGGTATCAACACTTATCCCATCAGCCTTGTGGATGCCAGAAAGCTGAAGAATGCGATGGCAGACGTTGTGGAAAAGCAGTTCGTTGCGGCATCGCAACTCCTCGTACAAGAGGTGAGGTTCTGGAGCCATGGCGCCACGGTCTCCGTATCCGTCGAGGGATGGAAATACATTGCCTGGGGCGTACAGCGCGACGGCACACGCTTATATACACTTGAGGTAAGCATCGCATATATTGGATACCGTGTTTGATGCGTATGGCGTGGATGATGGAGACAAGTCGACGAGTCGCCGTGTTGGTTGGAGAGCCAGGGAAAAGGGTCAAAGATGAAGATGCGTGTTTGCACGCCGCAGAAGAGATGTTTTCCCTTCACGCGCCGATCGGAAATGCTAGGTACGTCATAATAAGTGACGTAAGCGGAGATTCATGCCGGAAGATAGTGAAGAGAGGGTTGCGGTGGCGCCACAGGCGACGCGACGTGCACGAGAGATGATGTAAAAGCTGTATCCCTTTTAATATTATTTGACTGATCAGTCAAACTCTTGCTGCCTCTGTTCAGAAAAAACCTAGCGGTAGCTGAGTTTCGTTTTTTTTACCTTTCTCTAAGCACATCCGGAGCCCGAACCCATGGAACAATCCAGCCTTGCGGCTCGCACCTGCAGTTTGGAAGCGCGCGAAAGCGTTTCCACGCGCAATCTGCGCGCCATTTGGCAACAACCGAAGGCCTTTAGTTTGACCGTTCGGTCAAACTAATAGATAAGGTTGTATGACACGCTCAGATAAGCCTTGGAGCGCTGCTGTGGCCGCGGCCCGCGCAAATGTGACGTATGTGCGGGTGCAGCAGCGTAAGAGCCCGCGCAACCACCAGAGTGACCATCCGGCGACGTGGGTTGCTGTTGAGAATCCGCAATCCGATGGAAGCTCAAGTTCCGACACCTCTGAGGACGATAGTGCCGGGATCTCCCTGAAACAAGAAAAGACTGACGACAGCGACAGCGACGACCGCGACGCGCAGCCTCTCGCCGAAGCGTTTGGGATGGGCTCTGGTGAGGCGGCGACGGCAACAGGTGAGTTTTTTTTTCTTTTTCCCGCGTTTCAGAAGCTCCTTTTCCGCGCGGCTCTCTCTCGGGAAAACAAAGTTTCCGAGACTGTCGGAGCTTTTTTTTAACCTAACCGTTGCTCATCCCGTCTCCACAACGCAGCACCCGTGGCGCAACCTAGGCGCCGCGGTAGGCCGCCAGGGGCTAAGAACAAGAAGACACTTGCACGTGAGGCTGCCGCAGCCTCCGGAGCTGCTGCAGATGGTGTTGGTGGCTCACAGCCGTGCGCCCTCGGCCGAGGTGCACAAGATCCTGATTTGTTAATTCCGGTGAGAGGTCCCACCTGTCTTTCCCACACCGCATGCCCGCTAGCGATCTGCAAACTTTTGCGAAAAGCCTCGAATGACTTAATCACACGTCTATCAAAGGTCTCTACGGATTTTGGCGGTGTGGGGGCACCGTCCCGCACGTCGCGTTAAGCTGGTATACAATGCATTTGATGTACAACTTGGAGTACCCGAGGCGTGTGTTTTCTTTTTTTCTCTCCATTGACGGAAACCTTGTTCCCGAACCATCATAAACCGCGCAGGTCGAGAGAGCACATGAGAGACCGCAACGCGATGCGGAAAGAGGTCAAGTTACCGCGGGAACTTCACGGGATGGAAGCAGGGGGACTTCGCGCTTCTGTAACCGTCTTCAAGGACAGCGTGATTCGAGGCGCGCACAACGCGAACATCCGGTACGTAGTCTTCCCGGAATCCGAGCGCGCTTACCTTTGCAAAGGGTTAAGCATACCATACGACCCCGCAGGAGAAGCGAACGAGGCGTGCAAGTCACGTTGAGCATCCGTGATATCGCCGCCCCCGCCCCTTCGCCCGCCCTAGTCATATTTGTCCGCGACGCGCGGCCCGCACGAACGCGTGTTCGGTAGTCTTTTCAGAGACGGCTCTCTGACCTCATCCTCTCGTGCTCAAACCGTGCAGGATGCCGCCGCTGCTGCCGTCGAAGAAGTTGCTGATCAAGCTCGTGACATCATGAGTGATCTCGCAGACGCGACTTTGGGTGAAACACCTGCAGATACTCCATACGACGATGTGGTGATGGTCACGACGGGGTCGCGCCACCCCTCGCGGCACGGCCACGGCGGCGACAGCGACAGCGACGACGAAGGCGGCGGCGGCGGCGGGGGGGATGGCCGCGACGATGGCAATGAACAGAACGACCAGGAAGACGATGAATTAGATGGGTATATGGATTGGGGTCTCGTAGACGACGCTGCAGGAGGTGACCGCGTTGCAGGAGGTACGCCGGCCATCCCCACTCGTGCGCCACCTCCCGGCCTCCTGACGCTGCCAGGCGAGTCGCTGACCACTGACCCACATACTCCTTGTCCCTTTCACAACAGAGAATGCCGCCGATTGGTCATGGATTCGACCGGAGACCAATGCTGCACCAGATGAACGCGATCCCAGTACCCGGGATGCCGGCTCGCCACCGAGGGACATGGACGCTGACCCACCGAGCGCGGACGGCGAGGACGTCGGCCCCGCAGGCGCGGCGCGGCGGCGGCAACGTCCGTCGGGTGCGTTTAGACGGTTGGACTTTGATGGGGCGGGGGCGGGGGGCACTGATGGACCCCCCGATATCGACGAGATGCCTGAAGGCGATGTCGGACCGATATCTCCCTTGCAGCTGTTCGAGAAGTTTATCACCCCGGAGATGCAGGCTCGCATCTGCGACGCGACAAATGTGCGGGCCGAGAGATATCAAACTATCCTCTCACTCGCAAAGTCAAGCTTTGCTAACCTGTCTTCGGTACAGGCCGCGCTCGAGAAACCGCCCTGGGTGAAAAGTAATCAAGCCTGGCCACCTAAGTCCATGCAGAAGTGGAAAGTGCTTGAAGTGCCAGAGTTGAAGGTGTGGTTGGGAATCACGCTGTACATGGGCATCGTGCAATTACCGCAGCTCTCCGACTATTGGTGCAACAGCCCGCTCTGGGGTGCATGCGGCGGAAAGTTCGGCATAGGCGCGGGCATGACGAAGGAAAGGTACAACGCGATAAAAGGTATCCTCGCGTTGGAAACCTCGGAGGAGGAGAAGGCCGCGGAAGCAAATGGACTCGAACGCAAAGTTGGACTGTGGATGCAGTTGTTTAGCAAGCAGCTGACTGATTCTCGCCCGGTGTCTGAGATGGACCAAAATCTTTCGATCGACGAGCAAACCGTCTCGTGCAAGTCGAGGTGGACATCGCAGACGTTTCTTGATCTATTCTTGATTTAATCATGGACATAACCGCGAGGAATCGCGAAAACCACGGCGAATGACGCGGCTGACGAATAAATCAGCCGTCGACGCCATGTGTTCACATTCACGGTTCGAGAGGTAGCTTTACGGTTCGTAATTCAGATTCAGACATAAATGGACAGATTCAGATTCATATTTTATGTCCAAAAAAATATATGTCCACCTAGTGCCGAGGCAATATGCTAGCTCTAGCTAGCTAAATAATAGCTAAGTAGCTAGCTAATAAGCTCTATCTACTAGCTGGGCGTGTTCGTCCACCTAGTCAGTCGGGAAGCGAAACGCGCTATAGGATCAAAGGCCCGCTTTTGAACTGCGCTCTTCCCGTAGGTGACGGCTTGCGAAAATGCATAACGGCTTCCTCGCTAATACCTCTCATGCGGGTGCGTAATAAGCTGCCTTCGGCTGGTTTTTCAAGTTTTTCGCAACCTTTTCTGAGTTCACATCTTCTTTATCTTAGACAAACAGGATGAGATCAGGAAGAAGGTGATAGTAGTCCTAGCTTTGACGCTGCTCACAAGCTCCCAGGTGAGATCTGTCTTGCCTTTCAGGTCGACTTTCAATCAAGCATATCGGACGTGGAAAAGGGGATTTGCTCATAATTTTTTCCTACAACTTTTCAACAACTCCTCAGGGAATCTTGATCGCAGCTTCAAAGTCACGCGGTCAGACATATCGGTACTCGGTGGTGTCTGCAAATTTTAGTGTGGAAGTTGTCAAGTGTATTATCTCCATTTTTGGACTCCTTAAAGCTCGTAGCAAAGAAGGAGTCAATGAAGATAACATACTTTGGCCTTCTCGTGAAGAGATCCAAATCTATCCAATTCCTGCTGCACTTTATCTCGTGAAGAACCTGATGCAATACCGTATTTTTTTGTACATGGATCCCCCGAGCTATCAAATCCTAAAGAATCTCAACATCATCTCCACAGGATTATTTTGCCAGATCTTTTTAAAGAAAGTCCTGAACTCTCTCCAATGGTCTGCTCTGCTTCTCCTTTCACTAGGCTGTGCTGTGACACAACTGGGTGGCGAAAGTGACCGTGTGTTTGCGACACCGAGGGAGGGGCTGATCATCGCGCTAGTCATGGCCATCCTCTCTGGTGCTGCGGGTGTATACACGGAGCTTGTCATGAAAAAGCGGCCTAAGCGAAATATAAACGTGCAAAACCTATACATGTATTTGTTTGGAATCCTGTTGAATGCCATCGCGTTGCTCTCTCAAGAAACGTCTGAAAAGGTGTTTTCCGTAGGATTTTTCCATGGCTACGACCCATTGGTCTGCGTCATGATACTGAATCATGCTTTGTCCGGAATTGCCGTCTCCATGGTCATGAAGTATGCAGATAATATTGTCAAAGTGTATGCAACTTCTGTGGCGATGATTCTGACCACACTGCTGTCTGTAATTCTGTTTCAATTTCGGATAAGTGCAGCTTTTTTTCTCGGTTCCTGTGTTGTTTGCGTTGCTGTTTTCCTTCACTACTTCTCAAAGATCCCATTTCAGGGCATTTAGACGTGCAGATGAGCTCATGCATATGGGTAATTTTCTTGGGAGAAATTTCTCTCCAGACATATCATACGCGCTGTGAAGCCCGAGACTGCAAGTGCTTGGTCGTAGAGGAATTTGCTCTCAACTCGTGATCAGAGTTCTTTGGGGGATATTCTACTGCCCAAGACTCTTCTGTGACAGGAAGGTTTTGTCGCTGCTTTCGATATGCTGGCAAAGCTCTTTCCGTATTCAACACGGCAGTCATTCTCTTTACAACCGTCGTTTCGAAGCATGGACACGTGAATGCCGAGGGAAAAATCAAGATAAACACTATGTAGTCTTGTGCCTCGGCACTAGCTAGGCGCTAGCTAGTGCCTCGGCACTAGTTGGGGACATTTGGGGACATATGGGGACAAATGTCCCCAAATGTCCCCAAGCTTTGAAAGACTCTCACGGTCAAATTGAAGCGTGGGGATAAATAAAAATAGGCTCAATCGATCGGTACGCTCATGAAGTTGATAGGTTGTCGAGCTCGCGCGCTTCCCGCTCTCTTCCTAGGATCTCCCGCCATCTTCCCATGCTGATCAGCTCCCTGCACCTCACAAAAACGTGCACGATGCCTGCTCAGGTGTGGCGCGTTGGCGCGCGCGTGTCGCGCCCCCATCCACATGAGTACGACAGCCTCCAACCCGGCCAAAAGCGTCGGAGGAGACGGGCGCAGTATGGTACGCTCGGCGCCGCCGTGGCGGGCCAGGCGGGGCGTTTTCACGTCACATGGGACGATGGAGAGGCTGGGTTTGGCAGTATCTCGGGGTCAGGGAGGATGACGCTCGCCCCGGATGGCGCCGGGCGTCACAACCTGTCACCTGTACCTCAGCGTCCGCGAGTTGCGCGGTCTCGAAGGGGCGTGGATGCTGCACAGGAGGAGGGCGACGCCGCGGAACCCGAGAATTCCGATGGCGAAAATATCTCGGGTGGAGACGGTGATGAGGATGACGGCGGCGCCGAAGAGGGCGATGACGATGTCTCGGGACCTGATGCCGCCGCCGCACCGGGCGAGAAACTTCGGGCTGACCAAGCCGAAATATCCCAGCTCGCGGGGGAAACCGTCGAGGTCAAGGATGTCACCTGGACGGTTGTTGAGTTCGTCGGCGACCACGGCGAGGTCGCCTCCGACGTCCTTCAATCCGGGCGTGACGTGTTCGCGCCGGGTATCGACGTCGAGCGCGAGATCGATGCTTTTACGCACATGTTGTGGATGGACATTCCCGAGATGGTCACCGTCATTAACCAGGCGGCGCGGCGCGAAGCCGCTGGTCGGTGGACCTGGAAGGCGGTGTCTGTTAAGGCGCGCGAACTCGGCATCTGGTTTGGGCTTCTACTTGGTTCTCTTCAGTTCGCGGAGCAGGGGGGTCGGCTCTGGGACTCGAAGTACGACACCTTATCGCGACCCGACTTCCGACTGTGGATGGCGAAGACAAGGTTCGAGAACATCCGCAGATATGTGACGGCGACGATGGCGAAGAGCGACGCGCGAGATGACGATCCGTGGTGGCCGTTGCGGGGCGGCGTCGAGCGATTCAACGCCAAGCGCCGTGCGCTGCTGCGCACGGTGCCGGTGTGCGTGCTCGACGAGTCGATGTCCGCTTGGCGTCCCAGAACCTCGCCGACGGGCGGGCTACCCCATATCTCGTATGTTATTCGGAAACCAGAGCCCCTGGGTACGGAGTTCAAGACGGCGGCGGATCCCGCGACCGGCATCATGCTCGCGCTCGAAATCCAGGAGGGGAAACCCGCCATGGACGCGATGCGTGCGCGGATAGGGTGTACGCTGATCCCGTCGACTTCATGCGTCGCTCGATTGGTTTCGCTGATCCCGCCGGCGCCGGTGAACTACCGCCGCATCATCGTCGGGGATGCGTGGTTCTCGAACGTGGCGACGGCTCTTGAGGTTGCCCGGCGGAAGCCCGTCGCCCATCTCGGAAACGCGAGCGTTACGCAAGACTCGATGAGTGTTCCATTGGATACACAGGACATGCTCGGCGCCGCGCCGACGTGGAACGACCACTACGTGGGCATCTTAAAAAATGGCCACGCTCGCTATCCGAAAGATTACATCAAAGCCGCTTTGGATGGTAAGGCTGCTGGAACGCAGATAGTGTTGACGGCGACCGTGGATGGAGTCGATCTCGTTGCTGTTGGCTGGAAGCAAAGCCGTGCGTCTGATCAATTCTTCATCACGACGCGAGGTGTTTGCTCGACCCGGCCCGACCCAGAGAGGCCGCACGTACAAACATGGTTAGATGCAAATGGAAACCGGTGCGATCGAGAGATTCCCCAGTCTCGGGTGGCATCGCTGTATTTCGAGGGTAACAACGTCATCGACGTGCACAACCAGAATCGCCAGGGAACGCTTGCTCTCGAGAAGAAATGGAACACGCAAGATTGTTGGTTCCGGCTCTTCACCACGCTCGTGGGCATGTGCACAATAGATGCCTTGAAGATGCTCGATTACGTCAAGCCGCCCCGCCGCGGCGACGAGGACAGGAGGAAAGTACTCATCTTCGCCGCGCTATTGGCAAAGCAGCTCCTGGACAACCAATGGGAGGATGGCGAAAGTGAACAAGCTTCACACGCCACTCCAGGTCAGATGCCGCCGCCGCCTTCGCGTGTGTCGGGGAACACAGAGGTGTGGCAGCGGCCGCGGAGCGCGCCCGCAGGGTACCGGATGCATGTTTTTGGTGCAACCTGCACTTTAATCAAGATCGAGGACGAGCTCGGGCGGCGTGATGTGGACAAGCGGAAGCTATGCCATGTTTGTTGGGAGTTGCATAAGAAAAGGTACAAGACGCAATGGATGTGCTCTTGCCACCAAAACGGTCTTTGCGGGCCGACCAGTGGTCGGACATGCTTCGATGTACATGCCGGGAATCACATGCGAGGAGCTGCGTCAGAAATTATTCCGGAGACGGGCGCGACGGCGCCATAGGGCTGTGGACGTGCGCGAGAGATGATGTAAAAGCTGTATATACGACAAGTTTGTTGATTTAATCTTGAGTTATTCGTGGGGACATTTGGGGACAAAAACTGGGACAAAAATCATGTCCCCAACTAGTGCCGAGGCAAGCTAGCTAGCTAGAGCATAGTAGCTAGGCAGGACATTTTTTTTAGTGAAAATCCTTCCTGCTGGGATAGATCAAAAACACTAATTTACGCCTGCGGGCCCAGTGTTGGTGGACCCACGAGCGCCAACCCGTCCTGGCTGTCTCTCTCCCTGCGCTGTTGTTGCCATGATCAGCCTAACCTGGTAGGCGATCCACGCAGCCTGGATGGCAGCTATCATTCTCTTCTTCTTATGCGCCATGCGCTGCTTGCGTTCGAACTGCGCGTCCGCGTCTTCCCTCGCGCCGCTGCTGGCGCTGTCGCCGTCGATGCCGAGCGTCCTGGCGACCTTTCTCCGAACAAAAGCGTGGAGAACCTTCTTGAAGTCGGTGGGCATGCATCCCCTGAAGTTCGTCGCTAGGACCATGACCTTGATCTGCCCGTGCCCGTCCCCGACGAACGGCGCGTACTGCTTTGCCTTTCGCGCGAGGCCCGCGTTGATGGTGTGGGCGGTGTCCGTGTGATTGCCGTTGGACTTGCCGTGCCCGTCGACGACGGTCCCGCAAGTGACGTCGAGGTGCACGCCGCGCCCCCGCTGATTCGGGTATAGGTCAGCGAGGAAGACATCGGAGAACACCCCCTGACCGCTCGCGTCCGCCCCGCATCGGGTGCGGTCGCCCCTGAGCGTGCTGTCCACGCCGCGCGCCAGCGCCATCTTGTTCACGACCACGGCGATGCGGTTTTCTGGGTTTAAATAAATACTTTCAGTATAAAAAGCTAAGCATCTATACAGCTTAATCCACAGCGTTTAATCATCTCTCGCGTACGTCGCGTCGACTGTAGCGCAGCCGCGCTGATCTCGTCAGTACTTCCGGCGCGCCTCCCGACGAGACAATCCGAAGGTGCACGTCGAAGCATCCCCAACCAGTGTTAGACAAAAACCTTTTTGGCAGCGCACATACATCCATCGCGACTTGCGAATCTTTTTGTGCACCCTCCAACAAACACGACAAGGCCTCTGCTTGTTCCCCTCGTGCCGGCCATATTCGTCGTCGCTCTGAATTAAAGTGTACATTACATTCGCAGCCTGCATCTGAGACCGCGCAGGTGCGCTCTGCGGCCGCTGCCATACCTCAGCGTTCCCAAACAGACACGAAGGCGGCGGCATCTCACCCAGAGTAGCGTGTGAAGCTTGTTCACTTTCACCACCCTCCCATGTGCTGTCCTGGAGCTGCTTTTGCCAATAGAGCCGCGAAGGTGAGTACCTCCTTCCTCCTCTCCCGTCAAATAGCGGCTTGATGTATATGAATATCTTCAAGACATCTATATGGTGCACTTGCCCACAGAGCCGAAAGCAACATTCTTGTGTTTGCCAATTCTACTTGAGAGCGAGCGTTCCATGGTGCTTCTGGTTGTGTAGGTCGATGACGTTGTTGCCAGAGAATTACAGGGATGCCACTTGAGGTCGGGAACAAGTCGTTCGCACCGATGTCCGTTCGCATCGTTCCACCATTGTACGTGCCGCTTACTCGGGTCAGGTCGGGTCGAACAAAGACCACGTGTCAGGATGAAGAAAAGGTCAGACTCATGGTCTTGCTTCCAACCAATAGCAGCAACGAGCTTGACTCCATCCACGGTCGCCGTCAACACTGACTGCATTTCAATAGCCCCACCATGCAAAGCGCATATGATGTAATCTTTCGGATAGCGAGCGTGTCAATTTTTTAAGACTCCCACTTAAGACTCCCACGAAATTGTCATTCAACGTCGGCGCGCCGGCGTCCCATATCCTGTGAATCGAACGTCACTCTCGTGGAGTCTTGCATAATGTTCGCGTTTCCGGGACTCGTGATGGGCTTCTGTCAGGCAACCTCCACAGCCGTCGCCACGTTCATGAACCACGCATCCCCGACGATGATGCGGCGGTAACTCAACCGTGCCCGCGGGATCTGCGAAACCAAACGAGCGACGCATGAAGTCGACGGGGTCAACTTACACCCCATCCGCGCACACATTGCGTCCATGGCAGGTTTCCCCCTCCTGGACTTCGAGTGCCAGAAAGATGCCAGTCGCGGGATCCGCCGCCGTCATGAAATGGATTCATGAAATCCGTACCCAGAAGCTCTGGCTTCCGAATATCATACTAGATATGGGGTAATCCGCCCTGCTTTATGGCTCTAGGATGCCAAGCGAACATCGACTCGTCGAGCACGCACACCGGCACTTGTGCGCAGCAGCGCAAAGCGTATGGCGGAATCGTTCCACGCCACCCCGCAACATCCACTACGGATCGTCACTTCGCGGCTCGTTCTTCGCCCGGGATCGCCTTCTCGGCATAGACTGGTCGGGTCGTACGTGCAACACGATTAACGACCGGACGCAGCCTGCGTACGCGAAGGCGAAGCTGCTGGCGCTGCAATGGGATGCGGACGGGACTGACGCCCAGGAGAAGGAGGCGGCAGCGTGGCTGGTCCGACGCGATTCTCCTTCCCACCAACAACCTGGACAGAAGTTTACGCGAACCCATCAAGTTTTGCATCGACCTCTTCCTGGCCGGCGAGTGGGAACGTGTGTGGAACGACTCCTCCGAGGACGCCGACGCGATGCCCGAGGCTGCCAGAGAGCACGCGCCGCCGACTCCGGAGGTGGGCATCGATTTGGGGCAGGGGTTCCGCGTGCCTCAATATGACGCTCCTCCACCCCATGTCGCGGCATTCACCGAGATACGCAGGTTCGACCGGGCCCTCAAGTTGTTCAAGCTCGGGAGGATGGCCGACGCGGTGCGTGCGCTTATGCCGGCTAAGCGCGCTCCGCGGAACGTCGGGACTCTCGCGAAGGTGCGCGACTTTTTCCCCGCGTCTGGGGGGGACGAGCTCGACCTGGAGTCCGCTTCGGTCACTCCTCGCCAAATGCGACGTCGAGGCGTTTTCTCTCGACGCGTTCGTCGAAACGATTCGAGACGCGGCCCGAGGAAAAGCGGCCGACCGTTTCGGGTGTCGGGCTGAGCACCTGCAGGCGCTCCTCGGGTCGGAGGACGGGCGCGCGGCGATCGCGCTCATGAGGCAGCGCGAGCTCGCGATCTTCGCAGGAAAGGCACCGGCCTCGATCCTGCGCGTTGCGGGTGGCGGACGTATCATCGCGCTCGAGAAGCCCAACAACCGAGGCGTTCGCCCCGTCGTGGTGGTCGACACTCCGAGGAAACTCGCTCTGTCGCGCAGGTACGCCACTTTCTCCAACCCCACTTTTTTTCCTCGAACGGACGCGTGGTTCAGCACGCCTGCGGCGTCTCGCGCGGCACGCAGAAGTTTCATCTCACGGTGTCGGAGTACTTGCGCCTCAACAAGAAGGACATCCTTGTCCTCGCGGACTCGGACAATGCCTTCCAGAGGGTTTTAGTACAACGCGCCGTGGAGGGAGCCAAGCTGCTGCGCGAGGTGGGCGTCCCACTTCTGTGGGCGATTGCAGGTCTGTACGCGAGTCCGTCCCCGATCTCCTTTTTCCTCGAAAACGGGACGCGCGCGATCGTCGAGCATTCGACGGGCGTTTTACAGAGGTGTCCACTGGGCACGCTCCTCTTCTGCCTGGCGGTTCACTCTCTCGTGGTCGAGGCGCTCGAGGACCCGGCCCTGCAGGTCGTCAAGCACTTCTCCTTCGCAGATGATAGCGCCACGGCGGGTCCGATGGGCCCGTGCGTGACCGCCACCGCCGCCATCGACAAGACCCTCAACGAGAAGGCGGGACTCACCACGAAATATTGGAAGGTACTTCGTGGCGTAGACGCCCCAAGCCCTGAAGAGATCCGCGCCGAGTTCGAAAACCAGGGCCTCGACACCGAGAAACTGCAGATCGTCGAGCAAGGCATCGACACGGGAAGCAACGCCCGCACCGAGGACGGGCCCCGCTTCGACGACTACGGCACCAAACTTATGGGAGGCCGCGTCGGCACGCGCTCCTTCGCGGAGCGTTTCGTCGGCGACCTGGCAGACCACCACGCCACCGCGCTAGAGGCCATCCGCCTCTTCGGAGCGCGGCACCCGCGCCAAGCCATCAACATGCTCATGTTCTGCTCCGTCCCACGCATGCAGCACGTCTACTCCATGGTCCCCTGGGACATCGCACGCGAGCACTACGCGCGCGCGCATTCACTCATTCTTACAACCGCCGCCAAGATTCTCGGATTATCGGATGATGAAGCGAGCGCGCGAAACGTTCGCGTGCGATTGTCCCTTCCCATGACGTACGGCGGTCTCGGACTCGCCGACCCCAAGGTCGTCGCCCGACACGCGCTCATCGGGAACTTCACCGCCTGCGTCAACGACCTCAGGAACTACGCCGGCCTCACAGGCCTGGGAGCGCCCGCCGCGCCCGTCCCGCCCGCGGAAGGGTCGTCCGCGCGCGAGCGTCGCGCCGCGGCGCGTAGCGCGCGCACGGACGACGGCTCCTGCTGGGGCGCGTGGGAGACGTCGTGGAACGCCGTGCGTGATGACCTCCGACGCGACCTTCGCGCGGCCGAGACGGCCCTCGACCAAGCCTCGCGCAACCGCGAGGCGGCTCACGCCGCGCACGCGCGGGACGTGAACCAGTATCGCGCCACGGACTTCATCCTCAAGCGCGCCACCACGCTCCACGACAAACTCGAGTCCGCTCTCCAGCTGTTTTCCTGCGGAGCCTCCGAGGTCACCTCCTCGGGGACACGGTGGGAGGAGCGCGGCGTGCAAAAAGCCCTCTCCAAGGTCGCGCACGCGCGCACCTTCAACGCCCTCCACAAGCAGTACCTGGACGACAGGAACTTCACCGCGGCCGCGACGCTCCTCTCCACCGCCGCGCTGGGCGCGATGACCTGGGTCGACTTCAATGATCACCCCTCCAAGCCCGACACCCTCTCCAAGGACAACTTCCGCACGGCGATGAGATTTTCGCTCGGGCTTGACCAGACGCACTTGGTCGAGGCCGCGAGAGAAAATACGCCGTGCGGCCACTGCGACGCCGTCTTCCCCACCGCCGAGCACTACCAGACACACGCCATCACCGTCAGTTCGGGCACCGCGGGCGGATCCGCGTACAACACGCACAACTACATCCTCGAGGCCGTCGAGAACTGCGCGAAGGCCGTCGGCGTCGCATACTCGATCGGCTCGACCCGCGACGGCGTCTGCAACAACGACGCCAACTGCCGTCTGGGCACCTACACGAACCCCAACGGCGCGCGGAACGTGAAGCACGCCGACATCACCTTCCTGAACATGCCCCCGAACGCGTTCAACGCACGGCGCGTGTACGGCGACGTCACCCACCGGTCCGTTGTCGGGTTCTCCGACGGCAACCCGACGGCCAAGTATGGCGCGCACCTGCGCGCAGGCGCGGCGCTCCAAAACGCCGACGCCGAGAAAACGCGGGTGTACGACGAGGCGCTTCGCGGCCGACCGAACGAGAAAGTCGCGATCCTCGGGATCGAGGCGAGCGGGCGCATGTACAAGCACTTCCACCGCCTCATCGACACCTTCGCGAAGTTCAAGGCGGACGCGGACGCCGGTCCCCTCGACGACAACACCAGCCCTGCCTCGATCAAGTTTCACCAGT
>JACLAB010015862.1_pt1 | contig 21124 bp, 13 predicted proteins | sample 8027921 | NCBI WGS metagenome assembly JACLAB01 (sample SAMN15725117, study PRJNA655200) | protist metagenome | isolation source: fluorescence activated cell sorting (FACS) single amplified genomes of... | place: USA: West Boothbay Harbor, Gulf of Maine | collected 2000-07-19
AAGCATTTAAATCTTTAACATCTATTATTGAAGGAAAACATGGGCGTTTTCGTCAAAATTTACTTGGAAAACGTGTTGATTACTCAGGTCGTTCAGTTATTGTAGTTGGACCAAAATTACGCTTACACCAATGTGGTTTACCACGTGAAATGGCATTAGAATTATTCCAACCTTTTGTAATTCGTGCACTTTTGGAGGAGTCCGGCGTAAAAAATATCCGTGCAGCAAAAAATTTATTGCAGCGTCGCCCACAAATGGTCTGGGAAATTTTAGAAAATGTTGTAGCGGGACACCCCGTACTCCTTAACCGTGCTCCTACATTACACCGTTTAGGTATTCAAGCATTTGAACCAATTTTATTATCTGGTCGTGCCATTCAATTACATCCATTAGTATGTCCTGCTTTTAATGCGGATTTTGATGGTGACCAAATGGCTGTGCATGTGCCGTTAGGTTTAGAAGCACAAGCGGAAGCACGTTTATTAATGTTAGCAACTCATAACTGGTTATCACCTGCAACAGGAGAACCCAGTATTTTACCAAGCCAAGATATGATTCTCGGGTTTTATTATTTAACGACGTTAAAACCAAACCCTGCAGAAAAATTGGTTCGTTTACAATCTCATCAAAAAACCCAATTTCAAGGAATTTTTAAGAATTTTCAGAGTGTATTACATGCTTATGAAACGGGTTATGTTGAATTACATGAGATGGTTTGGGTTCGTTGGTCGTCATTTATTCAAACTACAATGCCAAAACCGTTGGAAATTCGTGTAAAACCTACTGGGCACGTAACAACAATTTATGATACTTTCGTTATGGAATCTGGAGTTCAGGTTCAAACGGAAGGCGATTTGGTTTTACGTGAATTTGATAAAAAATTTATGAATACTGTGGCTGCACATTATTCTCATCAAACTTCATTTGATGGTTTTGCATTCTATATCCGTACAACACCGGGACGTATTCTTTTTAACAATTTAATTTATGAAAACCTTCTTTTGTAATAGAACAGTTGATAAGGGGGAAATGAAGCGCTTAATTAAATGGGTTTTATTAAATTATGGTACTGAAAAAACTACACGTTTAATTGACCAATTAAAAACAATGGGCTTTCATTATGCAACCTATGCGGGGATTTCCTTAGGAATTGATGATCTCCGTATTCCTCCGATTAAGTCAACATTTTTAAAAAATGCAGAACAAGACATTTATGAAAATGATTTACGTTTACAACGTGGTCAAATTACTTCAGTTCAACGTCTTGAAAAAGCGCTCGATATTTGGAATACAACGAATGATACCTTAAAAACTGAAGTTGTAAAACATTTCCGTTCAACCGATATTTTTAATCCAGTTTATATGATGGCCTTTTCGGGTGCCCGAGGAAATATTTCTCAGGTACGTCAATTGGTCGGAATGCGTGGTTTAATGGCGGATCCACAGGGTCAAATTTTGGATTTTCCAATCCGTCGAAATTTCCGTGAAGGTTTGACAGTAACTGAATATATGATTTCGTGTTATGGGGCGCGTAAAGGTCTTGTTGATACTGCTTTACGTACAGCAAGCTCAGGTTATTTAACACGTCGTTTAGTTGATGTAGCACAAAGTGTTATTATTCAACAGGTTGATTGTCAAACCAACCAGGGTTTAAAAATTGTGCCCGATCCAAAACAAATTGAGTCCCAATTAATTGGACGTGTACTCTTTGAGAATGTCATTGATGTTGAAACTGGTCGCATTATTGGTTTAAAAAACCAAGATATTTCGCCAGCATTAGCATTAAAATTGGTAAAACAACCCACACTAATTGTCCGTTCTCCATTAACTTGTAAATTTCATGCAGTTTGTCAGCTTTGTTATGGGTGGAATTTAGCACAACAGAAATTAGTTCAATTAGGGGAGGCTGTTGGGGTTTTAGCTGCCCAATCTATTGGAGAACCTGGTACACAATTAACAATGCGTACATTCCATACTGGGGGTGTTTTCGCTGGGGAAGCTACTGAAAAAGTTTATGCTCCACATGAGGGTAAAATTTTTTATAGTCAAAAACCACGCGGCCGCAAAATTTTATCTAAATACGGGGAAACAGCGTTTTTAACATTTGATAGTTTACAAATTAAAATTAGTGGGGTAGAGAAAACTTCAATTTTTACTTTTCCACCATTTACAGTATTGTATTTTGCACCTGGTGATTTTATTTATTATAATCAAGGATTAGCTGAACTTTCACGTCTTGAAAATAAACGCGCAGTACAAGAATTTGATGAAACAGTTGAAAATGTAAAAAAACCATTTTTTTCTAATAAAGAAGGTCAAATTTACTTACCTGAACGCTATGATGGCAAAAATTATTCTGAAATGTGGGTACTTGGAAGTTCAATTACATCAACTAAAACATTAGTTCCTGGGGATAATATTAAACCTTTCATTTATCCGGTGAAAACAAAATCGACTACTGAGTTTTTAAAATCTAAAAATTCATTGGCGACACAATTTACGTATTTAAACTCTAAATTAGATTTAAAAAATACATTACAATCTAAGGAAGTTGAAACTGTTAAAAATACGACAAAAAATGAAATTTGGGCTTTACCAAAAGATAAACGCGATTTTCTTCGTGTCTATGACTTTGAATTAACAAAACAAAAACTTAAAATTGATCGTTCAAAATCAACAATTGTTGCTATGCCATCAGTCAAAATTAAGTTGAACGTTAAATCCCTTAAGTTTAAGTCCGTTGTAAATACTAATGGTTGTACTGACAATAATTCCGATAACCGAATTCGCTCACGTTTACCGATTGATCGTTGGAATTTAACAAAGGTAGGCTCTGTTGGAACGCCATTAGCTATTAATAGTATTCATTCAAATAGTTTTAATCCTTTAAATAGTCAAATTGTAAATTCTGTATACCGTAATAATATTGTTACGGCAAGTTATTCACATTTATCTGCATTGAAGCCTAATATTTCCAAAATTAATGTTAATGCTAATTTTTTACCACTTCCCACAAATTTAGGTATTCAAAAGTTAGAATCTACATATTCAAATGGAATTTTTGCACCATTTAAAGTAGCGTACCATCATATTGGGGCTATTAAAGTGGGAAATATTGCTGATTTAACACAAACTGACGTATTTGGTGAAGTTCGTGCCTCAAATTCAGTTTTAACGTCAACGCACCAACAAACGTTTAATATTTCTTCAACAGCATTGAAAGTTAAAATTGGAGACTATGCTCGTTTAGAAGATCAATTAACAGATTTATATCGTTTACCCCAATCAGGTCAAATTAATTTTATTAATATTAGTAAAACCATGATTCGTTCAGTTCAACCTTATTTATTAGTTCCGGGGTCTGAATTAGCTGTTGGACAAGGTAGTTTGGTTCAACCTGAAACAGTATTAGGTACATTAGCATCCTCGGAATCAAAAGCTGGTGATATTGTCCAAGGACTTCCAAAAGTTGATGAACTTCTTGAAGCTCGTGAACCACAACATAAACTTTCTACAAGTATTCATGCTAAATTATCAACATTATTTTATCAATACGGTAAAATGTATGGTTTACGTGAAGGTTGTGAATTAAGTTTTCAAAAAATTCGTCAAATTTTAGTACAAGAAGTTCAAGATGTATATCAATCACAGGGTGTTTATATTGGAGATAAACACGTTGAAATTATTGTTCGCCAAATGACCACCCATGTAGTAGTAGTAGATCCAGGTAAGACAGGTTTATTACCAGGGGATATTATTGATATTCGCCGTATTCAGCAGTTAGAAAAAAATGGTTTATTCGCAGGGGTAAAATATCGTCCAATTTTACTTGGTATTACACGTGCTGCATTAATGGCTGAAAGTTTTATTTCTGCAGCAAGTTTCCAAGAAACCAAACGTGTTCTTGCAAATGCTGCTTTAGAAGGGCAAATTGATTGGTTAACTGGTTTAAAAGAGAACGTAATTTTAGGTCGTTTAATTCCTGCTGGTACGGGTTTATATTAAATTTAATCTATGCTATTATGCATATAGAAAATGTGAATGTTTATACAATTTGAAGATATTTATTTAAATAATTATGTTACAATCAATGCTTGAAGCTGGTGTACACTTTGGACACCAATCACGCCGTTGGAACCCAAAAATGGCTCCATATATTTATGAAGAAAAAAATGGGATCCACATTTTAGATGTAGTACAAACAGTGACTGAATTAGAAAAAGCACGTACTGCGTTTAAGTCAGCAAAAAATGTGATCTTTGTGGGAACTCGACCTGCAATTGCACCATTAATTGAAGAAGTAGCAAAAAAATCAAATTCTCACTATGTAAACACACGTTGGGTTGGTGGCCTTTTAACAAACTGGTCAACAATGACAATGTGTCTTGAAAAATTAAGTCGTTTAGATACTCAGCTTGAAACTGCTGTGCCTAAAAAAGGGTTTACAAAAAAAGATATTTTAACGTTAACAAAAGAACGTGAACGTCTTGAGAAATTTTTTGGTGGACTTCGTAACTTAAAAGGGTTACCAGATTTAGTTGTTATTGTAGGACAACCAAACGAACGTAATGCAGTTTTAGAATGTGAAAAGTTAAACATTCCAACTATTACATTACTTGATTCAAATTGTGATCCAACATCAGTAGCATACGGGATTCCGGCTAATGATGATTCTGCGCGTTCTGTGGCGTTTATTCTTTCTGCACTTACTAACTAATTTGTGTTTATTGTAATTTTTGGGGGGGAAACTTATATTGTGTAATATAAGTTTCCCCCCTTTTTTTGTTTCTGGGTTCTAAAATGGTTCTTTTTTTGCCTTTGTGCTGTGTGAATTTCTGTTTTGAGAAAGAGGCAGACATCGTGGTGTGTTTTTGTTGGCCTTGTATACTAATACTCAGAAGCATTCGTAAGAATGAGATTCAAAAACACATCATGGAGAGTTTGATCCTGGCTCAGAAGGAACGCTGGCAGCGTGCATAACACATGCAAGTTGAACGGGATTGTTATCTTCGGATAACATGAGAGTAGCGAACGGGTGAGTAACACGTAAGAATCTACCTTTAGGACGGGGATAACTTCTGGAAACGGATGCTAATACCCGATATGCTGTGGAGTGAAAGAATTTTCGCCTAAGGATGAGCTTGCGTCTGATTAGCTAGATAGAGTGGTAATGGCACACTATGGCAACGATCAGTAGCTGGTCTGAGAGGATGGACAGCCACATTGGAACTGAGACACGGTCCAAACTCCTACGGGAGGCAGCAGTGGGGAATTTTCCGCAATGGGCGAAAGCCTGACGGAGCGACGCTGCGTGAAGGATGACGGCCTGCGGGTTGTAAACTTCTTTTCTCGAAGAAGAATCAATGACGGTATTCGAGGAATAAGCATCGGCTAACTCTGTGCCAGCAGCCGCGGTAAGACAGAGGATGCAAGTGTTATTCGGATTGATTGGGCGTAAAGCGTCTGTAGGCGGTTTAGAAAGTCTCTTGTGAAATTCTTCAGCTCAACTGAGGGTCCGCAAAAGAAACTTCTAAGCTTGAGGGAAGTAGAGGTATAGGGAATTTCCGGTGGAGCGGTGAAATGCGTAGATATCGGAAGGAACACCAATATGGCGAAGGCACTGTACTGGGCTTTTCCTGACGCTAAGAGACGAAAGCTAAAGGAGTGATTAGGATTAGATACCCTAGTAATTTTAGCCGTAAACGATGGAAACTCACTGCCGAGCCGGTATTCGGAGCGGTGGTCAAGCTAACGCGTGAAGTTTCCCGCCTGGGGATTACGCATGCAAATGTGAAACTCAAAGGAATTGACGGGGACCCGCACAAGCGGTGGAGTATGTGGTTTAATTCGATGCAACGCGAAAAACCTTACCAAGGTTTGAAATCATTTCAAAACTCTTTGAAAGAAGAGCCTCCTTCGGGATGAAATGACAGGTGGTGCATGGCTGTCGTCAGCTCGTGTTGTGAAATGTCAAGTTAAGTCTTGTAACGAGCGCAACCCATGTCTTTTGTTGCTGTTTTCAGTGCTTAAAAGAGACTGCCGCTCTACAGCGGAGGAAGGTGTGGATGATGTCAAGTCAGCATGCCCCTTATATCTTGGGCTACACACGTACTACAATGGTAGGGACAATGAGTCGCAAACCTGCGAAGGCTAGCCAATCTCAAAAACCCTATCTCAGTTCGGATTGTACTCTGCAACTCGAGTGCATGAAGGTGGAATCGCTAGTAATCGCTGGTCAGCATACAGCGGTGAATACGTTCCCGGGTCTTGTACACACTGCCCGTCACACCATGGAAGTCGACTCTTCCCTAAGTCGTTACTCGAACCGTAAGGACGAGGATGCCGAAGGCAGGGTTGGTGACTAGGGTGAAGTCGTAACAAGGTAGCCGTACTGGAAGGTGTGGCTGGAATACCTCCTTTTAATGAGATCTTGAAACAAAAAGTTTCAAAAAGACCAAGCCGGAAGCGGCGCGTAATTGCCGCTGGCTACGGGCTATTAGCTCAGGTGGTTAGAGCGCACCCCTGATAAGGGTGAGGTCTCTGGTTCAAGTCCAGAATAGCCCATGGCACGGGGGTATAGCTCAGTTGGTAGAGCGCTGCCTTTGCAAGGCAGACGTCAGCGGTTCGAGTCCGCTTACCTCCAGCCAAATTGAATTGTGGAATCTTTTTTCAAAAAACAAAATCAATCAACAAAGAGTATATGGTGGAGATCTAGGGACCTAGAGCCGATGAAGGGCGTGATAACCGACGATATGCTTCGGGGAGCAGGACGTATGCTTTGATCCGAAGATTCCCGAATAGGGCAACCTTAAACATTCCTTCTTGAATTCATAGAGAAGAGAAAGACAACCCAGTGAACTGAAACATCTTAGTAGCTGGAGGAAAAGAAAGCAAAAGCGATTCCCAAAGTAGCGGCGAGCGGAATGGGACCAGTCTAAAAGAAAAATTTATTTTTTCTGGTTATAGGACCAAACACCTAAGGTAAAGAAATACATGAGAGACGAAGCAGCTGAATCCTGCGCCATAGATGGTGAAAGCCCAGTCGTTGAATTATGTCTCAATGCCGTTTGGCTCCCAAGTAGTATGGGGCACGTGAAATCCCGTATGAATTCGCCAGGACCACCTGGTAAGACTAAATACTCCTAGGTCACCGATAGCGAAAAGTACCGCGAGGGAAAGATGAAAAGAACCCCTTTTCGGGGAGTGAAATAGAACATGAAACCGTATACTTACAATTGGTAGGAGGATGAACACATCTGACTGCATGCCTGTTGAAGAATGATCTGGCGACTTACGGTAAGTGGCATGGTTAAGATTTTTCATCGAAGCCAAAGCGAAAGCATGTCTGAATAGGGCTCTCGTCCCTTATCGTAGACCCGAACCCAGGTGATCTAACCATGACCAGAATGAAGCTTTGGTGATACGAAGTGGAGGTTCGAACCGACCGATGTTGAAAAATCGACGGATGAGTTGTGGTTAGGGGTGAAATGCCAATCGAACTTGGAGCTAGCTGGTTCTCCTCGAAATGCGTTGAGGCGCAGCGGTTATTTATGAACTCTCAGGGGGTAAAGCTCTGTTTCGGTGCGGGCTGCGAAAGCGGTACCAATCTGTTGCAAACTCGGAATACCTGAGATGCCTTCAAATAGCCAGTGAGACTATGGGGGACAAGCTTCATAGTCAAAAGGGAAACAGCCCAGACCATCAGTTAAGGCTCCTAAATAAAAGCTAAGTGGTAAAGGAGGTGAAAATGCTGTGACAATCAGGAGGTTTGCCTAGAAGCAGCCACCCTCTAAGGAGTGCGTAATAGCTCACTGATCAAGCGTTTTTGCGCCGAAAATTTCCGGAACTAAGTTTTTTGCCGAAGCTATGGATATATTATCTACATAATATGTGGTAGAGGAGCGTTCCGCTCAGGGAGAAGCCAAGCGCGTAAGCCGCGGTGGACAGAGCGGAAGTGAGAATGTCAGATTGAGTAACGAAAACACTAGTGAGAATCTAGTGCCCCGAAAACGTAAGGGTTCCTCTGCAAGGCTCGTCCTCAGAGGGTCAGTCAGGACCTAAGGTGAGGCCGAAAGGCGTAATCGATGGAAAGAAGGCTTACATTCCTTCACCGTTCTTTATTAGTCCTGAGGGACGAACAAATGAAGAGAAAGATGTTCTCCAAACTTGGCAGTTTGGGTCCAAGGCAGCCTTCTCTCTGCATTTTTTCCAAGAAAAGCTCATTCGACTTTGATAAATGAACGCCTGTACCGTAAACCGACACAGGTACGTGGGTTGAATAAACTAAGGGGAGCGAGATAACTCTCTCTAAGGAACTCGGCAAATTGGCTCTGTACCTTCGGAAGAAAGAGTGCTTCATTATACTTCGGTATAAAAAGCCACAGTAAAGAGATCCAGGCGACTGTTTACCAAAAACACAGGTCTCCGCAAAGTCGCAAGACGATGTATGGGGGCTGACACCTGCCCAGTGCCAGAAGGTTAAAGAAGTTGGTTCGTTTCGACAAAGCTGACGACTGAAGCCCTGGTGAACGGCGGCAGTAACTATAACTGTCCTAAGGTAGCGAAATTCCTTGTCGGGTAAGTTCCGACCCGCACGAAAGGTGTAACGATCTGGATACTGTCTCAGAGAGAGGCTCGGTGAAATAAAAATATCTGTGAAGATGCGGATTACCTGCACGCGGACAGAAAGACCCTATGAAGCTTTACTGTAACCTGGAATTGCTCTCAAGCTTATCTTGCGCAGCTTAGGTGGGAGACGTTGAACTTCTTCTTCCGGGAAGGAGGGAGTCATCAGTGAGATACCACTCTTGGTAAGCTAGAGCGCTCATTTCTAACCGTCAACCGGTAGAAAGACAGTTTCAGGCGGGCAGTTTGACTGGGGCAGTCACCTCCCAAAAGGTAATGGAGGTGTACAAAGGTTCGCTCAGGCTGGACGGAAATCAGCCATAGAGTGTAAAAGCATAAGCGAGCTTGACTGCGAGACTGACATGTCAAGCAGAGACGAAAGTCGGTTTTAGTGATCCGACGGTGCTGAGTGGAAAGGCCGTCGCTCAACGGATAAAAGTTACTCTAGGGATAACAGGCTAATCTCCCCCAAGAGTTCACATCGACGGGGAGGTTTGGCACCTCGATGTCGGCTTATCGCATCCTGGAGCGGAAGTACGTTCCAAGGGTTGGGCTGTTCGCCCATAGAAAGCGGTACATGAGCTGGGTTCAGAACGTCGTGAGACAGTTTGGTCCATATCCCGTGTAGGCGTTTAGAGCATTGAGAGGATCTCCCCTTTGTACGAGAGGACCAGGTGGGGACAAACCGCTAGTGTACCAGTTATCACGCCAGTGGTAAACGCTGGGTAGCTATGTTTGGAGAAGATAACTGCTGAAAGCATATAAGTAGGAAGCTCACCTTAAGATGAGTGCTCTTTTGTCAATGAAAACTTTTTCATAAAAGACAGAGAAGGTCATGGTAAGACTAACCATTTGATAGGCGTAATGTAGACGTCCAGAAATGGATTTTGAAGCTGATACGTACTAATAGACCGAAGGATTTGATTTTATTTATTTATTTACTTTCTTGGTGTCTTCGTCGAAATCGAGACACAGCATCCCATTCCGAACTGCGTGGTGAAAGGTTTTTGAGATTAAGATAGCTATCGGGCCACTGATAGTAAAAACATATCGATGCCAAGATTTATTTATTCCTAATAAAAAAAGGGGGTAGGAAATATACTGACTGTATATTTCCTACCCCCTTTTTTAGTTTCTAGGAACTGCAAAATATAAAAAAAGAATGATATATAAAAATATTAAGGAGGATGCGGCCGTAGAATACCCTTCATAGACAGTAAATGAAGACCTTTAGTTATATTAACTAATTCAGTATACGTTTTATGAAGAAAGAGACAACGTACACTGTCAAAACACTGGTTTTTACAGATTGTCTACTTTTTTGGCTTTTTTGGCCACATCTTCGGACGACTTGAATAAGGGAGACGTTTCCAAGCTCGATGGGCTGCAAGAAGATCTAGACCTTCTTGAAGACGTTGGCCTTTTGAACCATGACACTCGACTTTGAGGGCTGGAAACAAAGCCTCTAGAGAAACATGATTGTTTGTCGCGACATAAAAGACAAGATTGTTTGCTTTGGTTCGACGATTGAGTTGTAAATAAGGTTTATTGAATAAAGTACTGACATATGCAATAACATCCTGATCTGTACTTTGAAAAACAAGTCCAGGTTGAGCAATAGAAGCGCGTTTATCAAGCTGCATATGACCTTCAGCTTCAAAGTATCCTGCAAGCCACTGTGCTTCTTTGGAAGTCAACATGGGTACCTCTCCAGAGTATTTCTCTTTCTCAGAAGGGTTCGGAAGCACCTTATTGGCAAAAACCGAACACGTTGGATCAAAAGAATACGAAGCATCAAGAATGTGCATGAGCTCGCGCACTTTGCATTGTCGACGCGCACTTAGATAGGGATACAGTCGTGGGAGAAGCCAACGGAGCTTTTCTCGGTTGTAAAGACTCGTTCGATAAACTTTATGCCATTTTGGCTGGTTTGGATTGTTATATGTGGTGACATTGGTTTCCAAAAGAAAAGCGCTAAATTGAAGAAGTGATTCATCAATGACTTGCACGCTGATATATGGAGAAGTCTTAGACTTGATGCCGAAGCATCCATCTCCTTCAAGTAATCCTGCGAGCCAAACAAGATTCTTTTCGATGGGGCTTTGAAAAGGTGTGGGCATAGATGGTGGAGTGGTGAAGGTTGGTGTTTTTTGATTTGTATCTTTATGTATGTTGTGGTGTACCCCCTTTCGGGGGTACAAACTATTCATCTAGCGAACTAGGTGAAAAGACTCGACTATGCGTTGATAGAAGGAGCTTCTACCATAGCTAAATCGAGAGGGAAGTTGTGAGCGTTACGCTCGTGCATTACTTCCATACCGAGGTTAGCACGGTTTACGATATCAGCCCATGTGTTAATTACACGTCCGTTTGAGTCTACTACAGACTGGTTGAAGTTGAATCCGTTAAGGTTGAAAGCCATAGTAGAAATACCAAGAGCTGTGAACCAGATTCCCATTACTGGCCAGATTGCAAGGAAGAAGTGAAGTGAACGTGAGTTGTTGAATGAAGCGTATTGGAAGATAAGACGTCCGAAGTAACCGTGTGCAGCTACGATGTTGTAAGTCTCTTCTTCTTGTCCGAACTTGTATCCTGCGTTTGCAGACTCGTTCTCAGTTGTCTCACGGATGAGAGATGAAGTTACGAGTGATCCGTGCATTGCAGAGAAAAGTGAACCACCGAATACACCAGCAACACCAAGCATGTGGAATGGGTGCATAAGAATGTTGTGCTCAGCCTGGAATACGATCATGAAGTTGAAAGTTCCAGAAATTCCGAGAGGCATTCCGTCAGAGAAAGAACCCTGTCCGATTGGGTAGATAAGGAATACTGCAGTTGCTGCAGCTACAGGAGCTGAGTAAGCTACTGCGATCCAAGGACGCATTCCTAAACGGAATGAAAGCTCCCACTCACGACCCATGTATGAACAAATTCCGATGAAGAAGTGACATACGATAAGCTGGTAAGGTCCACCGTTGTAAAGCCACTCATCAAGTGAAGCTGCTTCCCAAATTGGGTAGAAGTGAAGTCCGATAGCGTTAGATGTAGGGATTACAGCACCAGAGATGATGTTGTTTCCGTACATAAGTGATCCAGATACTGGCTCACGGATACCATCGATATCCACTGGAGGTGCAGCGATGAAAGCTACGATGAATACAGAAGTTGCTGTTAAAAGAGTAGGGATCATTAATACTCCAAACCATCCGATGTATAAACGGTTTTCAGTTGAAGTAATCCAAGAACAAAAACGTCCCCATACTGTCGCGTTTGCGCGGCGCTCTAAAGTTGCAGTCATAATAAAGAAGAAATAAAAATTTTAAAGAGTTACAAAATCTAAACAGATCTGTTACACATTAATATACCATACCACAGGCACAAAACACAGAAAAAAAGAAAAAACCCATTCCAACCCAGATTAAAGAAGGAGAAACAGGTTTTCTTTCTATTGAAGTATTATTTATTTTTTTTATATTCTATTGGGACAAATTCATCTTTGTCCCAATGTATGGGCCTTAGAACTGAGTTAGAAGCAAACATAAGAAATCGTTGGCTTGAAACGTTCAAGGAATAATTAAAGATTTAATTGATCTCCACGACGGTACTGAAGGTACGCTGTTGTGAATAACCCAGCGAGGGTTACCGGCATGAGGCCAAGAACAATTCCTGAAAGAAGAGTTTCAACCATAAATAAAAAATTTGTTTTAAGTGTACCCTCAAGGAGGGTCCAAAATTTTTTGGATTTTTCCTTGAGGGTATAGAGTCTAACAGACATGTTTTCCAAGCACTAGAAAGCGCAAGAATATTTATTCAATATTTTTAACTAAACTAACGCTCGGAAAAGAAGCATTATAATGTGTCAACAGTATCGAACTCGAACTTAATCTCTTTCCATACTTCACAAGCTGCTGCAAGCTCAGGAGACCACTTACAAGCTGCACGGATTACGTCACCACCCTCACGAGCAAGGTCACGTCCTTCGTTACGAGCCTGAGTACAAGCCTCAAGTGCTACACGGTTAGCTGATGCACCTGGAGCGTTACCCCATGGGTGACCAAGAGTTCCTCCACCGAACTGGAGACAAGCGTCATCACCAAAGATCTCTACGAGAGCTGGCATGTGCCATACGTGAATACCACCAGAAGCTACTGGCATTACACCAGGGAGAGATCCCCAGTCCTGTGTGAAGTAAATTCCACGGTCACGGTCCTTCTCTACGAATGCGTCACGCATAAGGTCTACGAAACCAAGAGTTACGTTACGCTCACCCTCAAGCTTACCTACTACAGTACCTGAGTGAAGGTGGTCACCACCTGAAAGACGGAGAGCCTTAGCAAGTACACGGAAGTGGATTCCGTGGTTACGCTGACGGTCAATTACTGCGTGCATCGCACGGTGAATGTGAAGAAGAAGTCCGTGGTCACGACAGTAAGAAGCAAGCGTAGTGTTTGCTGTGAATCCAGCAGTAAGGTAGTCGTGCATAACAATAGGCATTCCGAGTTCCTTAGCACACTGAGCACGCTTAAGCATTTCGTCTACGTTTCCAGCTGTTGCGTTAAGGTAGTGTCCCTTAACCTCACCAGTTTCAGCTTGTGACTTGTAAATAGCCTCAGCTACGAAAAGGAAACGGTCACGCCAACGCATGAATGGCTGTGAGTTTACGTTCTCGTCATCCTTAGTGAAGTCAAGTCCACCACGGAGACACTCGTATACTGCACGTCCGTAGTTCTTCGCAGAAAGTCCGAGCTTAGGCTTAATAGTACATCCAAGGAGTCCACGTCCGTACTTGTTAAGCTTATCACGCTCAACCTGAATTCCGTGAGGAGCACCCTGGAAAGTCTTACAGTATGCTACTGGAATACGAAGGTCTTCTAAACGGAGAGCACGAAGTGCCTTAAATCCGAATACGTTTCCTACAATTGATGTGAAAAGGTTAGTTACTGATCCTTCCTCGAAAAGGTCGAGTGGGTAAGCAACGTATGCGATGTACTGGTTGTCTTCTCCAGCTACAGGCTCGAGGTCGTAACAACGTCCCTTGTAACGGTCAAGTTGAGTAAGACCATCTGTCCATACAGTTGTCCAAGTACCAGTTGAAGACTCAGCTGCTACAGCTGCTCCACACTCTTCAGCAGGAACACCTGGCTGAGGAGTCATACGGAATGCTGCAAGAATATCAGTATCCTTTACCTGGTAGTCAGGTGTGTAGTAAGTTAAACGGTAGTCTTTTACTCCAGCCTGGAATCCTGTTCCAGTCTTAGTTTCAGTTTGAGGTGCCATAATTATTATGTTTATGAATTACACGCTTCCATAATTTCTAAATCTACTCGTGGGGTTTATGCACTTCAAAAGTGCATTGGCATTTTTATTTTGCCAGGAACCAGATTTGAACTGGTGACACAAGGATTTTCAGTCCTCTGCTCTACCGACTGAGCTATCCCGGCAATCTATTACATATTAGATTAGCGAAGAGATCAAAGCTCTGTCAAGGTATTTTTCATAAAGTTTAAGGGGAATTTTTATACTTTCCCCTTAAACTCTAAAAATTGCTTATGTTAATGGGAAAGCAAGTGCATCAGGGAAAAAGCGATTTAATTCAATTAAGATCCCTGCAAGTAATGTAAACCAAACAGCGGCAAGTACTGGTGCCGTTGAAAGATAAATTTGAAAGTTTTTCATAAATTTGCCTCGACAAACAAGTATAGAGTTGTAGATTTACCAATAGGTTCAATCTAAATAAATAAAATGTTTATTCGAAGTCCTTTGAGTTAGGGTTACGTCCTGGGTCATTCGAAAGGAACCCGAAGATAAAAAGAGACACGAAGAAACTAACAACAGTATAAACAAGAATTTTTAATGTAAGCATATTATTCCTCTCTTAAATTAACGGAAACTTACTGAAGCTTGCCATACAAATGCAAGAAGTAAGAATAAAACTGGAATAATTGGGAGTACGTCTACAAGTGGATCAAATGGTGCATAAGCCTCAGGTAAACGACCAAGAAGGAAAATTTGAGTCATGGGTATCTCCAATCAAAACAAATAAAAAGAATGGACAAGCATTTCTATTATATCGGATAATAGCCAACAAATCAAAATTCCTAGTGTATTAAAAGAAAAAATCGGAGAGAGTGGGATTTGAACCCACGGTAACTTGCGCTACATTGGTTTTCAAGACCAATACATTAAACCACTCTGACACCTCTCCGGCGTTTATAAGTTAACATGAAGAAGAAGGACATGCAAGCCTTTCTTCATCATGTTATAATTGTTTCTACTTTGTAAGTGTTGAGAAACTTTGGGGATCAAGGATGACTAACTGTGAAAGTACTTTACGGTTAAGTAAAATTTGTTCAGTTTTCATCTTATGGATAAATTTACTGTATGTAGTTCCAGTTGGACGCACAGCAGCATTAATACGGCGAATCCATAAACGACGGTACGTACGTTTTTTCTTACGGCGGTCAGTATAAGCTGTTGTGAGAGCTTTTAACATACGTTGATTCGCAGTACGGAATAATGTTGAATGTGATCCACGGTACCCACGGTTAAGTTCTAAAATTTTATTGCGACGTTTTCGTGCTACAGTTCCACGTTTTACTCGTGTCATAATATCTCCTTTTGAATAGCTTCGTAAAACAAAGGTATATTGATATAATTCATGAATTTTTGAATGTACCAAATCTTTAAATGTTTGGTCAATCTTTTATATCTCTGCCTAATAGAATATAAAAAAAAGTACTCTGGAGTCAAGACGCAATTCATAAATTTATTTTATATTTGTCTCGGAGAGAAAGGGATTCGAACCCTTGGTACGATTACTCGCACGTTTCATTAGCAATGAAATACTTTCGGCCTCTCAGTCATCTCTCCATCCATTTTTATATACACGCCCTCTAGGACTTGAACCTAGGACATCAGGTTTTGGAGACCTGCGTTCTACCAACTGAACTAAGGACGCATGTCTATTCCAGTCAACTTGACTGTTTGAAGTTTCGGAGTGACAGGATTCGAACCTGCGACCACATCCTCCCAAAGGACGTACGCTACCAAGCTGCGCTACACTCCGATTTATTCTATAAGAAAGGTTAGCAAAACTTTATATTTAAAACAACGAACTTTTTTCTTTTGCTTGTCTTAATTCAGAAAACTAAAACAAGCAAAAAGTTTTAAAGTACTTTAAAAAAGTGTCTCCAACTTGTTACTTATAAAGTTGAGTTCCAAGACGGAGGGAAAGAATACCAGTAATGAGTGCTACAAAAAGAGCAGTAAAAACTTGTGTATCAGATAAAGGCATAATGTTTGTTATGTTTTTAAAGGTTTCCGCCACGTGCGAAAAGAGCTCCAATAATGATTGGGCCTGCTCCTACAATAAGAGCAACGCTTACAAGTTGACCGATTAATTCAAGATTCATAAAATTTACCCGAAAGTTAAAAGAAATCTGTTTTTAGACAATTTCGACATCAATTTACGATATGTAAGTTGACGAAATAATTGAAGGTTCAATGTTGTTGGTCAAAGAACCAGGACCAGTGTAAAAAGATTAGCTTACCTGCTCTTTCTCAATGTAGAGGAAAAGAGATGCCATTGCAACAGCTGGGAAAACTAATCCTACAAGAGGCACAAAAATTGATGGTAATAATGATGCAGCCATGTGTGTTTCTCCTAAGGAAATATTTCACCAAGGTATAGAGGCGACACTACTATTATAGGCAAAAATCAAAAAACCTTCACGTTATTTCTCTCTTTTTTTTATTTCCGGGATTGACGGGACTCGAACCCGCAACTTCCGCCGTGACAGGGCGGTGCTCTAACCAATTGAACTACAAACCCATGATGAAACTGTTCTGTACTAATAATGCACTATCTAAATTAAATTTGCAACAAAAATTTCGGTGGTGTTTAGGCCGTATGCATTTTGTACTCACAAAGGTATATTTATACTAGACCATACTTTAAATATCACCATCGTTTTTCACATTCTCATTCTTATGAATGTACACATTAAGTAGGTATAAAAATCCATTGTACTATGGAAAATTTTTAAGTTTTTTTTGAAGACTTAAAAGACTGAAATATAGAGGAAAATTTAATGACAATTAGTCCACCAGAACGCGAGATTAAAACTGTCAAAATCGTCGTTGATCGTGACCCGGTACCAACTTCTTTTGAGAAGTGGGCAAAGCCTGGTCATTTCTCACGTACACTCGCAAAAGGACCAGCTACTACTAAGTGGGTTTGGGACCTTCACGCAGATGCACACGACTTCGATAGTCACACAACTGATCTTGAAGATATTTCTCGTAAAGTTTTTAGTGCTCACTTTGGGCAACTTGGAGTAATCTTTATTTGGCTTAGTGGAATGTATTTCCACGGAGCTCGTTTTTCAAACTACGAAGCATGGTTAAGTGACCCAACACATATTAAACCATCAGCACAAGTAGTATGGCCAATTGTTGGTCAAGAAATCCTTAACGGTGACGTTGGAGGTGGTTTCCAAGGAGTACAAATTACTTCAGGATTCTTCCAGCTTTGGCGTGGAAGTGGAATTACTAGTGAACTCCAACTCTACTCAACAGCGATTGGTGCACTTATTTGTGCAGGACTTATGTTCTTTGCTGGATGGTGGCACTACCACAAAGCAGCACCAAAACTTGAATGGTTCCAAAATGTAGAATCAATGATGAACCACCACCTTGCTGGTCTTCTTGGACTTGGAAGTCTTGCATGGGCTGGTCACCAAATTCACATTGCATTACCAGTAAACACACTTCTTGATGCTGGAGTAGATCCAAAAGAGATCCCACTTCCACACGAGTTTATGCTTAACCGTGCACTTATGGCTGAGCTTTACCCAAGTTTTGCAAAGGGGCTTACACCATTCTTTACATTTAACTGGACTGAGTATTCAGATTTCCTTACATTCCGTGGGGGATTAAACCCAGTAACTGGTGGTCTTTGGCTTACTGATGTAGCTCACCACCACCTTGCTATTGCTGTTCTTTTCCTTGTAGCTGGTCACCAGTACCGTACAAACTGGGGAATTGGACACAGCATGAAGGAAATTCTTGAAGCACACAAGGGTCCATTCACTGGTGAAGGACACAAAGGGCTTTACGAAATTTTAACAACTTCATGGCATGCACAGCTTGCTATCAACTTAGCACTTATGGGGTCATTATCGATTATCGTGTCTCACCACATGTATAGTATGCCTCCATACCCATACTTAGCGACAGATTACGGAACTCAGCTTTCACTCTTTACTCACCACATGTGGATTGGAGGTTTCTGTATCTGTGGAGCAGCAGCTCACGCAGCTATTTTCATGGTTCGTGATTATGATCCAGCAACAAATTACAACAACGTGCTTGATCGTGTACTTCGTCACCGTGATGCTATTATTTCACACTTAAACTGGGTTTGTATTTTCCTTGGTTTCCACAGTTTTGGACTTTATATCCACAACGATACAATGAGTGCACTTGGACGTCCGCAGGATATGTTCTCAGATACAGCAATCCAGCTTCAACCAATTTTTGCACAATTTGTACAAAACACACATGCACTCGCACCTGAGCTTACTGCACCAACAGCAGCTGGAAGTACAAGTGCAAGTTGGGGTGGAGATATCGTAGCGGTTGGTGGAAAGATTGCAATGATGCCAATTTCACTTGGTACTGCAGACTTTATGGTTCACCACATTCATGCATTTACGATTCATGTAACAGTACTTATTCTTCTTAAAGGAGTACTTTTTGCACGTAGTTCACGCCTTATTCCAGATAAAGCGAACCTTGGTTTCCGTTTCCCTTGTGATGGACCAGGTCGTGGAGGAACATGTCAAGTTTCGGCTTGGGACCACGTATTCTTAGGACTTTTCTGGATGTACAACTCAATTTCAGTAGTAATTTTCCACTTTAGTTGGAAGATGCAATCTGATGTTTGGGGAAGTGTAACTGGAAATGGAGTTTCTCACATTACTGGTGGTAACTTTGCACAAAGTGCAAACACTATTAATGGATGGCTTCGTGACTTCCTTTGGGCACAATCTTCACAAGTAATTCAGTCATACGGATCTGCACTCTCAGCATACGGTCTCATCTTCTTAGGTGCACACTTTATCTGGGCTTTCAGTCTCATGTTCCTTTTCTCAGGACGTGGATACTGGCAAGAGCTTATTGAGTCAATCGTATGGGCGCACAACAAACTTAAAGTTGCGCCAGCTATTCAGCCACGCGCTTTAAGTATTACTCAGGGACGTGCCGTTGGAGTTGCTCACTACCTTTTAGGTGGAATTGCAACGACTTGGTCATTCTTCTTAGCGCGTATTATTGCAGTAGGATAACGCACGGAGGAACAAACTTATGGCAACAAAATTTCCTAAATTTAGTCAAGGACTTGCACAAGACCCAACAACTCGTCGTATTTGGTTCGGAATCGCAACAGCACACGATTTTGAAACACACGATGGGATGACGGAAGAGAAGCTTTATCAAAAGATTTTTGCTTCACACTTTGGACAACTTGCAATTATTTTCTTATGGACATCAGGGAACCTTTTCCACGTAGCATGGCAAGGGAACTTTGAAAAGTGGGGAGAAGATCCTCTTCACGTACGTCCAATTGCTCACACAATCTGGGACCCACACTTTGGGCAACCAGCTGTTGAAGCATTCACACGTGGTGGTGCATCAGCACCAGTAAACATTGCGTACTCTGGGGTTTACCAATGGTGGTACACAATTGGAATGCGCACAAATGTAGACCTTTACAATGGATCTCTTTTCCTTCTTTTTGTAGCAGGTCTTTTCCTTTTTGCAGGATGGCTTCACCTTCAACCAACATTTGCACCCGCAGTATCATGGTTTAAAAACGCTGAATCGCGTATGAACCACCACCTTTCTGGTCTTTTTGGAGTAAGTTCACTTGCTTGGACAGGACACCTTGTACACGTAGCAATTCCAGCTTCTCGTGGAGAAACAGTTCGTTGGGATAACTTCTTAACAACTTTACCACACCCAGCAGGACTTGCACCGTTCTTCACAGGACAATGGGCAGTGTATGCACAGAACCCGGATACAGCTGGACACATCTTTGGAACATCTGAAGGTGCAGGAACAGCAATTCTTACATTCTTAGGTGGTTTCCACCCACAGACACAAAGTCTTTGGCTTACGGATATGGCTCACCACCACCTTGCGATCGCAGTTCTTTTTATTATTGCAGGACACCAATACCGTACAAACTTTGGAATTGGGCACAGCATGAAAGAAATTCTTGAAGCGCACACAGCACCTTCAGGACGTCTTGGGGCTGGACACACTGGTCTTTTTGACACTGTAAACAACTCACTTCACTTCCAACTTGGACTTGCTCTTGCATCCGTTGGGGTAATGTGTTCACTTACTGCACAACACATGTACAGTATGCCACCATATGCTTTCCTTGCTCAGGATTTCACGACGATGGCTGCACTTTATTCACACCACCAGTACATTGCTGGATTTATTATGTGTGGAGCATTTGCACACGGAGCAATCTTCTTCATTCGTGATTATGATCCAGAAGCAAACAAAGGGAACGTACTTGCTCGTATGTTAGAGCATAAAGAGGCAATTATTTCTCACCTTAGTTGGGTATCACTTTTCCTTGGATTCCATACACTTGGACTTTACGTACACAATGACGTAATGCAAGCATTCGGAACTCCAGAAAAGCAAATCCTTATTGAACCAGTATTTGCGCAGTGGATTCAAGCTGCACAAGGAAAGGCGCTTTACGGATTTGATGTACTTCTCTCAGGGGATAATGCAGCAACAGCTGCAGGAAACTCAATTTACCTTCCGGGTTGGCTCGCTGGAATTAACAGTTCTACAAACTCACTTTTCCTTCCTATTGGGCCTGGAGATTTCCTTGTACACCATGCAATTGCTCTTGGTCTTCACACAACAACGCTTATTCTTGTAAAAGGAGCGCTTGATGCACGTGGATCAAAGCTTATGCCGGATAAGAAAGATTTCGGATACAGTTTCCCTTGTGATGGACCAGGACGTGGTGGAACTTGTGATATCTCAGCTTGGGATGCATTCTATCTTGCAGTATTCTGGGAGCTTAACACAGTTTCATGGACTGTATTCTACTTCCACTGGAAGCACCTTGCACTCTGGCAAGGAAACTCAGCACAGTTTGATGAGTCATCAACATACATTATGGGATGGCTTCGTGATTACCTCTGGCTTAACTCATCACAACTTATTAACGGATACAACCCGTTTGGGATGAACAGTCTTTCAGTATGGGCTTGGATGTTCCTTTTTGGTCACCTTATTTACGCGACAGGATTTATGTTCCTTATTTCATGGCGTGGATACTGGCAAGAACTTATTGAAACTCTTGTATGGGCTCACGAGCGTACACCACTTGCAAACTTTGTAAAGTGGAACGATAAACCAGTAGCTCTTTCAATTGTGCAAGCTCGTCTTGTAGGACTTACACACT
>JACLAB010014298.1_pt1 | contig 21082 bp, 18 predicted proteins | sample 8027921 | NCBI WGS metagenome assembly JACLAB01 (sample SAMN15725117, study PRJNA655200) | protist metagenome | isolation source: fluorescence activated cell sorting (FACS) single amplified genomes of... | place: USA: West Boothbay Harbor, Gulf of Maine | collected 2000-07-19
GACCAACATATGATGTTGAAATGTCAATTGTGTCTGCCGCAACACTAATTCTGTTTGATGTACCTACAGCATCAATCGTGTTTCCATTCTTCGTTAAACCATTTCCAGCAGTGATTTGACCAGCACCAGAGAATTGTTCGAATGTAATAGCAGTTGTACCAAGAGTTACCGCACCATCTGTACTTAGAACATAACCATTGTCACCGTTGGCTGTACCCTCTTCAGCAAATGTAAATGCACCTGCAGTTAATTCAGAAGCAGCATCAGCATCTGGTGTTCTTGTTAGTACCCAGTTAGATGAACCATCACCTACTGTTGTTACCTTATAGAAACCGTTTTGAGCACCAGCTGTCTGGTTTTTAACAAGAACTCTATCTTGAGCAATAAGAGTTACACCATCAATTGCGAGTGCAGCTTGTGATCCTGAGTTAGTTAGTGTACCTGCACCATTTGAATATGTAGCACCTAAGTTAGCAGTTGTAGCAACACGAACTGAAGCTTTAACATCTAATCCATTTGCAACACTATCAACATATGCTTTGTTAGCAAGTGAATCTGAAGTGAATCCAGAGCGACCTTGGTAACCAGAAGGTACTGTTACTGTACCTGTTCCGTGAGGAGTAAGTGATATGCTTGTATTACCAGCAGTTGTTGAAACAACACTACCATCAATTGTAATATCATCAACTACAACCTGTGTTAATCCAGGAAGTGCAGTGATTGTATCACCAAGAGATGTATTAGTCGAACCGATTGTTATACCATCATTTACTAGTTTAGCATTTGCAATTGATCCAGCAAGTTGTGCATTCGATACACCTAATGCTTTAATTGTTACTGCACCAGATGATACCGCAAAGTCAGCAGTAGCAAATGAAGCAACACCCTTATTAGTTGTACTTGCATCTTCGCCAGAAATTGTGATTGCATTGTTAGCTACCGAAGTATCAATACCTGAACCACCAGTAAATGTAAGAGTCTCACCAGTATTTACTGTGTCAGCAGAACCTGAGTCAGCAGCAATTGTAAATGAACTTACAACCGTAGCAAAATCTAAGTTACCAGAACCGTCTGTCTTTAAGAACTGTCCAGCAGTACCATCAGCTTGTGGATGAACTAAGCCATCAATAATAACTTCACCAGATCCGTTTGGTGTTATTACGATATTACCATTAGTATTGGTTGATGATATTGTATTGGTAGCACCTGTAACAGTGATATTACCAATATTAAAATTGTTTATTTTTGAATTCGCATCTACTATTACAGCCGATGAAGCTGTTAATGTACCAGCTGTGTGATCCATCATATCGGTGAAGAACTGACCACCAATCGTTCTTGCTACAACAGCACCACCTGAAGTTTCACCTATAAAAAGCTTATCCGAATTAAATGAATAGGCTTGTTCACCTACCGCTAACGCATCAGACGCCGGCGATCCGGTGCTCGTACTATATTTAGTAATAATTACTGTACCTGACATACTATCTCCTAGTTAATTTGTGTTATGCGCGCGTCAATATTCATTTGTTAAAAACTCCCGCCTATTATTTTTAAATTGTTATTCTCTACTTCACCCTTTACTTTAAAAGTAGAAGATGCTGCATCCCATATAATCATTGATCCATCGTCTCTAGCAGTTGTATCTACATCCGTTAAAGCTGATAATGATTGCCCTGCAGTAAGTGACATATTTCTAGCTACAATTACCTTTTGTGATGATCCACCACTCTGGTATCCTCTATTTGTTGTGATCTTTCCTTGTAATGCCATTATATTTGTGTTACTCCTGGGTTAATTGTTACTTGACCTTCAACAACTCTGGTTTTCTCACCATTACTTGTTTTAGTTATCTCTACATCATATACATATCTACCGGCCTTCATTCCATTCGTGACCGAATTCCCTAGTGATATCGTGACTACTCCATTCACAGCACTCGATACCACAGCAGTAAAATTTGTAGCAGTTGTGGATGTATAAGTCTTTCTTATTTGTCCAGCAACTGTGTATCCAGATAAGTTTCCTACTGTTCCTGTCGCATCTTCTACAACGATGTCAGCCGAAAAGTCTGAACCTTGATCTATACTTAAGTCTGAATATACTGCCATTTTCCTCTATACCTATATTTATAAAATTCTTGTTTTAAGCACCCGCGCCATGTAATGTCTTTACAGTTGCACCAGCTGAATTAATTATTAGCAATGTTGATAATGATTTCATCTCTGAAGATCCAACTGAATCATCAGCCATCTTCGCTTGTGTGACTGCATTATCTGCTATATCATCCGTAACAATATTAGCAGCACCACTTGATGTTGCAATACTTATTGAACCTAAGTTTGTCATTGTTGCAGAACCAGTAACCGCACCAGTCAAAGTAATTGTTGGATCGATAACATCAAAGTCAAGTGTGTTATCACTTGCCTGATATGTTACTGATAAACCTGATTCAGTATTACTACTCACCATCGCACCAACAGTTGCGTGTATAGTTGCTGCTAATGAAGTACCACCAATTGTAATAGCATCTGCTTCTAATGTACCATCAATATCAGCATTACCACTAATATCTAATGAAGCTCCATCAATTTCTCCTGTTGCTGTAATTGTATCTACAAAGGCATTTTTAAAACGAACCCCTGTCGTACCTAAATCAACATCACTATCTGTTACAGGTTGTAGTACACCATCTACTAATTTTACTTGGTCTGCACCACCAGCTCTAAATATAATATTATTATCAGTAGCAAAATCTATATCGTTATCAGCATCTCTACCAATAACTAAGGCAGCATTTTTAAGAGATGTTACAGTTGTTTGAGTAGTACCTAAAACAAAATCTAATGTATTATCTGAATCATCATACGTTACTGCAATACCTGATTCGGTATTCGAACCAACCATTGCTCCAACAGTATCTGATATTGATTCAGCAAGAGCAACACCATTAACTGTAATTGCATCTGCTTCAAGTGTACCATCAATATCTACATCAGCAGAAAAATCTACTTGAGGTGCTGTAATTTTAAGATTACCTGTACCAACATCTTTAATATATGAATTTGAACCATCATGGTAGATCTCTAAATCATTACCAGTACCCATTTTAATTTTAGCACCATCAGCCCAATCTAAGTCACCGGTCATTTCAACATTACCTGATAGTGTTATACTACCAGCAACAATACTTTGGTGTGCTTTTACAGCAGCAACAATAGTTGTAGCACCAATATCACTATTGGTTACTTCATCTAAATCACCGATCTTCGTACCAAGCTCATTAGTCTTGACTCTCCACTGTTCAAAGGTATTTGCCGTTGTTACGTTTACTGTATTTGCCATATTATCTCTCTATTAATTGTTTAAGCATATCTTTAATTTCTGATACGTCTTGTTCTACTTTATCCAATCGGGCTTCTTTAACTAATTCTTCAGCTGCCATTCTTGCTTTATTTGCTGAATACTCAGTACCTTGACTGATATTTACTATAGCTCCAGATCTTGGATCTCTTGCTAAACTACTATGTCCTTTAACTGGTATCATTACGCTTGAAGTGCTATAGCCCTAAGTTGTTGAACTTTAGGTATATCACTTGTATTCGTAGATCTCATTACAATCTTAAGAGCAAATAATGTAAATGCTGATGAAGGAGCAATAGTATATACTGTCTCGTTATAATTATAACCATCTGAGAATGTTACATTAGTTAAATCATTCCCTGCTAATACCCAAGGTTCTGAATCAAATGTCGATAATGTATTACCAGTCTTATGATACACATCAACAAATGTATTGTTCGGCCGATGTATATCTGCAAGGAATTTAATTCCATCTGAAGTGTTAAGTAATTCAACAGTCTTTGTTACGTACTTTGCTTCGTTTGTACCAGCAGAAGGATGCTCTTCAGTATATCCCTGTATTGAAGTATCATTTGCATTATTTGAAAAAGCTGATGTTACAGTTAAAGCAGTATTACTTGTGATAGTAGCAACTGTTCTTTCTTCACCTGAAACCAGAATTCTGTTTCCAACTCGTAATTCACTTGTGAATAAAGTATTAACACCCGTGACACTTGTAGAAGCTGCAGGATCAATAGAACCAGTTAAATCTCTATATATTTGATTGTCAATACGATTTCCAACAGTAATTAACGAACATCTTTCCATATCAATAACTGGAGATAAGTAACTATTAGTTGATGTGAATGTAACATCAAGTTGAACTGTATGAGTTGCACCTGATTTAATTACCTTCGGAGTTAATGGTGTATAATCTTCATTTGCTCTAAGAGGAGCTGCAGTAGATCCAATTGATGTACCATTACCTTGAGCTGTATCTTTAATTGTGTATGAAGTACCAGTATTAGGTAATATAAGTTCTTCGATAATTGGTTTAATAGTATTCCAAGCTAAGTGTTGAGTTGCTTGGCATGCAGTACCACCACCATTACCAGCAGTAGTTGCATTTGCATGATCAGCTGCAGCAACTGTAATCGTATAACTATCTCTTGCAACACTTACAATTGTATGTGTATCATTTAAGTCAGCAGCTTCAAACCCGTTCGTTGCAGCAAATCCAGCTAAAGTAACTGAATCACCAGCCGCATGACCATGGTCACGATGAGCTACAGTGAATGTACTATCTGCATTTGCCGCTGCTACAACCGTAGTTAACGGATTAGCTTGTAATTGTCTTGAAGGATTTGCACTGTTTCTTAATACTGCATTACGTGTAGTTGTATCAAACTCAGCCCTATGCATAACAAATGTTAAGTCTTTGCCTTGCTCAGCAGTCCATGTTGATGCATTAGCTGATTTAAATAATACACCATTGTATGGTTGTTGTGAAATTCTATTACCACTTTGATCTTCACCACCAACTTCAGCAAACTTGACTGTGTAATCATTTGAATTCGCAAGAATAACAAATGCATACTCAATACCATCTTGTAAGAATACTGGAGATGGGAATGTGAATGTAGTTGCTGAACCATCGATATTTACAGAACCTGGATTAAGTGTTACATCAGCAAATGGAACAACTGTTTGAGTTGGGAATCCATTTACCATTTCACGTATCTGTACTTGTACAGGTATACCAGCATCTTTACTTGCAAAATAAAGATCTAGTTTAGTAATAAACATAGACTTATCAAATAAGAATGATTGTGCTAATGGATCTGAATATGCCACTGTTCCAGAAGAAACATTAGTTCTCTGTATGCGTGGAATTCGTGTAGAAATAATAACATTCTCTCTTGTTTCAATCATGCCGACCGCTGTATAATCTGCTGTAGCCGATGTACGAGTTAAAGCTTCATTGTTTGTAGACGATGAAGTTAATCTAAATTCTTTTGTACCAGCTGTAAAGTTAGTTGAACTATTATTAGGTACAAGGAATGAACCACTTACTGCACCGTTTGCATCGGTTGTTAATGCTCCAGCACCACTTGGGTGAGCAGTCACAGTATTAATACCTACTAGAGGTGTGTGACCTGGTTGAGCTTCATTAACAAAACTTGCTACTGATTGACCATCAAAGAATGCATAAACAGTAGTGCTTGGCTTCATACGAGTAGCACTAAAGTGTACAAGCCTTGATCTCATATATGGAACAAAGTTAACTTCTACTACTCTATCACCTTGATTAATTCTAGATGTTTCAACAGCAATACTTGATTGAACACCTGTCCTTGACTTACCACTCTTGACACGTGCGCTGCCGCCACCGCCAGTTCTTACCCTAGACCATGAGCCTCTACCTCTAAAACTATTTCTACTGCCGCCGGCTGAACCAACCATTCTTCCAGGAGTATAGACATTTTTCCATCCTCCGCCGCCGCCACCGCCGCCTGACCAATGAGTTGTCCATGAACCCCATACAGTACCAAGTTGAGGTTGCAATGCTTGTACCATTGCGTCAAATTCACCATCGTTATTAATAACAACTTCTGGTCTACGTTCAATATCTAACCATTGATCAGAAGAAGGTGATAACACCATTGAACCAGTCCAGTTAAAGACATTATAAGGGTTAACATTAACGTTTCCTGAATACTGTGTTTGTGATATAACTGCAGAATGAGTATATGGTAATGTAACTAAATCACCAGTTTTAACTGTGGCTGATGATGAATGATGTGCTAATTCAGCATTACCTTGAGCAAATCCAGGTCTTAAGCAACGATGAGGTATATCTACAGAAGCTCTATACTCAGCTGAATCACTTCTTGACATACGAGTATTTGCAAAACCATCAACAAGATAACCTGCTTTTACTCGTGGTGCATTTGATCCATCTAAAATTTGTTTATTCTGTGCTTCAGTTTCTAAGAAATTTAAAGCAGTATAGTATTCAACTTGATTTAGTCTATTCTCAAGTTTACCAATATCACGCATAGTGTATCTACGCTGGTCAACAAAGTCAATACCAACTTCTTCAGTATTTATTGTATATGGAGGAATACTTAATGTAAATAAATGCATAGAATCACTTGGAATATCAGGAGCTACTGGATCTCTATCAGGAACACCAGCTGCAATACCAAAAACACCTGAAGAATCTAAATATACTTTATCCATTCTTGGCAAATAGAATTGAAGATCAGTTTCAAATTGTGAGAATCTTGTAGGAGCAAATGATGTTTGTGCACCTGTTCCTGTATAGTTACCACCAGCATTTGAAACACGTGGTCTAAAGTCGACCGCACTTCTTAATTCTTGAAATTCAAACTTAGGAATATCTTCGTAATCAACCTGACCAGTATATGAATCAACTGTGAAGAAATCTCCAGCTGAATGCGAGAAATACTTATATGTAACAGTAAGTGCTACAGCCGCAGTATAGTTTGAATCAGGTTTTAATGTAATATGTCCAAGATCATAATGAGTTTCTCTTTGGCCGTTATCTAAATTAAAGTTAGAAGTAACATCAGCAGAACCTGAAGTCTCAACAACAGAGACTAATTCATATATATCAGCATGGCCAAGAGCATTTGCTGATAATATTTCACTAAAATCAGTTCCTGCATTTAATGCAGTAGATGTATTTGAAGATAATGTTTTAGTCTTTTGATTTAATGTACGTATAACCGGAGCAATAAGTCTTACCGTGTCACCATTAGCTGATGCAGGTAAGTTAGCAATTACAACACTTGGAGGTGATGCCGCATTATTAATTGTAATATCAGCAGTAGTTACTTCTTCACCGCCAACAGTTGCATCAGTATCATTAATTAGAATCCAGTTTGTATTAAGTGATTTAGAACCAAATTGTTCTCCAGCAGATAAAGCGGTAAATGTAGCAGTACCAGAACCTGATACAGTAGCTGAACCTATGATACGATTAGTTTCATACCTATAGTTAAAATCTGTTGAGCCATCTGTTTGGCTATTACATGTCTTTACTCTATCATAAGGTAAGTCATATACTAAACTATCTGGACCAATGTTATGACTTGCAATAGTTGCGGCAAGGGCTGAACCTGCTGCTGTACCTTCTAAGTCATCTAATTGAGTTGCGACAGCCATACCAGTAGGAAACTTAGCTAAGTCAAGTTGAACATCAAATACATGTATCCTATATCTTGAAGCTGTAGATGCACCATTACCACTTACACGTTCAATAGAACGAGGTCGACATGTACCAATTTGAGTGCCACCTGAATTTTCAATAGCAATCTTACCAAATGTAGTAGTATCAGGAACTCCAGTCATGGATGTAACTTCAATATAATTATCGTGTGTTATCTCTGTTAGTTTATCTGTAACTAATTCTGATGTTCTTGCTTTATCAAAAGCTACATTAGTAGTTCCTAATTTTGTTATTTCATAACCTCTTACATAGGCTTTTGATGGACCTACTGCAAGAGATAATTTTGTAGCATCAGGACTATCTGCTTGATGTGTTTTAACAAGTGCTGGAAAAGGATTAACATAGTAGTTACCAGATTCATCGAATGTTCTACGTGCTAATTCATCACCTAAAGTATTATAATCAGAAGATCGTGCATTCTTTGTAATAACACCAGATTCTAATCGAGCAATAAGAACAAAGTTACCAGTTGCAGCGTTTACTGCTTGAGATGATAGTGTAGCTGTAATAGAATAACGATGTGCACCTGGAGCTGATTCGTTAGGTGTCCCTGTAGCATTATCATTTAATGATGCGTCTGTACCTGAACTGACAAGGGATTCAGTGACAAGCAAGCCGATATCAAATGATACGTTATGTGTATACTTAGATAGTACAATTGTTTTTGCTTTAGCTGTAACAAAATGTTTTTTAATATAATAAATACCATCTTCCATAGCCACAATTGAACCAAAACCTGTAGCGGCAGAAGCTTTTACTTCAGCTGACTTATTAGCCCCATCAGTAATTGTTGCATTATCAGCAAATACTGTACCTGAAGTATATTGTACAAATAAAGTAATAGGATCTGAACCAGTAGCTAATGTAGCATGAATAACTTTTGCTTTATTACTACCATCAGTAAATTCAGTACCAACTAATTCAGCAACAGTATCACAATAAGAGTTAACCGAATCTAATTTAATATAGTCAATTTTATTGTGTAGGTGAACTGCACCAGGAATAACAACTGAACCATCTTTAAATACATTATCACCCGCAGATGATATCTGATGTTGTAGCTGTGTTTGAAGCTGAGTTAATTCTCTTGCTTGTATTGCCTTACCTGGACGAAATAATATCCTTTGATATTGTTCTTTCGGGCTGAGTGTATTGCCCGACGCGACCGATTCAAAGTCGTCATAATATGGTTCTACGTTAAATGAAATTGCCATGTGTCTATCCTATTTAAAATGCGATTACTAATCTTACTGTTTCTACCTGACCTGTACCACGACTTGTTGCCGTTCTATTCTCTATAAACATTACATCACCAGAATGATGATTAACTAAAGGTGCAGCAACCGCTGAGATTTGATTACCAGCACCTGATGAACCTGTCGCTCTTGTTAAATGCGATGTAGTAAATGTACCATAACCAGTAGTTTCGTTTTGTATATAATGTAATACACCACTTGTGTTATTATATTCTACAACGATGCCTTTAGCACCAACTGTACCACCTGTATGACCTTCAAATGCAAAGTCAGCCACATATGTAGATGCCAATGAAGCAGGAATCGTTACACTCTTACATGTATTGTATGCACTTGCTTCTGCAACTTGTGCAATAGTACCTGTGCTTGAACCAGAGATTGTTGTAACAAGAGCTTTAAAGATTTCACCAACAACTGGATTACCAGATGTAGATCCTGCAGTTGCAAAGTTAGCATCTGTAGTATTACCTTTTGTTAAGATCTTATAGAAGTTACCTACAACCATTGAGTTAGTAGCTGAGATCGTTGCTGATTCATTAGCTTTCTCAATAGGGTTTTTGCAAAGAGCTATTTGTCTAAAGTCATTTGAATCAGGAATTGTACCAGACTCATCACCAGTAAATACAGTATTAACTGTTACATAGTGTGAACGTAAATCATTTGTAGGATCTGCACCAAATCCCCCAGCTGGACCAATAACTGGTCTGATTGCACCATTTGATCCCGCACCACCCGTTACAGTAACAGTAGCGTGAGTATATCCTGTACCAACGTTAGTCATTGTAATACCTGTGATTGCTCCACCAGAAACTGTAGCTGTAGCTGTAGCACTTGCACCATCACCAACAATTGTTAATGTAGGAGCTGAAGTATATCCAGTTCCTGCAGTTGTGATCTTCATATTATAGATTGCACCGTCAATAGCATTTGATTGTACAGCCCATTGATTTGCTAATGCAAGATCTCCAGAACCTGGATTTTCTTTAATGTTTAACACCGGTATAAATGATGATGTTAAAAATTTAGAAGCATTGGTTGTATTAACTGTAAACATATATTTCCATATGTAACCATCTGAACCACTATGATTAATAACACCTGTTGTTTGAACACCAGTTGCATCTGGATCTGTTGAAGAAGCTCCTGCTCCTGCCTTTAAGCACATATACACATTGTTATTTGTTGTGATAACGTGGTATACTTTGCTTTCTATGTTTGTGTCGCGATCATCATATTCTACATATGTAGTACCAGAAACCCATAGGTTTCTTGGGGAACTGTGAATAATGTCTGTGCTAGCAACTTTCTTCATGGCGAACATGTTTTCCCACAAAGTATTATTCGCGTAGTCATTTTCATATGGGGTGTCCGGTACCGCATCACTTGGTGTCCATGCATTCGGCCGTCCCAAAGCCATGTAGAATTGATTATCACTAAGACTCCCAACGAACTTATTCGTTGTATCCAGTCTAAATTTACTTGTGATTATTGCTGCCATTTTATTTCCTCTTTTATGTTATTACGAGTGAGTTGTTTCCACCCATTCCGAATTGTGTACTTATATTGTTATTTATACTATCTTGCAGTGTCCAATGAGCTAAATCTGAGTTCGGACCTAAATATCTAAACTTCATATTATCCCAATGATTCTGCATACCTATCTTACTCAACTCTGAACTTCCATTTGCGAAGTGAGTATACGATTTCTCTAATATATGACTATTAAACTGTGCTGGTCCAACTTGGAATGCACCAATGTTAATTGAGTTTAATCCTGGAGCAGCTGGTAAATTACCGAATTGTGCTTGTGTATTCGATGATGTAAGTAGCTTCACTAAGATTACAATCTCACCAAAGAACTTAAATCCTGCTGGATGGACTAATCTTGTAAATGCATTCTTCCAATCAGATACATTCTTACCTGTTTTTAATACATATGAAAACTGTTGATAGTAATAAGAATCCTGTAAGAATTTTTTATTTGATAAGAATCCATTTGCTGTAGTAAATAATCCTCGAGAATATGTATTTATTACATCACCGTTTGTTAATGCACTTGTAAATGTTAACTTGTATTTAGTAGTTGTATCTGAATAAACTGTTTCAGTATAATCTGTAACTGGTGTTTGTAATGTATTATTTACAAATACAATATCATCATCAAAGAATGCAGCAGTGCCATTATCATTATTGCCAGTAATTTCAGTAGGTGTACCAGATATTGTAAATGTATTCCTAGGTGTAAATCCAGTTCTATTTGCTATAACAGCTGTTGTTTGATCTGTCCAATCACCATCAGATGGAATGAGTACATCCACGAATGGAAAATATGTTTCTACATCGTCATCAAAGATCATTCTAAAGAATGATGTGATTGATTCAGGTGTACCACGTGACTTATAGAATTCTACGAGTCTCTTATAGAACATCCTTGGGTTTGTAGCAAAGTCTCTTGGTACAGCAATACCTATTTCATTCTGTAATTCAGTAAGTAGGTTATCTTCTACAAAGTCAATATCTCTTTGGATATCTAAAGCATTAAGATAGAACCCGGATTGATTAGTGCGCTCTAAATATAATGCATATGTCTTAAGAAAATTAACTAGATCAGGGAATGAAGATTCTATATGATCAGGTACTAGTTCATCTATGTAAGATGATATATTATATTTTCCAATAGAGGATGTTGACATTAGTTACTCACCGTGGTGTAATCGATTCCAGCAGTTGTACCGCCAGTTGCCATTGTATCTATCTCACCTGTAATTGTAGCAGTTGAGGTGTTAATAGTTAACAATACATTTCTTGTAGGTGATACATCAGAAGATGCAGGCTTCACTGTTACATCGATTGTAGTTTGTCCTGTAGGTAATCCAGTTGGTTGGAATGAATTAAGAGTGACTGTACCAGCTTCTTCATTCACATCACCAACATTTGTAGCTAATACTAAATTAGATGTATCAACTATTTGAATAATTCTTGTATCACTTGAACTATCATAGAAATCTTTAAGCTTCGCTTGTGAACCAGCAAATGTAAATATAGTTGATGTCACGTAAGAACCAGTAGTACCTGTAGTAGCATCTAAATCAGTTAATGCTTGATTAAACTTAAGTGTATATTTAGTTGCTTCTCCAAGTACTGGTGTGATCTTCTTTGTCATCTTCACACGAGTGATATTAGATATGATAGCAATATTAGTATCATCAATCTTCTTGACAACATTTGAATCTCTATATACACCATTAAAGCTTTTAAGCACATCATTGTTATGTGCCACAAGTGTATTCCTTATTGCAGTTGAAAGACCGGATGCAGTTACAGTAGCTAGGTTAGGATTATATTTAAAGAAAACTTCTAAATCAATATATGTATACTCAGGATCAACTAAGACCGGAGTGATAGACACAACGTTTTTAGGTTTAAGAATATTTGTTTTAATTGTAGTCTTTTGTGCTTCTGTTAATACTTCAGCCGATAGAGGCTTAATACTAATATATACTTTACCATAATCTGGTACGTCATTGTCTTCTCCACCCCATACAGCAACAGCTTCAACATCAGCAAATTCGTTTTTAATAATTGTTTTATAATCATCAGGTGTAACAGCTCTGTTTTGTGATATATGAGCAAGAGGTGCATTAAACTTAATTGATTGTAGTGTTTCTCTTTTAGCACCACCCGTAGCTTTAGCCACAAGTGTGATTGTTTCATCAGTATTACCATTGAGTGAATCAGTCATAGTAAATACTGTAGCTCCATTTACATTATCACCTGATGGTATTGTTGCATATTCTATTGTGATTGTATTACCATTACCTGGTCTTTTACCAATAATGTTATCACCAAATTTAATCTCATAGTATCCATCTCTTCCTTCTTCTAAAAAGAATACTTCTGATGTGCCATCTAATGTAACCATGTTTGTATTTTTAGTATAAACTTTTGATGCATCTGTTGAAGTTGAATCTTTAACAGTTACTTTAATTGCAGCGGTGTTTACATTTATTGCAGGAATAACATATGATTCGAATGTGTTATTTTGATATGTATAATTAATACTTGATAATGTACCTTGCTCTATTTTAATATTAGAGAATAACCATCCGTCTGTTGTATTATAGTTAATTGTTGTAGTATCAGAAGCAAACATTGGATATGTCACACCATCAATAGATGTAGAGAACTTAGTGCCTCTTGGCATACTTAAAGGAAGTGGAGTATTCGTTCCGTCATGATTCCAGAAAGGTGTAGCAGTTCCTTTTGCCAGAGTCATATTAATATAAGCAACTGAAGGAGCAATTGATCTTGGTGTGTAACCTAATAGTTTAGCATGTGATACAACTGAAGTTCTTAACTGTGATGTATCAAGGAATGTTTCATTCAGTGCAAAGTTAGCATTCATTGAGTTAATGTGAGTTACATATGCCAACACATCAATGATCGTGCTCATTGCAGATCCTTCGAAGTTGTAATCATTGAAGGTTGAATCAGTAGCCTTCATATGTGCAACTAGATTTAATTTTATTTGTGCGAAGTCTAATTCACTTGATTTAATTCTTCTTTCGATTGCCATTATCGTAATCTCTCTATTGTGGTAGTAATATCAAGTATCTCATTACTAGATTTAACCCTACCGGTTATTGTTATGTTTACATCGTTTTCATCTGGTCTTGCTTGTATGTTTGTATTCAATACTTCTATTCTTGGTTCATAATTTTTTAAAGCAGTATTAATTGAAGTTGCCATATTTGCTGCTGTTATATTTGTCATGTTCTCAAAGAGATATGATCTTAAATTTGCACCGAAATCATGATTAAATGGACGTTCACCATTGTTTGTACGTAGTATATTTAATACACTCTGTGATATAGATAAATTATCCTTCTTTATTCCAACGTCATTAGTATTAGGATTTTGCTTAAAAGAAAAATCTAAATCTTTGTACGTTGCTTGTCGTGCTATCTGTGCCATATATCTTATTTATACCTAAATGAGTGGGTTAGTGTTAATTTGATTAACATTGTTATTACCATGAACGTGACTGTCTATAACTTGTGTCTCACTCGTAGTAGTTGTACCCTTCGTAAGAGTATTACCAGTTATGGTAACGTCTTTAGCTACAGTTAAATTTTCAGTAATGTCTACATTACCAGTCAATGTTATCTTCTTAGTTGTGTCATTTGTTTTTAATATTATATCTCCAGTAGAGTCAGCAGCAATATTACCAGTAACTGATGCAGTAAGATTACCTGCTACAGCAACATCAGCATGACCACTAATAATAACTCTTACATCTCCATAGACTTCAAGAGTCTCTTGTCCTACAACTAATCTATAATTATCTCTTACAATTGTTTCGTTCTTTGAACCATCAGCAGTGACCTCATAATTAGTGCCACTCTTATGTCTTTCTGTTATACGTTCTAATCCTGGTGTGTCATCATATTCTTTAACATGACCACTCTCTGTTTCCATAACATTATTGTATGGATATTCTGGTGCATATGTACTCGCTGGTTGATATGTACCTCTTGTCTCTGCAGCATGTGGATCAGCTTCAGCTCTTACTCTTACATTATTATCTTCAACACCACCAGTCTTTGTAGGAAGAGATCCCATGACCATAAACTCTTGCATAGTATCATCTTTAAATATACCACATACTAATGAACCTACTGCTAAATTTACAGAATGGCCTGTACCATTTATTGCGGGTGTATTTCCAGGCATCATAACTGATGACCAAGGAAGATCCACAGTATCAATATTACGGTGAACATCGTATACACTTACCTTCACTCTTCCAAGTTTTTTAGGATCTCCAACACTTTTTACTATTCCAAATTTTATCATTCTCTTATTAGTCCCAAGTTTTGTGAATATGCCCATTCACCATCATGCATTTCTAGTGAATGTTGTATATTTTGTATAACATATTTTTTACTTATCTCTCGTGAATTAGACACATCGCCTGATCCAGGATTAATTGCTATAGACATACCGCATCCTATATATGGCACTGCAACTACATTGCTAACACTCATAAAGTGATTATATAATCTTTTCCTTTGGTTCATAGCAGCTCTAGCCATTGGATCTGCAGCGGTTTTAAATAAAGACACAACACCATCATCATAAAGATCTTTAGATAACGGAAATTTTGTTTTATTAAGTGGTGTTTTAGTTTCTGCTGGTTTAAAATTTATTTCATTAGTTTCATCTAATTCAATATGAGTTACTTGATGACCATAGTATCCTGCTGCTTGTTTTCCGCTGGCATCTTTATTTGCTTCAAGTAAATTGAACTGAGAAGATGTTCCCACAGTACTTAATACAGAATTTGCTGTACCATCTTCGTTTAAGCTAGCAGCTGCATTTTTTATTAAATATATTTTACCGTCAATATTCTTAAATTCTAATCTATTCATATCTGAATATGAAGTTAATCTTGTTGCACCTTGATCCCACAATCTTTGATATAAACATAATTGAGATCCAGTTATATCAAATGCTGTATCTAATACATTTTTTATAGCAGCTCCAGCTACAATATTTGGAACTATATATCTTCCCTTTGTTATTGCACTGGTATCAATAAATAATTTAGAATCTTTATTACAAGCTTCTCTAAATATTTTAAAAATTATAACGTCACTATTACTAGAGTATGTTTGATTAATTACAGACATTTTAAAATCCATAGATTGCACGGAAATAAAGTGTAACTCGTATTTTTTACCCTTTCTAGTTATTTCCATATCAGTAACACCATCATACACAAATGTATTCGAGCACGTAACTCCAAGATATTCAAAGTCAACATCTATTGTCTGCAACATAGCACCAATAAAACGATCATAAAAATTTATATTATCTTGAATTGTGAGACTGCCTCTAATACCACCTTTAATACTTTCTAAGAAAGATGCGTTTATTACCAGCGGTGCTATATCTGCGGAACCGATCTTCACAGATAAACTTGTTAGATCAATCATTATCCACCTTTCATTTCTTTAATAAATTCACCAGATACTTCTCGTATGTGTAAAGGTTTAATTGCTTTTATTTGTCTATTCTGCTCAGCTATAGCTGACTCATAATCAATGTAAGAATAAGCAGTAGTACCAGAGGCTGCACGTTTTACCCAATTACTAGAACTATCAACATGGTGATGAGGTGCGTAAGCTTGTGACTTAATAAAATTAGCAACTGCAGAATCTGTAGAAGTAAGACCCTGAATAGTTTCGCCAGTCTCAGTAAATGTTCCTGCTGTTTTTTCTATAACAATATAACCCATATTAACATGAACTTCTTTTACAATACCTGTTGCACCACTTACACCACCAGTAATTGTTTCACCAAGCAGGAATTTGTTATTAAGATCTGTGTCAGTATCAGCAGCAAGATATTGGTATTTGTTTGTACAGTATTCTATTAACTGAGCAGAAGACATCGGCCAGTCATCCCATATATTTTTTATTTGTGGATTAAGTAATAGAAATGTCCAATGATATATATCAGTATCATATAATCTTGTACTTAAATGATCTGGTCTTTCGCCATCTATAACTTCTATAGTTTGATAAAATCCAGAATTGTTAAGTAAATTATCTGAAACTTTAGCTCTAGCTGTTAAGTTTTTTAATACGTCTAAATTACCAGATCCATCTACATCTATTGCTACGTTATTTATTGATCTAAAATACATATTATAATCCCCTCTTTATATCATCAGTATAAATTGGAACTATTTCTTTAAGTGTTACTGTTAGTCCGACTTCAACAGGTGAATTGTTTCTTCTAAAAAATGAAGATACATTTGGATTATATGTTACAGCTACAGATTCAATAAATGTTGGTGGCAATTGAATCATATCTCTTGCACCGTGAAATGAAGTTATAACTTCATCAGGAACAGTTATTTTTAATGAACCATTCTTTGTTGCATGAGCAGACATTCTAAAAAATTTAATAAGTCCTGCCACTTGTTTAGATTCATTTTCTGAATCCGGTAACAAAGTCCAAGTAAATGTAAATGTTCTTAAGTTTGTATTTGTATAAGCTGCGTATTCGTTTGGATTATTCTTTCTTCCTAATGATCTTTGTGCTTCAGCACTATAAACATCACCGACACCAAAACCAGCCAAACCACCTATCATCGTGGCACCTTTAACTCCTGCCATTGTAATTAGTTTTCCAATAGCTGCAGCAGTAGCCGTTATTGTACCGGTGTTTATTGCCTGATTTGCATCAACACCTGACATAGTTTCTCTGAGACCAGTTTCTCTAAGTTCTTCTGTAAATGCACCAAATTTTCGTGTATCTTCAGTATAAGTTAAAGTATCATTTATTTGAATATCAGTTGGCATATATAAACATATTGAACCAGTGTAGCTTCTTTTTGCTTCTAAACCAATATCAGTAAAACCACTTACATTTTCCATGCTATCTTCTGCTGCTTTCTTAGCTGCAGCAATTTGGTCTGTAATTCCACCATCTTCATCTGATTGGTCCCCTAATGCTGTAGGATACTGCTCAAGTAAATCAGTATAGGCTTGAGAAGACTGTACAGCATCTACATATGATTTTTCTGCTGCTTGGTATCTGTCTTCGTAATCTTGATCTTTTTGATTTATTTTCATAAACTCAAACATCATAAATGGTTCACTCGTAGTTTGAGATATATTATTCATACGCTGAATAGCATATTCACTGGTTTCATTACTATTAAAATTTACACCGTCAGTATAAGTATCATTACCTACTGTTTCTGGATATTTGTAATGTTGAAATCCGTCAAACCTGTGACTTCCTCTCATTGTGTCGTGCCCTAATAACCCTGCTTCTGCGCCATGTCCTTCTTCGAATGCCATAATTGTTCCTTTGGTTTGTTATATACTTATTTATACGGGTTTGTATAAATAGTTGTATGAAAAAAACATATTCTGGATCATGGAAACCTAAGAACCTTGCTAAGTATAAAGGTGATCCAAACAAAATACATTACAGATCATTATGGGAACGTAATGCATTTAGGTATATGGACGATGCAAGTTGGGTGAAGTGGTGGAATTCAGAAGAAACTGTTATAGGTTATATATGTTCAACAGATAATAAGGCTCACAGATACTATGTTGACCTCACTATAAGAACTACAAGTGGCCGTACTCTCTTAGTCGAGATCAAACCATCACCACAAACACAACCACCTAAACGTAAAAAACTTAACGAAGCATTAACTTATATGAAGAATGTATCTAAGTGGAAGTATGCTCAGAAGTTCTGTGATGAACGTGGATATGAATTTCAAATATGGACTGAGAAAGAATTAGAAGCAATGGGTATACGCACAATGTCAATGAAGTTTAAAGCAAGCAAGACAAAGGTTGGTAAAAGAATATGGAAATCACTTAAAAAAAGAGTATAAATATAGTTATGAAAGAAGAAGATCAAAGCGAAGGCAAGCTAGAATTATCTCTAAGAATATTAGGGAATGAAATAATAGGATTTAAAATGATGGTGGATGATTTTAAAATAAAGTTCTTATTAGGTGGTATAGCTGCGATGGCTATCATAGCATATATTATGGTGGTATTCGGACCTCAATTAATGGAGACATTTAGTGGCTAATTTATTTGACAAGTTAGAAGCGGAAGCTTTCAAGAAAGGATTAGCTACAAGAAGCAAAGAAGCAACTGATTGGTTTTCGAAGAATGTTGCTAAGCTTGGTAAGATAGGCCCTGGAAAAATGTTAAAAGATGAAGGTTTAAGAACACAAGCTCAAGCTTCTCCCGGTGATATGGTAATGTACACGTATGATCCAAAGCTTAAAGCAACGTTGCCTTACTATGATACATTCCCATTAACGATTGTTGTGGGTCCTGCGAAGGGTGGTTTCTATGGTATTAACTTACATTACTTACCACCTAAAGTTCGTGCGATCTTTTTAGATAAATTAAATGATACTGCATCTAATCAAAAATTTAATGCAACAACTAGATTTAAAATAACTTATAAGTTATTAATGGCAACAAAGAATTATAAATATTTTAAACCGTGCTTTAAACATTACCTGACAAAAAATGTAACATCAAATATTATGAAAGTAAATGCAGCGGAATGGAATATAGCAATATTTTTAAAAACAGCCTCATTCAAGGGAGCCAGTACTGGCACAGTTTGGGCAGATTCTAAGAGAGGATACGGATAATGTCATTACCAGTAAGCATAGATACAATGAAGTCTACAATTAACCGTAGAGGTGGTGTAGCACGAGGAAACAGATTTGGTGTGTATATTACTCATCCTGCTAGAAGTATGAATAGCTTACTAGGATTTAATCCAGCTAATTTATTAAGTAATTTAATATCTGGTCAAGGGGTAAATGCTGGAGACTTTATACAAGATCCAAGAGATATGTTTTTATTGTGTCAATCAGTTACAATGCCTGGAAAAAGAATTATTACAACTGAAGCTACGCATAATCATCACAATACAAAGAAACCTTATTCAGCTGCAACTGATGAAGTTACTATGACATTCTTATTGACAAATGATTATTATATTAAAAAGTATTTTGATATGTGGCAAGAGATGATTGTCGATACTAGAACTGCACATTATAAAACATTTTATAAAAAAGAATATTCAACTGATGTAACAATACAACAATTGAGTGCATCTAATGATGTAGTTCCTGGATATACAATTGAATTAATGAATGCATATCCTATACAGGTTGGAGCAATAGAATTAAGTGAAGGAAATGAAGGTTTATTAGAATTAAGTATTACATGGGAATACGATAATTTTAAGAGTGTTGGATTAGTAGATGGGTTCGAAGATGTAATAGGACGCATGCTAGGAATAGGAAGAGATACATTAAGTACGTTTGATAGATTATTTTAATTTTTAATATGGAGTGAGATTGATATGTTACCTAAGTTAGTAACACCAAAGTATGATATGATTATACCCTCAACAAGGGAAACAGTAACATACAGACCATACGTGGTCAAAGAAGAGAAGATTTTATTAATTGCCTTTGAAAGTCAAGATGAAAATCAAATTGAGAAATCAGTTATTGACATTATAAAGACATGTGTAGAATCAAATGTAAATTTAGATAAATTAACAACGTTTGATATTGAGTTTATGTTTGTTACCTTAAGAAGTAAATCTGTAGGTGAAGGCATTACCTTGAATATGAAGTGTGAAAACGAAACTTGTGATCACACAAACGAAGTTAAAATTAATCTAGATGAATTAAATGTAGCAAATTTGGATGAAGAGGAACCAATAGATACACATATTAAATTAACAGATGATATAAGTGTTGATTTAAAATGGGCTACCATGAATGATAGAATTAGTTCTTCAGATAGTAAGACTGAAACTGAAGCTGTCATACAAATGGTTGCAAAATCTATTGAAACAATTTATAGTGGTGAAGAAATTCATTCTACTAAAGATGTTGCAAAAAAGGAAGTTGTTGAGTTTGTTGAAAGTTTAAGTACTGATCAATTTCAAAGTATAGCAGAGGTATTGTCTAAAGCACCTTATCTAAATTATAAATTGAAATATGATTGTAGTAAATGTGGTCATGGCCATGAGAGGGAGTTAAATGGATTAGCTGATTTTTTTCAGTAGCCCTTTCTCATAACAGCATATCGCATTATTACAAACTTAATTTTCAGTTGATGACACAACATAATTTTAGGTTAGATGAATTGGATAATATGATACCATGGGAAAGGGAGATTTATCTTTCTCTTTTGGAACAGCATGTTAAAGAAGAAAACGAAAGGATAAAAAAACGAAATGGCTAAAACACAAGAAGCATTACTCGGTGAAGTAGTAAGTCTGTTAAGAAAACAGAATGCTCTCAGCACACGCGATAGACTGAGAGAATCAGAAGAAGCTAAACGCCAAGAGAAAATAGCTGCGCAAGGTGAAGTAGCGGGTGAACAACAATCTAATATCATTGATGGAGCTCAAGACTTTCAGCGTAGATTTTTAGCTGGCCAGGCTAAGACTATTGTTGATAGAAAAACAGGTAATGCACCTACTGGTGATACTCAAGATGAGATGCTAGATAGTCTTAAAGATACCAAAGCTATAATACCGAGTACACTAATTAACATATTTAATCGATTAGGTACAATAAAATCAATACAACAAGAAACTCTTAACCTCTTCTATAGGGGTTTCAATTTAGATGTTAAGA
>JACLAB010014804.1_pt1 | contig 21073 bp, 10 predicted proteins | sample 8027921 | NCBI WGS metagenome assembly JACLAB01 (sample SAMN15725117, study PRJNA655200) | protist metagenome | isolation source: fluorescence activated cell sorting (FACS) single amplified genomes of... | place: USA: West Boothbay Harbor, Gulf of Maine | collected 2000-07-19
GTCCTGCCACCGCGGTTGCGGGTGCTATCGTTCTCGGTAACGTCGCCCACTGGCCGCTTCTCGGCGCGTTCGCGCCGCGAGCCTTGGAACTTCTCGGCGCCGGCGTCATCGTCTACGCGCTCGAGCGCTACGGCTCCACCGACGCCGACGTCAAGGAAGACCTCGAAGCCGTCGTCGACGAATCCAAGCGCGCCATCAAGAAATTCTTCTAAGCTATTCGCATTGCTTTTCGTTCTTGGACAGCCGCTGTGTAATAACTCATCATAAGAAACGCGAGCTTGCAAACGTTGAGGAAAAAGTGCTCTAATCAATCGCCTCGTCTTATCCTCACAATATGCTCGCATCGTCATCGCACGCACCCTCGTGCGCGCGCGCGATGCGTTCGCACGCGCAGACGTGCTCGTGCTCCTCTTCGCCGGCGCGCGCGCGCCATCGTCCGCGCGCGCGCGCACCGAACGCGCGCCGCGTGGGCGCTGCTGCGCCGCGACCGCGCGCAGCTCCCGAGCACATCGTCGACGCCATCGCCGCAGTCGACGCGTGGAGCGTCACGAACGCCGCATCGCCATCGAATGGCATCGCGCTTCCACCTGGGATCGAGACCAAGCTGTTTCAAGTTGGTTTGGCGCCGTATTTGGTGTACCTTTGGTTTCTCAACGCTTCGCGCGCGACGCCAACGACGTCAAATTTTGGCGCGAGATTTCTATTACTCTTCGTCGCGGCGACGATTCCTGCGGGTATCATCGCCAAGACTCAGTATGGGGATATATTAGCGAACGTTGATGTCTTGCATGGGGGGTCGGAATCGTTATTGACGATTTCAAACGCGTTGTTTGCGTACGGATTTGGTTCCGCCGTCGGGACGTCGAGCGCGACGGGGGACGACGACGCGAGAATGGGCGTCGAGGACGCCGATGTGACGACGACACCCGCACTAGCCGTTCTTGGTGTTTTATTTTTAGCGTGCGCGTCGAGTACTTTAGCCATCGGCGCGGGTGTAGATGGTGGGATTTTAGGCGACGTCGTCGCGAGCGAGCCGTCCAACGCGTTGAGTTTGCCCACGTGGGCCGTGCACGTTTCGAGTGTCACCGAATGGGCGCTCGCCATGAAGTACGTCGCTCAGCACGGTGAACGCACTGGGAACGGGTCGTGGAAAAATCTCACGCTGGCGATGTCGCCATTTTTAGCTTCAGGGTTGACGGCGTGTACGTTTCACGCGTTTTACAACGCGCCATCCATCAACGCGCTCGTGCCGCTGCAAGCGCTCTTGACATTACTCGGAAACTGCGGGTGTGCGCTCGCGGCGTACAGGATTACGACTGGAGAGAAAACTGCCGCTGGTGACGGTAGTGTCGTGCTCAAAGGTGAACGCGCGATCGACGACGGGTTTGGTTTTGCGCTGAAGTTGGCGCTGTGGACGACGCTCGCGAGTTGCGCGGTGAAATACGGCGAGCTCTATGAACCAGCGGCTGATTTTTTCGCCCAGCCGAGCTATAGCAAAGCGCTTGGTATCATCGTGCTCCCGAGCGTAATTTGGAGCTACTACGCGTTGAACTCTGGCGAGGACTCACCAAAATTATCCATGGCGGATGTGAAATCATTCGGCGTCGCGGGCACCGTGTCGTACGTCATCATCGAGCTCGCATTCTGGGCACTCGCGCTCCCGATCGCAATCGGTTGGTACAAAGTCGCCGAAGGCACGTGGTTGGACTTGTCAAACACCGCGGATAAAGCGAAACTTCTCGGCGCTGGGGCGGTGTTCATCAACGTCGTGCGTCTGTTCGTTCCGCTTCGTCTCGCCGCCGCGCTCGCGCTCGCCCCGTACGTCTCCCGTGTGCTCGCCGACACAAACGACGACGAGCCATGAGACAACACATTCGTTCATCAATAATAGCGTTCAATATTTAATTCATCATGACTCTATAGCAATACTACACTTCGCGTTTAAAACATCCGCCGACTGGGCTCGACGCTCGACTTCTCTCGAGAAGCATCCACGCTCGTCGTCATCGTCGTCGTCTTCATCAAATCCCCCGTGCGCCGAAACGCAAACCACGGCCAACGCTCCAACGCCCGCACGCGCGCCTCGTACCCAACCCTCGCCGTGCGCTCAACCTCCAGCGCATCCTTTAGCGTCCCGAGCGCGAGCTCGTGCTCATGCTTTTGCATCACCAAACGCGCCGCGAGCGCCAACGCCAGCGCCGCCGAGAGCACCACGCGCGACGTTGACGTCGACGTCGACGTCACCGATGCCGCCCTCGCCATCGACATCGCCTTCGCCGTCACCGCCGTCGAGGAACGACGCCGATGGAGCCGTGCGTCACACTGGCGCGCGCGCGTCATGTCGCCGCCGTCCTCGCCCGTCGTCATCGCGTTTGACGCCGCGAGCGGCGTGAGCGCGACACGTGCGAACGTGCTCGCGCGCGTCGCGGCGAAACTCGGCGCGCGCGTCGTCGTCGCGGGACGGGACGACGTTGATTCGGTCACGCACGTGGTTGTTGGAGCATCTGTAGCGTCGTCGTCGTCGTCGACGTTCGCGTCGTCGCGTGCGGTGCGCGTGCGCGCGGAGTGGCTCGTGGAGAGCGCAAAGTGCGATGCGCTCGTGGATTGCGCGGCGTACGCCGTGCGCGCGGCGGCGGAGGAGGCGAGGGTGCGCGCGAGCGACGTCGTGGATGTATCCGCCGACGCGGGCGACGTCGTGGATTTATCCGCTGATGACGGCGATGGATGGACGCAGGTCGCGCCTGCGCGTGCGAGAGCGTCTCGTGGGCCCGCGCCTGGCGTCGGCGTGTTCGGTGGGCGGTGCGACGCGCCGGCATCGCCTGTGGTTCTCGTGCTGTGCGGCGAAAGCGGCGCCGGCAAATCGACGCTGAGCGCCAAGCTCGTCGCCACTGGGCGCTGGGCGGCGGCGAATCAGGATACGATATCGAATGGTAAACGTGGTTCTCGGCAGCAGTGCATACGTGCGGCGAAACGCGCGCTCGAGGAGGGTAAACACGTCGTCATTGACCGATGCGGGTTGTCAGTGCAGCAGCGCGAGGATTTCGTGGCGCTGGCGAAGACGGCGACGCCGCCGTGCGCTTTGCACAGTATTTGGTTCAATCAGCCGATATCTGTGTATGCGAAACGTGCGGCGGCGAGAGTGAATCATCCTGGCGGCGTGCAGGGCGAGTTTGCGCTGCGCGTGGTGCAGAGGCAGCATCGGCAGAAGGACAACGCGCCGCCGACAAAGGATGAAGGATTCGTCGTCGTTCGACGCTGTAAATTCCAGGACCAAGTCGACGCGGCGACGGTGGTGTATAAAAATTTACCCGCGGCGAACATATCGTGCGTGTTTCCAAAACCGACGCGGGCGGCGAAAAAGAGTGCGGATGAGGTTGAAGGCGTAGACGAGGACATGGTAGACGACGAACAAGGTGAAGAAGACTTTGGGAGCGGTTAAACGAACGCGAACAATGCCCGGCGACAAAAATGTAGAGCGCAGTAGCAACGAACGCGGTGTATGAATGAATAATAGAATCAGTGTAGTGTAGTTATTATCCATGGTGTGTTGAATCGGCGTTGGGTGTACAAAAAGAGAAAGATTAGAGCAAATCCTTCAAGAGGTACGCGATACCGCCCAAACCGATAACGGTGGACGCCACGGTGATGAGCGGCGTGGACAACCCACCACCCTTGGCGCGACCAGTTTCGACGTCATACAACGCGAAGCGGCTCTTCGGCGCGTTGCACTGCGGGCAAACGTACCCCTTGGCTTGCTCGCCGAACGGCGTCGGCAACGTGTACACGTAGCCGCAGTCGACGCAAATGTGAGTCGCGCGCTCCTTTTGCGCCGCGCTCAGCTTTCTCCCGAATCTCGGCGGCGACGGACGCTTCGGCAAACGCTTCACGTCGAAATCCGCCGCGGCGCCACCACCACGAACGACGATAAAGTCAACTTCGTTCGGGCACGCGCTGATCGCGCTTCGGCTAAACGCCAACGCATCCGCGGGCCAAAGTTCATCCCCGAAGAAACTCGAGTGATACTTGACGATATCCCCAGACTTCAAACCCGCCTTCGCGGCGTTCCCTTTGCAGCCAGCGATTTGCACGCCCGGTCGACCATCCTTACGCTCGCAAAGCGTCAACCCGAGCGGCTTGTCCACCGAGACTTGAATCTCCTGCGCGCGAATGGTTATCATTCGGCGCCCTTGCGTGGCGCGCGCGCGCGTCGACGCGCTCTGCGTCGTCACTCGCGCGCCCGTAAACGCGCTCCCGGTCGTGTGCATCGTCGAAGCGAACATCTGCGCTCGCCGAAACGCGTACGCGCTCGTCAGTCAGTCGCTCGGTCGTGAGTGGTGGATAAGAAGCGCGCCCAAAGCCCCGTCGTCGCCGTCGTCGTCGTCGTCGCCGCCGCCGTCGCCGTCGCGCGCGCGTCGCCATCGTCGCCATCGTCGCCGTCGCCGCCGCCGTCGCCCATCGCCGTCGCGCACGCACCGTCACTCGTCACGGCGTCGAAAAGTGGCGCGGGCCGGTGACGTCAGCCGTACCCTCAAAAAAGCGGTTTTCCATCGAGCTCGCGCCCGCAGAATCGCGCGCGCATCGCCCGCGCGCTCGCGACGGTGACATCGACGTCGACGAGTGAGTGCTCACGCACCGCGCGCGCGCATGTTCGGTCGCGCGTTCCGGCGATCGGGGGCGGCGCCGTTCGTGGCCATTGCGGTGGGCATTCTCAGTGGACATTACATCTTCAACGAACCGCTTCGGCGCGCGTCGGCGGAGGTTACGGCGGCTTCGCGGCGCGAGGGGGGTGGGGCGTAGGCGCGTGTGGTGAAACCAGTGCGCGGCGCGCGGCGCGCGTGCGAGATGAAGCGCGCGAGGGGTGATGGTGAGGTGGATGGGCGCGCGCGGACGACGCGGGTGCTCGAGTTGTATTGCGGCGTGGGTGCGATGCATTTTGCGTTGCGGCGCGTGACTGCGCATAAGACGGATGTCGTGGGTGCGTTTGATGTCAATCCCAACGCGTGCGACGCGTATGAGATGAATCACGGCGTACGTCCTGTGATGAAAAGTTTAGTGAGCGTGCCGTTGGCGACGTTGGAAAAGTACGACGCGGATGCGTGGGTGATGTCGCCGCCGTGTCAGCCGTTTACCAGGCAAGGATTGAAGCTTGATGTTGACGATGGGCGTGCAGAGAGTTTCATGCGTTTGGTAGATTGTATGGGTGACATGAAGGCTCGTCCAAAGTATATTTTTGTTGAGAATGTCGTTGGCTTTGAAACGAGCCGCATGAGGGACGCGTTGTTGGAGCGTCTGCGAGAGTTTGATTTCCATGTTCAGGAATTCATTCTGACACCCAAGGATTTCGGCGTGCCATACAGTCGACCGCGTTATTTTCTATGTGCGCGTTCGACGGCTCAATTTAGCGATGCAGTCGACGGTATACGGCGTTCGCCACCGTCGCGAGCGCTGTCGCATCGACGGGAATGGATTCCGTCATACGACGCAGCGAATGATGCGAACTTGAACGTTGCTCCATTAGCTAGATTTTTGGACTCGTGCGAGGGCGATTCTGACGACAAGCTATGGCGCGATCACGCGGTCAAACAGATGGATGTCGATCGCGCGATAGGAACGATCGATATAGTGAGCGCGTTCGACGTTACGAGCAACTGTTTTACCAAGAGTTACTTCAAATACATCAAGGGCACAGGATCGGTCGTGTCGAATAAACAAGTCGATAAAACGATATGGGACGGTGTGATTGGTGAAGACCAAGGTGCCGTACGTCTGCGGTATTTTACCGTAAACGAAGTCGCTCGGCTGCACTCGTTTCCGAGCGATTTCAAGTGGCCGGAGACGTTAAGCAAACGACAGCGATACACCTTGCTCGGGAATAGCATGTCTGTGGCGTGTGTGGCGCCTCTTTTAGATTATTTGTTTGCTTATGAATAGACTCTCGATGTGTGTGATATGTAGTACTTTTGTTATTATAAAGCCCTGTATTTCAGTCGCGAACGGCGAGTTATGCAACTCCAACGGCGCCGCGCGCGACGTGGACGGCGCCACCGGCGATACCCACCGCGGAGCGCGCGCACCGCGTCAACGGCGTCAACTCCACCAATCTCGGACGACGACGCATCGACGTGCGTCGAGCGAACATGTCGGGCGCGTGATCGAAAACGACGAACGAGTATAAAGATGAAATCTGCGGTGTGCGCGAGGCGATCGGGGCGAGCGGTCGGCCCGACACGCGCCGCGTGCGACATAAATAAAAGTTCGATACTATTAATATATGTTACAATATGTAGATACGTTATTACGTGTACGCGTACAGGGGGGGTGTGCGTGTCAAAATATCTTCTCGCGTCGCCTGGTCGCCATCCAAAGCCGAGTGCGGTGCGTCGCGCGGCGCGCACCGCGGTGCGTCGACACGGAGCGATCGCGTTCAGAAGCGGCGTCGACGGACGCCAGCGACGGGGCTTTGGGTTTCTTCGCCGTCGGTGGGCGCGTCGCCCGTGGACGTCTTCGACGTGTCCTTGCTCGTGTCGTCGCCCGTGCGTCCAGAATTCGTTCTCGTGGGCGACGGTGGCGGGCTGTACCGACCGCGGCTTCGCGTGTTACGACCGCCGTCGTCAATCATGGTGGGAAACTTGACGACTTTTTTGCCGCCGCGCTTGCCGGGCGTGACGCCGCCGGTGACTTCGTCGTCGACGTCGAGTTGCGTGGCGGGCGCGCCGACGGCTTCTGAATTCACTTCACTCGCGGATTGCTGGTTGCTGAGGGTACCTGATAAGGTTTTACGACGACGAATGGTGTTGGTGTCGTGCACGTTCATGCCTGTGCGCGCCGCCGTGGTCTCCGCCCACATCTCTCGCACCAAGCCGGTTAAAAACTCGCACGCGTCGTGGACAGAGCCAGACAGAATGCTTCGGTGGCCCTTGGCAGCGACGAGCGTCTTTTGATCTTCACTGACGAGAAATACGGCACGGCACATGGATACGTGTCTGGCGGCAATCTTCACCGCGTCGCGTACCGCTTGCGGAGGCTCCTCGACGGGTTGATGCGACGCCTCCTCCCACGTGATTCCCATCACCCGCGAGCCTCGACCGGCGCGATCACCCGCGTGCTTATACGCGTGCAGCGCCTTGATCATGGACTCAATTTTCCAAGCCTTCTCTGGATTCGTTTGCATCATTCGGAGCTTGGTCAACATGAGCTTTTGTATGGTGCCGTTGGCTACTTTAATGGCCCACGGCCACGGCGGATTTTCGCGCGTCCCGTCTTGACCGTAATGGAAGATTCCCTTTGCTGCAGCTGCCGCCGCACTCGCCGCTGCAGCCTGTGCGAGTAATCGAACGATTCTATGCAGTGCGTCTTCGTCTTCAGTGAGCGCGCTATCATCCATGACAACGAGTACGCCTTCCGGGAAAACCTCCGCCGTCTCCAAACGCGGATCGAGTTGCCTCTTGTACTCCACGCACAACTCGAGATGGCGTAAACCAAGCGCGAAACGAGTGTGGCGCGTTCTGATAAACTCTGATGTGTGGAACGGAAACTGTGGCGCTGATAAAAGCTGCAAGAATGGCGGATGGACAACGACCAAATCAACATCACCTGGTTTGGGTTCAGCAACGTAAATCGCCCCTTCTTCCCCGAGTGACTTGATTAAATGCACAACGTGCGGGTGATTCAGCTCGAAACCTAGCAGCATGAAACGCAACCCTGGAAGCGGGACGTTCGGAACGCGTTCCTCGGGAGAAATTACAGCAGCGATTGCCGCCGCGCTCGAAGGGATTTCGTGCTGGCCCTCCATTTGCACCAACTCTTCTTCTCCTTCAGACGAGCTCGGCGAAGCCGTTGGCGACGTCGCCGTGCGTTTCAACTTTGCAAACTCGCGCCCAGAAGAGTCATCCGAGTTCTCGCCATCTGAACCCCATTCTCCAGATCCAGAAACACCTATGTTAGCTCGAGATTTACGCTTGCGTCTCGCCAGCGGCGGCGAGAGCCAATCGTCCAACTTGTCATCATCACCAATCTTAATCACCACACGCTCTACCTCAGATGTCCCGGATGTTAACTCACTCGTGTCCTCACTCGTCACGGGTGTCACCGTTCCCATACCTTCGCGATCTAAACTAAGCGCTGAGCTCAAGGACTTTTCTTCATCCGTCGTCTCGGCAGCCGCATGGACGCCAGACAACTCCTCCGGCATGCGAACCGCCTCCACTACCTCCGCACGTGGCGTAGACGCATTGGTTTGATCATCAGCGTCATTTGACTCTTTCACGAGAGGAGCCGTCCAGCCGCGAAGAATTCCACGCGCGGGTTTGATATCTGGCGTCGGTACAGCCGCCGGCGGCTCGGGCGCCGCGAGCGGAAGTAAGCTTTGAATTATCGCCCACAATGGCCGAGAACGTTTAGGTTCGGTAGCCGTGCGCTTCGCCCCACCGCTATTTGTCTTTGCTCCGACAGCTTCGAAAACAATATCTGGCAATCCGACATCTGAGACGATGAACATCACGTAACCGTCCGGAAGCTCCATCCTCGCCGCCGATGCTTGCCAAGATTCCGCCTCCTCATCTCCTGTCGCCGTCGTAGAATCGCCACTTAATAAACTCTGGATTTCTTGAAATGCCGCCGCATGGTGCGCAGAGACTGGAAACAACCTCAAAAGCGCGACTGGATCCCAAACCTCGGGCCACCCTTCGTCGCCCGGCGAAACGCACGACGCGTGCACTATTTCTGGTAACGCGCTGCCAGCCGCCGATGCGCGCGCAAATCCCTCTCCTCTCGCCGTGCCCGGAATATCTGCATTCGCCGGCGGCGCTTGCGCCACGATTTGACACGTCAACGCATGTTGCTTCGCAAACGTATCTATAGTCGCCGCCGCTGACCCCGGAGCGCCGCCCGACGCCCGCCTCGGCGCGTCCATCACGCTCTCATCCGCATCACTCGCCTGCGCTGACCCGTGGCCGTCAATTTTATCTCCACTCCCTACGCGTTTTATCGTCCCGATCGTCTCATCTACTGTCTCATCCGGGCGAGCCGCCGTCCCGCGTCTCGTCACGCTCAGCGCGCCGCTCCACACGAGCTTATTCGAATCATCCCTCCCATCGTGCCGATGATCCCGTCGTTCGCGCCCGGAGTAGTTTTCACCGCTACGACGAGTGACCCACTCTGCGGTGCCGAGGATCGTGTTCAGCTCGAGCCGTTCGGGGCGCTCGCGGGGTGGAATCATGCGCTCTGATGTGTTCGCTGAATTCTTCACCCGACGCGCAGCTCAAAGCTTGCAAACGACGACGACGTCGTCGATCTGCGCGCGCGTTCGCGGCGCACGCGTGCGTGAACTTGCTGTCTCCGATGCACGCGCGTGGTCTCTCGCGTCGCCGCCGGCTCGCGCGCGGTGTAAATATTTGTGATTTGAAGCACAGTCAACAGTCGAGGCGCGGAGTGACGCGTCGTCGTCGCGACATCGACGACTCATTGACGCTCGCCACTCGCTCGAGCGCGGCGTTTGTTGGCTTTATACATAATAATACATAACAATAGTCTACACCGAGCACGGTTCGTACTTCACGGCGGTGTTGGGAACGCTGATGGAATCGGTATCGAGGCAATACTTGAATGTGTGTTGCGAACCGACGTACGCTTTGGCGTACAACGACCGGCCGGGCTGGACGATAAACTTGAAGTGACTGGCGCTTACGGATATCGGTGGTAGCATGCTTCCGCCAGTTTGATCTCTGGTGAGCTCGACCTTGTCTGCGGCGGTGCGACGCTTTATGAAGCACGGGCGTTGGAGCCGGGAACGCATGCTGAGCGCGTCGGCTTTCGTCGGCTTGCACAACGCGTCGGTGAAATTCATCAGCCAATCCTTTTGAGCTAATCCAGAGGACAGTAATTGAGACGCGATATGAGGCATGACGCTTTCCTTGACGTATGTTTGCCCGACAGTTATTTCAACGCCCACACGCGGGCCGATGATGGATGGCGACTCGTTCGTCGGCTCTCGCGCGAGGACGTCCACTTGCAGCACAGAGCCGATGCCGTCATCGGGGAAAAAGTCATCTATCCGATCAAATTCGTCGTAATCGCCTGTCCACTTGAGTAATTCTAACAATCTCACCATCTGACGCGTCTTTTCGCTCGCGTACCCGTCTTCTTCAGCGTCTTTTGAGTTTATCGCGTGGTGACGGTTGAAGTAAATCAACACCCGGACGCTCTCAATCCCACCCTTTCCCGCATCGAGCACGCGAGAAAACATAATACCCGCCGACCAAATCGACGTATTAAACCCATCACCCGTGGCCAAGTCAACCGCGCGCTGTACGTTTCTGAAAAGCACCTCGCTAGAAGGTGCGTTGGTCGCGGCGCCGATGGCGTCAAAGTACTCCCGAACCGCCGGCACGAATTCCGCGTGCCGCCCACTATGCATCGACACGTGCTCAATAAACACACTCGCCGTGGGATCAACGCCATCACCACTCATGTCAAACTCCAAGTACTCCGCCACCCAATACGGATGCCCATTCGGATACCTCTCTTTCAACCGACGCCACCACGACTGCATTTGCGAAAACGCCGCCGAACGCTGCAACCCCATACACGACGACGGCCCACCCTCGACCGCCCCATCACACGTCGCCAATCGATCAATCACACCGTTCTGCTGCATCGCGTGATACTCCAATCTGATCGACACGTCCAAATGCTTGACGAATGGTAAATCATTAAACTCGTGCAACACGACGCCGTCGCTCGCGTCGTTCACGAGCGCGTCATCCAATCGCAATAAAAACGCCTCCGCGGCATCCCACGCGCGCGCGGGCGCGAGATCTGCGAGCGCGCGACGCGCGTGATTATTAAACCGCACCGCCGTGTGCGCGCTATTCGGCGCGCCCGTGCGCCAGGTCTCCGGAGCTGTCGCCGTCAGCATCGTCGTTCCGAACGCATCGATGGTGTTCGCCGCCGCACCCGCGCGCGGATCCATCGCCGCGCGCGCGTCTCGCGCCATCGCACACGCCAGCGCCATCGCACACGCCAGCGCGGCGTTCGCGCGCCGCCGCATGCGCTGCCGCCGCCGCATGCGCGCGAGCGAATGCGGGAAAAATTCAAACCGCATCGAGCTGTCGGCACACTTCGACGCGCGGCGTGCCATGTCCGCGCGCGACGACGGCGCCGACGGCGGCGCGGGCGACGATGCGTTTCACGCGCGCGCGCTGCACCCGCCGTTCGAGTCGTTCGCGTACACGGCGACGGAACGGGCGGTGGTTGGTGTAGGTGCGCCTTCAAAATCGTCAAAAGATTACGACGACGACGACGACGGGTCGTTGAGTGATCCCGCGAGCGACGACATCGACGACGATGACGATGCAATGTCTGACGACGCGAGCGCGACGTCATCGGACGAGGACGAGGACGCGGAGGAGTACGCGAAGGTTGCCGCCGCCGGCGCGAGAGACGCTCGACCGACGAGACGCGCGGCGGCGGCGACCGTCGCGTCGTTCAAGGAGATTGATTCCGATGACGATGCAGATTTGATGACGAGTTGCGATGAGGGTGACATGGATGTCGATGCGGGAGAGGACGATGAGGACAAGGACGTGGTGGAGAAGATTGTGTACTGTCGCCCGACGGAGGACGCCGGGCTTGAATTTTGCGTCAAGTGGGAAGGCGTGAGCTACCGCCGATGTTCGTGGGAAACCGCGGAGACGTTGAACGTGGAGGCGCCGCATAAGTTGACGGCGTTTATGCGCAAGCATGAGCGCGTGGAGGCGCAGGATGTGCCTTTTGCGGAGCATTACACCGTCGTGGACCGCGTCGTGGCGCATCGAGAAGGCGAGGAGGAAGGCTCGACAGAGTTTTTGGTAAAGTGGTGCGGTTTGGGGTATGCCGCGGCGACGTGGGAGGCGGAAGCGAGTCTGAATTCCGATGCCGACCGTGCGTGCTTGGCGAGGTATCACCGATTCTCAGCGCCCAAGGCGATGGATATTAAGGAGATGCCGCGCGGCAGGCCGGAACCGCCAACGTTTAAAAATAACATGGCTCTTCGCGAATATCAGGTCACGAGCTTTGAATGGATGATCAACAACTATTGCCGCGGGCGAAACGTCATTTTGGGCGACGAAATGGGTCTCGGGAAGACTGCGCAGTGCATTTCTGTGATGGAGTACGCGCGAACAAAATTGCTTCGCCGGCGACAGCCGATGTGCGTCGTCGCGCCGCTCACGACGCTCGGTCACTGGAAGCGCGAGATGGAGAAGTGGACGGATATGAACGTGATCGTTTATGATGGTTCGGGCGCTGACCGTGAGTTGTGCGCCGAACACGAGTTCTACGTTCAAGGCACGCGTAGCGTGAAGTTTGACGTCATGCTCGTGAGTTTTGAAAACGTCCGCCGCAACACAGAGTTGTTTGAACAATTTTCGTGGGCCATGGTTGTCGTCGACGAGGCTCACAAGCTCAAGGATATCAACTCGCAAACCACCGCGTCGGTCACTGCGTTGAGGTACGATTGGTTGTTGTTGCTCACGGGTACGCCAATTCAAAACAACATCAAAGAGCTCTTTGGCATGTTACACATTCTCGACCCTCGACAGTTTGATTCGTGGGAGGACTTTCAAGATGAGTACTGCGATGCTTCTGGTGACGTAGACGCTGAGCAAGTGTTGCGCCTTCGTGAGGTTTTGAAACTGCGCATGTTGCGTCGCATGAAGGAAGACGTGGAAAAGATTCCCGCCAAAGAAGAGGTTGTTGTGTGGGTTGAGCTCACGGCGCAGCAGCGCGCGTACTATCGCGCGTTGTATGAAAACCAAATCCATGTTTTGTTGGAAGGGCAGAAAGTTAAGAGCGTTCCTCAGCTTCGAAATCTCTCTATGGAACTTCGTAAGATTTGCAATCATCCGTTCTTGTGTGACGGTCTGGAACAAGATTACACTGACAAGCGATTAGCCGCCGCCGCGGAGAAGGGCGAAACCGCGCCGACGCCGCTGCAACTCCTCACCGAAGGCAGCGGTAAGATGGGCTTGCTTTCTAAACTTCTCGCGAAATTAAAACGTGACGGGCACAAAGTGTTGATTTTCTCGCAATTTACTACGGTTTTGGATCTTATTCAGGACTTTATGAATGCTTCTGGGTACGAGACGGAGCGACTCGACGGGTCGACGTCGGCTGAAAATCGCCAAGCTGGCATCGATCGATTCAACACCGAAGGTCAAGGCTTTGTGTACTTGTTGTCCACCCGCGCTGGTGGTATGGGCATCACCCTCACCTCGGCCGACACGGCGATCATCTTCGACTCTGATTGGAACCCGCAGAATGATTTACAAGCCATGGCGCGTTGTCACCGAATCGGCCAAACGAAGGAGGTCAAGGTGTATCGATTCATCACGAAAGATACGTATGAACAATCGTTGTTTGAAACGGCGGCTCGAAAGTATGGTCTCGATGAAGCCGTGCTCGGCGGAGGCGACACTGATGACGTCCAATCCAAGAAATCTGCCAAGGAACAGGCGCAGAAAATCAACGAATTGTTGAAATATGGCGTGCACGGGGCGTTGAAAGATACGTCAGGCGAAGAAGCGAGTGCGTTTGCCGCTGAAGACATTGATCAAATTCTTTCGCGTCGCGCTGAACACCGCGAAGTTGGTCCACGAGCGGGTAACTCATTTTCTGTTGCCACTTTTGGCGGCGGCGGAGGAGGCGACGGCGACGACGAAGCGTTTTGGGAGAATGCGTTCGGCGCCGATGCTATCGAGGCAGCCAAACAAAAAGCATCTGCACCCGTGATTGATAAACGATTCGCGGTCGAGGGTCCACGTAAACGTCGCAAGGTGAACTACAAGGAAGTGCACGCTATTGTCCAAAACACACAGCAATCTCCGAATGCGAATGCGCGAGTCTCGCGCATGACGTACAATGAACGCCGAGCCGAGGCCAAGCGACGACGCGAGGAAGAAAAGAAAATGAGCCGTGAAGCCCGTGAAGCTGCGCGAGCGGCGGCGAAGGAAGCGGCGGAGAAAGCTAAAGAGGAGCTCAGGAATAACTGGACGAATAACGACGTGTGGGCGGTCATCGACGCGCTCGGCGCTTTCGGCGCGCCAAACGGAGATACTCGCCGTGCAGTCATTAATGGATGCGATCATGTCGATCGACCACTTGACCAAAAGTTCGCAGTAGCGAAAACCCTTCTAGAAATGTTCGCCGTCATCGATAAATGCCGAGCCGGAAATACCTCTGAAAAGAAAGAAGCGAGCGAAAAGGACAACGACGAAGACGCCGACGAAGGCGCGAATGACAAAGACGAGGGTGATGACGACAGCGAAGACTCTGAAGAAACAAAACTAGCAATGGAAAAAGCTATGGAGGAGATTCTCGTACCGGCTGTGGCGGCTAATGCGTTGGGAAGTCGAGTGTTGTGGCAGAAACTACGTCGAGGCGCGCCGCGCCGCGCACAGCGAATGAAGGAACGAGACGCCCTCGCCAAGCTCATCGAGGTTGTCGAAATAGATATCGACGACGACGCCGGCGACGACAAGGACAAGCAAACAATCAAGATGGAAGGCATACCGCGAGAAAAGTCTGAATTTACGTTACCCGTTCTAGGTCCAAAGGTGTCTATTCCAGCGGAATGGTGGACTGCGGAGGATGACGAGCATCTTCTCCGCGGCTCGTTGCGTTACGGCTTCACTCCTGGATTCGCTCGTGATCTTCAATCCCAGTTAGACTGCATCAGACACGACAAGACGCTTCGTTTTGCCGTGCGCACTGGTGTTTTCGATGACGGTGAATACCATGAAGTGCGCGAATGGCCTGATGTGGCGCCTCTTAAGACTCGACTCACACGCCTACTCGCCGCCATGTTACGACCGCCAAAAAAACCATCCAAGGCGGAAATCATCGCAGCCCGTAAGAAAGCGGCGGCAGATGCGGCGTTGAAGCGAGACATGGAGGCATTACGCCGATGGCAAGAACAGGTGCGCATGCGGAGGCAATCTACTTCGCCCTTGAAGGAGGAGCATGAAAACGTGCAAAAAAGAAGCCCGTTGAAGCCAGTGGCGGCGAACGCTCGACCGATGCATGCACCAGCTCCGTCTAAGACGACGCAGCAGTCTTTATTCTCATTCTTCGGCGATAAAGCTTCTGCGCAGCGTCCCCATCAGTAGATATAATTGTAATTAAACACAAAACACCTCTGGATTATTTGCGCAAGGCATCAAGCGAGAGCGTACGCGGAGCGGCGATGATCAATGGATGGAAAATTGGTATGTGCGTATTGTAAATGCATGAACTAGTGTCATTGCTAGTGATGGTGATTATGTTTTCAAACGGTACAACATGTTATACTGAGATGTATCATTTTCGACGACGCGCGTCATCGGCAAGCGCTTGTTTCGGCGCTTTTACTCATCATTATATTCAAAGTCTTCCTCGTCGCTTTCAGTGACGACTTCGCCTCGAGCGAGGCGCTTCGCCTTGAGTTTTGCCTTCTTCTTCGCTTCCTTGCTGCACGCGACAGTCTTCTTCTTGACTTCAACAACGTTACCCAACGCATCGGTGTACTCGTCGAGAGTCGCCGCAGCGGTGACGGCTTCCTTGGAAGCCTTGGCCATCCATTCGGCGTCACCCTTGCAGTTGCAGCGGGCGATACCGTCAGCAGCTTTTTGCATGAGCCACGTTTCAGGGCAAAGCGCAGAGCAGAATTCGTTGTTGTGCGTAATCATAACGACACCACCTTCGTAGGTTTCGATGGCGCCGGCGAGCGCGCCGAGCGAATCGCGGTCCAAGTAGTTGGTCGGCTCATCCAGAATGACAATGTGCGGGCAGTTCCACATCGCCGCGGCGATGACAACCTTCACCTTTTGACCGCCAGAAAGCGCAGACATGCGCGTGTGCGTGCCAAACTCCTTGTCCAAACCAACAGCTTCGAGGTGCTTTTCGACGTTGACCGTGGTGAGCGGCGTGTGCATGGCGCCGGCGCGAGCCGCGACCTTCTCGTCGACAATCTTCATGTGCTTGTCGAAACCGTGCTTGGAAAGACGGCTGGCCGGGATGTAGCGGTTGGAATTGTAGTCACGTCCGACGAATTGCACTTCGTATTCGTATTCCTTCTTCACTTGCTTGCGGCCTCCGGTGAGCTTTTCGATGACCATCTTCACCTTGATCGGATTGCCCTTTTCGTCGTTACCCAAGTCCACCGGCACTGGGAGCTTGCATCGTTCCTTTTCCTCGGCAGTCAACGTCATGGTATCCTTTTGCAACGCTTCCTTGTCGTCACCGTGTTGGTAACGCCAGCGGATGTACTCGTTCGGCGTCATGTCGAGGTGTTGCTCGATGTGGTGGAACGCGTGCTGGGCGACGTACGCCACGCGGGCGTTCGGGTGCTTCCACACCGTGCCTTCTTGCGGAATAACCTCGCCCGTGAGAAGCTTGATCATGGTGGACTTGCCCACACCGTTCGGACCGACGCACGCGACGCGAGATGCCAAAGACACTTGCACGGTGACATCCTTCACCGTCGGCTCCTTGTTCACCGGGTACGTGTACGTGCAGTTGGCCATCTTCATCAACGGCTTACCCTTGGACTTGACGCCGTCGATGAAACCCGGTTGGGGGAATCGCATGACGAAACCAGTCGAGCTCTTGAGTTCAAAGAAGGACTTAGCCTTGGGGTTCTTTTCGACGAATTGCGTCAAGTTGCCAGAGAATTGCTTCAACTTTAAGTTTTCAATAGAGATGATGTTGTTGCACACGCGGTCGATGAAACCAGAGTCGTGGGACACCAACACCGCGGTGACGTCGGTTAAAGACTTCAAGTATTCTTCAACCCACTTGACGTTCATGACATCCAAGTGATTCGTAGGTTCGTCCATCAATAAGATGTCGGCGTTCAAGCACATCGCGCGCGCGAGTGCGAGCTTCATACGCCAGCCTCCAGATAAAAAGGTGACCAAGTTGCGCGCGCCGTTTTGCATTTCACCAAAGCCGACGTTGAGCAACATCTTTTCAACGACTTGTTCGGTGATGCCAGCCTCTTTGATGCGAGGATCGGCGAGGATGTAATCAACGCACGGCAAATCAGAGAGTTCACCGATGATGTCCGCCTCGACAAACACCGTGCGCAACTCAGTCGCGGGCGGAAAGCCTTCGACTTGTTCGTTTGCGATGGCGCGCATCAAAGAAGACTTACCGCTGTCGTTACCGCCAAGCAAGGCGTACTTGTGACCGCGCTTCAACTTGAGCTTGGTGTTGTGCAACAACACCTTAGAACCGTACGCTAACGTGAACTGGCAGTCCGCCAAGACGTCGGCGGTGTCGTCGTCGTCATCCTCTTGCTCTTCATCGCCGTACATCTTTTCAATGTCGGCGTACAAGGCGCGAACAGTCTTGATGTCAATCGTCGATTTGCTCGCCGCCTTGAAGGCTTCTTCGAAATCATAATCTTGGCACTTGGCGTTGACCGCCGCGCACACGATGATGGCGTAATAGTCAAAGAGCGTTTCGTCGACGGGTGCCGACGCGAGGTGCTTGGCGACCACAGCCTTGACGGCGGCGAAGTCCGCGCGACGGCTTTTGAAGGATGCATCCTTCAAACGATCGTCGATCGACTTGAGCTGCTCAAACGCCTTACCGCACACCGCGCGCGCTTCCGGATCAGAGATTTGGTCACTCGCCTTTTCCACGGCGGGCATCAAGTTGGGCAAGAACGGCGCGGCGTCCTCCGGATCTTCAACGAGCTTGGACATGTTGTTCACGATGACCGCGGACAAACGCTTCGTGGCGGTGGCGCGAGAGCGGAAACCAAGAAGCAAGATTGGCGAAATCAACGCGAGCGGCGCCGCCGTGACGGTTTGCACAAACGTCGTCGACGCGAGCTTTTGCACGCACTCATCCGTTTGCTCGTGATCCACCGTCGCGGCGACCATCGAGTCGATGAACGGTTCAACGTCGCGGTTGTCAATGGTGTGGCACAACGCCGATAACGCTTCGCGCGCGGCATCCGCAACTTCTTGCTTGGCATCGTTCACCATGGACGTCACGACGGGTAAAATCGTCGTGAGCAACGACGACGTCACTTGCGGCGCGCACGCCGAAAGCTTAGTCAGCGTCTTCGCCGCCGCGACTTGCGTCTGCCAGCGTTCCTTCGGGTCGAGCGCATTCAACACGCTCGGCACGAGTTCACCCGCAACGAAATCATTCGTCGACTTGGCCAGCGCGAGCAACGCTTCGAGCGCAGCCTCGCCAACTTCAGGCGACTTTTTATCCGAGCACGCTTGCAACAACGCCCCGTGCAACGTCGCGTCGCGGATGAGCGCCGACTCAATCGTCGCCACCTTCAACGTAATCGCCGCCGTCACGTCCTGCGCCAACGCAAGTCGCTCAGGCACATCAATCGCGACATCCGCTACCCGCGCAGCGATATCCGCAGCGAACGCCTCGGCTTTACGCGTCGTCGGCTCTTGCGCGAGCGCCTTCACCGCGTCCCCATTCGGTCCGGCGCACATGTTGTGAATGCCGATTCTTCTCTCTGTATATATGTCACGTATGCCCTGCGATCACGCGATACAAAACAACACACTGTCAGTCCCATACATCCCACGCCCCCCCCCACACACACACACACGCGCGCGCGCGCCCCGCGCCCGCGATCCTCGCGATCCCAGATCTTGAAACAAGATGCCACCAATTTCCCGCGCGCGCCTACTGCGTACCTCACGTCACGTCGACGCCGCACACAGACACTCAAAAAACGCACGCGATCGCGTTTGCGCGGTCTCGATCGATCTCTCGTTCGTTCGTTCGATGCGTGGCGCAGTCGTGCGTCGCGGTATACCGCCGCGCGATCGGCGCATCGATCGATCGATCGATCGATCGCGTCAGCAAAATATCTCGCCCACAGATCCCGCGCGCGCGTGGGTCGTTCGACGAATCACAATCAGGGACGACACCCCCGCGACGCGTGGCGCGCACGACAAAAGCGCGCGCGAGGTTCGGGGTGCTGACGCGGACGATCGGTGTCGACACGTCGCGCGTGGTGATGATTGGTGGATGTACGGGGCGTGGGTCGTCGTGGGACGGTGTGGGTGTGGGGGACGAGTGGGGTTTCAGGTGGCGGTGATGGGGCGCGTGACGTACGATGTATGGGCACGCGAGGCGATCGAGGCGCGCGCGCGCGCACGCGGTGGCGACCGATGGGGTGCTATGTACTCGACGTAGTTAATTATACCCATACTTTTTGCCACCATAGCTTCACGCGAGGAGTCGGGAATCGATGTGCGGGGTTTAGATGCATATATCCTTCGGACGATCGCCGTATAGCACCGGCGATTCGTGCGATGTGGACGATGTGGCCGAGTGGTCTAAGGCGCCAGGTTAAGGTCCTGGTCCGCAAGGGCGTGGGTTCGAACCCCACCGTCGTCATATGCACAGACGAAACTGTTTTTTGTCGTGAGTCGCGCTGTTTTGGTGTGTGCTTTCGTGTGATTTTCGTGTGATTTCGTGTGATTTTGTGATGTTGGCACACGATGTGGGCTAGTAGGGCTAGTGGCTAGGCGCGTTCGACGGCGAGGACGCGGCACGCGACGAGACGGGCGGCGACGCGGACAAAGTGGCCGACGTCGCGGTCGTCGACCGGGGCGTCGTCATCCGAGCCGTCGTCGCTTTTGTCACTCATGTATTCTGTGGCGAGGTCCTGGACATCGATGAAGGCGTCTTCGGCGGTGTCGAGGAGGAGGTCGAGAAATTGGCCGTCTCGCGCGTCAAAGTAGGCGTAGCCGGGGACGTTCTCGTCGTCGATTGATTTTGCCGTTGACGATGACGCCGTGGCGACGTCGTGTGTGGTGATGAGTCTATGGCTCGCGTCTCGAGCGTTGTCGAAGATGTGGCACACCGCCAAGCGGTCGCCAAAGGCGCACACGCGTTGCGCGCCCGAGAGCTGAAGCGTCACGCGCGGCGGCGCCTTCTCGAGCATCTTGCGCGCGGCGTCGGGTCCGGTGTGCGATGGACTCTTTGCAAAATGTGACGGCGGTGGTGGCAAGCGCTGGAGCATCAATCGCGCGCCTAAGCGGTTGCGCGCTTCTTTGATGTACTCGTCGCCGTTCTTCATACGACGACGCAAGAATTCCCGTTGGAGCTCGACCACGCGTTCGATGGCGTCACCCGCCTCCGTGACGTCTTGCGCCCATTGGTCGCGCAAGAACGTGCGCGGTAACGATTTCCGACACTCGTCTTCGGTGTTTATGAAATCCTGCAGCATATCACCGACGGACATCTCTAATAAATCCGCCGGCGCGTTCAACTGGTTGGTGGAAATCGTCGCGTGCACGCTCGACTCGTCGCCCGTCGAGCACTCCGCCTGATGAATCGCCCCGCGCGGCATGTACAGCACATCCCCGGCGCTCAAAACGCCGTCAAACAACACGCGCTGGTGCATGATTTCTTCTTGCGTGAAATTCTTGGACGACACGCGCGGATACTGTTCATCCTCGAGCGGCTCGTACACGCGCCAACGCTTTTCGCCTTCGATTTGGCACACAAAGGCGTCGATGTCATCGTAATGCGGCGCAAACCCTTGCGAATTCGGCGGCGTGCAGTACACGTTACACCCCGTGGCGCATCCAAAAAACGTCTCGAGCGTGGCGAGAATCTTCCACATCCCATCGTGACGGGTCTGCGGATGTAACACGCGAAGCGAGCACTTGTCCTCGCGAAACCGTCGCATCAACGCGTCGGCGTCGATGATGACATCTCGCGCCTCTTCCCCACCGCCACCGCCGCCGCTCGCCCCCGCACCCACACGACCACAATCACCATCACCATCCATCGCCCGGTCGTTATGATTATGCGTCCGTCGCACGCCATTCACGTACGACGTCACGTCGACATCCGTCCCGTACGCGCACGTCCCCATCCTCGCCAACGCCTCGACGTCCGCCAACGCAAACCACCCATCGAACCGCGCGCGCGCATTCGTGCGCTTAAAATGCACCACCCGCCGGTCCACGCACTCGCGCGCGAACGTCTCGGCGTCGAGCGGCGCGAATAACCACGCCGCGAGGTCCTCGGCGTCGCCGTGTTCGGCGCACGCGTGGCACGC
>JACLAB010002617.1_pt1 | contig 21070 bp, 14 predicted proteins | sample 8027921 | NCBI WGS metagenome assembly JACLAB01 (sample SAMN15725117, study PRJNA655200) | protist metagenome | isolation source: fluorescence activated cell sorting (FACS) single amplified genomes of... | place: USA: West Boothbay Harbor, Gulf of Maine | collected 2000-07-19
GCGAGAAAACAGTCCGAGACGTTACAAAACCGCCGAATGGAATTGAAATACTCGTCTTTCACTGTTGCACAGTCTATACCTCCGACTCTGAGTATGGTCAGTCCAGCATCCATGCCGATGCACGATGCGAATAAAGCACGCGGCGCAAAAGCTTTCGGCGAGAACAGCTTTCTTTGTGACAAAAGCCGCACGTGTACTCGTATTTATGATATTAGACTATTGTGTGTGTAGGGCTAAGGAAGTACAGTATTTTCGTACGAAAGTACTTTCGTACGAAAGTACTTTTAGAAAGTACTTTCGTACTTTACGAAAGTATTCTATTTTCGAAAGTACTTTCGTACGGAAGTACACGTACTGTACACGTACTGTGTGTAGGGCTAAGTGTGTATCTGATCATAAAAAGACTTTGCTCTAACCCATCCGGGCAAAACATTTGATCTAAATGCGAGCAGACCACAATACGAACAATCCTCTCACGTACTGTACACGTGTACGTGTACGTGTACAGGCTGTACACGTACGGAAGTACTTTCGTACCGCGTTGAAATATCTATTTCCGGATGTATTTTATGTTTTTATTTCCGGAAGTACGAAAGTACGAAAGTACGAAAGTACTCTCGAAAGTACGAAAGTACGAAAGTACTTCACTACTACTGTATGTGTATGATAGTTGTGTACTGTTCGTAGGACTTTCGTAGGGATACGTGTACGTGTATAGATAGATACGCGTAACGTTGTACAAAGTACGTTGTAGTCGTGTATCGTACACGTAGTCACGTTCATTGTTCGTGTCCCTGTACGTTGTACTTCCGGAAATACTTTCCTCCGAAGTTTGGCCTTTGCTTTAAGTACAAGTACAAGCCATTCTGCTTTACATACTCGCTGGGAGTGTATTGATGACGCCTGAGCTGTTTGCGTTTGTTTCAGTTGTTTTTTTCTTTGCATCGATATTCGCATTGGTCACGAGCAATGCGACTAAATTGGTTCGGACCAAGGTTTCCCAGGCGCTGGCCCCGCAGCCCCACGACGTGAATGTAGAGGAGGACGACGTGAAGCTCCGGATAGCCGTGTTTTTCGGCACGCAAACAGGCACATCGGAAAGGTTTGCGCGTGAAGTTGAGGCCGAGTTAAACCAACGATACGGAACAGCTGTCTGTGTGCGCACGGCTGATTTGGAGAACGTTACGCCGGACCTGGCTGACGAGTCATTTTGTGCGAAGGAAGAGCCACTTGCTATCTTTCTTCAGTCCACTTATGGAGATGGAGAGCCGACTGACACTTCGACGGAATTCGTCCACCAACTCCGGGACCTGGCCGGATCGGGAAAGATGTCTAAGCATCTTCAAAAGCTGACATTTTCCGTGTTTGGGCTTGGAAATAGCTCATATGAACATTTTAATGCTGCTGCGAAACTACTAGACAAATCTCTTGAGCAATTAGGTGCCACACGCCTCGTGGATATTTACTTGGGTGACGATGATGGTTCTCTCGAGGACGACTTTCAGAGCTGGAAGGAGTGTTTATGGGCCGAAATAGAAGGCAGGTATTGTATCAGCGCTGCAAATAGCTGCGGAAACGATTTGACTTCATATGTTGTTATCTCTGCCTCGATGGATGATGCAGAAGCTGTTCATCAAAACTTAGAAGCCTCACTGACACAGAATCCAGCTGAGGGTAGAACTTCTTCTACTGCTCCATACTCCGCCCAAGTCTGTCGTGCCTTCGAACTCCATTCGAATGCGTCTGACCGTAGTTGCGTTCATGTTGATTTTAACATTTGTGGAACTGGTATATGCTATCAGCATGGCGATCATCTTGGCGTCTTTGCGGAAAATTCTTTACCTGTAGTGCAAAGAGGTGCTTCCTGTCTAAACTATCAACTTGACTACGTGTTCACACTAACGATTCCATCAGGAGCTCCTGCTTCCCTTTCGACTCCGTTTCCTACCCCTTGCACTCTGAAGGCTGCACTCACAAAGTATGCAGATCTGCTGTCTCCCCCACGCAAGACTGCCCTTGCAGCACTTGCCTCCGTTTCTAGTAATCCTGCTCAGAAGGCCCGTCTGTACCATTTGGCATCAGCGGCTGGCAAGCAAGAGTACAACGCGTACATTGTCGATCCTGGACGCTCCTTGCTAGAGGTTCTTGAAGCCTTTCCTTCAGCTGTTCCTCCTTTGGGTTTATTTTTTGGGTTTGTCAGTGCTCGACTTGCACCACGATTCTACTCGATCTCATGCAGTCCTTTAGATAATCCTGGTATTGTATCTGCTTCGGTCGCTGTAGTCAGAGAGGAACGACCCACTGGGCGCCTGCATGAAGGCGTTGCTTCGAGCTTTTTGGCGCGTTACCTGCCAGAAAAAGGTGAAAGAAATCTCCCTGCAGTAATAAACTCACACCGCGTTCCATTATTTGTACACCCTAGTAACTTCAAGCTTCCACGGAATGCATCCACGCCAGTTGTGATGATTGGGCCAGGAACGGGATTCGCTCCATTCAGGGGGTTTCTGCAGGAGCGAGCTGCCTTACGAAGATGTGGCAAGCTCCTCGGACCTGCATATCTTTTCTTTGGCTGCAGAAGTGAGCACCATGACTTTATCTATCGGGAGGAGATGGAAGATGCTTTGGCCAATGAAACCATCAGTGAATTGCACGTAGCTTTTAGTCGCGAGTTCTCTAATCGAAAAGTGTATGTGCAGGATAAACTTATGGAGTTTAGCAGCAAGCTAAATAGTGTCATGAAGGATGATCAAGGCTGTGCTGGTTCGATTTACATTTGTGGAAATGCGAAGGGCATGGCCCGTGATGTGAACCGCGCACTCCACAGCATCTTGATAAGGGAAGGGGGATATGCAGGATACGAGGCAGAAGGCATCATAGCGCATCTCTCTGAGGCAGGAAGGTACCAGAAGGATGTATGGTGATGCGCAGGAAGGTCAATCGTTAGAAGGTTTTCTTTTATAGAACTCTACTTCCATGTTGCGCCTTTATCTAGTATTTATATATGTTGTCAAAGTTGTCAACATGAAGTGATTCTATGTTTCTACTTCGCAAAGATAAGCTCATGCAATGCTGTTTGAGGCAGCAGTACTATGAAGAGGGCTTTTCTTATCAGAAAATGTCCACAATATGTCTCTTCCAGTGTCCCGCTGTTCGACTGCAACGCACTTAGATGCTACACGCCAAAGAGCAGAAGCTATGGGGGTTGAGTCGTAGAGATACAAACTAGGAAATTGAGCCTTAAGCGAGTCAGTCGCTTTGAGTGCGTTATAGTGAGGGATAGCACATTCAACATGGTGTGCCACATGCGTGCTACCGATGCGATGATGCAAGAAGTCAAACAGAGCACCATATGGACGGTCGATTGTAAGAAATGCCCCCTTGATATAAGACCACTCACTAGAAGCCAAATGGGGCACATCTGTGTCGGTATGCTGTAGCCACGTGTAGAGCACGAGCCAGACGTTGACAAACATATAGGGACCTGAAAAAAATGTTTGTTCGTGATAGGAAATAGATATTCGATTTTCAGGATCACAAGAATCCTAGTGAAAAATGCAAAATATTGGAACAAAGAAAGAAGAAAAGAAGTACCGAAGTAAAGGGCAGCAACAGTTGAAAGACCAACTTGAGAGAGCAACGAGGCAAGGACCACACATACACCGGCAACGCCTACATCCGACCACCAAACTTTATTCTTCCAGCTGCCCGGGAATAGCTCGACGGGACCAGAGTTGATCATGGGTAAGAAATGGTTCGTGATACCTCGCGCAGAGCCACCTGTCGCCCCAGTGAGGAGATAAGCTGGCCAACCGAAAATGAGATGAGCAAAAAGCTGCACAAACGCGAATGGGCCCTCCCCTATGCTGTCATGAAGATTCAGATTTAGTGTACCCTTACGCTCACCCTTAATGTAAGGCACGTGTGTTTCACCCTCTGTTAGATGGTTTGTTCGAGAGTGGTGAACTGCGTGAGATCGTTGCCAGCTGAAATACGGAACCAGGAGAAGAGAATGAAGTGTATAACCAACAAGATCTTGAATGAAACGATTGTCAGAAAATGCATTGTGCCCACATTCGTGTGCGACCACCCAGCAGCCAGTGGCAATGGTGCCGGTGACAGCAGCGTATGCCAGCCATACTGGCCAAAAGTTCAAGCTTAAAGGAATGTACAGGTACCCGAGCACACCACAACCAAACGTCATCAAAGTAGAAATAGCAGCATAGAACATGGACTTTCCAGTGTCTTTCTTAAAGCAATCCTCAGGTATGGATGAAAGTACCTCTGCGCGGGTCGGAAAATCTTTCTTCGGAGGGAACATCAGCGCCTTACCATTTAGACCAGATCGAGGAATGTCATCGAAGCTAACTGCAGCTGCAGTTATCGTCGAGGGTTGGCGCGCGCGTAGCCCTCTCGCACTGCGCCGGTCAGGTCCAAGTCGATGCGCTGCGGGAATCGAATAGTGTATCTGAGTGATAGCCGTGATGGTTTTTGTATGAAGCACAAGTGCCGTCAATAGTGTGGCTGGCGGTGCTGATGACGTGGAGGGCTCGTGAGGAAGAGACGAACGAAGGGAGATCTTACCGGTGGAAGCCCGATAGAAACGAGCGCAACGAACGTTCGAAGATAACCTGCGATAAACACAAATATGAACCCATTTCGCGATCGCATAGAACACTATATGATTCGCGTGCTACGAGCGCAAGTGTCGAGGGGGTGACGGTGCAAAATACGCGAAAACTAGCCTGGTGATTTAATTTAGGCAAGAAAAAAGTCAAACGAAAGCTGTTACCTGGAAAGCGGCGCGAGTTTCGACACTGGCGAATACGCGTGGTCGAATCCGTACATTCTTCGTGGAAAGGATCCAGGCGTAGACTTACCGGATGTCGTGCTTTGAGGAAGCAGGTGTATTTCCACGTCTGCTTAGGGAGAAAGACGTCCTCGGTATTTCTCTGTCTCTGCGATACACTGCAGTATGCGTATAAAACAGTAGCGCACTTTGCGTGTACTGTAGGTGTACAGGTGTACACGTAGTGTAGAAGTGTACTGTACACGTACTGCAGCTATGTCGAGGTACTGTACACGTACACGTACGTGTACACGTACAGTACGTTGTAGTTGTACAAGGCGGAAGTACTTCAGGAATTACAACGTTGTACTTTCGTACTTCCGTACTTCCGTACAGTACGAGTACAGTACATTAGGAATTTTGTACGCATACTCTACGGAAGTACTTCCGGAAGTACTTCCGTACCGTCGAAGGTACACGTACTGGAAGTAGGTGCACGTGTACAACTGTACATGTATAGCTCTAACGTTGTACAGTACACTTACCTACCGAAGGTATTTATTAACATTGTACGAAGGTACCTTTGGAAGTACAACGTTGTACCGTTGTACATACGGAAGTACAACTACTTCCGGAAGTAATTCCGAAAGTAGCAATAAAAAACTACGTTGTACAGTATGTAGCTACAGTATGTACCTTCGTACTATGTAGATATTGTAAAGCTGTACATGTGCGTCGACAGGTACACGAAGTCTAGTCTAATAAGCACACGTACTGTACGTGTAGAGTAGTTTCGTACTTTCGCACTTCCGAAAGTACCTTCGGTACAACGTTCGTGTACGTCCGGAAGTACGTGTACAGTACGCGTCGTGTACGGAAGATTTACAGTACGGAGTCCTGCACGCATGTGTAGTTGTGTAGATGTGTACCTTCGTACTTTCGCACAACGTTTATCATACGTGTACAGCTGTACGTGTACACGTACACGCAAGTACTTTCGTACAACGTACAGATTTAGTGTCGTTCACGTGCACGTGCATGTACGTGTACGTGTACGTGTGCAGCTGTACACGTACACGTACACGTACATGTACAAATACTGTAGTGTAGTGCACATACAGAATAGATAACGTTTCGCAATCTTCAAGAATAAAAATAGTGTACTGTACACGTAGGGCTACTGTGTGTACGTGTACAGCTGTACAACTAGTCTATTTATTTCGGAAGTACAAATGTACTTTCGTACGAAAGTACTTCCGGAAGTACTTCCGTACAACGTACTGTAGGAACTGTACTGTAGGTAGCTACGAAGGTAGCTAGGTACTTACGCGCGTTTTAGCGTTTAGGTTAGTAGCTAGCTACGAAAGTACGAAAGTACGAAAGTACCTTCGAAGGTAGGTAGCTACTAGCTACTAGGTACTTTCGTACTAGGTAGCTACCTAGCTAGTACAACGTTGTACCTTCGAAGGTAGTTGGTAGCTAGCTACTAGTCTACTAGCTAGAGCTAGGTACAGTATTCTATTTCCGGAAGTACATTTAGAGCTAGCTAGCTAGCTACGTGTACGTGTACACGTACTGTACTTATTGGTAGCCCTAGCACTGCCCTAGCTAGCTAGCTAGTAGCTAGCTAGCTAGATACAGTAGCACTCTCGTAGCCCTATTTTCGGAAGCACGTCGACAACTACTGTACACGTACTGTACACGTACGCAGGGCCTACAGTAAATAATGATACCTTCGTATTGAATAACTACATGTACAGCTGTACACGTACAGCTGTACACGTACGAGTGGCTATGACAGCAAAAGGATAACCTTTTGGAAAGGATATCAAAAGGATGACGTACTAGCTAGCAAACATTCAGAGACTCCTATGTTTTTTAAAATACACGGTCATCCATTAATCCGATGCGCCGCGGGAGGAGAGTCAGAGCGGCTGCGGCCGGCGCGTCAAAGCAAACAATACCTAGCTAGTACAACTAACGTTGTAGGCCCTAGCTGGACAGTAGACAGCTAGACACACTGTATTCGATCAGTCCAGCGTGACAGTCTGTACGAAGGTGGTACTTCCGTACTACGTTGTAGAATTCAAAAGACGTACGGAAGTACTTCCGGAAGTACTGTACGTACATCTGCAGTTCGTGTACGTGTACAACGGTACTTCCGGACAACGTTGTACGGTCGCGTAACTTTTGACTACTAGCTGCTAGCTAGCTTGAAGGTAGCTAGCTAGCTACCTACCTTCGAAGGTAGCTAGCTAGCTAGCTAGAGGGCTACATACACGTACAGTACATGTGCAATTGTGCATGTATGTACGTGTACACGTACGTTCTTCTTTTATCTTTTTAAATAGCGTTCCGGAAGTACGTCCGTACGAAGGCAGCAAGGTACTACCGTACCTTCGTATTCTATCGATGTCACGTACTGTAAGATATGCCCCACAGTATAATTCCGAAGTGCACGTGTAGTCGTGTACTTTCGTACTTTATCTTCGAGGGCGCATACTGTACGTGTACAACATTATCTAGAAATATGAAGGTAGAGTATCTAGCTAGAATATGAAGGTACCTTGCTTGGCAAATAAAGGTTCTACGTATACAACTGTACATGTACTTTCGTAGGAGCATGTAGGGCTACAACGTTGTGTACTGTACACGCGTGTACACTTGTACTGTAGTGTATTTCCGGAAATAGATATTTCACTGATATTTCCGTGCGAAAGTGCTTCCGTACACGTACGTGTACAGTACACGTGCGTGTACACGTACTGTACGTGTACTGTACAGCTGTACACCTAGGGCTACTTCAATACTTTGTGCAGTCGCTCGGTCGACAGCCCCTCACGACAGTACGGGAGCCCGTTTTCGACGTCTTCTCATCTAAAAAGGGTTTCTCGCATTTGCTGAGGACATCAGATTGCAGTTTGCAGCATGATTGTTAATGCAGATGCGCGGCTCGTGCGGTGCGACCAAAGTCCTATCTATCTTGCTTGTGCTTTCAAACCAGACACCTCGAGATTTTCGTTGCTCGTTATCTTCCTCTCCGAGACAGACGCGCTTCCTTTTGTTTTATTGTGTGCTGGGCATCCAGGTTTCGTGCAATTTCTAACCGAGTATGAACCTTCGATTCCGCATCAGATGCTCCGCGCCTTCTGGCCTTCTTGGAAGCAGATATTCCTTCAGGGGGTCCAGACTTGACCCAAGACGGTGAGTATAATTTCTTCTCAGTATGCCGTGAAGAACTTCCAGTTCATTTTCCTTTTTTTACAGTCTTCTGCTTCGTACTGCACGAAAATCGGTCCCGCGCGCTGCAGCTCTTCAGACCGACGAAAATCAGACCTCGACTGTCATTTCCAATTCCAAGTCAGTGGCAGCAGTAATTCTTGGGGGTGGAGCAGGAACGCGCTTGTACCCACTTACAAAGTCGCGAGCAAAACCGGCAGTGCCGATCGGCGGGGCATATCGCCTTATCGACGTCCCCATGTCTAATTGTTTGAACTCGGGAATCTCAAAAATGTACATTCTTACACAATTCAATTCCGTGTCGCTGAACCGTCACCTTGCTCGGACCTACAACTTTGGAAACGGCATCATGTATGGGGGCAGTGGCTTTGTTGAGGTTCTTGCAGCAACACAGACCCCGGGTTTAGGTGGAAAAGAATGGTTTCAAGGCACCGCCGACGCGGTCCGTCAATACTCGTGGCTGTTTGAGGACGTAAAGAACAAAGATGTTCAAGATGTTGTTATTTTGTCTGGTGACCACCTTTACCGGATGGTGAGTAGTAGTTCCTTCTGTACAAGTTCCTTCTGCAGAGAAAATCTTTTTTTTTTCTACAGGATTACATGGCTTTCGTTGATCGTCACCGGGAAGTGAATGCAGATATTACCATTGGCTGCCTGCCAATGGATGGCGAGCGTGCTTCTGACTTTGGACTCATGAAGATTGATAAAACTGGTCGCATAACAGAATTTGCAGAAAAGCCGGAAGGAAATGATCTGTTGGCTATGCAAGTTGACACGACTGTCCTTGGATTAAGTCCTGAAGAATCACAGGCATCTCCTTACATCGCGTCGATGGGAATATATGTTTTCAAAAAGTCCGCACTGATTTCCTTTCTCAACTCAGAGTATCCGAAGGATAATGACTTTGGCGGGGAGATAATTCCGAAAGCAGCAGCTGACGGGTATCACGTGCAAGCTTATCTCTTCAAGGACTACTGGGAAGATATTGGCACGATCAAGAGTTTTTTTGAAGCTAACCTCGCCCTTGCTAAACATCCTCCCCAGTTTGAATTTTATGATGCGAGGGCCCCTATCTACACTTCTCCTCGCTTCCTACCACCTGCAAAAATCGAGAAGTGCCATGTAAAAGATGCGATCATATCTCATGGTTGCTCTCTTGCTGACTGCTGTGTGGAGAACGCGATCGTAGGTCTCCGTTCACAAGTTGGAAAGGGGTGCAAGATAGAGCGGGCTATGATAATCGGGGCCGACTTTTACGAATCTGAGGACCAGAAAGCGAAGGTTATTGCTTCGGGCGGGGTACCTGTTGGAATAGGTGAAGGGTGCACCATCACCAATGCCATCATTGACAAGAATGCTCGTATAGGAAAGAACTGCATCATAACAAATGCATCTGGGATTGATGATCTTGAGGATGAAGAAAATGGAGTTTATATACGCTCAGGTATTGTCACCATTCTTCGCAATGCTACCATCCCTGATGGGACAGTTATTTAAAACTGTTTTTTTTTTTTTTCGATCTCCTCAAGTGTCTGTGCTGAGAACGGCACCTGTTCAGTCAAAGTAGATGATGCAATGCTACTTAAATCCGGAAAACTCTGCAGCCAACGCCTCTTTACAATCCTGAATATATAATAAAACCTAAACTGGTGAAGAAACAAAAGTGGTCTGCACGTCTCACCCTCAGAATAATAGAGTCTGCAGCCGATCCACTCGGTCGAATTTTCTCAACTTTACATCGCTTCTGACCTGGATCAAATTCTCTGAAATAATAGCCCCCCGAGTACGATTAACGGTACACGATAAAAAATACCAAGTGGAAGAACATAGTCTTTTTTGTTAGTACTCAGCGATGTCTGTTTCCCTTCATCCTGACCACTTGTGTAACTCGCCAAATCATACCACTTCAAGTATTTTGCTTCACCTGGAATAAAAATAATCAGGGGAAAAGGCGCATTCGACCAAACCTAATCGACCATTACCCAAAGCGCTCCGTGCTGCTTGATTTGTCACTGAAGCTCTGATCCGATCTTCTTCTTCCTGTTGAACTTTTGCAACTCTCTCTTTTAAAGTGCTGTTCTCTATGAAATCGCGTTTACGCTTGCTTGAAATACTTTCACCAACTCTCAGAAGTGCCTATTTAATATGAAAAAGCAACAACAAACATGAGCATCTTTCCAAAGTGTATAGAAACACAAATTTATACCTGGCGTTCACGTTCCAGTCGTTCTTCTTTTTCTAACTCGAGTTGAATGTTCGTGCTCCGAATCTTCTGCTTCGGGTCGAAGGTGACTATCTTCTCTTTGAACGATGTCGCTGTCCCAAAAGTGTCTCTTCTCCGTGCAGCGAATTGGGCAACGTTTTCTAAGAAGCATTTCAATCGGGTTTGAAGAGCACATTCCAAAATATCATACACCTAATATTTGGTCAACAAATCTTTCTAAAAGTAAAAAACAATGCAAAGACTTACCGAATTGTCGATTCGAATAGTTTCAGTTGACGCAACTGCCCCGCGTTCAATAAGTACCCGTGAAAGAATACGTAACTCGATCATCCTTCGCCAGATGACCTTCCCCTTCGCAGATTAAGTAAGAGTGAGATGAAAGAGAGCCAAGCAAAAAATGTAAAAATACCATATTAGCTTTTTGAAACAAAAAAGGAAAAACTTTAGATTGTTTGTCTACAAAACAGCATTCATACGCTGCGACACCATCTCCTGTCACTGACGAATAAGACGTTAAATAATGCAATTTCAAGAAAGTAAATGAAGTAGGTAATAGCAAGCTTCAACTTGCTGCGAGTCGAGGCAGCAGCGTAAAGTTATATACTCACGAAGTCGAGAGTGCTCTGAAACCTGCAACAGAACTCTGGTCATAACAGTGTAGATCAAACTGTAGATGATATGGATTTCAGGTCGGGTCGACTTACGGATGCAGCAAACGCTCTTAGGGAAACCATGACATGCAGTAAAGATTCTGCGCCAATAATCTCCCGCGTATGTTTTAACAAGTCATGGAGGTTGCAGTGTCTCAGCTATAAAGAAAAAGAAAAAATGTTGAGAACACGTTACTGTGACTCGCGCTCTAACCATTGATACGGAATTCATGAGACAAGTAATCCGCATATGCGCATTCTACCTTAAAATCCAGGTATAGTATTTTCAGTTCCTTTGAGCAAGTCTTTACACCGCTTCCTGAGTTGAGAAGAGGACATGAGCAGCGGCTACTGAAGAAGAAAACTTGAAAACGTACTTTCACAACGCGACAGAGAGTAGAAAAGTCCGGCTGAGAGCAGATTATGAGAGACAGCGAAAGATTAAAAACATCGAATCAAGGCGCGTGCCGTGGTGAGCATATAATAAGTTTTTTTTGTTATTGAAAAAGATCATGAGCTGGCAAGTGATGCGAGGGAAAGTGTTCTGGTTCAAACGACTCAACGTACTGTACTGTACCTGTAATTGAATTGAAGTTAGACTATCATAGCTAGTACGAAGGTACTTTCGTACCTTCGAAGGTACTTTCGAAAGTACTTTCGTACGAAAGTACCTTCGAAGGTAGCTAGCTAGCTAGATAGTCTAGCTAGCTAGACTAGGAATGAAGTACTTTCGAAAGTACGAAAGTACTTCCGGAAGTACTTCCGTACTTCCGTACGGAAGTCTGCTAGGGTACACGACCTACACGTACGTGTAGTCTCACAGCATCGCATCCTATGGGCATTTTTCGTCGCCACGTGACTTTCTAGTCAGGGCAGTCTCATATTTCTCGGAATTCGCAAGTACGGAAGTACGGATACTCCAAGGTTTTAATTCATAGGGATATGGGCTGAACCCGAAACGATTTCATCGGGCGCGCAGGGGTTTATAAACTACCTTCGAAGGTAGTCGTCAGCGGTGAAACTTCGCCTTCAAGGTTGAAAGTTTTGATCGCCTGGGAAAAAAAAGTTTTTTTTTCTCTTGGACGTGGCGACTGCGGGAGGTGCTGTGAATCATTTTCCAGCACATTAAATCACCTGGAACCTCTTCCGAAGTCATCTATCTTAATGAGGCAATTTTGAGCAGGGCTGCACCATAGGATTCCAGATCCTGGGAGGCGCACTTGACTTAGTTCCACGTAATTCGAAAAAAACCAGCAAAAAACGTATTCTTGACTAAAAACACTCACAAAAGTGTACGCGCGCGCACCCGCGCGTGAAACACTACTCCGCCGCTTCTGATGCACGCCTGCGCGCGAAACTTTGCGTGATGACAATACGAAGGCATGCGCACTGCGCTACGAGGGGTTTTTTTTACTTTCGCGCGCGTTGCGAAGAAAGCGCAGATCTTGCCCGAAATCGCGATTCGCGACGAACGCGTACCCCTCTCGCGGCAGAGAGCATGAACGCGTAATAACCCGCGTAGGAAGTTCGGCGTTGAAGCCCGGAACACCGATGAGGCAAAAATAAATCCGTCGCGATCTCATTCGAGGAAGGAGTAGTGTTTCACGCGCGGGTGCTCGCGCGTACACTTTTGCACATGTTTTTAGTCACGAGTACCTTTTTTTGCTGGTTTTTTTCGAATTACGTGGAGGACTTACCTTTATATCACGATTCGTGAAATCAGGATGAGTGCCGGGAGTTATAGGTCTAGATGCGACATCAAAGGGAAACGTTCTTCAGAGCTGTGTATGTGCTGTCAACTTTTAACCTTATTCATGGGTCTACCTGTATGGCTGACTGAAACCTGACTGCTGCTGTGCACCAAAAGTTCACTTGCAGATGCTATATTCTCACGCCTCCTTATCCTTCGTGCATGATACCGCCACTATGCGAAGAATGCGTTTCCAGCGATTTCTTTTTCTTGTTTAAGAGCATGTCAAAAGGGACCGGCATAATTCATTTGAAAAGATAAATACACGGCTGAGCTTGTGTTGTGTTGATTTTTGAAGAGCAAATCAGAATCAAGATTGCCCACCATTCGCTTCATTTTGTTCACATTTTTTATCATCTCCTCGACTTCAGCGGAGCATTCAGGAAGCTTTCGTGCACGACTTAGGTCAGTAAATGCATCCTCGAAATTTCCTCTTTCAATTATTAGAGTTCTTCGAAAAATAAAAGAGGTGAACAATTATTTTTCTTGAGAAAATACTGCTCCTACATATTAGATCTGCAACGGGAATTGCACTGAGAAAAAAGTTGGCGCCTTACTCGCGTGAGCATGTGCACGTCGCATGAACAGCTTTGCATTATTTTTAGTATACTTCTGAGCTCGATTCAGGTGAACCACCTGCGAGGAAAATAAGAACATTGATTCTTGGAAGTGGAAGTCGTCGTCCTTCTTGCTCTGAGAGCCCTTACCGCCTCGCCAAAGTCGTTTTCTGCCATGCAGGCAGCCCCAAGATTCATCAGACAAAATCCATGGTGTTTGTTTATCTCGTCCTGGTCAGCTATCGCAGACCCAGCCAAACCAGATACAATTGACAATGCCTCAATATATTTAAGACGGGCAAGTGCAAACTTTTTTTCATCTATAAAAAGCAGATCATGCTCAGTTTCAAGCGCACATGATTTAACAAGTGATCTAACAAGTGAAGTTGATATAATTTTACCATAAAGCCTATTTCCCTGAATCCTTACTTGAATATGTTCGTTTAGTGCATGTACAAGGCAGCTTGGCTCCAGCTTCATGCTACTCTCAAGTGTTGTTGTCGAGTGAGTGCTTTTCGGAGCATGTTTTAATGTTTCTAAAACGATTCTTTCCGCCTCGTCTTCAGAAATACTGTTCTCATCAAACATCTGCAACATCATGTCCTCTCACTACATCGCTATCAAGTTCATTGTGCGAAAAATACGAACAGACTTTCACCTTTTTAGCTCGGGTCAACATATCAATGATGTTTTCATTTTGCACCCAAACACCGAAGTCAACGTCGCTTTCATTTGTAAATGTTTTCAAGATGGAGCGCAGAATCTTACTTTCTAGGAAAGGTGCTATGTCACGTTGTGCGTCCATATTTAACCTGAGAACACTGTCACGGAGAAAAATGGCAGAATTCTTCGAAGACATTTTTTGCAGGCTGCGAAACTCTCTATGCTGTTCCTCTTTCAAAATTCTGAGATTTTCAGGCGCCGAGCAAAACCTTTGGAAACTTTGCTCCTGAATATAAAAAATAGAATGGCATGAACTTTGCAACATCATTATGAAAATAATCTATAAAGAACGGCATGAACTTTGGAACCTCGTAAATAATGAAAACTATCTCCACGTCCGAAGCAACTTATGTTGGCATTCTGACAAGTCGTGAAGAAAAATAACGCACGCGAGCGTTCGTCATTCTGAACAATACATAATCATGAAGTTCGAGCAGAAACTCACGAAGCCGGTGTGATCATGCGCATGTCCTCTCATTCCCGCGAGATTCCCGCGAGATTCCTCCTCGCGAAAGCCGCTTCTGGTGAAATAATTTCTCTCTTTTGCCGCGGAAGCGTTTTTCTGCAAAAACGGACGTGGCGTTTCCCACGCCATGTACGAGTACTGTACAATAAAAACAGCTTATTTGTACTATACACGTACAGTACGTATAGCTACGTTGTACTTTCGTACGACTGTTGTACGTGTACGTGTAGCCCAAGAGATGCATGCACAGTTGCACACATGTCACGTAAACTATGATAGTTGTCATACAGTACTCTACAACTACTATTTCCGGAGTTACGAAAGTACGGAAGTACTTTCGTACTTCCGTACGAAAGTATGGAAGTACGAAAGTACTTCCGTACTTCCGTACGATCGTAGTAGTAGCTACAACGTTGTACTTGGCCTTGCTAGCTAATCCTTCGAAGGTACAACTACTTTCGTACGAAAGTACTTTACCTTCGAAACTCCTTCGAAGGTAAAACTTGTACGAAAGTACATACTTACTCGAAATATCACGATGCGTCGATCTATTCAAAAATATCACACCGCTCGCTATGATGATCACGACGTAATCAGCGCTCGAACAGGGCCAGACGCAACTTTCAACATCGCGTTTTCGGGTTAAGGTGGAAAAAAAGTTCTCCTCCTCCAAGTAAGATTTTGCAGAGTCACCCTTGACATAAGCGCCGCTGACGTCGTTTTCTTTGCGGGAAGTGACACAATATTTTTTGTTAAATCGATGCCCCGCGATGTGACGAAGAACTTTTCTCTCTATACCGAGGATTGTTACGGCCATTCCCCGACGCTGTGGCCGCGCGAACACGCAGACCTCGCGGAGAGATCTAAAACTGTCAGAACTCTGATCGTAGACGAAAGGGCGACTGAATCGTCAGACGGGTGACAAACCGACCTTCGGTCAAAGCTGATCGGTCAAGCCGATCAACCCGGAGTAGGCGAGATGCGCTGGATAGAACCGAAAAAAAGAGACAGATAATTTTTTTTGCGATCCTTTTCCCCTACAGTATCTTTAGGTCGATCGTGACTTGCGCACTCAGAAGTGATTTAATTATTACGAAGGTACTGTAACAACTTAGAATGAAACTGAATACAGTACAACGTACAGTAAGTTGTTACTGTAAATGTAAACTACCTTCGAAGGTACAACTTTCGTAGCTTCGTACGTACGAAGGTAACTTATTAGTACGAAAGTACCTTCGAAGTACAACGTACACGTGTACGTATACACGTAGTGTACTTCCGTACTCACAACTGAACGTGTTAAAATCTCACGTCAACACGCCATCAGACTTCATTTCACTCCACGCGCTCGTTCAAAGATAATCCTTTCATATCGGGATGCGTGCCACACTTGTAAACAAGAAGCGGATACGAGAGCTGAGAGGGGGGGACATTAAAAGCGGCCCTGTTTTGTATTGGTGCAGTCGTGATCAGCGAGTGAACGACAACTGGGCTTTGATCCATGCTTGCGAGAGTGCGGCAAGTATCGGAGGCGGTGTTGTCGTCGTCTTCAACCTGGTGACAAGTTTTCTCGGAGCTGGAGCTCGTCAGTTTGGTTTTATGCTCCGTGGTCTGCGCGAAATGGAGACGACCCTCAAAACGAAAGGAATCGAATTCATCTTACTCGAGGGTGATCCCACCGTTACTGTTTCCGAGTTCGCCAAGAGGTGCGGTGCTGCTCTGCTTGTCACCGACCAGTCTCCTCTGCGAATTGGTCGCGAGTGGCGTAAAGTCGTCGCCCACAAGTCACAATGCCCGGTGCACGAAGTCGATGCGCATAATGTCGTGCCTGTATGGGAAGCCAGCCCAAAGCTCGAGGTTGGCGCGCGTACTCTCCGTGGTAAACTAGAGAAACTCTACCCTGAGTTTCTCGAAGACTTCCCAGAGCTTCCAACTGTCGGTGCTTTATGTAGTGATGCTCATGACGCTGTGCTCAAAATAGGTAAGGTCGATTGGGAACAAATCATTTCACGTGCTGTTGAGGCAGGTGCTGCGGTTCCAGAGGTAAAGTGGGCGCTTCCTGGAGAACAAGCGGCACGTCTTACCCTTGAACACTTTCTTAACAGGCGCCTCAAGCTTTATGGGCTGCGTAACGACCCATCAAAACCACAGGCTTTGTCTGGGCTGTCGCCTTACCTCCATTTTGGGCAGATATCAAGTCAACGTTGCGCGCTTGAAGCAAAGAGATACTCTAAAACAGCCTCTCAGGCCGTTGCAGTATTCTTTGAAGAGCTCGTTGTCCGTCGCGAGCTTGCTGACAATTTCTGCTGGTACAATCCAAAATATGATAGCATCGAAGGTCAAAAATATGAGTGGGCAACGGACACCTTAAAGCTGCACGCTTTTGACAAGCGCCCATATGTGTACACTCTAGATCAATTTGAGCATGGCCAGACACACGACGACCTGTGGAATGCAGCACAGTTAGAGATGGTGCACGGAGGAAAAATGCATGGCTTCATGCGAATGTACTGGGCAAAGAAAATTTTGGAGTGGACCGAGAGCCCAGAACAGGCTCTTGAATTTGCCATATTTCTTAACGACAAATACCAGCTGGATGGGAGAGACCCTTCAGGGTATGTTGGTTGCATGTGGTCCATTGTCGGGGTACATGATCAAGGCTGGAGAGAACGGCCAATATTTGGCAAGATAAGATATATGTCATACGGTGGTTGCGAGAAAAAGTTCAAGGTCAAAGACTATATTTCTCGCGTATGCGACCTCGTGGCTGCAGTGAAAGCTGGTGATAACGATCCTGCTGCGCAGAATCCAGGCTGCTTTAACATTGACTTCGCACGTGCTTCGGTTGGAACAGCAGCTCTTGCCGGCACTGGTGAACTGCCACAGGCTAAATGCACAAGTGTATGCCCCGCAGAGGAGCTGACACGTTTGGTCCGAGCGGCAGTTTCAGCTGGTCTCGAAAATACTGCCTCTCGCGCTATGGATGCCCTGAATGTGCTCAAAGATACGCCTGTCACGGCAGAGCTTTTAGTCCAAACACAGGTAGGTAAGGAGTTGAAGAGAGTATTGAAGCAGGGTTCGGGTACTAATGTCGGTTTGCTTGCAAAAGCTTTACTGAAAGCATGGAAGACGGTGTTGACAGGTGATTCAGTTTGAAATCCAGCATAACTCTCCACAGTATGCCCCTGGCTTCAATAAACCGTGATGTGGAAACATAGGATGTTGCTTACTTACTGACTAAATATGTATCATCGCATGTGATAGCGATAAATGAGTCAAGTTTTTGTGATGTACATCAGAACTAGCAGCAAGGCAGCTTTAGACTTAACAATTCTTAGACTATGAACGGTCAGAAAGTGGAGGCAGGTTCACGCTGGTCGTACCCAGCACCGTCAAGCCAAGGGTATTGGGTGCTGCGGGACTTCTCAAAACCAGTAATTTTGTCACTTTTCTGCATCGTAAGGCCAATATCATCAAGGCCATTCAAAAGACAGTGTTTACGGAATTCGTCAACGTCAAATGTCACCTCACTTCCGTCCGGGGAGCGAATGACCTGGGCTTGCAAGTCTACCTCAAGCTCGCTGCCTGCACCGGCATTTTCCATGAGTTTCCGAATCTGGGGCTCAGGTAGCTTGATCGGAAGCATGCCATTCTTGAAGCAGTTGTTGAAAAAAATGTCAGCGAAAGAGGTGGATATAATGCAACGTATACCGAAATCATTTATGGCCCAAGGGGCATGCTCCCGGGACGAACCACATCCAAAGTTGTCACCTGCTATTAAAATCTTGGCATTCCGAAATCCAGCTTTGTTGAGCACGAAATCCTCGCGCTCACTGCCATCTTCGTTGTACCGCATCTCGTAGAACGCAGACACTCCAAGGCCGGTGCGCTTGATCGTCTTCAGGAACTGTTTTGGTATTATCATGTCTGTATCAATGTTCTGCAGGTCAAGAACAGCGGCCGTGCCTTTGAGCGTCACGAACTTGGGCACGGCATCACTATCAAATACTCGACCTCCTTTGCCCTTTTTGGCCTCTGGCGCGATGACAACTTCATCACCCAGGTATATCCTCGAGTCAGTGATGGGAAACTCAGCGCACATATCAAACTTGCGCACGTCGCTTAGCTTGCCTGTGATAGCTGCTGCGGCCGCCATCGCAGGTGAAACGAGGTGGGTTCGGCCGCCGTTACCTTGTCGTCCCTCAAAGTTGCGATTAGATGTGGAAGCACAGCGCTCCTGGGGAAGAAGCTTATCCGGGTTCATCGCCAAACACATGGAGCAACCAGGCTCGCGCCAGTCAAAACCAGCTTCGATGAGAATGGTGTGCAGGCCCTCGGCCTCGGCCTGTTCTTTAACGATTCCTGACCCGGGAACTACCATAGCGTAGACGCTGTCCGCAACCTTCCTGCCACGAGCTATCCTAGCAACAGCACGGAGGTCCTCGATTCGGCCATTCGTACAGGAGCCTATGAATACCTTGTCTATCACTATCTCCTCCATCTTTGTCCCTGGGATTAGACCCATGTAAGTAAGAGCACGCTCCATAGCTGCCTTGCGCTGAGGATCTGATGATTCAGCAGGGTCTGGAACGACACCAGATATGGGCACAACATCCTGCGGAGAAGTCCCCCAAGTCACAGTTGGTTCCACGTCCGCGCCCTTGACAACTATTTCAGAGTCATACACAGCGTCGCTATCTGAGGCAATCGTTTTCCAATAGCTGATAGCTTTATCCCATGTCTCACCACGAGGAGCCATCGGGCGACCCTTCAAGTACTCGAAAGTCACATCATCAGGAGCGATAAGGCCTGCGCGAGCACCAGCTTCTATAGCCATGTTGCAAATTGACATGCGCGCCTCCATCGATAAATTTTTTATCGCGTCGCCAGCGAATTCGATTACTGAGCCAGTGCCACCAGCAGTGCCGATGACGCCGATGACATGCAAAATAAAATCTTTGGAGGTGACTCCTTGATTGAACGGTCCATCTACAGTGATACGCATGTTCTTGGAAGGCTTTTGCAGAAGTGTTTGCGTGGCCAAGACATGCTCGACCTCCGAAGTACCGATACCGAACGCCAACGCGCCAAATGCTCCATGAGTAGCGGTGTGTGAGTCGCCACAGACTACAGTACTACCAGGAAGGGTGAACCCTTGCTCTGGGCCGATGATGTGCACCACACCCTGACGCTTATCGTCAAGTCCAAAGTATGTCAGGCCGAATTCTTCGACGTTCTCTTCCAGTGCCAGCACCTGCAGACGGGAATCTGTTTCTTTAATGAAATTTTCTACTGTGTCGAACACAGAGCGATCCGAGGTGGGGACGTTGTGATCGACTGTAACCAAGGTGCAATCAGGGCGGCGGACAATTCGTCCTGCATTTCGGAGCCCCTCGAATGCCTGAGGAGAGGTAACTTCGTGGACCATGTGACGATCTATGTAGACGAGACACGTTCCGTCTTCTTGCTTATCGACCATATGATCATCCAAAATCTTGTCGTACATGGTCTTACCGCGAGCTTCGATGCTCGCGGGTGAGGAGCGCGTAAAGGTCAAGGTGCGGCGGTGTACCGGGCGAAACTTGGAAGCGGCAGCTGAGCTTCTCGGGAGCGTGAAGATTCGGTGGCAAGCGCCGGGAGCGGCTGCAGAAGCGATAGCCATGATAGAGCGCTTCGCCAGAATAGTGTATAGCAAGAGGAAATATCAACGCTGTTTGTCGTCAGGAAGATCGATGTTGAGCTTCAACCGGGCAACAAAGAGACCAAGTTGCGTTCAGAAGATCTTTGATAGACTACAGTACGTGTACACGCGTACTCGTACAGGTACAACTGTTTTACGTGTAGGGCTACACGACTGCTACACGTTTATGTACGTGTACGTGTACGTGTACATGTACAACTACAGAGGTTTTTTCTGACACCTTCGAAGGATAGAATACTTTCTACAGACTGCCTTCGTACGAAAGTACTTTCGTACTCCGTATCATATTGTTTTATGAGTGTTTTATGCATGTACCTTCGTACTCAAAGTACAAGTCATGTACACGTACACGTACAGTATGCATACAATACTCATACAATCCTTCGAAGGTAACTATTGATACAAATCTATTTATGAAGAAGAACGAAGGTACGAATGAAGGTACGTACGTGTACGTGTACACGTGTACTTCCGGACGGAAATAGAATATCGATCGGATACATAACGTTGTACTTTCGTACGAAGGTATTTTCCGTACTTCCGTATTCCGTACTGAATACGTGCGTAGCTGCGTACTTCGTTGAGGAAGTACAACTACAGATCGTAGGGCATTGTTCATATCTTACACTACGTGTAGTTGTACGTGTACGTGTACAGTACACGTGATACACAGTACACGTGATACACAGTACACGTGTACGTGTAGGGCTACATGTACATCATTTATCGTACACGTACCTGAGTTGTACAACGTGTACAGTTGTACACATACACGTACGTGTACTGTACAGCTGTACACGTATGGGGCTTTTAACGCCAGTTCCCTACACGTACAGTAGTTGTACGTGTACACCAGAGGATACTTTTTGCACACTTAATAAACGCCGTGTACACGTGGACTCACGTACAGTAGGGTACATGTGTACATACCTTCGAATGTATGTGTACAACGTAGTTGTGTACTTCCGGAAGT
>JACLAB010006958.1_pt1 | contig 21050 bp, 14 predicted proteins | sample 8027921 | NCBI WGS metagenome assembly JACLAB01 (sample SAMN15725117, study PRJNA655200) | protist metagenome | isolation source: fluorescence activated cell sorting (FACS) single amplified genomes of... | place: USA: West Boothbay Harbor, Gulf of Maine | collected 2000-07-19
GCGGCAGTTTCGGTCCCGAAATGCGTTGGATTAGATTTTACGGAAGACGGGAAACAGCTCACCGTGGCCGCGGAGGACGGGACGGTGACCGTGTTGCGAGTGAAAGAGGATGGCGAGGGGACGTGGAAAAGCGGCGGCGCGGACGCGCGTTCGTTCGCGTTGTTGAAAGGGGACGTCGCGAGGAGAGAAGAAGAAGGGGTGGTGTTGTGCGCGCGAGCGAGTAAAGATGGGAAGCGGTTACTTTACGGAGGGAAAGGGCAAGGAAACGACGTGAAGATTGTGGATGTAGAGCAGGAAGGGAAGTTGGTGTGGAAAGCGAAACCTCCGCCGGTGAATAGGTTGAATTATCGAGCGCCGCCGTGGGTGAAATGCGCGCGGTTTAAAGATCGCGGGGAAGCAAACGGAGGCAACGAAAGTTGCGTTTTTGCCGTCGGGACGGGGGAGAAGAAAGTGAGGTTGTACGATACTAGGGCGAATAAACGCGCGACGATGGAAGTGGAATACGGCGAAGCGCCGGTGAATTCAGTCGCTTTTAGTTCCGTCGACGAACACCGGATGTTTGCCGCGGACAGTCGAGGTAAATGTTGCGCCATCGATTTGAGAACGAGTAAAGCGTGCGGCGCAATTCGGGGCAATTCGGGGAGCGTTCGCGAAATCGAAGCGCACCCGACTTTAGATTTAGTAGCCACGGTTGGGTTAGATAGATACGTTCGAGTGTATAACGGCTCCAGTAGGAAATGTCTAGGTGCGGCGTACGCGAAGCAAAATTTGACGTGCGTCGCCTGGGACGCGTTCCAAGATAGAGATGGAAATAGAAAGAAGAAAAAAGGTAAAAGGGTAGATGCAGATAATAGCGACGATAGCGATAACGATGACGAGGATGACGAGGAAAACGACAACGATATTTTGCCGAAGAAACGGAAGAAGAAGAAGTCGAAATCGTCTGATTTTGACGATCTTGACGACGCCTCTTTGAGAAAAGCGAAGAAAAAGAAAAAGAAGAAGACGAATGAAGACGTGATTGTCAACTACGTAGACTTTGATAGCGATGACGAATGAAGGTATGCATGCATATAGTTTTTTACACTCGCGCGTGGTGGAGCTCAATTTCATGACTGTCCCTGCCTCCTATTTCTCCTTTCCGTCTCCTCTCGTTTTCTTCAAACTTAGAACACGTGTACCCGTTCTTCAAGCCAACGAGTCTAGTCGTGATTGCGTTTATAACCGCTCCAATCTGTATAAACGCGGCGCCCACCCTGACGATCGTTTTCGCGGAATCGCCTGTCGTCGCCGCTTGAAGAATGCACAACGTAAACGCGGCGAAGATGCCGTTCATGCCGAAAAGCATTCGGATGGAAGCTTTTTCTTTCACGGAGGAGAACTGTTCATCAAGCTCACGATCGTTACCGCTATTATTGTTACTACTACTATTGTTATTATTACTATTATTGATCGCCTCTGGAGTTGTGAGTGCTCGTTTCTTCTTTTCTTCCTCTCGCCTCCGTTCAAACCCGTCGGAAATACACGCGCTCGCTCTCGCGTAGCACACGAGTAATCCTAAATTCACCGCGGACGTTAAAATTACGTAGAAAACGAACATGGCTATAACTTTAGACCCGAGATTTTTCGTTGGTCCACTCCCCCAATGCCCCGACAAGAGCGCCGCAACAAATCCGAAAATTGAACACAAAGAATAGAATCCAGGTCGATTGCCGAAATCTTCGCTCACCACTCTCGCGCGAGCGAACAAAGAGACGGTGGCGATAGAAATTTGCGCGATAAACACAAAGTACCCGTTATCTACACCAGAATCTGCGTCAGTTTCATACCACGAATTCGAACCGTACGTTTGCACGAAGTTAAGCCCAGCTGAAGCGACGACCCAGTAAATGGACAAACACCTCGTCCCCAGTTCCGAGTACGCCAGTCTCATCGTCTCCACGGTCTCCCCTATCGCCGAAAATCTACCATCGCTACCTCTCCTCTCGCTAAAATTCCTCTCCCTCTGACTCTTCCGACCACTAACATCCGGCAACACGAAAAACGCCACCAAAACTGCCAAACCTACGCTCGTTAAACTCACCCAAAACAACTCGGCTATTCGATCCTCCGCTTTCGCCGGCCGGTTGCCGAACGACACCGCCAGTTGGCCGACGATTCCGGCGAACGCGTAACTCGTCGCAAACGTCGCGCTGATGTACCCGGTTTGGTCCCCGTTGTGCTTTTCGTTCTCCTTCTTTTCGTCGCAATGATACGTGTTGTTGTTGTTGTCAATAGTATCGCTTACGTCGTCATCTTCAAAATCCTCCTCCTCTAGCTCCGTATTCGTCGCGCTGCTAAAAATCTCCACCCCGTAACTAAACGCAAACGGAAAGCTCGCGATCGTCGCTCCAAAACACACTTGCATAAACCGCATAGCATGCAAGCTTTCCCCGTATATCAGCACCCATCTGACGACAAATTCAGACAAAACCCCCACTCTGAGCATAAATCTCGACCCGTATTTCGCCGCAATCGGTCCGCTCAGAAGTGTCCACGCGAAGAACGCGTACACGTACACCGGGAAAATCTCTTCGTTGATTTCTCGAATCGAGAAGCCTTTCGTGTGGACTAAATACGGAACTAAAAATGGTTCGGACGGTTTGAACCAGAAGAAAAAACAGAACGAACAAAGGATTACGAGGAGAGATTTGTTTTTCTTCTTCTTCTTCGGAGGAGGAGAAGAAGGCATTGTTGTTTTTGCGCGCGTCTGATGTGGGTTGAAAAATGAGGAGATGTAACGAACTTTTCACCGAAGAGATGCTCTCTTGGCGCATCATCAGCATCATCCCAAAACGCATCTCGGGGCTATCAGAGACACATATAATCGATGTAGTTCTGCTATCTATTCAAGGTTCTAATAAAAGCATCGAAAAGGACGACACCATTTTGCTAAAGTGTTGTATATACACATATAGTACATCATCGAACTCGTACGCGAAAAGCGCGCACGAGTAAACGCTACGAAGCGTCTCCACCTCCTCCTCTCGAGGACAACATCCCGTATTTCTGCGCTTTGCCGTCCCACCTATTTTCTCGTTCAGCTCTTCTTCTATTTTCCTTGTACTCTCGCCCTAACTCGTTTACTTTCTCCTTCCAATCGATTCGATTGTCTTTCCTCTTTCCGGTCATCTCTAACTCGCTCGAGCCTCTCAACGCCGGGTTGGTCGCGCCGTACCTCTCTACATCTCTCCGCTCTCTTTCCTCCGCCTTTTGTTTTCTGAGCATATCTCTTTGTTCTAAAGACGTGTGCCTTAAATCTTTCCTACCACCGAACAGTGAGAACGCTTTCGGTCCGGATATAACTCCTCTCGTCTTCTTTACATCCGGATGCGATTGCATCGCGAACACCATCCACGCGAGCATTACAAGCAGGAACAACTTCACGAGTTTCGTCTTCGTTCGGTCTTTGTTTAAAAAAACGTGAACGTCAGACTTCTTTTTCTCCAGCAGTTTTATCGTCCCCGGAGGAAGGGAGACGACGGTGCCGTCCGTTCGGCGGTACTCTCGCTGCAACGTCGTGAACGTCGCCATTTCCCTTTCGACTCGTGTGGTAAAACAAAATGAAAATGTGGAGTTATACAGAGCGTCGTCAACAATTTATTATACTACTTTTACTACTGCTTTTGTTTGTCTTCTTTCAGTCAAAATGCGATTTTATTATTCTGGTACGCGTAACTCTCCGCGTTCGTATCGCCAACCAAGTGGGAGAGGGCAGTCGTTGTCGAGGAGGTATTGTACACATTCGGGATGTTCGTTCTTGTGCGCTTTCAAAACCGCCTGTTCGTTCCACGGCGCTTTGGCGGTTTCGTGTAAGTACTTCAAACATTCTAAGTGACCGTTCTTGGCCGCATACGCACACGCACCTGTGCTATATTTATCATACTTACGCTCAAAAAGATATTCGAGTATGTGGAGATGACCATTTAAAGCCGCGCCATTGGCAGTATCCGAATCCCAAGGCGCTTTGACTTCTTCGCGTAAGTATTTGAGTACCTCGAGATGACCGTTTTCGGCAGCATTTTCACACGTGTACTCACTGGTATTACACCCATTTTCAGCGCAATACTTCACCATTTCCAGATTACCTTGTTCTGCGGCCGCATGAATCGTCCTATCATCCCACTCGCACTTTTTCTCCTCTCGCGCCCACTTGAGCAACTCGAGTTTATTCGTTTGAGCAACTCTCCAGCAGAAATATGGTTCGTCCATCTCTTCTTCCAGCTCATGGTTATACGTGCCCCACGGATAATGCTCCCACGCAACTTCCAAAGTCGATATCGACGACATCTCTTCAATCCAAAACTTCCTCGCAATATCACCCGCGCGAGAGGATCTCTTAATCAACTTTCTCGTTTCACTATTCACTCCGTGCAAGAATTTCAAATCATTCGAATGCAATCTCGGAAGCACATGTTTAAAACAAATATCGTCCCACTTCACGATCACCTCCCACAAAGAAGATTTCGGAGACGGAGACGAATCGTCTAAAACTCTCGCACACACATCGTCGTCATCGAAGCGAACCGAACGTTTCCTCTTCCTCCCCGCTCTCGTTTTTGATCCTTTAGTGCCAGAAAATGGATACATTTCTAGCACTCGAAAATGGGGAAACTTTCCCTCATAAAGAAGAGATAAATATGAGAAAAGCGTTCGTCTCTTCTCTCGCGAAAAGAAGGAGCAAAAGTTGTCCTCGTCCTTTTCGAGCGACCACCGCACGCGTAAACGAAAATGTCGTTCGGTCCGTTTCTTCTTCGTATTCTTCTCCCGTGAGTAGTTTCGCGTCCTCGTTTTCATCGTCGTCGCAAAGGACGAGATTGGATCAAAACGTCGTCTCGGGGGTGAGACCGTTATCAACAAGATTCGTGGAAAACCTTAGTACTTTTCCTTCTTCGGCGAGGACGAAAAAGAGGACGATTCGAACGACATCGAGAGGGTTCGCGAGCGCGAGCGCGGATACGGTGAAAAGCGGGGACGACGACGATGATTTCGGTGACGACGACGAGGGAGAGGAGGAAAGGAAGAAAGGGAAAGAAGGGAAAGCGAAAGGAAGTAATAGCAGTAGCAGCGCGACGACGACGAGTACAACAGAACCACCACCAGCAGCAAATTCAATCATCAAATCGAAGAAAACGAGCGATTTAGAACCGATCACGTTACAATCGTTAACCGGAGACTTATCTTTCGGCGCCGGCGCGGAGGCGGACGACTTGACGCCGACGAAAGTGGTGAAACTTTTGGACGATTACATCGTCGGCCAAAACGCGGCGAAAAGAGCCGTGGCGGTCGCGCTGAGAAACCGATGGCGTAGACACCGGTGTCCGGAAGATTTGAGAGACGAAATCGTGCCGAAGAATATTTTGATGATTGGGCCGACGGGATGCGGGAAGACGGAAATCGCCAGACGGTTGGCGAAGATCACCGAGTCGCCGTTCGTGAAAGTCGAGGCGACGAAGTTTACGGAGGTTGGATTTCACGGCCGAGACGTGGATCAAATTATTCGAGATTTGATGGATAACGCGATCACGTTGACGAAGACGAAACTTAAGCAACGATTTAAATCGAGAGTGGCGGAGATGATTGAAAACAAGATTTTGGATTTCGTTTGCGGAGAGAGCGCGTCGGAGGAAACGAGGGAGGCGTTTCGAGCGTTATATCGTGAAGGCGCGTTAGACGATCGGTTGATTGAAGTGGAGTTACCGGAAGGCGCCGGTGGAAATCCCGATGGCGTTCGGTTTGATCCGTCGGCTGGTCCGTTACCGATCCACGAGTTAGTCATTAAAGTAGACAAGATGTTTTCCAAGAAGGGAGGCGCGGGAGGTTCCCATCCGTCCATGAACAAGAGAAAAATGACCGTGCGCGAGTGTAAACCAGTCATCGAAGAAGCTGAATTTGATAAATTGCTAACCCAGGAAGCCATCGCGAAAGAGGCGGTGATTGCGGTCGAGTCCGATGGGATTGTCTTCATCGACGAAATCGATAAGATTGTTTCCAGTTCGGATTCTCGACACGGCGCCGACGCCTCTTCGGAAGGCGTGCAGCGGGACTTACTTCCAATCATTGAAGGGTCGGTTGTTTCTACGAAATACGGGAACGTTTCTACAGACCATATTTTGTTCATCGCGTCCGGTGCGTTCAGCCAAAACAAACCGAGCGATATGTTGGCAGAGTTACAAGGCCGATTACCCATTCGCGTGGAATTGAAAGGTTTAACCAAGGACGATTTACATCGGATTTTAACCGAACCGAAAGCGAACATTTTGAGACAACAAAGAGCGCTGATGGAAACTGAGGACATAAACTTAGAGTTCTCTAAAGAATCAGTCTTGAGAATGGCGGAATTGTCCGAGGAAATCAACTCGAACGTCGATAACATTGGCGCTCGACGGTTACACGCCATCGTCGAACGCATATGCGAAAAGATTAGCTTCGACGCGCCGGAGGAGGCGAGGAAGCACAAAGAAAAAGGATTGGACGGTAAGTGTACGGTAACGATCGATGTAAAAGAGGTGGAAGAAGCGATTGGAGATTTGCTCAAGAAGAAAGATTTAGCGAGATTTGTTTTATAAAAGAAAAAGTATTATTGCACATACACAGGTACATGTATGAAATGATTCTCAGTTTTACATCGCTTCCCCCAAATACGCTACTTCTAATTTCCGCGCTAATAATTTCTTATGCTAATATTGATGATTGCAAGACTTACAAAAATCTCGCTCAATTTGTTGCGTTTTTCTCTTGTTCTACCCCCTCCAACAACAAACTTCGATGGACGCTCATTCTAAACATCGGCACGAAATTCGGATCGTACTTCTTCCCGCGTCTCAAATGCATCGCGATTTGCGCCTTCTCCACCTCCTTCCGTTCTCTCAAATAGTAAAACTGATTCGCAATATCTTGCACTCTCGGCACGCCTTCTCTGTTTTCCCACTTCTCCGCCACGTCTTCCTGTGAGTGCGCTCTTTCGTACGGTAAAAAAAAGAGCTCGTACACGTCAAACAGCTTATTCCCGATGTCCGTGTACGAGTGCTGATCGAAGTAGTTAAACATGACTTTAAAGATCTTAGAGATTGAAAATCTGCACTTTGCCTCGACCCTGTTTCGACCAAAACCACCTCTTCGACAGACTTCGCCGTAAAAGGTTAACAAATCGAACGGTTTCCCGGAGCGCGAGATGAGTCGGTCCAGTTTACTGTTAAGCGAAAGAGAGAGAGAAAGAAGAACGCGAGAGAACGCGCTTTTGGTCAGTTTTAAATCATAGAAAACAGTAAAACGACGCCGAGACGACGACAACTGGATGCCGCCAAGCGGCGTCATCGGCGACGCCGACGACGCCGAGACGACGCGCGGGCAAAGAAGAAAGATCTCATCTCTCGATGTCGACCACCGTATATAATCATAAAAAACATTAAACGTGAACGAACGAGGACGTACTCCCACACGTTTTCGTAATCAAACTCGCCTCGTTGCTCGTGAAACTTGAAGAAATCGTACGCGAATTCCTGCGCCGTGCACTCGCGTAATCCAGGCCTTTTCCAACCCGATGTGAATTCTCCTAAACCATGCGTCTCCCTGGTCACCTCGTCGTTCCCGCACCGATTCTCTCGGCACTTTTCAATTAAGACGCGTTTTGCCTCCCGGAAATAGAGTAACTTTGTTTCCGTGTCCGCGTTTTTGAGGTGTTCCGGGAGCGGCGGTATCGGGGGGAGTTGCATTCCTCCTTTGGGTGACACTTTTTGTTGCATCAAAGCAGGAGGTGAAATCGTCGTCGTCGCATCGAGCGCTGGTTTTCGTGGTACAGGTTCATCTGGTTTTTGGTTCGCGTTCGGCGGTATCATCGTCTTTGCTCTATTTTCCCTCTCTCCTCGCGCTACACTTCTCTCTGCTGATTTTGAATTTTTCTCCCCTTTTTTACCTTTTCGTCGTATCTGACGATTTGCCTCCTCCTCCTCGTCCTCGGCATCAGGAATCATCATCCTCGAACGCAACACCAAAGGTTCCTCTTCTTTCTCTGCCTTCAAAACCGTCCTCGCGTTCACCGCGCGCTGAGGGTGTGGGTTCTTTCTTCGTCTGCTCATTGTTAGCGTTCTATTCTTGCCACGCGTTTAAACGTATCAGAGAGTAGTAGTATGAAGAGTAATATTCAATCACATGTGAGATGCTGTTTTCTTCTCACCTTGTTATTAGGGTATGAAACCCTAAAATATCGACGCAAAATTCTCCTCCACTCCTTTTTGCTCCACTCTTCGACGACTCTTACACGAAGAACAACGCGCGTGAGAGAGAGCACAAAAACAGAAGAACGCGTAAAACAATACTGATGAGTTCGTACTTCGGATCAGCGATCGGCTCTCTCTTCCAATCCGGTCCAAAGCTCGCGCACGATATCGTCGGCGGCGAAATCATCTCTTCCTCGCGAACTTTGTTCGGCTCGCATTGGAAAACGTTCGAGGGCAAATCGCAGGAAACCGGCGAGGTGGTGACTGTATTCACGTGCAAGATTAAAGACAAGGAGAAAGAACGAGTGGCGTTAGAGTTAGCCAGGAACGGGGCGAAACGTTTGAAATTGTGCAAACACCCGAACGTGTTGCAAGTGAAAGAAACGTTAGAGATCGAGAGTGGGAACGAGATTACCATTCACGTGGTCACGGTATGTTTGTTTGTTTTTCGAGAACGGCGTTCGATAACATCTTCTTCTTTTGATTTCTGCTCTCTTTTCTTCGATCATCCAAATATTGTATTGTTACGGAAAAAAGGATTCCGTAAATCGATCGTTGGACGTACTCGCTTCCCGCGCTCGATGTGGTACGAACTTTCCGCTCACCCGGCGTCGTAAAATTTTCATTTTGGTATCTACTTGACAACAAAAACAACAACAGGAAAAATGCGTGCAGTTAGAAGATCACTTGAAAGATGTGCCGAAGGGGACGCATCAGAGAGACGAATATTTTGCGTTGGGCATTCGCGAAGTCGCGACTGGGATTGCGTTCTTGAACAACGCGGTTGGATTAGTCCACGGCGCGATAGGGTTGTCCTCGATTGTCGTGACGGAAAATTTAGAGTGGAAAATCGCCGGGTTCGATTTAGTCTCCGAATTGAACGAGATTGGACGAGGGGTGAACGGGCAGGCGTCTATCGTGCACGGCGCGTATATGGTTCCAGATCAGTATAAACCGGACGAGTATCGCAGAGGCGATTGGCAGTCCGTTCCGGAAGGGCCGCCGTGGGCCATCGACTCGTGGGGGTTGGGATGTTTGATTCGAGAAGTTTACGGCGGCGGGGCGATGACGAGCGCGGAACAGTTGAGAGACATTCAACACATACCGAAGGTGTTATTGAAAGAGTATCAAAAGTTGTTGGGGAGTCAACCGGCGAGACGATACAATCCTAAAAAGTTGATTGAAAACTCAACCTTGTTCGAGAACAAATTGGTTGAAACGATTGCCTTCATCGACAACTTGAGCTTGAAAGACGCCATCGAGAAAGAATATTTTTTCAGACACTTACCGAGAGTTATGGAAGGTTTGGCAACGGTCACGGTTGAAAGAAAAATCTTACCAAAACTATGCTCCGCTCTCGAATTCGGCGCTGCGCCGGCGTTAGCCATCACCCCGATGTTGCAAGCGGCGAAAAATTTACCGGTTGAAGTCTTCGAGAAGAAAATTATCCCAACCATCGTGAAGTTGTACGACAAAACAGACCGAGCAATTCGCGTGGCATTGTTGGAGCACCTGCAAAAATACGTCCACGCGATGGACGAAAAGATGACGGATGAAATCATCTACGATAAGATATCGACTGGATTTAACGATCAAGATCCGTTTGTGAGAGAGTTGACTTTACGCACGGTGTTATTGTTGGCTCCGAAATTAACGCAACGAACGTTAGGGTCGAGTTTGTTGAAGCACTTATCTAAGTTACAAGTGGACGAACAACCGGCTATTCGAGCAAACACGACGATTTGTCTAGGAAACGTGGCGACGTATTTATCGGAATCCACGGCGAAGAGAGTTTTGTGTAATGCGTTTACGAGGGCGTTGAGAGACGCGTTTCCAAACGCGCGACAGGCTGGTTTGATGGCGTTAAAATATACCACGCAATATTATGAACCAGTTGAACTTTCCTCGAGAATCGTACCGTCCATTGCGCCTTTAATGACTGATGTCGAGCAATCAGTCCGAGAGGAGGCGTTTGAGACTATGAATGTCTTCATGGAAATTCTTCGAAGAAACTCAAACGCGATGAAATTAGGCCCGGAAGAAGCGCAAAGAATGTTAGAAGCGGAACAAGCCGAAGCGCACGAGAAAGCGAAGAAGAAAGCGAGCAAAGCTGGATCGATGTTATCGTGGGCGGTTGACAAGATGGCCAATGCAGTTGGTCAAGTCGGTAGCAACGATAGCGATAGCGTAAACAACGGCGATAACATCGATTTGAACAGCGAGGTGTTTGCGGCGAAAAGTTTCGGGTCCTCGGCACCGCCGCCAAGATTGTACGGTTTAACTCCAAACGCGAGTCCGAACCCGTCGCCAAACCCGAGTCCAGCGCAAGCGGTAAAATCTCGAGGCGGTGGGTACGTCAACAACTCCAGTCCGATTTACGAAGAACAGCCGCCTCCGTCGTTGAAGAATTTCGGAAGTGAGGAAGATCTTAGTCATAACAATAATAATTTTAATAGCCGAGAACAAGCACCAGCAGGGACAACAAAAAATCCTTCGGACGGATGGGGTGATATGGACGACGACGACGACGACTACTCTGGATTCGATAAAGAAGAAGAAGAAGCGAGAGCGCGTTTGAGTAAAATGTCCACCACGTCGTCGCGACCGGCGACGGCTGCCCGACCGGGAGGTTCTCTTGCCGGCATGGGAGCGAAGAAAATGAGCAACGCGAGCGCCACGAGCGATGGATGGGGGAGCGAAGACATGGACGAAGCCTTCGCCGCGCCTGCTCCGGCAGCGCAAAGACGACCGATGAACAGTGGCGGGCACGTCAGTCTAGGCGCGAAGAAACTCGGCGCGAAACCTCTAAAGTTGGGCGCCAAAAAAGTACTCTCGGCGAAAGATATCGACTTAGAGTCGATGCTAGGATAATATTTTAATTGAAAACGTTAACATACCTACACGCACATAGAGACTTCATGAGAGTTGCTTTACGGTAACATTCAATGCAACATAAATACACTCGGATATTACAACGAGTGCTACACTTTTACAAAATAACAACGCGCGCTTCTTCTTGTACAAAAAATTCGTCTTTCCTCCTCTCAAACGTCCCCACATATCATCATTCGTCCATCCTTTTAATTCATCACTTCCCGTCTTGGTTCAAATTCAAAAGCGCGTGTGAGAGACCTTTATCCACCTCCAGACTCCTCTGAAACATTTGCTGAATAATTCCTCTCTCCGCTTTATCCATATCTCTCGCGATCCAATCCCCTCCTTCCTCTTTCGAACACCCTCCGCCGTCCGTGTTCGCGTACAAGTATAAGTCCTCGACGCGTTCGCTCAAAAGCATCTTCCTCGCGCGTTGCCAAGAAACCTCGTACGGGTTCGACTGAGGTCGACACGTTCGAATAATGTTCATCGCTTTTTGCAACTCCATCCCTCGACAAAAAGTTAAATACCCCAAAACAGTCAAACTCGCTCGATTAATCCCCGCCGTGCAATGGACGTACGTCTTCCTCCCTAATCCATCGTGTAACAAATTGAACGCCCTGGTCATATCCGCCAACCGTCTGGACTGATCCAACCGGTCAAAATCTCTCACCGAAACTCTTAAAATAACCACGTTCCGTTCTAAACACCGCTTCCGAATCGGTTCCCAATCGATTTCCATCGCCTCGTGGCACAACTCGCACTGCAAACAGACGATGGCTTCCACCCCGGCTTCATCGATCAACCGATCGATATCTCCCGGAGATCTCGGACAAGAGCCAATAAGCATCGAGCACTCCTTTAACTCCTGTTCGGATGGGTTTTCAATCGGTACCTCCGTCTCTCGATCAAACGTCATGTAATCCCAGTTCAAAGTCCAACTCCACCTCCCTTCCGGTGGGGAATCGCCGCCTCTCGGCGCTCGGTTCCCGTTTAACATCAAACCGGCGTTGGTGGATTCCTGGAATCTTCGATCGTAATCTTCTTGCTCTTTCGTAGACGAGGACGAGACCACTGCTCCTTTTTGAAACGCCAATACACCTCTTCGTCCTCGTCTTAAACGTCTCTGATTCGTATTCGAGAAGGAGAACACGTTCCGATTGTTTTTGTTCACAACAGTCGTCTTCGAAGAATCGTTGGAAAAACGACCACTCGTCAGACATGTGGAAGAAGAAAAAGAAGAAGACGCAAAAACGCAGCGCATCATCTTATATGTGTGTGTATATATATATGCGTTCAATCTCAAATTCACCGCAAGCAAAGGGCTCCTAAACGCAGAACAAAAGAGAGAATTTAGAATAAGAATAAAGTAATCCCAAAGAGGTGTTTTTGTGTGTCTTTTCTCCCTTGTGTCAAAGTTGCTTTTTGGGCAGAAATTTGAAAAAAAGTAAAAAAAAAATGGACCAAAGGAGTGATTAAAAAACAAGGGACACAAAAGGACATTAAAGGGAAAAGCTCAAAAACCGCACATAACAAACTTGACACAACAACAACAACAACAACAAAGAAAAGGCCCCGTGTAATAACGATTAAGAAAAGGAGCGCACGTGTGTGTGTGTTTTCTGTAAGGTTAATCGCAGGAAAATCGAGGGCACACTTTTTGCACGCTCTGCAAAGTATGCGCGTGATGTCGTCGATTTGAACAGAGCAACATACGTTACATGCTAAGAGTACATTAGAGGGAAAATTCAAAAATGAGAGGCGAAGAAACGACGTCCAATAATGAGTTGCTCGCGCGGCAAACGCACCTGTTCAAATTGCGCGCGTTGAAATTACACTCGGATTTCGAGCGATCCGAACAGAGAAACAAACTGCTGCAAAGAGATTTGTCAAAAGCGGAATCGATCGCGAAAGGTTTGAAAATCAAGAACGATGAATGTGTTCGAGAGATTGAAAAAATGGGAAGCGAAGTGAGAGTTATGCAAGAGGAGATGGAAAGAACGAACGAGAAAACGAAAACGTTGGAATCAAACCGAGATGCGCTCGAATTAGTGGTGAAAGAGACGCAGTCGGAGCTGTATTCGGTGAAAGAGGAAACGGAGAGGCGGATACGGCAGTTGACGATGGAACAGAGCACTTCGGAAGTACACGCGGAGTTACGGAGGGAGAGAGAGTTGCGAGCGAAAGAGTCGAGACGAGCGGAGCGGGCGGAGCGGGCGCTGGACGACGCCGCGGTGGCGTTTAGCGGGGAGCGGAGAGACGCGGACGATGAGATGAGAAGACACATAGAGCGACGATTGGAGGTGGAAAACGAACGAGAGAAGTGCTTGAATGCGTTGGAGGAGAAGGAACGGAAATGGGAGAAGGAGAGGAGAGAGAGGGACGCAAAGGAAGGAAAACTGACGAGAGAGAACGAGCAGCTGACGAGCGAGAATGAAAAGAGAAAAGACCAAATCAAAAGTTTAGAGGAAGAGTGTAGGAAAGCGAACGCGGCTGTGAGAGAACGGAGCGCGGACATGGCTTTGGCCGTGAAGAAGTTGAACGTGGAATTAAAGCAACAACGGTTGGAGACGGAGAAAGGGATGGCGAAACGAGTCGAGGCGTTGAGAGTAGCGTTCGGGAACGCCATCGAGGACGTGGAGGAAGAAGCGAGAGCGAGTTTAAGCAGAAAAGACGAGGAAATTGCACGAGTTCTCGCGAAGGAGTCAGAGGCGAACACGAGAATGGCGTCCGTGGAAAAGCACTGTTTGAAAGTCCGGGACGCGTTGTTGGAGTTGGCGAACGAGAAAGAATCCTTGGAGGAAGAAAGAGACGAGTTGCGTAGAGCGTTACAAAGAGCCGGGGAAATGAACGCGCAGTTGACAAAAAGAGCAATGGACAACGCGAGCGCGACGGGTGGTGGTGAAGGTCTCGCGAAACAACAACAAAAACGCGCGGCGTTTACAAAGATACCGAGCAACGTTCATCGTCATCACCAATACAATAAAGGACCGAAGCAGCTGGCGGAAACGTTGGCGAAAGAGTTGGAGCAGTTAAAATCGGCTCACGAGGAGTCCATTGAAGCGTTAACGACGAGCGAAAACGGAAAAGATTTAGAAAAAATGGTTGAAAGAATAGATGAAATTTCTCGAAAGATAGCAGCCAAAGCTACGCAAGTCAGCTTAGCGTTGAAGTCTTCTTCTTAATGATACTATATAGAGCAGATTAGTTTTGAATAGATAGAGCGAATACACTGCATTCATATATACCGCATATAATACCAGTACCTGGGTATATATCTTTCTATTATTATCAATATAAATTCTATTCTTGTCGTTGTTGACTTTTATTCACCGACGTAGTAGAAATCGCCGGCTTGTTTCTGTTCTCTATCCTTGACGGATTCCATTTTATTAATCCTCGGCCGATAATTGGTCGGATCTCTGCGAAAGGTGATCTCCAACGCCTTCAAAAACTGGTTCAAACCAGTAACTAATCCTTGGGGTTTCGTCGCCGTCGCGTTTACCGCTGGTTGGCCGGTGTACACGATAACCTTATCCGCTAGATATGTCGCCATGATGAAATCGTGCTCGACAATAAACGCCGCCTTCTTCGCGTGCAAAATAAACCTTTTGATAACTTTGGACGTCCAGACTCTTTGTTCGGAGTCCAAATACGCCGACGGTTCATCGATGAGGTAAATGTCTGCGGGAGTGCCCATGCACAACGTCAACGCGACTCTTTGCAATTCACCACCGGACAAGTTCTTCACGTATTGGTCCAACAACGGGTCAATGTTCATCGGTTTCACGACGTCCGAGATGAACTGCGGGTGCAAAAACGCGTCTCGGATTTTCATCATCAACAAATCGCGAACGGTTTTTTCAAACTTTGGCGCAATCTTTTGCGGTTTATAGGATACGTTAAACTCGGGCAACTCGATGGTCTCGTCGTCGGGTTTAATTAAACCGGCGATTAAACGAATAAACGTCGTTTTCCCGGTGCCGTTTTCGCCCAACAAGACGACAATTTCCGAATCCGTAAAACTGCCGCCGTCGACGCTCAAAGTAAATCCACCTTGCGTTTTCACCATCGACGGGTACTCGTACATGCTAAACGCTTCATCGTTCACGTGCGCTAACCGTTCGTCTTCGTTCTCGGACACTTTAAACGTCAACTCTTCCGGTCTGAACCTTAAGTTTTCCGTCGGCACGAAACCGGCCAAGAAAATGTTGATTCCTTCTCTCACACCAAACGGCATGGTCACGACCCCATACGCCCCTGGTTTCCCATACAAACAACAAATGAAATCGGATAAGTAATCGAGAACAGACAAATCGTGTTCGACGACGATGATGTACTTATTAATCGCCAAGAGCGATCGAATCACGCGACTCGCTTTCAACCTTTGCTTCACGTCCAAATACGAGGACGGCTCGTCGAACATGTAAATATCCGCGTCTTGCACCGCGACAATAGCGATTGCAAATCGTTGCAACTCCCCACCACTTAACTTTGCCACGTCTCTGTCCATCACGTGCGTCAACTCCAAAATATCAATCAAATACTCTCTATCCGCGCCGCCGTCCGGGCCTCCATCTTTATCCTCCAAAATCGTCCCTACCATCCCTTTCACCGCTTTCGGCACGTGATCGACGTATTGCGGTTTAATCAACGCCTTCAAGTTATCCTCTAAAATCCTCGTCAAATAATTCTGCAACTCCGACCCGCGAAAGTGAAGCAAAATGTCAGACCAATCCGGAGGGTTTGCGAATTTCCCCAAGTTTGGTTTCAACTTCCCGGCTAAAATTTTAAGCGCGGTAGATTTCCCGATCCCGTTCGTCCCGACTAAACCTAACACCTGTCCAGATTTCGGCGTCGGTAATCGATGCAACTTAAACGTGTTCGGCCCGTACCTGTGCGTCGTTTCCTTCTCCAAATTCTTCGGTAAGTTGATAATCTGGATAGCTTCGAACGGACATTTCTTCACGCAAATCCCGCACCCGATGCACAACAACTCGTCGATGTTTGCAATCTTACTCTTCTCCGTCACTTCGATGCAGTGTTTCCCGATTTTCACCACCGGGCACTGTTTTTTGCACTCCTGTTTGCACTTTTTCGGCCGACATCGTTCCGCTTCCACGATGGCGATGCGATCCAACCGTTCGTTGTCGTCGTCTTTGTCTTGCTTCTTTTTCGGCGGCATGTTTGAGAGCTCTCGATATCACACTCACTCGCTGCCTTTCTGTATCGATCTCTTCTCCGTCAAAGTCTTTTCGAGACGATGCTCTTCTTCTTCGTTACAATATCGAAAGAGAAAGAGAAAGAGGACGAGCGAAGATGATGATTTTGTGTCGTCTTTTGTGTCAGGGTTTTCTCCGTCTCTTTTCAAGTCTTTTTCCTTTCCTTCTTTTTTTCGCCTTGAACGCCTTTTTTTCCTCACAAGAAAAAAAAAAGTAATATTGTATATCTCTTTTTCTCTTTCTTTCTTTCTCTCTCTCTCTCTTTCGCGGTATGATGCCTCGATACTAAACGCGCGCGCGAGAGAAGGAGAGAGAGAGAGCGTTTTGGCGATGATGAGAACACTGTTTACGAATGATTGGATGTGTTTATGATTACACAAAAACCAAATCACACCGCAGGATAGTTGAGTTGAGCCAAACATTTCCCGTGAAAGAGATACAAAAAAAAAGAGATTGCGCGCGCGGAATGCGCGTTTTTCGGGCGCGGAAAACACGCGCGAGAACCCGCGAGCCCGCGGAGATGGCGATGATGACAATACATAACATCGCGTTTCTCATGATAAATCGAAATATGATTTAAAGAAACCGTCTGAGCCAGAAGAAAAAGAGAGAGGGAGGGAGCGTTTTTTTTTGTATCTCTGTGTCCTCGGGAAAGTTCTTTCTGGATACAGAGAGAAAGAGAGAGAGAGAAAGAGAAAGAGAAAGAGAAAGAAACGAGAACTTCGGCGATGATGTTATGACCCAATTCCAAAAAGGTTTTTGAACTCACGGCGCGTGCGATGCGTCTGAGCGATGATTACACCTCCTTCTGAGCCGAATATCGTTTCTCTCTCTCTCTCTCTCTCTCTCTCTCAGCTCTCTCTTTCCTCGGTGGTATCGTAAAAGAGAGGAGAAAAATAAAAGCAGGTGCGTTTCCGAGAAAAAGTTTTGTTTCGTTTCGTATCTCGTCTCGTTCGTTCGCGACAAACCTTTTGGGCGATGATGTGGGTAACAACCTGGCTATATGAATCAATTTGCTGAATTCTTATCCGTGAGTGAGTCAAATTCCCTCCTGAGCCCGAGCGTAAACTATTCTTTTTTATATTTCGTATCGGCGATGACTAATTTTTATAACACAAATAAAAAATACTAGCACATTTTATATGACTTTAGCACGCTGAATCAATCACTCTTTCGCGCTCAACATGTGCAACAAATCGGCATCTCGCACGTATCCTCTTTGCATCGCTGCTTCCAACGCGGTCAACCCGTCGCCGTCTTTCGCGGCGATGTCCAAGCGTTTCGCCGTGACTAAAAACTTCGCGAGCGCGTCGTTATCGGACATCACGGCGCAGTGTAACGGCGTCTTTCCGGTTTGCGTGCATCTAAAGTTTTCTAAATCGAAACCGTTACGAACTAATATCTCGATAACTTCCGTTGGATTTGTGAAATTTTGCATCGCACACGCTTTAAAAATATTCTGCGCCACGTCTCTCGAATCGATGGTTGCGCCCGAGGTGAACGTGCGCATAATTTCAGCGACGTCGCCGGATATGACGGCGATTTTCAAAAGTTCCGCGTCTGGGTGCGACATGGATGTAATTTTCTCGCGTTTTCCGTCCACGAAGAGTTTTTCGGTATACTTTTTCTTTATGAACTCGAGCTTTTCTTCCTTGGTGCTTTTCGGATGCGGTTTTCGTGTCGCGCTTTTGTCGTTGTCCAAAAACGACGACGGTTTCATTAATATCTTTGCCTCCAAAACTGCGTTCGCGTTCGCGTTGCCCCACTTAACGAAAGTGCCATTCAATAACGGATCCGTCCAAACCTTTACGTCTAAAATCGCACTTCGCACTTTCGACACGTGGACGCCAAGACTTCGGTGCGCACCGGAACACTCAACGCATAAAGCCACGCCGTAATTCAACGACGCCCATTCTGGTTCCGGCATCGAGCAGTCCGCGCACGTGGTACACCCAGGCGCAGAACGCAAGATTTCCAGAGGCGAATTCCCGTTTGCTAAAGAGAGTGTGGCGTACTTGTCGGGATTCATGAAAGGGTTGTTCTCGATCTGCGCGTCGCTTAAATCCGACGACAACGCGGAACATCCCGATAACGTTCTCCGGTGACCAGTCGTGTTAGTCGTTTGCGAGGAGTTCGACATCGCATCAGCGGACGTTACACCCGGTTTGTGCTTGTTAAAGTACGCATCGTCGGCATCAGTTTGCGAAGTGGAAGTAGGCAAGTGGTGGTTTTGATTGAGCAACACCGCGATGGCGGAGGTAATCGCCTCCATCCAGTCAGCTTGCGCTTCCTCAGATTCGGCGCGCAAAACGTACGTTTTCTCCATTGAAACGATACGAAACGCGTTCGCGACAAAATGCTTCGAATTTTTCGGATCGTCTTCGCGGTCTACGCCGGTACCTGATTTCACCGTAGACGTCAACAGACGTACAGTTTCGTGTGCTTCGGTAAGATCGACGTCGTTTGTGGCGTTTTCGTGACTGCTACCGCCAAAAACCCCGCCTAATCGCGACTGAATGAACGCTTTTGAGTTCGAAGACGATCGATAATACATCAAGTTTCCGTACACGTCTAAAACAAAGTACCTTTTCTTCCAATCGCGAAGCGTTCTGGATCGTTTCCACAGGTACCCTTGCGTCAAAATGCGATCTTCGATGTTCATGTTTTGGTCGTTAGTAGTGCCGTCGCCGCCGCCGAGCAAGTCTGAGTTGAACGAGACGTCGTGAATACTAAAACCCTCGCTTTTACTTCTGTTGTGTTTACCTTTACCACCGCCATATAAAACATCCGTGAGTTGTTTCTGTTGTTCTCTGGCCGAAAGACTTCCGTGGTTACCAAACTCCTCGGAATTCGAGTGCTGCTGCTGCTGCTGTAGTTGCCGCTCTCGCGCTGCTTTGCTACGTAATAGTTCTAAGTTCGCTAACGACGCGGTGAGTTTATTCGACAGCTCTCTTGCGCGATCTGTCGTCAAACTCCCATCGTACGGTAAGTTGGAAGGGATTGTTGTCGTCGTCGTATTCTCCACGTCTTCGCCCTCCGATACCGGACTAATCATCCCGGCCACAACCGCATCGTGGTGCTCTCCGCTAAAACCGTTCTCCATCGCGTACGCGTCCACCTCTTGCCGAAACTGTCCCATCATCTTCTCCACCTCTTCTTCGAATCCTCTCAACGCTTCCTCGCGTTCTTTCACTCCGTCCTCCACCTCCAGATTTCCTCCCAAATTTTTTATAAACTCCAAATGTCTCTTCACCATCTCCACCGTCACCTTCTCCACGACGCTCTCGCTCTCGTGCACCCCTCTTTGCAAACACGCCATCAGCTCGAATCTCGCTAAATCCGTCGCGCTCGCGGCTTCGCTAAACTTCATCTTCGACACGCTCGAATTCGACCTCGCGTGTTTACTCCTCTCCCGTTCAACCTTCTCCACCGTCTTGGCGAAGACGCTCTGCTTCGCTTTTTGACGCTCGCACTCGTGCGTCCCGAAAACCTCCAACATGTGACCAACCGTTTCCCTCGCGTCTCTCGAAAAGCTACTGTGTGCCTCCGCGCTCTCTCTTACTCTCGTGACCAACATATCCGTCCTCGTCTCTTCTTCGATGCTTTTGTTCGTAGCGATACTCTTCGCGCCGCTCGTCGTCGTCGTCGTCAACGCAAACCCGCTCTCTTTCCCAAACATCTCAACCTCTAACACTTCAACCTCTCTGGCGAACCGTTCGCTTTCTCGTGCCATCTGCTCGTGCGCGTCGCAATATCGCGTCAAGGCGTTCGTAAACCCTCTGCAAAGGTTTCGTTTCGTGGCAACTTTTTCGCTCAGTTTTTGCAGCTTTTCTCTCACGAACGGCGAGTCTTGCAAAGATGTCGTCGTCTGAATCGTCTGAATCGTCTGAATCGTCGCCTCCTCCACCGCGTTCGTCGTCGTAAACACCACGCTCGGGTGTTTATTCTCCATCGTTTGCGTCGTCCTCGTCTTTCTTTACGCAAAGAAGAATCAATCAAAAGGTCTCTCAAAAGATACTCACGACCCGCTCAGCGGTCGGATGATGACGAGAGACTTTCTCTCTCTCTCTCTCTCTCTCTCTTCTTCGCGTCTCGACAAAAAAACAAAGACGAGAGAGAGAGAGCGCGCGCAAGAAAGCGGCGTTTAGAGACGCTGCTCAGAGATGTTTCAAAGAGCAGCGCTTCTCTCTCTCTCTTTCGCGTTACGTGTATATAAATTTGAAGAGGAAACCGCCCTTTTGTTTTGGGGAAACGTCTTCAGATATTTGTCTCTTTCAAACGTGTGTAAGCGATGTATGCATCGGAAAGAAGAACGAGACGAAAGAACGAGCATCCGCAGCGCGCGATGCACGCGAAAACGGTGGTGACGAGTGACAGAGAGGAGAGAGAACGAGAAGAGGAGAGACGAAGAAGAAGACAGAGAGAACAACAGGCTTTGTTGATGGTGTGGTGTGATGTGGAGCGGGAAAGGGAAAGGGAGGAGGAAGAAGAGGAGGAAGAAGACGAAGACGAAGACGAAGAAGAAGATGACGATGATGATGATGATGATGAAGAGATGACTGTTAGGAAAGGAGCGAAGAGAAAGAGAGGGCACGAGTGTGGCGTGTGCGAGAAGGTCTTTACAGCACCATCACTTTTGGCTACACACATGCGTATTCACACGAAGGAGAAACCGTACGAATGCGATGTGTGCGAG
>JACLAB010004340.1_pt1 | contig 21044 bp, 17 predicted proteins | sample 8027921 | NCBI WGS metagenome assembly JACLAB01 (sample SAMN15725117, study PRJNA655200) | protist metagenome | isolation source: fluorescence activated cell sorting (FACS) single amplified genomes of... | place: USA: West Boothbay Harbor, Gulf of Maine | collected 2000-07-19
AGAATATGGTGCCATTTTTCACTCCGAAGACTGGAAAAAAGAGAAAAGCTGCCGAGGCAATGAATGGAATCGAGAAAGAAGAAGTATCCGTTTTAGACATTTCTTCTACGCCGCTTTCCGTCATGGCTATACCGCGACTGGAGAAGCAAGCCATAGTGACTTGTCTTCGTCGCGAGTTGCCTTTATCACTCGGATTCTCTAGCGATGAAGAATATTTAGAATCATTCGCGGCGTTTCATCACTTGAGCATCGATAAAGGCTCACTCATTGACCGAACTGTCAGACCAGACGTACAAGCGAAGAAGGAGTATTATGGCTTCAGATACGCCGATGTAGTGTTTGAGAATACAACGGAAAGATGGGTTTATCCGATCACTTTGTTGCTTAAACAGAACGGCGCAACCGAAATAGCTGCGAGAAATACCGAGGAATTCTCGCAATCGTTGATCGTGAAGAACTTTGCGGAAAGTATCGAGTCTACGACGCATTTGGGCATCTCCGTCTCGTTTTTTCGAGACGAAGAGAACGGTGCAATAGAACGAGAGGCGATGGCTAACGAACTTGCTAATAGTGATGATATTTTGGACGCAAGTGCGAATCAGATTTCTATAGACCCGCTCTTACAGGCGCTGCAAACGCACTCGCCGCCGTTTCTTGGGTTTCGCTTGGCCCTGGATGAGTATATCGACCCGGTTCTTGAAAATACTCCAAACACTAGACGACGTTTGCGAAGAGCGTCGTCGATTTCAGCCGGAGCAAACTTCAACGATGTCGTGCACGACTTCAGAGGATTGCCTACGCAAAGTACGGTACCGTTGACGCTTGATTTAAACCAACCGCTCGCGATTGATGAGCAAGATAGAATGGACGTGGTTCGGGCGCAACAACGCCACTTTCTATTGAATAGCCCGGTTCAAGACGAGGAAGTAGCGATGGCGTTCACAACGTTGGATGAGAGGAAGACGAAGGAAGCAAAGACGATAGAGAAAGCTACAACGATACAAACGCCGCCGCCGCCCAAAGCACGCGTGCCACACTTTTCTAAAAGTAGCACGAAGACGACGACAAAGCCGCCACCAAAGAAGATGAAAAGTGAAGAAAAAAATTCCTCGACGGAGAGATTCGATGCAATATCGGAGATTTTGCGAGACGCAGAGGAGAAAACTCTTCTGTCGAAAAGTGGAGGATCGAAATACCTCACCATAGACGATTTGCTATTCTTCTTGGAATATTCTGATCCAAACGTGGGCGCAGACTGTCGCAAAAAGATTGGGAGGCGAAACGGTTTCGGTCGAGCAGACGTGATGAAGGTCGTTCTGCAACTCGTTAAGAAAACCGCAGCACGAAGAACATTTCGCGGAAGGAAGGACAGAGTTGCATGATGTGGGTACCGTTGGTGCTACTATCTGCTGTACTATATTCGTTATTATTAGAAAAGAGAAACACAATCGCATACGTTGTAATGCTAATAAGAGAGACATACACACAGACATTTTTTCTAAAACATCTTAGCCGCGACATCTTTGACAACCGCCGCGATCTTGCCTTCATCCTCCGCGCTCAACGCGCCAATTGAACTCGCATTGATTGATTCTACCACGTCTGCAATATTAACTTTTGCTTGCGCAATGCACGCGTTGGCAAATTCTAGCATTTTTGCTCCGCTTACGTCTTCTCTCTCCGCGAAGGAGGTTTTCGTCATAGCGTAAACGCCTATGAACGATTCAGCAATCGATCGTACCTCACCGGGCGTTTGTTTCATAAATAACCCGACCGCGTCGGATTTCGCGTTTAACTTTCTCTTCTCTTCGCCGGACTTGCCGTACGCAGACATGTCGTCGGATTGCATGAGTTGTAAACGAAGCTCTAACGCGTTGATTTTTTTAAACGCTTGCGCTTGCCCCGGCGCGCCGATGCGACTGACGGACATTTTTTGATCCCAAATCCATCCTGTTTCAGGATCGAAATCTTTGATAAACACTTGCCCGTCTGTGATGGACATAAACTCCTCAACCAACGGACGCGGTTGCGTGTACGCATTTTCCGGTGCGCTCGTTTGATTGTTGCGTTTGGCGTAATTCGTAGTGCTCGACGCTTGCGATGCTGCTTCGCCTTTCTTTTTCAACCCATCCGCGAGCTTCTTTTGCAACGCTTCTGGCATGTTCTCGAAGTTTGCAACCGTTTCTCGCGCTTTTTGCATGTAATCAATCGATCCTTCACCATTTAAAGAACCGGTATAGTCTTTGTCGTACGCGCCAATTGGATGCGTCATCGCTCCTAACAACGTGATCGACCCACCCCCTAATTTATCATTCAATCGAGCTACTCTTTGTAAAGTCGTTCCTAAAAACCGTCTGCGCTCCGCCATGGCGGCGCTCACTAACATTCCTTCAATCTCTTCTTTGTTTTCGTCGGATTCGTCGTCTAATTTTGCATCCGGAGCGAGTTCGGCCATTTCTCGCGCGAATCCTGTCATCCCGCTAAAATCGTCGACACACAAGAGCGCGTCTTGGCCGCTTTTACGCGCGCCTTCCGCGATAGCGAAAGCGGTTAAAGTAGCGACGTATCTTTCCGCAATTGTGGCATCTTTGGAAACTGTCACTACAGTTGTCGATGTGTTCGTATTTTCTTCTTCTAAAACGTTGAGCGCTCTGGCGATTTCTTGCGATTTCTCTTTACTCGCACCCACCGCGGCGTACACGCACCGAACGTTGCTCTTTTTTTGCGCGCTCACGGACATCTGTAAAAACTCAGAAACTCCCGTGTTCGGTTCACCGGAAACGAGCAAACACTGTCCTCTTCCAATCGGTGTCAAAACATCCACGGCGGACGCGCCGGTAATCAAAGGCGTCGTGATTGGTTTCCTCGCGTCCACTGGCGGTGGATCCGCGACTAAATTCTCACCACTTTGTTCGCTCAAATACGCTTCCGAGATGGATTGAAATCCGCTCGCGCTCGTTGGCGCCCCCAACGCGGAAACAATTCTTCCTCTCAAATCCTTCTCCGGCGGAATCTGAAACGCTTTCGATTTACTTTTCTTGTTCTCCTCGTCCATCTTCTCCACCTCCAACGCGTCCCCGACTTTAATCTCTGCCACGTTATCCGAATCCGGCACGTGCACCGCGCCCAACTTCGTCGCTAACATCGCGAACGATTTCGGCTCCCTGTGACTTAACAAAATCGCCTTCGCTTGTAACCCGGGAAAGCGCAACACCGATCCGAGTTGCACGCTCGACCGCAAACCTTCCAAAACGAGCAAACCGCCCGGTTGAATCGAAGTCACCGTTCCCGTTTGCCCAATCGACGTTTGCCCGTCCGTTTCTTCTCGCGTGGCGTCGATAACTTCCTGTCCTTCAAACGCGTCTACCCCTTCTTCGCCGCCGGCGAAGGCACCCGCGGAGGAGGAGAAGGCACCCGCGGAGGAAGAGGAGGCGGTTTTTGAAAACACGCCGATCGTATTCGCGTTCGTCTCGTCGTTCTTCCCGCTCTTTATGTCGTCCTCTGTTTCTCTTCCGGTTGCCTTTGCAGAAAAAGACTTCGACGAATGAAGCGAAGTGCGCGAAGAAAAGGAAGATAAAGAAGCGTATCTTCCACATCCGCCGCCGCCTTTCCCTGCGCTTCTCTGCGCCAACGAGACGACCACCCCTACGACGCCTCGTCGTCGCGTTTCACTCGATAGCATCGTCATCATCGCTCTCGATTTCAACGAAGTTTTCGCCGCTCTGGGAGAGGAAGAACGAATGCGAGTCGTAAAAGTCTCCGCCGTGAAAGCCTTCGCAAAAGCGCGTTCGTGATGATGATTTTGCGGAGTTCTCGTCGAGCACGAGTGGTGGATTGTTTGCATCAAAGCGTTCGCTTAAACCCAAATCGAGAGACAAAAAAGAAGACCACACGCGTTTGAAATATATATAACGTAAAGGTTTTACGGTAGTCGCGCTTGGAGTTAAAGCGCAGAGTAAAGCGTGTGTCTGTGTCGATGTTAGTATAAAGCGAAACTCGGGGAAAGAAGTAAAAGTGAAGCGACATTTCGCCTAAACGCATTCCCCATTAAGAGAGAGACGCGACTCTATGCCGTGGTATTTGAACGACGACGGAAACGGAAACGACGGGAAAAGAAGCGAGAGAGAGAAGTCAAAGAAGAGCGGAACTTTAATAAGGAGGATTTCGTCGAGAAGTGATGATGCACTCGACGAGAAACGCAAGAAGGAGAAGAAAGGAATGAAGAAAGTGGGAGAGGAGGAAGTCGCCGCCGGCAACGAGAAGAAGAAGAAATGGAAGAACAAGTTTAAGAGGAAGCGAAGGAGAGGGAAAGAAGACGAGGAGGAAAAAGAAGACGACGATGAGAAGGATGAGAAACGAAAGAAACAGAAAGCATCGTCCTCGTTGCTGTTATCGAAGGCGCCGTCGGTGTCCACCAACTGGCACAAATTGGTCGCGAGAGGAGATATCAAGACGAGCGAGAAAGGGAAACGCAGGAAACGCGATTTTGATGCGCCTTTGCCATCCCGGTCGGCGTCGGCATCGGCGAGAGAAAACTATTACGACAATGATGGGAACGATGCTGAAAATGAATGTGGTCGTCGGGGTAACGACGAGGATACCGACGACGAGTTACGGAGACCGACGCCGACCTCTCGCGACGCTTCCGTGACGGAAACTTTAGCCATAGATTGCGAGATGGTCGGCGTCGGCGAGGACGGGACGAGGTCCGTGCTCGCTCGAGTCACGGTCGTGAACGAACACGGGAATGTCGTTTTGGATACGTTCGTGGAAACTACGGAGAAAGTGACGGACTACCGAACCAAAGTCTCGGGCGTGCGTCCGAGAGATTTGAAAAACGCGCCAAAATTTGCAGACGTGCAAAAGATGGTGTCGAAGCTCATCGAGAAGAAAATCGTCGTCGGTCACGGATTGAAGAATGATTTTAAAGCGTTGCTTTTGAATCACCCGAGAGAGCGGACGAGAGATACGGCTCTGTATCATCCGCTGACGAGACCGTTGCGATCGCACGAACGGTGCGTCGAAGGCGCGCCGAGAGGGAGAGGCTGTAGGAGTTTAAAAGAGCTGACGAAGACGCACTTACGCATGACGATTCAAGAAGGCGAGCACTCGTCCGCGGAAGATGCTCGAGCTGCGTTGTTTTTGTATGCAAAGTTCAAAAAGAAATGGGAGCAGTCGTTGCTCGTCGCGATGAGGAAACGTCATTAGTAGCATTTTATTTTAGGCGCGCTAAAAATCTAACACATATATTTCTACGAACCACTACGTGACTACACGACTAAATCTCTAACGAAACTTTCCTTGCTTTTGCTCTTTCATCCTTAGCATTTCGTTTTGGTACCGAACGAGATCGTTCGGCCCCCACCACCCCCATTTCGCTTCGCGCGGATACACAATCAACGGCTCCAACGGCGTGCAATTTTTCGAGACTCGTAAGTGCGCGCGCATGCGTTCCGCGCTTCGAGTTTCGTACCCACGCCCGTCGTTTCGGTAGATGAAACGAGTGGAATAGCCTTTATTATGTGGGCCGTTTTGGCAGCACTTTTCGTCGCAGCCGCAGCATCTAAAATACACCACCGGTTCGTTAGAGATTAACCGTTTCGTTTCTTGCGCGCCGATTAAGACTAATATAATCGCCGAAAACGCAAAGACGGACGATAAAACCACCCCGGTACCAACCGTTAAAGAGACTAACCCTGATTTCGCATACGTCGGTCCTAAATTTCCGAACGCGTCCTTCACGTACTCCACGATCCCATCGCTCGTGTTTATCGTCAGATAATAAAATCCAACCGCGGCAACCGCGCACACCACTGCGGACGCCCAAATCGGCCCCGGTGGCCTATTCGCCGGATCTCTCCCGCCTACCAATTTCATCTTCTCCTTGTTCACTTTCCGTCTCTGTTCGTTTTCCGTCATTTCTTTCTCCTCCTCGTACTCTCTTTGCTCCTCCTCGATTTTCTTGTCCTGTGTTTCTTTCAAGCGTTTCACTTTTTGTAACAACGATTTCGCTCTCGCTTCTTCCGCTCTCAGTGCGGTTTCTTTCACCAAAACTTCCGCGTTTAACTTTGATTTGTTGTTCGAGCCTTCGTTTTCGAACGAGAACTTTGTTTGCCGACCGATGTCATCGTCGTTGTCCTTGTTATTATTATTCGATAAAGAAACCGCTTTCGGATGTCTCCTCCTCCTTCCCCGATGAAAAGGATCATCAAAAACGCGTTTCGATGACGACGTAAACGACGACAAAGATTCTCCTCCTCCTCTTCCTCCGACGAAAAAGGAGGAGAATAAAACGCTCGAAACGGAGCGCATTTCTTCTTTCCTTCCCCCGTTTGCAACGGAGAGAGAGAGTCTGCGTGCGTGTATCTCTCTCAATATCCGAGCGCGATATTTGTGACGACACTTCGGGAAAGATATTTCGAAAATCTCCTCAGTATTGAGAGAGAGAACAACAATCGAAGCGTAATCACGCGACGGCCGGGCTTCCTCTCGCGCTTCCTCTCTCGCTTTACTAGAGTTGTGCTTTGCCGCGTCTCGGGGTCGTCGTCTTCGTTAATGCGCGCGAATACGAACAGGTGCTGTCATCATCATCATCATCTTCTGTATTACATTTTCGGGAAGAAAGAAAACACCAACACCTCGAACAGAGCGTTCGTGTGCCTGGTCGCGGTGTTGACGTGCGCGCTCTTCGCGCTCGTTTCCCGAGCGAAAGAGACGAAGCGGGCGTTAAACAACATTGCTGTCGCGAGATACGGCGGTTTTAGGGCGAAAGGCAGCGGCAGCGGTAAAGGCGGGCCGTTGGTTTTCTCGTCTTTCTCGTCCTCTGTGGTGGCGGAAAAGATTGGACTTGTAAGCAGCGAGGAACTGCGCTCGTGGTCGACGGGACGATTGCAAAAGACTTTGGACGTTTTAGAGAAGGAGAGACGAGAAATCGAGGAGCAGATTCGTTTTGGGAGTAGTGATTGAAGGCACGGAGTAGTAGACGCGAGGAAGTGTGATTGATAATACGATGTCGCTCGCCAACGCGCAATACAAAGTGCACGAGGTGAAACCTTTGCAATCGAAACAGTTTAAAAAGGATGCGGACGTCGCGAAGGATTTGTTGGATAGGGCGTGTTGGCAAGTGCAACCGATCATGAAGAAGAGGAAATGGTCCGTGCCTGTCGTCGCGGAAATGCCTCCCAAAAACACCGGGCCGATTGGCGTGAACTACAATGCCGGGAAACGAATCACGGTGATGTTGAGGAAACCGACGAAATACGGTGGTGGTAAAGACGGGAAGACGTTTTTCGATTTAGACCACGTTATTTTAGTATTGTTGCACGAGTTAACCCACATCGTTCGAGGGCCTCACGACGACGTGTTTTGGAAACTTTTGGACGAGTTGAAGGAGGAATACGACCAGTTGAAGATGGAAGGCAAAGGCGGCACGGGTGAAGGATTCGACGCGAAATCGGTTGGAAAAATTGGCACGAGAGGTTTTGGCGGCGCATGGGATAAGCAAAAGCTAGGCATTAACCCGAGAGAGAGCGCGCGGAACGCGGCGTTGAAGCGATTGGAACAACACAAGAAGATGATCCCAGTCGGCGGCGTAAAATTGGGCGGCGTTGCGGCGGTGAGACCAGACGTAGATCCGCGAGAAGCCGCGAGAAGAGCGGCGGAGAAACGAATGAAAGAGACGATGGATTTCAGTAAAAAATTTGGTTTAGATTTAGAGAGCGAAATTGTCGCCATAGATTTGATTAGTAGTAGTGATAGTGAAGAAGAAAAGAAGGAGAAGAAGGGGAAGAATGATGGTGAGAACGTGGTCGTGATTGATTTGCTTAGTAGCGACGACGAGAAGGAGGATGCGAAGGAGAACAAAAAGAACACAACGTTGGGAAAGAAGCACCCGTTATCAGCAGGCAACGTTGTTGGCAAACGCAAGTGCTTGTGTTGTTCGTTTCCTGGAGAGTTTTGCCAAAAGATATAACAACGCGCATAAAGTTTTGAAAGACAAACACAACAACGACATGCATATACACGCACACATATATTACCCTACTAAACTCGTACCTGGTCCCATAATCGAGCGCCTCTGTCTTGGCTCTTTCACAACCAACCGCATCGATCTCGGTCTCTCCACGTCAACAATCAAATACCCAAACGGTTCCTCCGCGTTGCTCGGATCGTACTCCGCGTGCACCGTCGCGTTCCCTCTCGCCCCTCTCGCGTGAAATTGCACTCTCACCACCTCTCTCCCACTCGCCGGGTCTCTCACGATCGTGTGTGGAATTCTTTGTCGCTGACTTCGATTTCTCGATTCGCTCCCGTACCCGGTGATGCTCTCGCCGAGCGCCGACGTGACTCGCGGGTCCAACTCGATCTGTTTCAAAGCCGCGTTAAACGCCACGTATTCTTTCGGACTCATGAATAACTCTTTGCTGGCGAAAAATAAAGCCGAGGCGGCTAACCCTAACCCAAGCACGATCACCACGGAATACCCCGCCGTTTCCGCTTTCGTCACTGGTTTCTCCGGTATCCATTTATCGGTTATCTCGTCGAATTCCTCGTCCTCCTCGATGGTTAAAGCACCCGATGAATCATTTTTCTTCTCGCTACTACTGTTGTTACTACTACTTTTGCTAGTACTATTACTACTACTCGCGTATCCTCTAAACGAATTAAAGAATTGGCGACGAAGTCGTAGATTATTATTAATAATAATAACATTATTATTATCAATGTCATCGTTAGTATTGCTTCTCGTCGAAAAACGAGCCCTACAGAACGAGGACTTCTTCACGCTCGATGATGATGATGATGATGATGATGATGATGAGTAGGATCCAATTGGATTCAGTTGTTGGTGTCGAGAACGCATCATCTTTCCTCTTCTTCTCTCGTCATCAAAGTCCTCCTCCTCAAAACTCCCAACGAACGTTCTGGAGGAGGAGACAGAGAGAATAACTCTTTTCGAAGCCGCCGCTAAAGTCGATGATGCGTGTTTTGTTGATCTCGTTCGAAGCATATTTGTGTGTGTGTTTGCAGTTGTGCGTGAGAAAAAGTGACGCGCGAATTTCTCCATTTCCGCTCGCTGCTCTGCGCTTTGTGCGACGACAAGTCCTCTCTCTGTCGACTCGAAGAATGTTTTTCGGCGGCCTGAACGACCCGTCCGAAAAACTCCGCAAAGAGCAAAAGAAAGAGATGGAAAAGAAGCGCTCTAAAGCGACCGCCGCCGCGAGAGGAAGACTCCGGGAAGGGGAGCAGCAACGGGAAACCAATCGAAACACAAACGCGGAAACCAAAACGAAAAGCAAGAAGAAGGAGAAGCGATACGAGGTGCTTTGGAAAGCAGAGTTACGCGTTCGCGTGGAGGACGTCGCATTGAAACGTGGGATTCGCACGCGAAGGGAGGATAAGATTCAACTGCCAGCGAGTGCGCTGAGAATGCTCGAGAGATTTGATGACGAGATGGGTGCGAGGCAACCGAATGCGTTTTTTTACGTTTCGAGAGTCGATGAAGATGAAGACGAAGATGAAGACAAAGGATGTTACTGCGCGGCATTGGATTACCAAGCGGAGGAAGATTCCGTGGTCATTCCAACAGACTTGTATAAGAGATTAGGGTATTCATCTGGCGATGAAAAGAATCTCCTCCGCGTGGAGTTTCGCTCTCGAGCGCTCGAGAAGTGCGAGTGGGTGAAGTTGCAACCGAAATCGAACGAGTTCTCGAAGTTTTTAACTCGTCATCCCGAGGCGGACGTGAAGATGGTTTTGGAGAACGTTTTGGTGCAGCGGTCGTGCGTGCACGTCGGGGATGTCTTTGAGGTGGACTTTTCCGGATTCGTTTCTTCTGTTTCTTCTCCGTCGGAATCAAAGTTTGTATTCGAGTTGAAAGTGGTCTCGTTGAAAGTTGAAGGCGGCGAAGAAGATATCGTGGCGAGTTTAATAGAAACGGACGTGGAGGTGGATTTAGCGCCGTCAATGGAACACGACGAAGTCGTCGAGCGCATAGACACGTTAAATAGAAACGACGAGGAAGAGAAGAGAAAAGAGAAGGAGAAGAAACTCGCGGAGGCGAGAGAGGCGCGACGGCGAATCGAACGAAACGAAGAACGCAAAGAGAAATTAAGACGATTTCGAGAAGCGATGGCGAAGAAGCTTCCTTTAGAACCACCACCACCACTTGCTTCGTCGTCGTCAACATTGAAGACGGCGACAACAAACAACGTCGTGAGAATACGAATATCTTTACCGACGGGCGAGGCTATCGATCGAAGATTTTACGACACCGACGACGTCTCCTCGCTCTTCGATTTCGTCTTGGCGTCGTATTCGTTCGAAGAAGAAGAAGATAAAGAAGATTCAGACTTTTGCTTAGTCACGAGAGGCGGTAGGTTTGGAGAAGAGAAGAAGAAGAGAATATACAGAAGCAGTAGTAATAGAAGTAGCAGTAGTTTAGGTGCCGCGGGAGTCGCGTCCGGCGACGTGTTCTTCGTCGAGAAGTTGTAATAATACGATTTGTTTTATTATAGAGGCGTTCTCGTTGTTTGAGCAACGAGCTGCTCTCAGAAAAAAAGAAAGTTTTGCTCTCACTCGAAAAAGTCAACCATGTCCTCCGAATACTTGACGGAAGAGGAACACGAGAGACTACGAAAGGTTCTCGAGAATAAACCTTTGCCGTTATGGCGTTTGTTCAGAGAGGCGTTGCTGAGTGGCGGCGCGTGTCGCGATATCGTGGAGAAGCATGTGATGTGTAAACTGAACGGGACGGATCTCAAATTCTTTTACGAGGTGAATAGTGAAACGAGAAAGTTGATTAAGAGATTTTTGTTGAAAGAGAAGTTTTATATTGACGAGATGTCGTCGATATCGACTTTGGAGTTTGCTTGGGAGCATAAATCGTTGTGGCCGTGGAGCTGGGACGAAAGTTCTTTCTGCTTTCGAGTTGCTGAAACGAATAAACTCGAGTTGCTCAAGTGGGCGCGAGAGGAGAAAGAGTGTGGGTGGGATACAATGACGATTAGTATGGCCGCACAAAAAGGTAATCTGGAAATGGTAAAGTATTGCGTTGCAAATGATTGTCCTATCGATGAGGTCGCGTGTGCACGTGCTGCCCGATACGGTCATCTCGAGATACTCAAATACTTACGCGAAGAAGTCAATGCGCCTTGGGATTCGAGAACTGCCGCAAGGGCGGCTGAAAATGGTCATCTCCACGTACTCGAATATCTTGTTGAGTGTGAGTTTGATCAATATGACACATTGGCGTGTTGGGAAGCGGCCGAGTACGGCCACTTGGACTGTTTGAAATACTTGCACGAAACCGCCAAAGCGCCTTGGAACTTTCGCGCCGTACGAACAGCGCACGAGAACAAACATTTTGAATGTGTACAATACCTCCTCGACAACGACTGTCCTCTCCCAGAAGGTTGGCGATACGAAGATGGAGAGTTGCACGTGCCAAAATGAGAAACAGAATCAGAATCAGAATCAGAATCAGAATCAGAATAATTACACACGTCCTAAAGCCGCCGCACCCTTGTAATACTAAAGAGAGAAAAGAGAGAGACACATAAACTTTTTCCGAAAGAACGAAACCCTAACTCTTTTTCAAGCCTGTTTTTTGAACCCTTTGTAACTTTTTTCATAGACCATCTCGTAAACCCTACCTCGTAATATACACAAGAGCAGACGTGGCCGAGTGGTTAAGGCGTTCGGCTGCTATTCGATCAACTAGAAACCAACTGTCCACACTTCTATTTCAATCTCAGCATTGAGATATCCAACACACGAGCATTGTGAATACCAATGATACACGACTGTTACTGAATACCCAACGGGTGCGCGAGTTCGAACCTCGTCGTCTGCGTCTTTCTTTTTTTTTGTTTGTCGTTGTTTCTTCTTCGTCATTGTGTTGTTTCGCGTCGTCGTCGAGTGTTGTGTGGTGCGAATTCTTGGTGGTGATGGTAAAGCGTTCGGGGAAAAAATCATCATCCTCAGAATAAAAACTCATCATCGTTTTTTACAGTGCTCTCTTTCTCTTTCTTTCTCTCCGACGACGACGACTACTAGTGAGAGAGAGAAAGAGAGAGAGGGAAGAGACCGATTTATATTATTATCTTGGCGGTGGTGGATTAAAATAAAGGGACGATGGAGTCCACGAACAACAACCAAAAAACAACGCAGACTCCACCCACATCATCATCGAATGTTGTTCATAATAACGATAATGGTTTCCAACAACAACAAAACCATTATTCTCCGTCGGTGCGATCGAAAGCCATGACGTTGCTCTTCGCCGCTTTTTTGTGCGCGATTTCCTTGTTCTTATCCACCAACGACGCCTCCACTTTAGTGGACGTGGAATCGATTGAAGACGGACGGATAATGAGAGAAGGGGTGGACGTCGAAGAGGCGGAAAAGGAAAGCGAGGTGGATAAGTTCGGGTTCGAGAGCAAAGAAGATGCAGAGGAGATAGAGGTAGAAGAAGAAAAAGAAAACAAATACAGAAAAGAAGAACGCGATGAATCCGTGCTGCGAGTATTCGAAACATCGAACGATGATGAAAGTATTAACATGACTCCGCCGGATATCGATTACGAAAACGCAAACAAAAAGATAGTTTTAGTCGGGAACGGACGAGGGGTTTTGAAATCCCGTAAAGGCGAGAAAATAGACAACGAACACGACATCGTCGGTCGGTTCAATTTTTTCGTCACGAAAGGGTACGAGCGAGACGTCGGGCGCAAATTGGATTTATGGTTTTTGAACAAGCTGAAATTGCCCGGCAACGCTCGGTTTCGCGGCTCGACGACGACTGGGAAATCAAAAATGAATTTAAAAATGAAACCAACGATGGGGTATTACATCCCAGTCGCGTTCGAGGTATCACCGCGGTGTCAAAAGAAACGAGGTCCGGGCGCGAAGACGTGCGTTCCAACCTCTAAAAACAAACGCGCCATCGAATCCGAGAAACGCGTGTTAACCCGAGCGTACGCCAGGTTTAAAATCCATCCCGAGTTCGTCCCAGAAGTCTACCAAAGACTATTACACGTCAAATACGACTTCCGACACCGATTCCCGTCCACTGGTATTCTCGCTTTAGTCTACTGCTTAGAGCGATTCCCGAACAGCACCGTCTCTTTGCACGGGTTTGATTTCGTCGGCGAAACGCCAAAAATCGGCCACTACTGGGAGAAGATATTCAAGCTCAGAACCGTGCACTCGCTCAAGTTGGAGAAGCAGTTCGTCGGGAAACTGATTCAAACGGGAAGGGTGAGCATTTTGTAGCCCCCGAGAGCAGCTCAGAGGAGGAAGATTTTAGTCTCTAGTTTATTAGATTTTTAGTACTTTACGTAGCGCGCACTAAAAAAACGTTACAACTCCTCTCGTTATTCTTATTATTATTGTTAGTAGTCGTCGTCGTAAGTGCAGCAGTGGATGACACTTGTAACAATGGGGTCGGAGAACGGTTCAAAAGCGACGACGGCGACGAGTAAATCGTCGTTGAGTCGCATGGGCGCGATGATTATTCTTTCCCTTTTCGCGTTCGTTTTCTTTTCGATGACGACGACTTTGGGGAACTCGTCGTCGTCGTCGTTAGGAGGAGGAGAAGGAGGATTAGGAGGAGGAGGTAGACGACGCGTGCACACTAAAATGGCGAACTTAGCGAGCGAATCGCCGGAGATGTTAGGATTGACGGTGCAGAAGAGGGAGAAGAAGAGGGAAACGACGAGCGAGGACGACGAAAAGAGGAGGAGGCGAGGAGGACAGGCAAAGTTAGGGGCCAACGCAGACCATGTGTCAGAAAAAGAAGAAGAACGAGAAATAATAATACTACCGCACGTGCGAACGAATATCTACGATCCGCTACCGAACCAATTCCAACTGAACGGCGAGCCGTTCGATTTCACCTCGCTGCGAGGTAAAGTCTCGCTCTTCGCGAACGTGGCGAGTAACTGAGGGTACGCGAGCGCAAACTATAAAGGCTTTGCCGGTTTGCGCGAACGCTTCGCATCGAAAGACGTGCAAATAGTCTCGTATCCGTGTAATCAGTTTGGTCATCAAGAACCGGGCACGCCGGAGGAGATATTAAAGTTTGCCAAAGAACACGCGTACCCGGAGGATGCTATTTTAATGCAAAAAGTAGACGTAAACGGGAAGGACGCAGATGAAAATTGGAAGCTACTCAAAGCCGCGTTTAAAAACAAAGACGTCTTTTGGAACTTTGAAAAGTTTCTGGTCGATCGAAACGGTGTTCCTAAGAAGAGATATGGCAGCACGTGGTCGAAAGACATCGCCAAAGACATCGAAACTCTCTTGAGCGAAGAAGAAGAGCAAGCCGGCGAAGACTTGTAAAAAATTTGAGCGCTACGCTCGCATACAAAAGGAAGAGAGAACGAGAAAGGAAAAGAACAAAGGTTTCCCTCTGCTACGCGTATAAAGTGACGGCGCACTCCGATAAAGATTATCTCGGGTCGCTCGATAGAACGCAGTAGTATGAGAGAGAGAGAGAGAGAGAGAGAGAGAGAGAGAGAGAGAGAGAGAGAGAGAGAGTACTTCTTCCTATTATACAGGTCAGGCTAGATTCGCTACACGCTCAATCTCTCTGCACGCTTTCACTCTCTCCGAAAGCGAGTGAATCGCAAGCGTTAAGATACGATTCAATCTCTCTCCGTCCCATCGTTGAGGCTCTTGACGTATATATTGAACGAGTTTCTCGAAAACTACTTCTGCCCCTTTTTCGCCGTCTTCATCGCTTCCAATTGCGAGCAAATCTTCCGTCGCCTCGTTCAAAATCGATACAGCTACGTTTGTGATAAAATCGCCGTAAGTGAAATCCATATTCGCATTTGCTATGATCACGTCCATGACTCGGCACGAAAATCGCGTAGTAAAATCACTCGCAAAACAAGTCAGGATCCACCCCGAAGTTTTTGTGTTCATGGTTTAGGGGATTTTAGGGGAGTTCCGTTTTTTGCTAGGGTTGGTTAGGGGAGTTCCGGATTTTGAAGTTGTTACAAAAACGCTAAAAATACTAACGGAATGACTACATTATCCAGAGTTGATTCTAATGTGCACTCTGAGAGCGCTGCTGCTACGCACGCTATGGCTATTTTACCTATACTGTATTTATCTTCATCCGATGCGAGAAGTAAAGTAGTCGCAAAGGTGGAAACGAAGAACGCGAGAAAGCCTTCAAATGTTTTCGTACTCGCATCGTTCATTTTTATAGACCCAAAATTACGTCCTATTTCGCACGCGAATGTATCCCCGATTCCAACAGCTATTAACCCAGATAAAGACTTTATAACGCTATTATTACTACTTCCACTTACATGATGCAGCCACAATGGAAAAGCTATTCCAAGAAGGAGCGATGAGTGACTCAAAACAACACCATCTTCATCGCTTCTTTTCTTTTCTTTCTCCCACGCAAAAATCATACGAGTTATATTTTTGCTCAGTCGCTTACTAACGCGTAAACATTCCACAAAGCAAAACAGAACTAAACACGCAGCAAACGCAACAGGAATGAGCACTTGCCCGTAATCATCCCTCCAAGTGTGCATGGGTACGCCAAATATTACGACCGCAATCGCGTGAAATATCTTCCTTTGGCTTAAAACTTTCTCTTTTCCGAGAGCTCGTCGCTTGCAGAATAGAGCGAGTGAAAAACACACACCCGTACACCAAAGCGCGGCTAACCGAGCGATACTGAAAGCGGTTAAAGTCACACTTCCCGCATTATCACCTCGTACCTGAGAAACTAGTGCTTTTAAAATACCCACGCTCAGAAACATCTCGAAAACGCCTACGCATGTTAAAATATATTGATGAAATGTTGTGCGTGTCTTCGGTGTCGTCAAGAGGAGAAAACTCAACCAACACGAAGCTGCTACAAATGCCGATACTAACACTCTTTCGTCGCGCTTTTGAATATCTCTACTCCAAGGAAGCCAAGTTATACCATCACGACGAGCATAGGCGATTAAATCATAAAAGATAGAAACAGATGCGATTGAGAGTCCTTGCATGCAGAGAAACAAAACGCCGAGCTCCGTCTCCTTGCTCCCGGCGGCGTTTCGCGCCAACATTTTCGCGAGACTATATATCGGGTCACATCTGCTAAGCCACGTTCCTCCTAAACTCATTCGAGTAGAATTTTGCGCGGTGGAAGAGCGCCTCGACGACGTGTGCCTTCGCCGCAGAAAAATATACGAGAAGGAAGAGAGGAGCGAAACGTTGGTTAAGAACCACATTCTCGTTGACGACGAATGCAAAATCAGAAACCAGGGAAGAACGAGCGCACCGTACGCGTCGCTCGACCGTAACTGCAAGCGTGAATAGAAACAAATACAAATCGTCAACGCGACGAGAAGTCCTCTCGTTGCACTGATGTGATTCGCAGAGAATGCGCCGTCGTTGTCGTCGTTGTCATCAGCAATTTGCAAAACAACAACGAAAGCTGTCAGGAGAACACACGCAGATTTGTGGTTGATGGATAACGACACCATATCTCACCACTTCTCTTTTAACCCTAAAGACTTCGCTCTCGTTCTCTTCCTCACTTCATAAGATCTTTCTTTTATATGAATATATTTATATGTATACGTATACGCGTGCACGTGAGTATCGTATTCTCTTTTTGTGATGTAAAAATCCCCCACATACCTAATAAATTTTGAACGACAACCAAATCTCGTACACAAAAGTTTTGCACGAAACGTGAGCTTCTATACACCTATCTTTATTATAACTCTCTCTCGAGGTAAGGTAATAACGAAAGAAGAATGATAGAGAGAGCTCGTGAGAGTGATGAAGTTCTCGCAAAGCAAATTGAGTATCTCGCGAGCGTATTGAGTAGCATCGAGCATTGTCGAGAAGAAGAAGAGGATGACGAGAAAAAAGAAAAGTTCGAAACGAATGAAGAAGTAGAAGTAGAAGTAGAAGGAATAGGCAAATATTACGATGATGAAAATAATAATGAAAGCGATGACTGGGCGGACGATAATACTTCTTATTGGTGGCGCGAGGAACAAAAGAGCGGGGGCGAAGTTAGAATACTGGAGAGAAGAAGAAGAAGAGAAGTAGAATCAAATGACGGTTCAGACCAAAAGGAAGAGCGGAAACATTTGCAGTCCTTAATCACACGAATACGTGCGCTTCGGATGCGAGCAGAATCGATTGGTCGTCAAGTAGCGTAGAAAGAAGTCCAATATTTCACTTGTTATTCGATAATGTACACGTATCCAGGCCTCTTGTATCGTGGAACACGTCTCGCGCTTTTCATATACTCTCGTAACGTCGGGTGTTCGTCTTCTATGTGCGCTAAAAATCTCTCTAAATATTTCAGATTAAACCTCTCCCCAATATCAAAATCCGCAGACTCTTCCCTGAAAAGCTCGTACGCGGTTTCAAACAGAGCGATATCGCATAACGATAACGCATCTCCGACGAGGTACATGGACTGATTCTGTAACAAAATCTCGTCGAAAACTCTAAGCGACGCGAGCGAACGCTGCGATGGAGAGAACGAATTTACGCGCCGCATGTCTTGAAATCTAGGCGTCTCGTCTATTTCTCTATCGGTAATTGCAAGCAATTGGTCCATATCAAAGTTTTCTCCTTGGTGCGTCAAACCGTTGTTCCGTAATGTGGACCAGTGTTGCTCGTAAACTTCGTCTATTTTAGCGCGTTCGTCTTCATCTCGACCGAAGAGTTGCAACTTGCTCGCGAGGTATCGTGCGATTGGTTTCTCGTGCGCCAAGTCCTTCGTTTTCGTTTTGTCATAGTTTTTCAATGTCGGTGTCTTTCCATATGGGGTGGTGGTTTTCACGTCAGACCCCCACGGGACAAAACCGACCAGCTCCAACGCATATTTACACTTTCGAGCCTCGCAGAGCATTCTTGGCACCTCTATACGATTTCTCATCGGCATATATTGGAAATGAAACGCGCAGTCACTCTCGTCGTCTTCACCTTCAATGCAATTGCATAGCAGTGTCTGATGTAACGTCGTGCTCCATAAATCTTTCGAATCGTGTAAGTGTGCACGCATCTCTTCCGCGCTTATTCTTGACAACAAGGCGACCGATGTAACTGTTTTACGACGCTTTTTACTCCGTCGTAAAGAACGAAAGCGCCGCCGTGACTCAGCACAGAGAAATCGTGTTTTGGCTTTATCAGGAGTATTAAAAGCAGTTTTTGTTGTTGTTCTCGAGGACGCAGTCGCTCTCGAGGGAGGCATTGTTGCGAAGAACGACCGGTCTTCGCGACAGCAATACGAGAACATTATTTCTTCTGACGAGAACAAGAAGGATTCTCTCATGCAAAAAAAAGCCGACGGTCGTATGAAGAAAAAGAAAGAAAAATAACTACACTCGTAAGTGTTGTCAAAAGAACGCGCCTTTATAAATTCGCGTTCATGATTTGTATTATTCGACTGCATCTTTGCTAAGGTTTTCGTACGCTTCTTTTACTCGTTGAAACGCTTGCTTTGCTCGAGGTAACGCGCATTTATCCGGATGTAAACTTCTCGCGAGTTCTCGATACGACTGCGTCAGCCATTTCTTCTTCGATCCTCTCGGAAGATTCAAAACCGCCCAATCCGTCCCTGCTTGCAACACCCTCTCTATTTGTTTCTTCGTTTCATTTTCAGCGTTGGTTTTCTTCGCATCCGCGGTATCTTGTCCTCCATTTCCTACGTCTCCTTTGTTTTTTAGAGAGTCTTTGAAGCCCGAGAGAAGATTGCCGGCGCGTTTCGCCTTTTCTTTCTTCAACTCTTGCTCCTCCTTGAACCGCTTCGTCACCCGTTCTTCTTCCTGCTCCTCTTTCAATTTAGCTAATCTCGCCGCTTCTTCTACTTTTGCCTTTAATTCGGCTTTTTGCCTCTCCATCAAGAGTAATTTTTGTTGCAACTCTCGTTTTTTTCTCTCTTGTTCTTTTGCAAATGAAACCGACGGAGTGAACGAAGACGCGTTCGCATTTAACGAGTCTTTCCCGCCTCTCGAATACGTGTTCTTGCTCAGTTTCACTCTCTGATTATAGTTATGATGATTATACTCGCCGCCGTTATCGTTATAACCTCTCTTCTTTCCTCCTCCTCTTCCTCCTCCTCCTAGACTATAGTTGTTGTTGTTGTTGTTGTTGTTGTAATTCTCTTCTTTTGTTTTCGAAGACGTTGAATTCGTCGTCGTCGAGTTTGTCGGTTCACCTCGGACCCAAGATTTGCCTCGTCCACCGAAACCACCACCGAAGCCACCACCACCACCACTCGTCGTGGTCGTCGTCGGCGCTCCGCCTCTTCCTCCTCCTCTTCCTCCTCGTCCACTCATCTCCTTCGTTTTGTGTGAAGGCGGTTTGTGATTTTCCAAATGAGGAAAAAATTTTGACTTTCATCACAAACAAACAAACACACAAACACACAAACACACAAACGCCAACGCGTGCGAGACAGAACTCGAGTACACGCGCATCAACCTCACCGAACAACGAGATTTCTCCCTTCCTAAGTTATGTTCGTCAATAACGACGCCAATCAGCGTCTGTGCGAGTCTCTCGTTTCCACTTCGTACGTTCGCCAAGCTGACGAAGCGTCGAAGCGACAGACGAAATTGTTCTCTCAACTTGTATCGAACAGAAAGTTACCGACGGATGGATGGAACGAACAAGTGATCGAGAGTTTCTTACTAGAGCTCTCGCAATTGGATTCGAATAATTTCTTAGATAACTGCGGGGTTGGGGAGCGCGAAGGACGCGTGTATTCTAAATTGGTTCAAAGGCGTAATTTTAGTTTGCACCACGGAATTGGACGGAGCGGCGACGTTTCCGCGGATCAACCGAAAGCAATAGGGAGCAGCATCATAGCAAAGCTGGCGAATATTTTAGTCGCGGATGCGATGAAGATATCAGGTTTGCAAAGTATAGATAGTACCACGACGTTGCTCTTACCGTTATGCACGGGCATGTCGTTGTGCTCTGTGTTCAACGCTTTACGAGCGCACCAACGAGAAGAACAAAATGCAAAAGAAGACGAACGACAAAACACGATAGTTTGGACGCGATTAGACCAGAAGACGTGCATAAAAAGCATACTAGCGAGCGGTTACGATGTTTGCGTGGTTGATCCAATATTAGAAAAGGACGAGTTGGTTACAAACTTACAGGCGCTCGAGAAAGAACTCTCCGCCGAAGAGAACGAAAATACTAAAAAAATCGCGTGCGTGGTCTCGTCGACGTCGTGCTTCGCGCCTCGAGCATCCGACGACGTCGAAGCGATCGCAAAGTTGTGTCAAAAATATAACGTAGCGCACGTGATAAATAACGCTTACGGCGTTCAGAGCAGAAAGTTGTGCGGTAAAATTGAAGCAGCCATGCGAAAGGGAAGAGTCGACTGTGTCGTTCAAAGTTTAGATAAAAATTTTCTCGTGCCGGTTGGAGGTGCAATCGTTTGCGCTTCAAAAGGAAACGGTTACTTGGTCGATAAAGTTCGTAAACTATACCCAGGTCGAGCATCGATATCTTCAACGTTAGACGTGCTCATCACTCTCCTCGAAATGGGTAAAACTGGTTACGAACGTTTACTCGACGAACGCGAAACGAACTACGAGAAATTGAAGATGGCATTAGAACGAACGGCTTCGAAATACGGCGAGAGGGTGTTAGAAACGCCAAATAATCCAATTTCTTTAGGCGTGACGTTGACGTCTTCGAGAAATGATCTGGTTACCAAGTTTGGTTCCATGTTGTTCACAAGACGAGTTTCTGGCGCTCGCACGGTTCCCATGCAAGAGACGAAGAAAATCGGCAACGTAGAGTTGAGAGGATTTGGAGCTTCCTTCTCGACATACCCGACAGCATACTTCACGGCCGCAGCCGCGATAGGCATGCGCGAGAAGGAAATAGAGAGCTTTGAATTGCAATTAGAGAAGACGTTCAAAGATTTTGTAAAGTTAACGTAGTTGTAGAGTTGTAGTGACGATGAAATGAAAAAAAGGAAGGAACAGCCACAAATACCACTTCTGCCGCCACAATCTTCGTCGCGAATAAAAGTCGTC
>JACLAB010011198.1_pt1 | contig 21024 bp, 15 predicted proteins | sample 8027921 | NCBI WGS metagenome assembly JACLAB01 (sample SAMN15725117, study PRJNA655200) | protist metagenome | isolation source: fluorescence activated cell sorting (FACS) single amplified genomes of... | place: USA: West Boothbay Harbor, Gulf of Maine | collected 2000-07-19
ATGGTGTTGAAGCACCCGACGTTCAAAGAGAACCCGGTGAAAGCGGTGTTGACGCACCTCGCGGCGCAGTTAGGCGAGAGCGCGGAAAACGACGAGGAGGACCGCAGTAAAGATGGAACCACCAAGAAAACCACCAAGAAAAGTACCACTACGACCACCACCAATGACAACAACAACGTCGATATCGACGACGTAAACGACGACGTGCAAAAGAAGAAGAAAAAACGAAAGATGATGACCCCGGCGCGGTTACGTCAAACGCAAGGCAAACATCACGCCGGCGGCGGCGGCCAAGAGCGGTCCAAGAAGAGCATTCACGGCGGCGGTAAAAACTCTGGTGGCGTCGTCAAAGAGAAACTGCGAAACAAGAAGGGTGGGAAAAACAGGAAGTGACCACCCTTTCTTCTTTCCAGTCAGAGAGAGTGTGGTTGGGGTGTTGGTACTCGTCGCGAACGTAAAGCGTTTTCGGTTCTCACTTTCCACCATTTTTTCTCCCCACAAAAGCAAGAAGATATGATGACGATGACGATGCGCGCTTTCTCACCAACCGTAACGCTCACCCGTCGTAAAGATTCTCCTTCCTCCTCCTCGCGGAGCGCGAAGTGTACCACGACGACGACGACGACAAAAGCGTGTCTGACGACGACGGGGACGCACCCTTTCAGCGCACCATTAAAAGCTTCTCATCGTCGACTCCACATCCGCGCAACGAACGACGACGACGACTCCAAGAAAGCACGAAAAGAAGAAGACAAAGAAGACAATTCCCTCTCATCGCCGTGGGCGCAACCTGGATACAAAGGCGCGTGGGTCTCCCAACAAGACGACCGGACGCAAATTTTGGTCGTCGTTTCGATATGGATCGGTCTGTGTCTGTTGACGTACGTCTCGTGCGCGAAAGTCGGCCCTTTCGTGGAAGAGCTTGTTCCGGACTTTGTTTTTCAGTTTTCCAAGCGCACGTGGCCTTTGCTCGGCCTGACGTACGTGCTCGCCGGAGCTGCGCACTTCGCGTTACCGGAAGGTTTTGATGCCATGGTACCGCACGAAAACGCGTTCGGAGGCCTCTGGAAACTCCCGGGTTCGAAGCGATTCCACGTCAATTGGACCGGCGCGTGCGAAATTGTAGGCGGTTTAGGCACGCTCTCGCTCGTCGTCGATCCGAACTCCTCCCTCGGGAAAGTCTCCGCGTTTGCGTTATTCGCGTTAACGTTAGCTGTAACCCCCGCGAACACGTATATGTTTACGAACAACTCCCCGGGACCGTTACCCCCGGACGCCACGGAAGAGATGATGGTGTTGACGCCGCCGCAACACTTCGCCAGAGGTTTGCTCCAAGTCTTTCTGTTGACGATGTTATGGGGCGTCGCCACGGGTTAGTTAAAAACAGCTCAGGTGCGTTGCCTTGGTGGATGCTTGTTTTTACATCGCGTCGTCGTGAGCTCTTTTTTAGCAGTAGTAGTAATAATAGTACGCGTAGTTGAGACGTTATCGTCGTTGGACGAAGTAAAAAGCCGCGAAAGCGAGTTGAACGCCTCTCCCCCCACCTTTACAAAGAACGTGATGATTCATGTCTGTGTGCTTTTGGGCAAAACAACAGACAAATCTTTCCCGCCAAAAAACAAAAAAAAACACCTCTTTCTTTCCTCACTTCGTGCCTTCTTTTTCGTTCCCATTTCCCCCTTTTGCGCAGTTTCGCCTAAAAACAGAAGGAAAATCGAAAAATATCTTCGTTTTGGAAACGGGAAAGAAGAAAGAATGTCGTCAAAACCAAGCGCGCGCAAACAAAACACACGCAAGAAGAAAGAAAAAAGAACTCGCGCGAATAAAAAGCACACGAACGCGTGCACGTAAAGGTACGCGATAGATTTCGACCGTTTTTTCCCCTCGCGCTTCTTCGCGTTCGCCGTGAGAGAGCGCGCGCGCGTGCAGAGATTTCGAGCGAGCGGGCACCTTTTTCCTTTTTTTCGAAGGATTCAGAAAAAAACGAGAGAAGAGTTCGTTTTGCGCATTTCCAATTCGCGTAAGTATAAAGCGAATTCATCGCTCTCCAAAGGAAGGTTCTCGCGAACGAGAACGCGTCCGCGTCCGCTTCTCTCCTCGTAAAAGAGAATCGCGCGCATCAGATCTGCGCTCAAAAAAGGGAAACTCAGAAAAGAAGAGAAACTCGCGCCTGCTCGAGAGCGCGTTGAAAGAACGAAAAGCTTTCATTTCTGTCCTTCGCTTCTGAGTCAGAGAGGAGAACAAAAAAAAAGAAAAACGAGAAATCTCGCGGGAAAAGACACCAAAAGGGGGAAAAGCGCTCGCCTTTTGAAGCGCAAAATTTGGACCAAAAAAGACACAAAAAATACTGACGAAATTACAATTCAAACTCATATGTCTTCATTACACGTAGGATTAAAACAACGAAAGAAGAAGGAGAAGAGAGGAGGAGTGCGAGAACGCGTTTTGAGCGAAAGAAGAAGCAGAAGAAGAAGAAGAAAAACAACACAGATGACGGGAACAACACAAACGGTGGTTTCGATGCGACACTCGTCCCGTTTGGAGTGTAATACTAAAGATGGGAATAAAAAAATGCACATCCATCAGGGTGAGGGAAACGAAAATTCCGTGCCGCCGCGGTCCCCAGCGAGAGGGAAAAAAGAGATGCTCGCGTTGCAGAAGAGAGATTCGAGCGCGTCCGTGGAAACGGAGGAAGAGGAGGATAATTCCAGCTTTGGAGGAGGATTACGGAACGAGAACACGAACGAGAAAGGCGCAGTCGGGAGCGCGCAACAAAACCAAAGCGAAGAAAAGAAGAGCGCACAAACGCACGAAAAGGGGAACGACGACGACGAGGACGAGGACGATATCGAGACGAAACCGCTCTCGGCGTTTGAGCAAAAGTTGAAGAATAAGAAACCGATTTCGACTGATCCGAAAACGTTCGATCCAGACACGGTTTTGAAAATTGACGAGGATTTTTCCAAAAAAGCGATGAGTTTAGGATACGAGCTCGGGACGATTAAACATTCGGCGTACGCTTTGTTGGCGATGGCGGGGCCGGGAGGAATGACGGTGGCGAACATTGTGAGCATCGCGAAGCGGTTGGACTTGTATAACTGGGGGACGTGCAAGACGCCGAATAACTCAGTCACCGCGGCGTTATCGCAAGATGCGCACTTTCAAAGAGTTGCACCGAGTACGTACGCGTTAAAAGAACACGTACCGGACGATTTGTGTACGGCGAGTATCGCGCACAAGGCGGCGCACACAAAGAAGAAAGAAGAGAGACGCGAGACGGGGAGAAACGCGACGACGACGAGTTCGGGTGGAGGTGATTTCAACATGATGGGAGGTGGTGGAGGAGGACACACGAAACTTCAAGACCGAAACTATCATCACCAGAAAGCCGTGGAGCAAGCGAAGAAGAGAAAAGCGGTGGCGATGTATGAATCGGAGGAGGATGAGTATTTCGATGGACCGGCGTTTCTCTTTCGAGCGCGCTCGGAAACGAGAGATCAAGAAAACTCAGAAGAAGAAAACGAAGATCGATACGACGAGAGAAGAGAAAATTATCACACTCGAAGAATACAGCACGAAGAGGAGCCACCTTTTGCGTACAAAGATGTCGCCGAACGTTTAGCTTTGGAGTGTTTTCGTCGAAGAGCGGATTTACAGCCGGAGATTTATAGAAACTGCCAACTTCCTTCGTCGTCCGCCGGGTCGGGCGACGGAGAGCGAACGCCGATGAATGCGGCGCGAGCAGATTCCGATAATATCGTCAGCAAAAAAAACGCACCGAATACGGTGGAACACATGGTGAATGAGCCGAACGAGCCGGTGAACTGCGACGCGACCGTGGCGGCTTCGTGTTTGGCCTTCTTCCCGGCGGTGAGTACGCCCGGCATCGTGGCGACGAGGCAAAGAGACGCGATATGCGCGACGCCGCCGGAACCGACCGAAGCCTTTTCGCGAGCGAATTTGTGGAAGAATGAAGTCGGATTGGTGAAACAATTAGAAGGGTTCGAAGCTATTAATGGTGGCCTCGTCGCACAGAGAGGTGGTTTGAGCGCGTCTTCTTCTCAACAACAACAACAAAGAAAGAAGACGACCGTAGCGAACAAGAGATCAAAACTTGGAGAGAAGAAAGAAAAGCAACAACAACAAAACAAAGTGGCGGCGAAGATTAAGAAGTCGAGCAGCGATAATTCCATGAAATCACGAAGCGCGAGTGGAGAAGAGACGTGTTATCATCGACTCCCTCGATGGGTTTTGGATCAATACATGGAGTCTCACAACGTCGCCGCCAACCAGTAATAAAAATCTTTTGGAAAAGGAAAGAAAACATCTATACATATAATAAAATATAATAAAAGAATACTTGCGAGAATGATGATGAGAGGTGTGATGATGGTCTGCGAGAGCTGTCTCTTTCCTCTCTCTCGTCTCTGCATCATTGAATTTTTGAGTTGAAACGTGTTGATTGCGTGTAGTGTGTTGTTGACATAAAAAACATTACACTTGTAATAATATTAAAAAGAATTTTACTTCGGTACATACCGGTAAATATAGTAGTAAGATTACGCCTTTAGATTAGCATTACCTCTCTCCTTCCACTTATCTCTCTCGCGTTCCGCGTTCCGCGTCGTTGATGATAAGATTTATTGACTCGCCGCGATCGCTTGCTTAAAATCGGCGATGATATCGTCGATGTGTTCAATACCAACCGAAACGCGAATCATCTCGTCGTTCACGCCACTCGCCGTTCGTTCTTCCGGAGATAACTGCTCGTGCGTGGTAGAAGCCGGGTGGATGACCAAAGTCTTCGCGTCTCCGACGTTGGCCAATTGACTCGCCAATTTGAACGCGTCGATGCACTTCGTCCCGGCTTCCAAACCGCCCTTCACGCCAAAGCACAACACGGCGCCGTAGCAACCCTTACGGAAGTACTGCTCCGCGGTTTTGTGCGATTGGTGGGATTTCAACGACGGGTGCGAAACCCATGCGACGTCTTTGTGTCCTTCCAAATATTTGGCCAACTTGACGGTGTTTTCGCAGTGTCGTTCCATTCTCAAGCCCAACGTCTCGACGCCTTGAATCAACTGAAACGCCGCCATCGGGTTCAACGCCATCCCCAAATCTCTCAAACCTTCAAATCTGGCTTTGACGATAAACGCCACGTTGGCACCCAACACGCCGTCCGGGCCAAAGGTGTCCCAAAACTTCAAGCCGTGGTACGCCGGAGACGGATCGCAAATCTTACCGTGCTTGCCGTTGTTCCAGTTCATGGTCCCGCCGTCGACGATGATACCCCCGATGGTCGTCCCGTGACCGCCGATCCATTTCGTGGCAGATTCGACGACAATATGCGCGCCCAACTTCAACGGTTGGCAGACGTATCCACCACCACCAAAGGTGTTATCGCAAATCAACGGAATCCCGTGCTTCTCGGCGACGGCTTTCATGCCTTTAAAATCCGGAACCAAAAACGACGGGTTCCCGAGAGTCTCGATGTACAACGCCTTCGTGTTGGCATCGATCAACTTTTCAAAGCTCGCCGGATCTTCTTGGCTGGCAAACTTCACGTTAATCCCTAAACTCGGAAACATCGTCTTGAACTGGTTGTACGTCCCTCCGTATAAGTTCGCGCTCGACACGATGTTATCGCCGGCGTTGCAAATAGTCGAGATGGCCAAAAACTGCGCCGATTGTCCACTCGACACCGATAACGCCGCCACTCCGCCTTCCAACGCCGCGATTCTCTTCTCGAAAACATCGTTCGTTGGGTTCATGATTCTCGAGTAGATGTTCCCGAACGCTCTCGCGCCGAATAAATCCGCGCCGTGTTTCGCGTCGTTGAACACGTACGAGGTGGTGGCATAAATTGGCACCGCGCGTGCGTTCGTCGTCGGGTCCGGGACTTGCCCCTCGTGGACTTGCATGGTTTCGAATTTCAAATCGGAGGGCATTTTGTTCTTTCTGTGGTTTTCTGTGTGTCGTTACTTGGCTGGTTTTATTGAGAAGATGAAGAGGATGAAAGCGTTCGTTAATGAATTAATGCGCGACGCATCCGATGCGACACGGCGGCAAAAAGTGATCGGGATCACATATGTTCCGATTCAATTCTCTTTCAGTTCTCTTTTTCTTTCAGAGAGAGATTTTGAACGCGTTTCCACGCGCGTGGAAAAAGCAGAAGAATGAGAACAACACCACTCTCTTTTTTATCATCGTCGTCAAAACGAAGGAGACGACAAAGAAGACGACGAAGAAGAAGTTGATGTGCAACGGCGTGCGTACCTTGAGTGCGTAGAAAAAAAGGAGGAATTGAGCATTCCCCTGACGCTTTTTCGCCGAAAAACTCTCATATATGAAATATCACAAAGAAGAAGCAAAAATATCTTCGCTCGAACGAACAGAAAGAGACCAAAAACACGAGAAAGAGAGAGAAAGAGCTTTCTTTTTTTTTTAACGCTTTTTCATATATCTCACTGCTCTGCCTAACACGTTTGTTGTTTTTACATACGCACTATTTTACGCGCGCTTTTACGCTAACGCTACTTTTTAAATACACGCATCATACTTTTATTAAGAAGTGTTGTTCTTTACCGCGGAGGACCTCATTAAATCGCTTTTACTACGGAGGCGCCTCTTTCTGCTCCGCTACCGTCGGCGATGACGATCCCGCTGAGAGGGTCGCCTCCTAATCCTCCTCCTCCGTTGGAAGGCGAGGAATAAAAAAACATCTCCCGCTCTTCTTTCGCCGAGGCGGCGTTGACGGCGTTGAACTTGTGGAACGCGAACAGAACGAGAAGCGAGGCGAAAGAACTGACGAAAAAGATCAAGTCGTACCAGGATTGGTAGAAGGTCTTTTCTGGTTTACTTTCCGCGCTCGCGTCCGCTTCTCCTTCTTCCATGCCGAAAAAGGTGTCGCTCAAGTCGTGCATGTCGCCGCCGAATAAGGAGAAGGTTTTACCGTCGCGGTATTGGCTCGGGAGCTGTTCGCGGACGAGCAAGACGGACGAGAGGAAGTATAAACCGACAATTTCCGTGCAGAAGAGGACGAGGGAGGTGGTGGTTTCCGAAACGTTGGAGCTGCCGGAGACGGAGGAGGCGATGGTACCCAACGCGTCAAACGCGCGCGAGAGGAAGTATAAGAAATTCCTCGTAGAAGAACCGACGAGAAACGCGATGAACGCGAGGGAGAGGTATTGAGAGAGCTGTTCCGCGGTAACGTTGACCGAGTGGGAGAGGAGGAGGAGTCGGAGCGTTTTCGTGACGACGTCGACATTTTTCGATTTGCCCAAAACGATTTGGCCAAACACCGAGAGAAGTTTGACCGCGCAACACACGGACATCAAGACGCCGCTGGTGTTTTTCGCGCGACCAAAGGTGGTTCTGGATTCAACCGCGCGTTTTTTCAACGCGCGGCGCTCTTTCAATTCCAGAAATAAAGATCTCACGACGCGATCCAAAGCGACGACTTCAAATTTTGCGTTTTGCAATTTTTGTTCGCTCGTCATCGCGCCGCCGTTTCTACCAGAAAAGACAAACTGCATCGCCGAAGAAGCGAGTTTGCTCAGCAAAGATTGCTCTCCTTGATCTTTACTAGAGGCTAACAACTGCGACGCGCTCTTTTCGTTCGCGCTGGAGGTGACGACGTCTTTTAAAAAGTTATTCGCCGCCGTCCTGCTTTTGTGGATGTTGTTCTTGGCGTTGTTTCTATTCACCGCGTCGTTCTCGTACGGATTGTTGCTGATATTGTTGTTGTTGTTGTTCTTATTGGTAGTCTCATCTTCCTCTATGGGAATGTTGAAGTACATGCTCGCTCGCGTTCTTTGTTGCCTTCGTTCGTTTGCGGATCTCGGAAACAATTCTCTTTCCAACAGTACCAACCGTTTCTTCCTCTCCACGGCTGTTTCCAACGCTTTCACCAATCGCTCCTCGTCGCGTTCGATTTCCGCATCGCTCACCGGCCTCGCGAACAAAGACATGGTCGTGTACGGATAATGAATAGCCCCGAATCCGGATAAAACACCTAAAACGATCACCCCGACGACGCCGGCTCGAGCGATTAATCGCGACACCGTGAAAATGTTACTCTTCGCGCCTCCTCCATTATTACTATTACTACCACTGCTACCACTACCACCACTACTACCACCATCAACTTTACTAAATATACTCCCTTTACTATAAATGGGATCCCCATCCAACGCCCCAAACTCTAAAAAGAAAACCAAGGAAACCAAGTGCGCGCAGACGCTCACGAGTATAACTTTCCTCCTCCGCTTACTCTTCGCTCGGCGTATCACCGCCTGATTCAACTGCATCATTCGACCACTCGCATTGCTCAACTTCTCCAACCCGTACGACCCGGGAACAACCATCGAAAAGAGCTTATAAAAGTGAAAGAAAGGCACGACGACGATGACCATCGATATCGTCGTCCATATCGAAAACAAACTCGCCACGGTTAAAAACGTCTCCGTGAACGTGTCCGACACTTCCCCGAGGACGAGCAAAACCATGGAAAACGAGGACGCGAACGTCAAGGAAAAGAGGAACGCCACGAACGCGGGGACTTTATCCGACGCGTCTCGGCACAGGACTTTCCTCAGGAACTGTTTAAAGGTGCGTCGTTTAACGAGAGAGAGAGAGAGTTAACACAAAGAGAGAGAGCGCATGTCCAAACGACGAAAGTGTTTCAAAAGAATACCAAACATAAACGCGCGCTTCTTTTGCTGTGTTCGAGAAGAAAAGAAAGAACGAACGAAAGAAAACACAACTCGTCTAAATGCGAAACGCACCGCATCCGCGGCTCCGTATAAACCGAAAAAGATTCCCGTCGCGAGGACGGTTTCCAAGAGCACTCGCCACATGATTTATGTAAGAGTCTTCTGCGCTCTTTCTCCCCGTAGAAAGAATCACTTAAAAAATATTTAGGGTTTCCAAACCTAATTGGAGAGAGCGAAGCCGCCACTGAATCGGTCCGTCCCATCTCCGCATTAAAACACTTATACAAACGCACTAAAAACACCATGTCAACCGAACAACCGCAATCCAACCGCTTATACGTCGGCAACATCCCGTGGTCGACCACGGTCGAAGAGTTACAGGGTTTGTTCACCGACGCGGAGAACATCGAGATCCCAACCGTACGTTTTCTACTTTCTTTCTTCTTTTGTTTCTATAATTTTGATTCGATCGCGCTTGTGGGAAACGAAGAAAAACTTTTCTCGCGCCGACGATTCATTTTTTCGTCGTCGTCGTCGTCTCAACGCTCTCTCTCTGAGAAACCTCTCTTCCGCGAAACCTCCGAAAATCGTTCTCCTAAAAGCGCCGAAAACAAGGAGAGAGATTTCGCGCGGCGCGAAAGAAACGCGGGGGGTAAAGTTTTGAGAGGTCACTCCTACTGTAAGAAAGAGAGCGAGATGAGATGACATTTGGCCGTCTTTTCTGGTTTTCGTCTTCTCTCGTAAAAAGGCATGCCGTTTGGGCAAAATTTACGCGTGTTTTTCTGATATTTTTTTCTCTCCTCTGACACCAAAATTTTCTTCTTGTCTTCTCTGCAAAATGTTAAAATAGGGTCGCCAAAACCGCTCGAGAGGATACGCCTTAGTCTCGTTCTCCGACGAGTCCGCGGCGCAATCCGCGATGCAAGCGATGAACGGCCACGCGTTAGGCGACCGGAACATTTCCGTTCGCGCGGATAATCCGTTACCGAAGGCGCCGAAATCCTCCTCGAGAGGATCCGGCGGCGCGCCGGTGCAAAGACCGACCAACTTGCCGGAAGCGGAGGAAGGGTGCAGATGCTACGTCGGGAACTTGGCGTGGGAGACCGACGAACAAGCGTTGATTGAACACTGCCAAACGATCGGGCACCCGGTGTTGAGATGTGAAGTTGCCAGACAATCCGGCGGGAGATCCAAAGGGTGGGCGTTGATTGATTTCGCGAGCAAAGAAGCCGCCGACGCGGGCGTCAAGGCGTTGCACGACACCGAGTGCAGAGCGAGATCGATCATCGTGCGCGCGGAAAGACCGGGCGGGGCGGCGGCGACGAAGCCACCGAGAGAAATCAGACCGGAAAACAGTTCTGGTTTACAAATTGTGGTGAGAAACTTGCCGTGGTCGACAACCTCGGACGATTTGAGACAAGTGTTCCAACAAGTCGGCACCGTCGTGGACGCCAAGTCCACGTGCCATGACGACACCGGTCGATCCAAAGGGTGGGGTACGGTTTTGTTTGAAACGCAAGAGCAAGCGCAAGCTGCGATTGCCGGGTTCAACGGCGTTGAGTTGGAAGGCAGACCGATGCAAATTAAAATCGATCGCTTCGAATAAGTGCGCGTAAGGCGACTCTTTCGTGTGAACCACTTGATAATACTATAAAACTTCTTCAATAATACTACGAAGAAAAAACATCAACGACGACGACATGGAAAGAGAACACACACCACACGAAAAATGAGAGAGAGAAGAGAAGGGAGAGATACTGAGAATGAGAAAGACAGAATATAATATTCTATAGCACGCTGGCGGAAGAGAAGAGAGGGAGGAGATGAACGTTTAATTTTACAAATGGAGAATCAAGTCACAAACATCGACGAAGACATGCGTGTGTTTTTTTAAGTTTGAAGAGGAAAAAGATATATAGAAGAAGAAGAAGAAGAAGAAGAAGAGAAGAGAGAGCAGAATATAAGAAGAAAGAAAAAGAAAGAAAAACATACGATGAGAGAGAGAAGAGATACCATGGGAGAATGGCTTACCCGTTTGTCGCGTTCATGAGAAAAATAGAACACACAACAACACATCATTTATTTTTTGTAGATCATGGGACGACGAGTGAACGAAAACAAGTGTAAGAGAAGTTTTCACATTTATTACTTATTAGGTATTCAATACCGATTTTAATGCAATTATCAAAAGAATTTTAACGCTCTAATTACTGCTACTGTTTGTTGTCTACTTCAATTCTCCCGATTCGCTGCTTTCCTTTTCCGGGCTGTCTTCCGCGCGTTTTTTTTTTGTTCTTTTCTCCGTCGGCTCATCTTTCTCTCCGTCTCTCGAACGTTTTCTACTACTGCTATAATCTCTACTGCTACCACCGCGACCTCTGCCACCGCTTTCTTTCTTGGCTAACTTTTTCAATCGGTCCTTCTTCACGTCCTCGAATATCTCCTCGAGCTTTTCATCGCTCACGTCGAACTCTTTCGAACATTTCGTCCACCACGAGGACGATTGGAACGCTTTTTTCGTTTCGGAATACGTTTTATCGTTCAAAACTTCGTCGAATAGTTTCATTTCGTCGTATAAAGAGTCCTCAAAATCATCCAACGCGTCCCGCAACTTTCGCTTCTTGCGTCGGTGGATCCTTTCGATGGTATCCGCTACGACTTCGCAAAGAAACGTGGGTTGAATGTTTGGCGATAAAGACGCTTTCTTCACTAAAGCCTCCTTGTTCGTTTCCACGTACTCTTCTAAATATTTGACGATATCGTCGAAGGGTGGTAGCTTGTTACCACTACTCGCCGTCGCCATCGCGCTTTCGTCGAGTAAGTCGACGACGTTCTCGTTTTGAAAGCCGGGAAACGCGTCCTTTGACGCGTTCTCTTTCATAAACGTCTCCAATCGCTTTGCATCTTCCATCACCATCTCTTCCAACTTGATCACTTCGTCGTCGAACAACTCTCTCGGCGTGCTCCCACTCACGTTCCCATTACACATGCCAAACGAAGCCGTCGATTCGAGCTTCTCGTTTTTAAACTTTTTCCAAAGCGTCCTCGGCGTCAAGATTTTATTCTCCGCCAACTCTTTCAACGTCTCGCAAAAGCGCTCTCGATTCTTCCGTTCCTCTCGGAACCGCACGGCGTTTTCGCGGTTCATAGTCTCGACTTCCTTTTGATCGAACGACCGAAAGAGTTCGGAAAATACGGTCAGTTGGTCTTGCCGATCGCAATGCACCGCTCTCGTGTCGTTTTGAATCGCCGCGTTATTCATCACGTCCCGTCGCCACTGCCAGTTGAAATTGCAACCTTTCTCCAATAACAAGCCTTTAAACAACTCTCTCGTTTGCTCTTTCTTTGCTAGCTTTTCTTTTCTTTCGATGACGTGTAATCCAGAGCAAAAATCGCGAAACAAATGTTCGCGTTCTTTCAACGATTCGATGTTCGTAAACCACGTTTGCGACATTAAATTCCGCTCTAACGGCGAGTCTCGAATAATCTTCGATTTCGAGGTGATGTCGTATTTGACTCGGCAATCTTGCAAACCGTTTCTAAACGCCACGCGTTTCCGTTTCTCGACTTCTTTCTGTTCCTCTTTCTCCGCTCTTAATTTCCTCGATCGAAACCCGTTGAACAAGTTTCTCTTTTCTCCATTTTTCTTGAGCGCGTTGAATCGCGCGTCGCTCGCGGCTAACTGCGTAAACTGCTCGAACGTGCCCGAGGTTGGCATATTAATATCCTCCAAAAGTTTATTAAACGCCGCTTTTCTCTCCTCGTCGTTCTCGAACGTCAGCACCGTCTCTGAATTCGACTGCAAAGGCACGTACGCTTGGTTGTGCGTTTGTTGCGGAGGAGGAGGACCGGATGCCGACGCCGGCGCGTTCATCGCGTCGCCGTTCTCATCTCTGTTCCGCGTCTCACCGCCGCCGCCCTTCTCTCTTCTCGTTTTCTCCTCGTTCATTCGCTCCCACCTCTCCTCCGTCCTCGTCAACTCCTCCGGAGTCTCCCACTGCGTCTTTTTCGTCTCTCTGTTGTAATAATAATACTTCTCCGACGTCTTATCGTACGTCGTTTTCCACGCGCAGTTTTCAAACACGAAACTCTCCTTCGCGGTGTACAACTCTCTCGGTTTCTCGTACGTCGACTTCTTCGTCAGTTGGTTGTAGTAATATTTCCTCCCGTCCGGCGCGTCGTGTTCCGTCCAAGGCGAAGCGGGCGAAGGCGCGTTCATCGGCGGAGGAGGAATCATCATCATCATTCCCGCCGCCGCCGCCGCCGCCGAGGGTTGTTGTTGTTGTTGTTGCATGTTCATCATCATCATCCGCTGCTGCTGCTGCTGTTGCTGTTGCATCAGCATCGGATTCATCATCATCATCATCCCTCCTCCTGGTCCTCCTCCTCCTCCTCCTCCCATCGCGATCGGCGCCGCCGCCGCGGCTGTAGGCGCAGCACCGCGCGCAGAAGCCGCCAAAATCGGAGGTGCGGGTAAACCACCAACGACGAATCCCCCTCCAACACCAGGAGTTCCCGTCGTCGTCGTTCCCATCGTCATCCCCGGTTGTTGTTGTTGTGGTTGATGTGTCGGGAAAAACGGCTTTGGAGGAGTCATTCGAGCAGCGAGCGTTTGGGGGAGAAAACCACCACCCTTTTCGTCAGCCTCCTCGTCGTCTTTCGCGGACATTCGTCGTGCGTGTCGTCTCGAGACGCTTCTCGAGACGACGACACCAACGGAGAAAAAGCGACTTTTTGAGAGCGTCGTTTAAAGTGTGCTCTGATGCGTGTTGAAACGCGTTCGAAATGTGCGGCTTTTTCCCCAGAAATCAGACTCGAAAAGGATTGAATACGCGCGCTTTAAAAGCACCCTGCGATAAAGAGAGTAAGAGAGAGAACGAGTCGGCGGTGGTGTGCATGACGTCCACGAGGGAAAATCAGGAGGAAACCGAAGCGCTGTTACCGAGACACGGAATAAAAGAAGAAGACTTTGAAGACGAAGACACAACATCAGAGATGAAGGGACGCGTGGGGACGACGAAAAGTTCTACGAAGTTCCAAACGCCGTTCGCGTTTATCCTCCTCTCCTTCCTCACCATACTCGCGCTCGGCTTATCCTGCGTCGCGGAGGAGTACATCATCAAACAAATACCCGGGTTTGATTTCTTTTGGTTCTTAGCGTTCAGCGAGTTAGTGGTGTTCAGCGCGCTGACGGTTTTGGTGCAACTGTGCGGGTGGGACCAAGAGGAGGAGGAGGAGGAAAAGAAGAAGCGCGAGGAGGAGGACGCGAAGAAAAACAAAGCGAAATCGAGCGATGTGGATTTACGAGAGGAAGGAAAGGCAGAGGATACGTATACGAGTGGATTTTGGCACACGAAAGCGCCGAAAACAACGCTCGTGTTGGGTGGGATTTTGATCGCGTTGTATACGAGTTTAGGAAAGTTTGCGTATAAGTACGTGAATTACGCGACGGGGACGGTGTTAAAAAGCGCGAAGCTAATTCCGGTGATGTTTGTGTCCGTGGTGTGGTTGAAGCGGAGGTACGAGTTGATAGATTACGTGGCGTGCTTTTTACTCGTCGCGGCGGCGTGCGAGTTTGGTCTCGGGGAGCAAGAGAATTCGGATAAAACGGAAAATCCGAGCGAAAACTACGCGCTCGGTTTGACGTTGAGTCTAATCACGATTGGGATTGGCGCGTTTCAATCGAACGTGACGGATAGGATCTTGAGAGATTACGGGGCGACTGTTGGTGAGAACATGCTTTGGACGAACGCGGTTGGTGCGATTTTTATATTCTTCTTCGTCGTCTTATTAGAACCGCACGCGTTCATGTTCTTTTGGGATACGCCGTTGTATTTCATGTTGTTGACGTTTCGATCGGTGTCCTTCTTCTTCGGCGCGTGGTTATACACCATCATCGTGAAACATTTCGGCGCCGTGCCTGCCGTGGCGATCACGACCACGAGGAAACTGCTCACCGTCGTAGGGTCCTTCGTGTTCTTTGCCAGTGATAAACCGTTCACGACGACGTACGCGATTGCGCTCGGTTTGTTCGTCCTCGCCGTCGGGTGCGAATACGTCAAACACTACCAAAAGCACAGCAGTCAAACGCATTCCCTAAAGGGTGGTCGTCTTCGTAAAAAAACAGCATCGACTTCGGTCTAGTCGTTTTCTTTCTTTGTATGAGTATTATATAACGTGTATGTGTATGTGTATCAGTCATCCTCGTTCTCTTCTTCTTCTTCTTCTTCTTCTTCTTCTTTCTCGTCCTCGTCGTCGATGTGCGCTCGAATTCGACGCAACACGAGCGCTCTGAATTCGCGCAACTTCTCCAGGTATTCACCCTCGTGAAATAAAGCGACTTCATCCGAAAACGAATTCGACGTTTTTCTCATCACTTCTCCGTTTTCACGCGTTCCTTTTTCCTTCCCCGACTTGGGAGGAAACGTCGTTCGCGAGGTGAGTTTCATCGCGTTTTCCGCGCGCACAATTTTCTCTGACGCGTCACAGACGAAAGTTTTGAATTTCCCGAGAAAGCATCACACAAATCTCTCTCGCGCGGCGGAAAACATACGCACAAAACACATGTCCCTCCTCTCGAAGGAGGAACGCTTCGCACCACCTCGAGGAGGATGGGACTGTCGAGAATTCACCCACCCTTTCTCCAATCTTAACAACACGAATGCTCGCTTTCATGCGAGAGAAAAGAACGACGACTTGAAAGCGCTCGAGGACGCTCGAGGGAACGAACTTTTAGAGGAAACGCAGGAGGATGACGACGACGACGAGAGCGACTATAATGCGAAGAATGCTTTTAAAGAGCATCACAACGCGCGCGACGACGATGTTATGTACGACGAAGAGGAAGAGGAGGTATCTCGCGCACCGAACGCGCTCGTCATCGCGCCGACGAGTTCGCGAGACTGTGGGGTGACCGCCTCCTTGTTGTTTGCCAGGTGCGCGCGAGAGTGCGTTTGCGAAGACGAAGACGAAGAGGAAGACCAAGACCAAGAAGGAGAGCGAGAAAACGCGTTCGTGGAAAACGAGGATATCAACGAGAACAGCGCGAGAAGAGAAAGTTTGAGGAGGAAAGAAAAAGATTCCGGCGCTTCCGGAAAGGCGTTCTTGCCGAGAGCGTTGTTCGTGTGCCGTCGAGACGCGTTGGAATCGGAAACGTTCGCGGCGCCGAGCGTTTATGCGAACGAGAGTCACGACGACGACGGCTTTGTGGATGCGAAAGGCGCGAAGAAGACGAAAAATTTTTTGTCGACGAGGACGTGGGTGCCGTCCGAAGAATACATCACGACGAGAGCGGCGAAAAGGGTATCCATTAAATACGCGTCGACGGATGAGGACGTGGTGAAGATTATGTCCGCGTTGCACGTTTTGCCGGTTGAAGAGTTGCCGAATCTCATCGCCGTGTGCGACGTTTCTGCGTTTTCCGATCGATACGGTGGAAGCGGCATGGGAGGAAATCGAGAGCGAACGGCGGCGCACGCGAGAGTGTGCGCGGCGATTGTAGAGGCTGCCAGGTACTCTACGATGGCGAAACGGAAAGCGACGATGAGAAGTCACCGCGACGGGTGGCGAAGTCGAGCGCCCGCGCGCTGTAAAGTCGTCGTCTCGGAGAGGAAAGATGACATGGAAGATGCGAACATGTTGGCCAAGAAAGATTGGCAACACGATGTCGGCATGGATGCGATGATGACGGGTGGCGTGGAAACTAGATATTATAATCGCAACGCGAATGTGGGTACCGCGGCCAACACCAATTTCCATCCTTTAACGTACGCCACGAAGAGGTGGTTCGAGAGGGTATTCGTCGTCCGAAAAAAATCCGGGTACGAAGAAGAGGTTGTCGAAGTAGGAAAAATAGGAGGCGGGGCGTACGAGGTCATCGATTGCGCGACGGGCGCGAAATCGACGCACATAGCGACTCTCGGAGTGAACTAAGAAGAAGATAGAGAGAGATGTAAAATATGAATTTTAGCCCCGCGCGCGCGAAAGAAGTTGTAATTTTAAAACCCTGTACAGAAGAAAAGGAGAGATACGCATTCATTATTGAAAGCATTAGTTGTTATATTGCTAATAATATTATAATACCGTAATACACATGTTGCTACTACTACTGCTGCTCCTATTTCCTACTACTAATTCCCGGAACTCACCACGAGTCGCACCGAAGGTTTGTCTCTGCGATTGCCCATGTTCTTCTGTCGCTCCGCGAACCGCGAGCTCGTCCACTCGCCCCCGTCGTCAGCGTAATACTTCATCGGATAACTCGGAACCTCTTTCTTTTCATATTTTCCTTCGCTTAATACGGTGTTCACGTCGTCCCACGCCTCTGCGCCTTCTAAACAAATGTACGCTTCGTACGGCGTCAGCACCGGCACAATAAACGCTTCGCCCCAATCGATGCTCAACCTCGGACACGCCACTTGAACGAACGCATCTATGCCACCATTTTCGCTTAGCGAAGCTATCCGCTCCGGAGATATCTCGGAAATTAAAAATACAACCGTTTCTTTATTCCTGGACTCGAACAACCGCTCCAGTCTGGCCAGCACCGCGGGATTACCTTGCCTGCCGAGCGTCCCTAAAATCAAACCAAATTTCTTCGCTTTCTTCGCGCGTAAAATCATGCTCTTTCTCACGTTTTGCATCCCGACGTGATCGTAATACTCTCTCGTCAGAACCCGTTCGTACGGATCATATCTATACGCCGGCACGTTTGGATTCGCAATCATCATCGCCTCCAAATGAAACCTACCGTCCGCCACAAACACAATTGCATCGTGCGCCTTCTTTCCTTCTTCTCCCATTGAATCTCCACTTCTCGCTCCCATGACCTCTCCATCTCCTAAACTTGGCGCGGTGCACCCTAAAACCTCCCCGGGACTCAAAGGTTTCGTCCTCCCGACATCGAAGCACTCGTAAAACGGCCGCAACGTCTCCCGCACCTTCCCGATCGCCGATGCAAATTGAATCGTTCCCGCTAACGCAATCTTATCCGTCCTGTTCGGAAAATTCTTCCTTATTGACTGCACCAAGTGTTCCTCGTCGAATAAAATGTCCACGAACACGTACAAAGTCTTACACGTCGTCATCGACACCGGCACTAAACAACTGTGTCCGTAATGCACTAAAAAATCACACCCCAACGCGGTCGCCGCGTAGTCGTCCACGCAGCACGCGCCGTACGTCACGTCGCCGAGAATCACCACGTCTTTTATCGAAGGAACGAAAACTTTGAATATATCCGCCAACGTCGTCGCGTACAAGAGTAACCCCTCGGGAAACTGTAACGCCAATCGAGAGACGTTCCCGGTGCGAAGCCGCCAGATGGTTTTATGGATTTCAAAGGAATAGTTTGCCGGTAACGGTTTAACCGCTCGAGCGAGATTAGGATCGTTGAGAATGGCCAAAGGGATTTGGTTGCCCACAAAATGTCGGACGACGGTGGACGATGGTTTTGTCGCCGACGTCGTCAAAGCGAAAGAGTCGTTCGTTTTGGTCGTCCCCATGTGAGAGAAGTAGAGAATCCCCTAAAATTGTGCGGAGAAGAAGAGACGAAAAGAGAGGCGATGGATGTTTACTAAAATGGTGCTGTAATGTACAACACGCGCGCGTTCTCTACCTAAATGCACAACAACGACAAAGTTTTATCACCATTGTCCCTAAATTAATCGTCACTCATCATGGACGCTTTCATTCTCGCCAGCTCGACCAACTCTTCGATGCCGACGACGTGCCAGGACTCTTCGCCCGCGCCGGTGGCCAAGACGGAAACGACGTCTTTGTTCGCGTCCACGGCGACGGTGACGCCGCCGAAAGCAAAAACCGGGAGATTTTCCAGACGCGTGCGACGATTGTTTTTCGGGAGGAACGCGAAATCGTTTTCGGACGCGACGGATGCGAGGATATCCTTGAGCGTTTTTTTCGCGGTCGAGCTGGATTTGATTTTGCGAGTTTTGCCGGGGGATTTGTCTCGTCCGTCGAGCGTTTGTCGAGCGTCTTCGTCGTCTTCGCCGTCGGAAAGCGCGATGGGTTCTCCCGTTGCGGCCGCGTTCATCGCCTCTAACGCGCGGCGTAAATGCGTCCGCGGACGCTCGTGGTTACACACGTCTTCGCCTAAAAGCGTCTTCCAAGACTCGTACCATTCGGCGACTTCGATCAAATCACAATTCTTCTCGTCTTTTAGCCACGATTTTAGAGTCGAGGACCATTTTTTCCAAAAGTGACTTCTTTCGAGAACTTTAGCAACGCCCCCGCCGCCATCAGTTTCTTCGCTCGATGCGAGGACGGCTTTCCACAGAAGAATGTTGTTGAATATCTCCAAATTTTGATCGGCGGGGTCGATTTCAATCAAACTCGCTTTGGCGACCAGTTTCGGGACGACTGTCTTCTCGACAAACTGCGACCACCAAGTTCGACCAAAGACGATCGTTTTTACTTCCACCCACGGTTCAACCACTGCGACTGCTTTGCCACCAATAGACGCGTCTATCACGCTCGCAAACTTTTGTTTTATTGTCGACGAAAGCGCTTTGATAGGTTCTAAAAGCATCTCGAGCCATGGGAAAATCCACTTTGAGGGTACCGACGACGAGGAAGAAGACGTTACTTTTCCTTCGTCGCCAGCGTCTTCAACGAACGTCCACTTTTCAATCTCTCGTGTCAGTTTCGGAATGATGGCATTCTCAACGATCTTATCCAACGAGCGGCGTGGTAACACGCTTTGCCACTCGTAAAAGAGGTCCATCGCTAAGTTTGACTTCACGTCGCGCGGGTCCCATCCTTGAATCAGCGTTCGTATAATTTTCATCGTCACCGGCGTTTCGATGACTTCTTCGAGTAACGTTTCGTCTTCGACGGTTTCGATAACTGGGTCATCGGTGTAGTTCAAAAACGACTCTTGCTTCTTGACGATCTCAGTCGTCGAGACGAGCACGTCTCTCCACTTGCCGCAGTTTTCGTAGGCGAGTTTATACGAACTGTTCTTGTCGTCGTCGCCTGAGGCTTCTTCGTTCTGGTTCTTGGGATCCCACGCGCGAAAGGCTTTTTCGAAGTACTTCTTCGCGTGTTTTTGTGCCGCAACAGCAGCAATGTCGAGTTCCGCGAACGCCTCTTTGTGGTCGCGTTTCAGCTCCAACCATTGTTCCAGAATCTTTTCGTCGTTCTCGTCTTTTTCGTTCTCCACCAACAGCTTCACCTTCTCGTTCAAAGTTCGGATATCTTCTTCGGCTTTTTTCACGTCCTTCTCGATTTGACTCAACCGCTCTTGTTCGCGCATTAACGCCGCGGACGTGTCCATTTCCGTTCGCACTTTCGCGTCGTACAAAGAAATATTCGACGCGGCGAGTTTCCCCATCGCGTTCAAATTTCGCAACAACTCTCTTCCCGGTAAATGTTGGTCGTCTATGCGCTGCTCGTCGTCGTCCGAGTCGCCTTGGAGGTACTGTCCGGTCGTCGATTTAAACGACGTGCCGTCGATTTCCAACTCTCTCGCGCCGCCACGTTTACTCATGTCGATGATTATCATTTTCGGTTGGTGCAAAGCTTCGACGAACGAACCTTCGTTCGCGTTGTTATTCTCAATGTTGTCGTCCAACTCTTGCCGCTCTCGCTCGCGTCGAGCGATCAATTCTTCCGGCGTTTCGTATCTGACTGCTTTTCGTTTCACATCTTCCTTCGCGGAGCGTTTCCAAAGCTTCTTTTCTATCGTTTCTACGTTGTTTCTTTTCTCCTCTATTCGTTTTTCGCTGGCCAACTTCTCGCTCTCGTAGTCTGCGCCCCCTCGTCTACCACCGTTCTTTTTCTTTTGTTGAGTCTTCTTTTCGTTTTCTACGTTCTCTTCGAAATCGCCGTAGCCCATGCCCATGTTCTTCGGTCGCAGTTTCGTTTCGATGGCTCTGGAAATCCCTTTCCCATCGGCGCCTAAACCTTGACCAGGTTTGTAGCCCATTTTCGCTAATAACTTGGCGCCGATACCTTTCGTGTGCTTTTCGAAATCCGGTTTCACGATCTTTTCGTGTCCAACATCTTTGTTACTATTCCTTCGTTTTCTATTGTTGTTACTCATATCGTCTGTATCGTCTTCGTCTTCGTTTCCTAACCCGGCGGCAAAGCTTTCCTTCGCTTTCGCCTCTTCGCGTTTTCTTTTCGCCGCATTCCTCGCCTCCTCCGCGTCTCGCATTCTCTGCCTCGCGTTCGCCACCACGCGTTGTCCGAACGACGACGGTAACAAATCAAAATCTTCTTCTCCTTCTTCTTCTTCTTCTTCTTCTTCTTCTTCTTCGTGATTAGTAGCACCCGCCGGCGCGAAACCGAG
>JACLAB010000230.1_pt1 | contig 21016 bp, 9 predicted proteins | sample 8027921 | NCBI WGS metagenome assembly JACLAB01 (sample SAMN15725117, study PRJNA655200) | protist metagenome | isolation source: fluorescence activated cell sorting (FACS) single amplified genomes of... | place: USA: West Boothbay Harbor, Gulf of Maine | collected 2000-07-19
ATTCAAATCAATCGGCAGCCTTCTGTCATCTCTCGCGATGAGCTCTTCGATGGCCTTGTCGTAATTCACGTTTCCATGTTGCTCCTCAAGAAATCGAGCGAACTCACGCTTCAGGTAAGCCTGCGTCTCTTCGGAAGGCTCCATCTCTTCCTCCACACCCGCACGAGACGTGCGCTGCGGTCTGATCTCGGTTTGAAAAATCGAACGAGGATTCACGTTTCTACGAAGAATGAGAATTCTCGGTAACGGTAAAATGTACGTATCACACTTGTAGTCGAAGAATTATGTTTTATAACAACAGAAATATTAGACTAAAAACCATGTGAAGCATTGAGTTGAGTTTTTTCAAAGGTCCAGTTGATCGCACTTGTTTACCCAAAAGGTGAAGGAGAACAAAGTTAGGACCATCTCATGTTCGATCAGAGCCTATAAAGAGGTTCGATTCCAAGAATATAGAAAGCGCGTCGCAAAGATAAAGCTGTCGTATGGCACAATATCAGCCGCTGTTTCTCTCGCTCGTCGCCAATAACTTTACAGGCACCGTAAAACTCGTTAAAGGCGACGCACAAACCATACGTGTAGTCACACAAACGAGAGGGAAGAAGGTCCTGTATCACTGAATCGATGGTATCAGGAAGTTTTAAGATGGCAAGCGCCAGTCGCCTCTCCTTCTCATCCGTGAGCACCAAATCGCCCTCGTCAAAAGAAGAGATAACTTCATCACCAGCGCGGTCAAGAATCGACGAGATTCGTGCGTGCGTGTACAACAAGTAGACGGCGGTGTTTCCCTTCAAGTCAAGCATGCGATCGTATGAAAATGTATAGTTTGTCGTTCGGTTGTTATGCAGGTCCGCATACTTAATCGCCGAGATGCCCATTATACGTGCAGCTTCTTGAAGCTTATCTTCATCCATGTTGATGTTCTCTCTGGACTGGAGGCTATCGAGACAGCGCGACTGAGCTTCACTCAGTAAAGATTTCAAAGGCACAGTCTCACCGGACCTTGTTCGGAAACGCTTGCCATCCTCGCCCATCACCAGTCCAAAGCTGACGTGGTCAAGACGCACAGACGAGTCTTGGCCTTCATTCAACCAGTTAGCTCGCTTGGCCGCGTCAAAAACCGCTTCAAAATGTCTACTTTGACCCATATCTGTCACATATATAATCCAGTCAGCGCGGACGTCCTTGATGCGGTGGCGCATCGCGGCGAGATCAGTGGACGCGTAGTTGAATCCACCATCACTTTTTCGACAAATAAGTGGAGGGCCATCCTTTTCCTGGAATATGCAGAGCGCGCCGTCGTTCGTGACAGCAATTTTCTTTTCGATAAGCTCATCAAGCACATCAGGAATCATACTGTTGTAGAAGCTCTCGCCCCTTTCCTCAATTTTTATGTCCAGAAGCCGGTAAATTTCCTCAAACTCTTGACGGCTGACTTCGCAAATGCGCTTCCATTTTGCAATCATCTCCTCGTCACCCGCCTGTAGCTTCACAACAGCAGCCTGCGAACGAAGTTTGAATTCTTCATCGCTATCGAAGCGCAGTTTCGATTCCTTGTAAAATGCTTGAAGATCGCGGATCTCAAAGTCAGCGTCCGTCTTGTCGCTCAAGTGAGTGAGAAGCATCCCAAACTGCGTTCCCCAATCTCCGACGTGGTTTAGTCTAACCGTTTCCACACCTATTGATTCAAGAGTCCGGCAAATAGTTTCCCCGATGATCGTGCTTCTTAAGTGACCGACGTGCATCTCTTTCGCTATGTTCGGTGAAGAGAAATCGACGACAGCCTTGCGAGCTGGTAAAGTATCTTGTCTTGCCAAGATCGTCACTTTCCCATCTTCAGCGTCGTGCACGACGTGAGCAAGCTGCTGAGCTAAGTGGGAGGTTGAAAACGTGACGTTAATGAAACCTGGCCCAGCAACAGAAGTAGAGGCAAACAAACCATTTTTGTTGTTCACGGCCTCAACAATAGCCTCGGCAAGCGCCCGAGGATTGGAAAACGTCGCGTCTCCATTCTTCTTGAGCTCTGCAAATAACTGCATAGCGCTGTTGCACTGATAATCGCCGAGACTTGGGTTAGAACACTCGGTGACGTTCAATTCGATGTGGATGTCAGAAGGCAGAACTGAGGTGACCGCCTCAGTGAAAGCGTGTTTCACCGTGGAACGGAGGCTGTTATTACTAGTCTCAATAGCTGTGTAAGTAGTGACATGGGGTGGATGTAAGAGATAGAAACTATCTAGTTTCAAGTCGTATTTGTAGCGCGTCGCGCATTTGAGCCGAGACTTTCGGAAGTAAAATCGGAGTTGCACTTTCAGCGCGTGGGAACGAAACCGTGTGCGAAGCGTTGGCTTCCGATGGATCGACTCACCTTGAGAATCGAGTGCAAATGCTCTCGTGCGCGTCACCCGCATTTCCACACGAGGACGTAATCGACCTCTTTTCCCCAGCGCTAACAGAGCACTGGAAGTATGGCGACCGCATAACCGGATGGTCGGGGCGTGAAGAGGCATAGGGTGTCTCTTGACACGCTTTTCAGCGGCTTATCCCTTCGATCAATATGAAAGTCGACTCTGAACGAGCAGGGTTGAAGCCGTGCTGATCGAATTTACGGAGGGTGAAAAAGGACGTAGTACCCGACGCCGAGTGCAGGCGCGACTGTACGAACTTATCCTTTTCAGCGAGCCAGTCGTCAGTTTAGGTCGCTTCGTTCAATAGATATCTCATTCTCACACTCGCTCGTCGTCGGTAGCCGGATATTCATCAAGTGAACTAAATCCCGAAAATCCTCATAAATTTCCAAGATTTTACGGCGATTTTTTAGGGCCCTCTAAAATCCTCTTCCGAGTTTTAGATTGGGTGCTCATCAGTCAGCTATTTTTGGTTTTTTAGGGCGATTTTTGGGCTTTCTTCTTTCCTGTAGTGTACTACTTATTACTACTCATTCATGCAGTAAATATGAAGTAGATAGATATCGATCTCGCATAAAATAATATTCTCCCTCGCTCGGTGTCGGTCGTCGTCTTCGTCGGTAATATGCATGATGATCGATGTACGGAGTTTAGTTTTATTATTTTCATTTCTCGCAACTTTTTAAAAATTCACTCTCCTCATCCCGAGACGCGCACCATACGGCAACCGTCTCTGTTGGCTTTCCCATACCACGTCACAAAAGACGGGCGTGCAGCATGTTTCGCAATCAATACGATCAGGATGTTCTAACCTGGAGCCCGCAAGGCAGGCTTCACCAAGTCGAATGTAAGCGCAGCCCCCCCGACCTCTTGAAAAAGGCAGATCTGATTAAAGGACTCTAGCGCGCTCTTTGAAACAACCTCTGACCTCTCTCTCACATATCAAAACAGATGCGATGGAAGCTGTAAAGCAAGGCGGGGCAGCGATCGGATGCAAGGTACGTATATGCGGAATTACACTCCGACGATGAACGCATCTTGGTATTCCCTGTCGCTGTCTCCCTCACGACTACTTTCCAGATCTGAGCGAAGTTCCCTCTCACCCCTGTCCAGAACGATGATTTTGTCGTGCTTGCAACCTTGAAGCGTGCCGCATCTGAGCTGTCATCTTCGCAGAAAAAACTTTTTAGGATCGACGACAATGTCGGGATCGCTATATCTGGACTAACTGCGGATGGTACCGCGGCGACCAAGGCCTTACGCAATGATTGTATTTCCCACAAGTTCACGTTTGAGTCACAAGTTGAAGTTGCGAGGTTAGCTGGCCGTGTGGCAGATAAATCACAGATCTCGACACAGAGAGCCGGAGCTCGCCCTTCTGGCGTCGGAATGCTCATTGCAGGAGTCGATGAGCAGGGAACGCATCTCTTTCAAACGTGCCCCTCGGGAAATTTATACGAACACATCGCTGCGGCCATAGGTGCAAGATCTCAAGCGTCCAAAACGTACCTTGAGAGAAACGTCGACAAACTTGGAGCACTTTCTCTAGATCAGTTAGCCAAGCTCGCGCTTCGCGCTCTTAGGGAGGCCTCCACAGATCCTCTGACACATCAGACATGTAGCGTTGCGGTGGTAGGAAGCAAAGATCATCCCTTCCGGATTTTAAGCGCAGAAGAACTGACGTCAGCCCTTGAGGGACTGGACGAGCAAGAGTGAAGTGAACTTTCGTGGTTTGTTAAAACCTTGAGCGCGTGCTCAGATCGTGCTGATCAACGTTGAGAGGTAGTACTTTTTTTGCGTTACAGAAGCAGTGAAGTACGTTGTATTGACACCGACGTTCTCCTGCGATTTATTAGCTAGCTAGAGCTAGCTAGTATTAATCTAGCACGCCGAATTGTCAACACTTATTGTGCTGACCTGACCGTCTGTCGCTGAGTGATTTCTCTTCATCGTCGAGTTGGGTACTTTTTGAACCACAGAAAGTTGTAATTATTGCGTTCCAACCTAAGGCTACATGATTGTCTTCATACGCACTTGGATATTTTTTTAATAAGGCGTCGCTCTTTGTGTCTATAGTATTCTTCGGGATCTTTCTCACTTGGTTCAATCTGTGATCCGTCAAGAGTAGAAGATTCGATTACTTCGATCGCGACTATGACATCTCGAGGAAGTGCTTCGTCCATCCACATCAGTCTCGCGTGTGCTTGGGTCAATCGTATCAAACTCTCTATCAGGCGTATCGTAGGTCGCCCCTTCGGATCATCTTCCTGCTGGCGACGTAGCTGGAAATAACCGCGTATAAGCGCTTCAGCTTCTGGTGTAAGTTTTGGCTTTAAGGTGCACCTTGCGAGTGAGATGTATCGTCTCAGACGGTCAAACGACCATTCCCTCACGTGATCTTCCGGTGTGCAGTCATTCCGATCTGGCCCATGCTGTGTACTCTTTACGGTTTCCAAGCAATGAAGAGTCCCTTGCTGGATATCTGAGGCGGACTTTTTGCGTTTCTTCACAAACATGCCATCCTCTGATGGAAATTCGTTTGCTTGTGCTGCCGACGCAACCTTACAAGCAGAAGACGATGATGGACTCTCCGCACAGTATGAAGCAAGTATATGAGCCGACATTAACTTGTCCTTGTCTTGGTCCTTGTAATCCTGCAGTATGAACACGCAATCAAAGCGAGAGAGTAAGGGTGGTGCTAGACCAGTATTATGGGACAGGGACTCGTTAGGGTCAATCTTCATCCCCATTGGATTCGTAGCCCCAAAAACTGAGCAGCGAGTCTGCAACGTGGCCACTATGCTTCCTTTCGCAAAGGAGACAGTTTGCTGCTCCATTGCTTCGTGAATAGCTGCTCTTTCCCCCGTGCTGATGGTGTCGAATTCATCGATGCAGCAGATTCCACCATCTGCGAGAACCAGGGCCCCAGCATCGAGCATCCAACCTTCACTGCCGTCACATTTCACAGCTGCGGCAGTAAGCCCGGCAGCTGTTGAGCCCACTCCTGAAGTTAGCACAGACCTCGGGGCAACTTGTGCAGCATATCGCAAAAGCTGTGACTTTCCCATGCCAGGGTCACCAACGATAAGTAAATGACTGTCACCCCTAACTGTAGCTCCACCATCCGATTCGGAGCGTGGAACACCGCCTAAAAGAGCAAGCAGGAAAGCAAGCTTGACTGTTTTTAGTCCATGGAGTTGGGGACACACACTTTTCAAGATGATGTTTCTCCCGTGTAACGGTCCGAGTGGAGTTCGATGCACATCTTCGTTCTCTGCTTTCGAGACACTTGATCCTTTGAATGCGTTCCAGAAAGAGGTGATTGATGCTAACTCCTCATCACCGGTGCCTGAAAGAGAAGCAGGTTGTTTGTTCAATACTTGAAGCGATGTTGCATGTCCAATCTGCTCAAGCTGCGCCCTTTGATCGCGAACAGCCCGATGCCACCGCCAATGTACAACCAGAGTGACACAAATGTCATCGCCTGATTGACACTTATCAACAAGATCGTCTTCAAGAACCACTAACAACGCATGCGAGGCCGTCGCAATCGATACCGAAGATCTTGACTTCGTCTTCTCACGGGAAAATTCGTATCCATTTGCCCCAAAGGAAGAGTAGTGTTGTGCCAAAGTCCATGAAGCACCAAAAGTGCTATGGGTTCGGTCGACGGGATCCTGGATACGCAGCTCCTGATAGTCGCTCACAACAGGTCGTGCGGTACGGGCCACACGGAACAAAGTGTTTTTACATCGTTTTATCTGCTGGTCACCAGCTGATGGACATATTGTTGGTAGTTCTATTGGCTTGTTGACGTCTCTGTTGCATGAAACAAGAAAGCGAAGCCCGCAACTGGTACATTCCATCAGCTGTTCCACCTCGTGAGACTTAACAGTGCCCAATCTAGTTACAGTACCGTACAGTGTGAGCAAACGTCCAGTGTGCCGAGAGCGAATGTGATTCACAGCAGGTGAAACGCCTGGACATGAAAGCCGGTGAAAGTCTATCCTTACCCGCACCATTCGCTTGATGATACCGGGATGCCCTCCGTGTTCTACCTCAGACTCTTCTTCTGACGGGTGAGTTTCTAGAAAAGTACTGCTGCTGTAGATTCTTTCCTGAGCAGACACTGCAGCTGCGTCCAAAAGTGGAAGTATCGCTCGAGGCCTTGCGAAGATGAAATTGACGAGTCTTGGCATCGCGGAGAGAAGCTCAAGTGAGCTGCGGGATCATAGGGTTTCGTTTAGCGATAAGCAGAGAGGAGACAGAGCAGAAAAGAAGAGCGGGTGAAACGTCGGAAGACGTTGCGTTTCGATGCTCACTCACTCGACGTGCAAACTTGGCGGTGAAGACGGTTCATTACGTTCTACCACAACTATTAATTCGTAAAGATCACGCGCATGGTGTTTCAACAAGAAAGCCTCGAAAGCTTTCCGCAGCCCATCATCGCCGTTTGACGGCGTTACCATGACTGTCCCCCTGCGAGTGCGTGGCCACACTTTAGATTGATTTTAAATATCCGGCGCCCGCGCGCAGCAGTAATAATAGACTACGTATGTAGTCATATGAAAACCAATTTTCTAAAAACGTTCTAATAATTCTAAATACTAATAAGTATGTAATGTCGGAATGACAAGTTTATTTCACCTGGATAAACCTAACCCTACTAGTTTCAAACTTTTAATCACTATTTCCTGCACTTCATCAATAATACGTTTCTACTCTTATTCCAACAAGTAGCTAATAAGAAAATAATATTAGAACTTTTTTTTATTACTCTATTATTAGAACGAAATCCCTAAAATCGACCTAAAACCCAAAATCGCCCTAAAACCCAAAATACCTGTCTGAGCGCCATAAAACTCGGAGGATTTTACGGGGCCCTAAAAAATCTCAATAAAAACTCCATAAAATCGTCAAAATAAATTTTTATTTAGGGCGATTTTACGGATTTAATAATAATTAATATGCATGGCTCCTGCTTGTAAATAAACATGTGCAGAGCGCGTTTGCAGGCTTGCGAGACACGCATGCACACCATTCTGGAAGCCTCTTCGTCATGACGCCCGACGCACTCGCTTCCGCTTCCGCGATTATTTTAATTATATCACTCGCCGCATTGGCCCTGCTTAGGGTATTGAGCAGTAGCAAGGACACCACTCGCAAGGGTCGTTCTCACGGTGAGGATAAAGGTGACGTCGACGGACACGAACTTAAGGTCGTGATCCTTTACGGAACACAGACAGGGACTTCAGAGAGATTCGCCAAAGAAGTCGAAGAGGAATTGCTGCAGAGATATGACAAAGCTGTCCGTGTCCAAACGTCAGATCTGGAAGCCGTCACATCCGACAGGGCCGAGGATGTTCTCTTGGAAGGCAGTATGGGTGATGCCAGAGTCCTGCACGTTTTTCTCCAGTCCACATACGGAGACGGTGAGCCAACTGATGCTTCTTCAGAATTTGTGTACTGGGCCCGTGATCTTGCTGACGATGGTCGCATGCCAGATCTTTTCAAATCGATCACGTACTGTGTGTTTGGATTGGGGAACAGCTCGTACGAGCACTACAATGCGGCAGCAAAACTGGTAGACAAATCCCTGCATTCTCTCGGGGCCTCGCGCCTCCTTGAACTGCACCTAGGGGATGATGACTCTACGTTAGAAGACGACTTTCAAGGGTGGCGAGAAGCATTGTGGAACGCAATGGAAACAACTTATGGTATCTGCGCTGAAGGTAACCTCTCGAGTGGAGGTGAAGCCAGATCATATCATGTTTCCACGGCACCAAAACTAGACGCAGTTGCAGCTGAACGCTTGGAGTGCGAAGCGATGTCCAAACGACCAACCAGCAGTCTCACATCCCAGACTTCACCTTGTGCCGCCTCAATTATTCTAGCGAAAGAGTTACATTCGACAGTCTCCGAGCGCAGCTGTGTGCATGTCGAATTCGACATTTCGGGAACCGGTATCAGCTATCAGCACGGTGATCATCTTGGGGTTTTTGCAAAAAATATGTTCCCGGTTGTGCAGAGAGCCGCTACAAGCCTAAAATTGCCACTGGACCATTCCTTCACTCTATCGATGCCCGATGATGCACCCGCTTCCCTAACGCAACCGTTCCCGACACCTTGCACGCTCGGAACAGCGTTAAGCAGGTATGCCGACTTGCTCAACCCTCCTCGGAAAACTGCTCTCGCAGCTCTGGCATCTGTCGCAACAGACGCCGCTGAGAAGGCACGACTTGAACATCTTTCGTCGACTGCGGGTAAGCACGAGTATGCTTCATACATCACGGATCCCAGCCGAAGTTTAATCGAGGTACTTGAGGCATTTCCATCCGCCGTGCCGTCTCTTGGCTTATTTTTCGGTACAGTGTGTCCTCGGCTTGCCCCGCGTTTCTATTCAATTTCATCCAGCCCACTGGTTGATCCTGATGTCATCACGGCAACGGTGGCTGTGGTGCGCGGCGATACTCCGACTGGCCGGCTCCATGAAGGAGTGGCTTCGACCTATCTGTCACGTTTCGTTTCAAGCAATAGCGCATTTGGGGAAGAGAAGGTGAGACTTGAGATGAGGAGCGAGCGAGTTCCAATTTTTGTGCGCTCAAGCACGTTCAAGCTCCCGAGTGATCCGTCAGTCCCTATTGTTATGATTGGTCCGGGAACCGGGTATGCTCCTTTCAGAGGTTTCATCCAAGAGCGCTCTGCCCTCGCGAAATCAGGCAAACTGCTAGGGCCCGCTCATCTCTTCTTTGGCTGCCGTGACGAGAGTAAAGACCATATTTATCAGGCCGAGATGACAGATGCCATTGCTTCGAAAACTCTGAGCTCGCTGAATGTTGCTTACAGCCGGGCAACAAGCGAACGAAAACTCTACGTGCAGGACAAACTTATGTCCGCTGCAAAGGTGATATACGACATCATGAAAGGGAAAAGAGGAGGGAAAGAAGGGAGTATATATGTCTGTGGCGATGCGAAGGGAATGGCGCGAGATGTGCACCGTGCCTTACACAGCATCCTCATGTCAGAAGGCGAGTACGCCGCTCATGAAGCCGAGGAGATTGTTAAACGTCTTGCTGATAACGGACGGTACCACAAGGACGTCTGGTGAAATCCGCTGGGTCGGAAAGATCGATTTGAAGTGAAGGCATCTTTCCTTGAACTGAAAATAGAACTAGCTAGAGCTGTGTAATCGCACACTATGCCTCACGAACACGCGCAACATGGTCGTCCTCCACGAATGCTGAGGTCAGCTGAATATTCTGATGAGCGCAAATAGGATCACCCACTCAGCAGCTGAGGACAAGTTACGAACTCAAATCAGGTCCCGCGTGTGCGAGAATTTGAGTAAATGGAATTATAGTGTTTAGAAATTGACCGCAAGGCATCATTTTACTGTATTGGCTCTCATGGTCAAATGGTTACGATATCTGCCTTCCAAAATATAAAGATGCTAGCAGAGGATCCGAGTTCGATTCTCGGTGGGAGCACGGGCACCTGGGAAAATCCGGGACCACATTTTTTTAAGTTTACAGGCAGGTTTTTTACGTTTCGAGCTTTCGAGTTTCGACGACCGACGACCGACGACGCGACGAGCAAGATCTTTTGTTTTAAAATTCGAGGTCCGTTGGTCAGTTCGGTCCGCGCTCGCCCCAAGACGATGGCAGGGAAGAAAAAGAACTGTAACTGTCGCAATTCTAGATGCTTGAAACTGTACGCAACTTATCGTGAAACCTTTCGCTATCATCGTGCATCACTGACCGCTCTTCTCGCACTTGGCGCACAGGTACTGTGAGTGCTTCGCCTCGGGACTCCATTGCAACAGCTGCAACTGCTCCAACTGCTGCAACAATCTAGAGAACGCCGCTGTTCGGCAAGAAGCAGTCGAGGCGACTCTTGAACGCAACCCGAATGCATTTCGCCCCAAAATAGCGCCGAATCCGGGTGCTGCAGAGGACGCGGACGGCGCTGGACGACACAATAAGGTCGGGAACCGTACCCCCCCCCCCATCTCGCGACATTCACACACAAACGCGCGTGTCATAAACAAGTCTAATGGTATCTAAACCCTCTTGCGTGTTATGAATTCAGGGGTGTCACTGCAAGAAAAGCAGTTGTCTCAAGAAATATTGCGAGTGCTTCCAAGCGAACATCTTCTGTGCAGATATTTGCAGGTATGCTGCGTTGTCCCTATCCAAACGTTACGTCACGTCGAGAAAAGTTCTTTTCCCTTCTCACGTCAAATTTTTTTCGTCGCAGATGTGTTGACTGCCAAAACTTTGAAGGATCCACTCAGCGTATGTTGACAACCGCTAAAGCCGCCCGAAACGTCCAGCTGACGTCGCCCAAAAAGGTAAACGCGACTCCAAAAAATGCGAGCCTATCATAATCAAATTATGGTCAAGTGCTCTTAAGTTTGCTCCTGACATCCGTTTTCTCCTCATCTATTACCAATGCGCCGGAAACCACAAGGGCATATCTGCTGGCCCTGCTTCAGGGTTAAAATCACACACGGACACACACTTCGAAAACAACAAGAACACTCCCGGTTTTGCCAGCGTGAAGGTACGTTCGAAACATCGATCTTCACTATCTATGTTCTCCCCCGAAACACCACCTCGATCTCAAACTGAAACCTGACATCCACCTCTGATAACCACAACAGGGCAAGCGAAGTATCGAGGAGATCGTTCTAACAGAAGACGTTGATGAAGTTCTCCATTCAGTGCTGACGGTGAGTATTATGCTGATACGTCTGCTCCATTTTCCGTGCTCGACACTCATCTATGAAATATCGTTCTTGTCTGCGCAGGTCGATGCCAATAAATATTTGGCACCTCCCCCTTCAGATCGCGCCCCTCAGCGTAGGCGGTCGGAGGGGACAGTTTCTACGCTGGGAAAACTCAAGAGCGCAGACGTGCGGATGTCTCCGGCAACACAAGCACTGCTTTGCGACGAAAGTGAGAAGTTGTTCGCATCTACCAGCCCCCGAGGTATAGATCGCGAAAAAGTTCTCGAGGGAGGTGTCAAAAATGGTGACCGAGTACATACACAGGCTTCGAGTGAGAATCCGACGAAGAGTGAGGGGACGATTCTACTCGGGCTCGCCCGGCAGCTGAAGATTATTGCGGGACGGCACTCAGGTGCTCAGACGACGAATTCATGATGTTATTCGACGTTATTTCTATGTCCAAGGTAGAGAGCACCATCCGATTGATGATATTATAGACTGTAAACCTTCCCATAGCCTCGGGTTCGCATCATTTATAGTCTGTAAGTTGAGGATCTGTCAGCTCGTGTGACTTCGTTCTCAACGATCCTGACAAACTGTCAACAACTACGAGCTGCGGCACATGCAAAAAATGGCTCAAAGTAATAATGCTGCACATAGCAGCTGCAATGGTGGACATATGCATGAAGATGACATTTGGTTGTTTTAATATCTTCATAAGAAGCAAAGCAAGCTACTAGACTGAGAGTGTTCGACTGCGTTCGACGCGTCTTGGAGACAAGAAATGTTACATTAGAAAGATATGCCCTATGCTAATAACACAGAGCTATCTATAAAGTGTCGATTCGCTTCGGGAGTAACGCTTACCGGGCCGCCACGATAATATGAACGATCCGGGACTTTTGGACATATGTGCCACTTTCCTTTGAATTACATGCGCCATATCTATTTGGCGTGAACTTCGAGGCAACTGAGCTGGACGCTCGCACCTGTTCTTGAAGGTTCCCAAGTTTAGCCTAACTCGATACTACGTTGACGTGGACTCTTCTCACTTATCCCCTGCACCTTCTTTGCTACCGTCAGTTTTACAGCTGGCCTAGGACTCATACTCTTCTCATACGATGTCAACATCAAATGACACCAAGGACATCAGTGCGGTGCGTTCCACACCCAAAGGTTAAGCCCTCGAGTTGGAAAACGAACGCGACAACTGTTTTTCGCTTCCTTTGGCTTGAACCTTCCCACTGTAGAAGACACTCCTCTGAACATCAAAGCTACTACGTAAATGCCTTGCAATCATCCAGAAGATGTCTTATACAGCTGTAATCGGCATCATATCGTTGTCACATGATTCAGCTAACCATGCGGCCTATTGACACCTCAACGTGTTTCCTCACTCACAGGAACTACTCTGCTGTGACCCTCACGTCACTCGACGAGAAAGCCAACACAGGCGTAAACGGCGTCGACAAACAACCAGTCCGAATGATTTGTTTAGCCCTCCGAGGGAAGTGTGTGAGCGCACATCATGCTACTTTACGCAGAGTACTACGGAAGAAAGTACAGTCCATCATACACCGACTTCGTTGCTGACTCACTTGAAGAGTACGCTGGAAAGTCCATCAAGAAGCCATGCTGGCAGAGATGGCTCTGGGGCAACAGATTCAGAGTCCGTAACTAACTCTGCAGCTCCTGATGATGCATTTACAGATGAACGATCAGAGAAGATCATACCTCATCGTGCAGTTGAATTTGATAGTTACGATCCGTTCCTCCTTGAAGCTAAACGAGTGCTTCGACAAAAATGTTCCTGTGAGGCCACTCTTGCCTTCTTTTTTGAGAATGCTTTTTCACCATCAGTAAAATCATCAAACCTTGCCTCAGTCGATGTATCCAATGTAAGCCACGATGCGTACACGAAGAGAGACACGTACATCTCTTTAGCGAACAAAATAGCTCTAGTAGCTCGATTCATGCAGAAAAAACTGGGCATTTGCTCTGGTGATACAGTGGGAATACTATCGACCAACTCTGTTGAGGTTCTGATACTACATTATGCTTGTGCACTCCTCCGCACTCCGCTGCTAAATCTTAACACCCATCTTGTATCACATGAGTTATACCACATACTCAATGACAGTGCTGCGGTCACTGTATTCGCACGTGAATCCATGCACGGTAAAACACTTCGTGATGCGCTCAAAATGCAGGAAACAAAAAGTTGTGCCACGAAGTCAGTCGTGTGGCTGCCTCAGGAAAATATGACTGGTGCAGGCACATCCGGGAATTCACATGATATGTTGCATCTGAAAACAAAACTAGTGACGAGTGGAAGTGATGATCACTTGACGAACATCATTCAATTTGAATGGCATGATGAAGTATGGTATCAAGGTTGGAATCGTTCAACACTGAAATCCAAAAACATGCAAGTTTCAGACACATTTTGTTTCTCTGATCTCAGCACTACCATAGCAGCTGTTGCAGATAACCCAGCTCACGTATATTATACCTCTGGAACTACCGGTGCACCTAAGGGGGTTGCTCTCTCCCAAACTATCGTCCACAAACATACTGTGGCAATAACCATAGAGATGGGTATAAATAGTGCAGACATTTGGTTGCACGCTGCCCCAATATTCCATCTTGTGGACGCGTTTGCAGTATATGCCGTCTCATGGGTCAGTGCACGACACGTTATCGTCTCCCATTTTCGAACTGAAGAAATACTCTTACTTATTGAGCGCGAGAGCATAACTGCTACAAATTTAGCCTCAACCATGGTCACGCTGCTATACCATAATCCTTTGGGCGGATCGTTTGATTTATCGTCCCTTCGAATAATATCCTGTGGCGGCTCGCCGTTAGGTGGGATTACAGCAATTGCTCGTGCAGTCTCTATCTTTGGATGTGAATTCTTTGTTTCGTACGGAATGACAGAGTGCTGCGGGAAAATTTCGATGTCGAAGCTGAGCTCGGAACCACGCTTAACAAACCTTGACCTTGCTGAACGGCTTGCATCCGTCAGTACATCAGGGAGACCATTCATTCTTGTGGATATTAAAGTGATTGATTCAACCGGGAGTCCAGTCGCCCGTGATGCAAAAACAGTCGGTGAAGTTTGGGTGCGTGGGCCGACTGTCTTCGGTGGATACTTACAAAATCGCGAGGTTGAAGCTGACGTGTTTGACAAAGAAGGCTGGTTTTGCACGGGAGACCTTGCTTTCGTAAAAAACGATGGATACATATGTCTCGTCGGTCGACTGAAAGATGTCATTCTATGTGGAGGAGAAAATGTATATACGTCTGAGGTGGAAGCCGCACTTCACATGCACCCGGGGATCGAACAGGCAGCTGTTTTCGGTGTTCCTCATACAATAATGGGCGAGCTTGTTCAGGCAGCGGTTACACTGCGGAAAGACAGCAACAAATGTGGAGAACCTGGTGACACCAATCAAGGTCCTGGATCTCGTCAAGTAACAGGTACAGGCTTGCACTTACACCGCAATGACCCCATCGAAGATATCACGTTGCATTGTCGGCGACGGCTGTCTGGATACAAGGTGCCAACGGAGGTTTACGTGGTGACTAAGCTTCCAACAAATGCAAATGGAAAAGTTTTGAAGCGAGAGTTGCGTGATTCTGTTACCAATGGGACAATCTCTCCCGTTCTGACCTCAGGTCGACCATCGACATCAAGTGTATTAGCATCTGCTTCACTTCACGGTGGTGGAGAAAATGTTCGAATCCCGCCTGGGATACCAGTAGACTGCAGTTTGCCATCCCATAACAGCTTTGCTAAGACCACCGTCTTCCGGCGTGATTTGAAATCTCGTGTCATTATTTTGGAAAACCCTTATGATGTGTGCCTCAACAACACTGAACAAGTCGAACACAACGTACATAAACAGCAACCTTCTTCAAAATGTCAAGTGGATGGGGCATATAATTTTGATCTCAAACATCGATGCACTTGGCTATTGTATCGAATGGTTCCTTCTGCTTCAATAATCCATGATCTCATCAGCCTTGCTTCTTCTGAAGATGCATACACTTGCATTATAACCGTTGACACAAGAGATGAGTCTCAAGCAGCCCGCGCTTGCTCGCTGGTCTATTCTACGTCAAATAGTGTTGCCTTCCACACATTTTTTAGCATCTCTGAAGTTCCAAGTTTATCAAGCTCGAAATGTCTACGTGTCGAGAAAGAAAAGAGAACACCAAATATGGCGCATTGGAGTAATATTGGAGATCCCGTCAACGCATTCGTGATCTCGATGCTCTGTTCTTATTGGCTGGCTGCACTACCGATGCAATCACGAACTATAAATATATTAGACGTTGTTCTTGAAGCAGAGAAACGCATAACACCAGCTAAAAAAACACTCAATACACCGAATAACGCTGATATAGCAAAGGAAGAATCTATGGAACTCATGTCAGCGCAGTCAACCAGAAGCTCTTATGCCTGTGAGAAGTTTGGTAGTGGAATTCACTTTTCATCACCTACATCGTTTGACACAAAATCTATTGTAGACAAGGCACTCAGGGATGTCTTAGATCTTCTTCCGAATGATCCGACCCCCGACTTAGATCTTCCTCTCATGTCTTGTGGACTCACCTCTCTCGGGGCTATCAGATTGAGGGACAAACTGAACACGACGCTTCAACAAGTCTTGCCAGTGATTGAAAATCAAGAAACCATTCCAGCCACGCTAGCTTTTGATTTTCCCTCTACACGTGCAATCTGTAACTTTATTGAGACAAATATCAAGGTACCGTTTTCAAACACGTCAGTGCCGTCGCTGCACAGCTATCATGCATCTGAAGAGATTCCGCGTACTGTTTCTGTAGTTGGCGCCGAAAGTACGTCGCTTGGATGCTCTACAAATCGCGGTATGATAACAAGTGCATCCACTAGTACTGACCTTAAGGGTTGTTCCAAAGACCACGTGTGCATAATACCCTCTTCACGTTGGGACCTTGATCATATTGCTACATTTGACGATAGATCGCTAACGCCTCGTTTTGGTACTTTCGTTTTTGATGTCGAAAACTTTGATGTGGAAGCTACTGGCATGTCAGCAAGTGAAGCAGCAATAACAGATCCACAGCAAAGATTGATTCTTGGCGCATGTGCAATACTGTGGCTCTTTCCATATTTCAACACCAATAATTTTGATCGTCAGCATACTACATGTAGTAATCATGAACATCTTGCCGGCAGGGAAAAATCGAGTAATCCTTGCCGGGTCTCTAGCTGCGCAGTTCTTGTTGGTGTGTCACAGGTAGAATACCCGAGACTGGCTGAAACGTACCGTACAACGTCAAGATATGGTTCTTACGATGCCACTGGCGCTCATCTTTCTGTGATTGCGGGTCGCGTTGCCTTCACGTTGGCCTTGAGTGGTCCCGCGACGGCTTTCGACACCGCCTGTTCATCTTCACTTGTTGCAGTAGTATACGCCCATACGTGGTTAACACATCATAATAATGTTGAGTTACCTGAAGGTCGAGAGTCACTTGTAGGTGGTGTTAACCTAATTCTTGATGCGGCGTGGTCTCACAAGTGTAATGCCGCACGCATGCTTTCACCTGACGGCAGATGTAAGACGTTTGATTCTAGTGCTGATGGATACGTTCGTGCGGAGGCATGTGGCATGGTAAGAATGATAAACGAAGAAGAACTCGACAAGTCTTGGTCGAGTTGTCATGTAGTGCTGGCAGGCGCTGCGGCAAATCAAGATGGGCGAAGTTCGTCACTCACTGCACCAAACGGACCCGCTCAAAATGAAGTTATACGTGACACACTTCGTATATCCACATGCAGTAGCGTAGAGCCCGTCTCCGTGTTACAGCTACATGGAACTGGTACATTGTTAGGCGACCCCATCGAAATAGGTGCTGCAATTTCCGCCTTTTCGTCCTCGGAATCACTGACATCTTCACTTGTTACTGGTGCCACTAAAACAACGATGGGCCACAGCGAACCAGCTTCAGGCATGGTAAGTATTTTTGCAGCCTCTACATCACTACAGTGTTCATACACGACTTCTGTCGCACATCTTCGGGCTGTGAACCGTAATGTAGCTGCGGTGGTTGTTCGTGGCAATCTTGTTGTCACGGTTCCACGACAAGTCCAATCACACACCTCTTGCGGTATCGCCATCACTAAAAGTGCATCTGTCAGTGCTTTTGCTTTTCAAGGGACAAACGCACACGCGATTATATCTGGCACAAATCATCGCAATCAAGGTGGCATGCACAGCGGCAGGACAGAAAAGTTTTTAGCTAACTCTAGTCGACTTTGGGATATACCTTTATCAACTGCTCGTCTTGCTCGAGCGTGTCACTCTGTCGAATGCAAGCGGGAGCTTTCGTCACCTACGACTTCTCTCATGCTTTTCCAGGTGAAATTTGATGATGCGCCTGGTGCGACGACTCTTTGCGATCACGCATTGTATGGGCGAGCACTGTGTCCTGCGGCAGCCTTTTTTGAATGTACCAGCGAGGTTGTGCATCTCCCCATTGTCCAGGCAGAACAAGATTTCCACGTAGATATAGCAGTCACTAATGCTACTATTCCACACCCACTGGAACTCGACCCTGACAAAGTATGCACAGCGCGCGTGTGTGTGTGTGGAGCAAATGGCTCAATACATATTGAATCTATCTCAAATTCAAGTTGGCGCGCACACCTGAAAGCACACGCCATGAGTACTGTTAATAACGTGGTCAGACATGGACGAGCATACGGTACTATTATCTCAAGAGAATGTTCCCGCCCAGTTTTCGAGCACCGCTTCCAGTGTGCTGCAAAAGAGCCTTGTCCCCTTTCATCTAATGCTTGTGCAGTCGTCAGCATGGAACTTTCAGACAATCTGAATTGGTTTTTTGGCTCACTTGGGACGGATTCGTTATCACGCGCACTTGACGCTGCGATCCATCTAGCCGAGGGGACTGTCAGTCTCTTGTGTCAAAAATGCTCTATACCCTCACCAGCTTCAACAGCAAAAGGAACACTAGAACCATGCGCACGAGTCCCGGTCGCAGCCGGTGCACTCTTCTGCCGCTTCACAAACACTGCAATTAGGATGCAACTTACTGCAAACTTTAGTAAGCAGTCTGATCTTGGTTCACGCGCTGTCAACACTCATCGCCTTAGTGACAGAATTGTCCTAACGTCATTAGAAATTCGTTCTGTAAGAGGAAGCAGCATTTTTCGTGAGCGCACAAACTCAACAGCATTGTCATCGCATTGTCATTTCACTGTTGTGCCTACGTATTTATTGCAGTGGAAAGCTTTTCCTACTGATACTGACATATCAATGCAAGCCAAGGATTATTTTGGGAGTCCATTCCAATACACTAGAAATATTGTTGCGGCATCAACGGGGATACAACGTTTGTGCAGACATGTCATGAGCATGATAGAATTGCACGTTACCTCAGGCATTCTGGTTTGTGATACAAGTCTCACCGAAACATTTGTTAGAACTTTTGGAGCACACGATCCAACACCCAGGATGAGAAAGAGCGCGCCTATCAACAGTAGGCATGATCTACATGCGTCTGCAGCTAGTATATGGGGGGTAGCACGGGCCTTTGCGCATGAATCTGCGGCAAGTTCACAAACAACAGTAAAAGTGTATGCATTGGATATTGATATACATTGCGTTGATGTCAACACACAGAAAATAATTACTCTTAACGATACATGGACTCGCGCAACTCGCGTTGAAGGGGTTACTCATAACGCAATACTTATCCCCGCAAACGAGCAGCATTGTATACTTGATGGAGGACAAAATTCACGAAGTCCTATAATACCGTCATCAACATTTATCAAAGATCAGCGTACTAGTGCGAGGCACTTGAAATTGTGTAGTCCGTTGAGCCAGGTGTCTTCACATGGACATGCGACCAAGTTATCGATGGGCTTCGGAATTGTGTTCGGCGGACTCGGTGCTGTTGGTGGTCATGCTGCTGCATGGCTTCTCGCATCAAGAAATAACCGATGCATCGCCCTTTCAAGTAGATCAGGACAAAGTGCTGTCAGACCTACTATCATTAAGCTTGAAAACGTCATAATTATAGCAACCCGATATGATGCAGCAAGTGCAGCAGAAACGTCAGAAATGGAAACAATATACACAGTCGGTGCAGATCAAAGTGATCCATCGATTGTCACAATAAATTCAGCCGGTGTCTTAAGAGATGCAATCGTTCAACGTCAGACCCCAGGACGGCTTAGAGCTGTCGCAGGCCCAAAAACTCTCGGAAAATGCACACCATCAGTTTCATCACATGGCAAATGCCCACTGTTGGCAACTTTTACCTTCTCAAGTGTGACTTCACTTGTTGGTAACGTCGGACAAACCGGTTATGCTGCTACGAATGCAGGAGCAGATGTGTATTCCTCAAATGACCGAGGATCGGGACTTCCAGCGTGCTCTATCCAATGGGGCGCATGGGCTGGAGGTGGCATGGCAGTTACTAGCACTACCCTGGAAAGTCGGCTTCACCGTGTTGGGTTCGGATTGATTAAAGCTAGCATTGGCATTTTAGCACTTGAAGCTGCGCTCAGCTTTAAGAGGCCAATAATTGCAGTATGCGTATTTGACTGGTTCAGATACATGAATAGCCACACCGCTGTGTCATGCTCACAATTTTTTTGCGAAATGACAACCCCGATGATAAAGTCCAAGGCTACCCTGGCTGAGCCCTCCCTGAGTGCGATACTTGCTGAAAGCCGCCTTCCCAAACATTCTAACACAGTAGTAAGTACGTCAGAAAGCGACCATCAACATGTGACACGCATAGTTGTCGATGCCTTCAAAAAAATCACAGGCTCACTTGTTGGTGTTGATGAGCCACTATTTGATGCTGGTTTAGATTCACTCTCTTCGTCTGAATTTGTTGCCCTGTTGGATACACATGTAAACGGGATTACCGAGAATTCGATCAAAGTGCAATTACCCGTGACACTCTTATTTGATTATCCGACTCCAAGTGCGTTGGCAACTTTCCTGTCTTCCCGAATATCCCGGGCGAACACACCTGCCAAGATATTGCCCCATGCATGCAAAATCGATTCCGTGGTGAACAAATGCTCATCACAATCTCACGTGTCTCATAAGTCGGCATGGGTTTCTGCTGTTGGGACAGAGACTGCGTTTGATTCTGAAGGTACCTTTTCATGTGATGCTTCTGGAGTCGTACCCATTTTACGCTGGGATTTTGATGACCTGTGTTATGCAGATCTGCAAGCACCAATATTTGGCGGATATCTAGCTGGTATCACGGAGTTTGACTCTGTTGCGTTTGGCATCACATGTGCCGAAGCTAAAACAATGGACCCCCAACAACGTCGAATTCTTTCTTGGTCAGCAGCAGCTGTATCTTCTATTCGTGCACTACAAACAGGAGCCAAATCATCCGAATTATTGATGGCAACTATGGGTGTGTATGTTGGAGTAGCTACGCTAGATTACAGTGCGATTTGTTCAACGTCAGCAGGTGCGACTGGTTACCATTACAACAAAGTCAGCGATAATGGTTCCTTTCGCAAGCCTACTGCATCTACAGCAACTGGTTCCGCATTTCTAAGTGTCATACCTGGAAGAGTCGCATTTACTCTTAACACCCATGGCACCGCTGTCGCGATTGACACTGCGTGCTCATCTGGACTCGTCGCACTACATGTTGCTCGTATTGCTTCACTTAATACTGCAAAAGAAAGTCATCTACGTCAGCTAGCTGGCGGGGTTAATATGGTGTTACGAGCTGAAACGTCTGCCCTTTTTACGGCGGCACAAATGATATCGCCAGATGGGCGCTGTAAAACACTGGATGCAGCAGCAAATGGGTACGTTCGCGG
>JACLAB010013790.1_pt1 | contig 21006 bp, 15 predicted proteins | sample 8027921 | NCBI WGS metagenome assembly JACLAB01 (sample SAMN15725117, study PRJNA655200) | protist metagenome | isolation source: fluorescence activated cell sorting (FACS) single amplified genomes of... | place: USA: West Boothbay Harbor, Gulf of Maine | collected 2000-07-19
AACTGTTGAAGCTCGTTGGAAAAGGCTTTTTGTTTTACGCGGCGTTTAGTATGACGGCGTTCGCGCTGAGCTCGAAATCGATGAAGTCGCATCCAATTCCTACGCGTTACGATGTGTTTTTGGACAGCGCGAAGACGGATAAAATTCGCGCGTTGCATGTGGATGGGAACCAGCTCACGTGGGCGCCGAGGGCGCGAATGGTTGTGAGCGCGACGCCGGAATCCGTAGGGACTCCATTTGACGAGCCGCGCGAGGTTGAAATTGTCTATCACACGTCGAGGCCCGCAGATGCGCCGATCCCGTACGACACGTTGTTGAAGAACAGAGTTGATCTCAGTGCCCCGGATGCTAGAAATGCTCCAAACTTTACGCCGTGGATTGCGCTGTTTTCTTTGGCTATTATTATAAGCGTGTTTCGCAACGCGGGTCAAGGCACGTACGGGTCGCCATCCGGAGTTTCGCGCGGCGGACCGGGTGGGCTGTCAATGCCTGGAATTCAACGCGGTGGACGCGCGCGAGATGCGTTGGCGCCGCCGACGACGACGTTTGACGACGTCGCGGGCGTGGACGAGGCGAAAGAGGAGTTGACGGAGATTGTAGACATTTTGAAGAATCCAGAAAAGTACGCCAAACTCGGCGCGCGACCGCCGAGCGGAGTGCTGCTCGTGGGCGCGCCCGGGACAGGAAAGACGTTACTCGCGCGCGCTGTTGCGGGCGAGGCGGGCGTGCCGTTCATTTCCATCTCGGCATCGGAGTTTGTAGAATTATACGTGGGTATGGGCGCGGCGCGCGTGCGCGAAGTCTTCGCTCGCGCCAAGGCGCAGTCGCCGGCCATCGTCTTCATCGACGAAATCGATGCCGTGGCGAAGACGCGCGGCGATGGGAAGTTGCGTGGCATGGGTAACGACGAGCGCGAACAAACGCTTAATCAGCTTCTAACTGAGCTCGATGGGTTTGAGACGGAATCTCTCGTGATTTGCATCGCGGCGACGAATCGTCCGGATAGTCTCGACGCGGCGCTTCGGCGTCCAGGTCGTTTCGACCGCACAGTTTCCGTCGACCGCCCGGACAAGCAAGGACGTAAGGAGATTCTCGCCGTGCATACCAAACGTCGCGCACTTCCTCTGGCCGCCGACGCCGGTCTCGACGTCATCGCGCAAATGACAGCCGGCTTTACCGGCGCAGATTTGGAAAACTTAGTAAACGAAGCGGCGCTGCTCGCCGGTCGCGCAGGGAAGACGAAGGTTGGATATAGCGAGTTTGAAGCCGCTGTGCTTCGCACCGTGGCTGGCATCGAGAAGAAACGCAGTTTGTTGACCATGTCAGAAAAGCGTACGGTGTCGGCGCACGAGGTTGGGCACGCACTCGTCGCCACAGCCGTCGGGCGTTTGCTTCCGGATACTGAGCGTCCAGAAACGCTCAGTATCGTCAGTCGAAGCGGCGGTGCGCTCGGATTTACGTATACGCCTCCGACCGAAGACAAGAGTTTGATGTACAAGGATGAGCTTTTAGGGAAAGTGACAATGTTCATGGGTGGCAGGGCGGCGGAAATGGTGGTGTGCAAGCGCATTAGTTCAGGCGCGAGCGACGACATTCAACGCGCGACGAATTTAGCGTACAAGAGCATCGCCGAGTTAGGCTTTAGCGCGAATGTGGGGCCCATGAGTGTGTCCACGCTCTCCGCGGGTGGGAACGAGGAAATGCTCATCGGGTCAGACAAGTCTAGTGAATCCGACGCCGTGGTCGAGAGAGAAGTTAAGCACACGCTCTCTACGGCGTTGCTCGTGGCGTGTGACGTCGTGCGCTCCAACGCCGAAGTCATGGCGGAGCTCACGAAGGTTTTGAGTGAGAATGAGAAAGTCCAAGGTGACGAGTTACAAGCATTCCTCAATCGCGTCGTAGCGCCGCCTTCATTAGCCGCATACTTGCGAGGGGATGCGCCACCGATTACCAAGGCAGACATCGATTTGATGTCGACGTTTCCGCTTCCGGAAGTTTTACCGCCCGGAGCGGAGCGATAGACACGCGTCCGCGACTCACCCTCGTCATTTTAATTTTTAGTGAAACGCATGATACAACCGCCTAAATAATACAAGCCAATCCGCCTACTACTGCTGCTACTGTTTCTAATCGCTATGATGCATGTGTTTCTATTGGTTGAAATATTCATGAAACACCGTCTTTTGCAAATCCTTCTTGTTTACTTTACCCATGGCGTTGCGCGGTATCTTGTCGACAAATTTAACCGCGCGCAAGTGCATTTTAGCCGCCAAACGCGTGCGGGCCCATTGGATGATATCGCCTTCAGTCACGTTGACGGGTTCGCCGGTTTCAGTCGATCGATCGAGCACGACGAGCGCCACAGCGCGCTGGCCGTACGCTTCGTCTGGAATTCCTATCACGGCGACCTCCGCCACGGCTTGGTTTTCGAGCAAGCGCGCTTCGATTTCAAGCGCGCTCACTTTAAACCCGCCAACTTTGAGCACATCCACCGACGCTCGGCCGAGAATTCGCCAATATCCGTCACTTGTCATCGCGGCCACGTCGCCAGTCTTGAAATACCCATCAGACGTAAAACTCTCCGCCGTCGCTTCGGCGTTGTCAAAGTATTCGGCGAATAAATTTCCACCCTTGACGAGAAGCTCGCCGGGTCCGAGTGCAAAGTCATCCCCAGGGTCCTCTTGATCCCCATCGCTCGCTTCGAGCGGTGCGAGTTTAACGTCTACGCCAGGCAAGGGTAACCCGACAAATCCAGCTTTGTGTTTGCTCTCGTCGTACGGATTACTCAACGCCATGCCGATTTCTGTCATGCCGTAACGCTCGAGCAAACTTCTCCCGGTGACTTTGCGCCACTCTTCAAGAATCGGAACCGGGCACGCTGCCGATCCGCTAACGGTTAATCTCAGCCTTGACGCCGCATCTATGGAAGCCGCGCGCGTTTCCGCGGATAAGTTCCCTTGTAGCGCTCTGAGAAGCATGACGTACATCGTCGGTACGCCCATAAAAATCGTCGCCGGCGGTTGCGTCGAGTCGCGAAGACGCGCCCACACCGCGCGAGGAGCAAATTGTTTTTGAAACTCAACCGTGGCGCCAGACATGTGCGCACTCAACCATGCGTTCACGATGCCGTGTATATGATGCAACGGCAATGCGTGAATGATTCTGTCGCTCGAACTCCATCGCCACGCCTCGATGAGTCCCGCGCACTGCGCGTACAACGACGCGTGCGTATGCAACGCCCCTTTGGGCTGGCCCGTGGTGCCACTGGTATAAATAATCAACGCTCCATCACTCGGTTCGATGTCCACGTCCACTCCATCCGTTTCGCTCGCATCGCCATCACCGAGCGATTCGAAGAGTGTCTTTGTCACGTGCGCGACGTTGACGTCGAGCGCGAATTTCTTCGCCGCGCGCTCATACTTTTCACGCGTCTCCACATCATCCTCGCCCTCGGCGCTGGGTGGAATCAACACCACGCGCAATCCTGAATGTCGCATCACGTACGCCGCGTCATCTTCCGAATGCGACGACGCGATGGGCACTAAAACCGCCCCCTTTGTCCACGCCGCGTACGCCCCCGCGCAAAACTCCGCCCCGGGCGTCGCCGCCAGCCCCACGCGCTCGCCTCTCGCCACATTCGCCAGCACCGATGACGACGCTAACGCTCGAGCACCACGCATGAGTGCTTTATACGTCACCTCGCGCCCAAACGCGTCGACGACGGCGACGGCATCCGGATTCGCGCGCGCCGACCGACGCGTCGCCTCGCGCGCCGACCCCTCCGCGCCGTCATTCCTCCCGCTCCCGTGCGCCATCGCCCCCGCGCGCGACGTGGCGCGACGCGACTGACGCCACGCACATCGCGCCCGCGTCACCGCGCCCGCGTCGACGCTCGGCGACCGCGCGACGCGCGCCGCGGGCGACGAAAACGTCGTGGTGGTGGTCATCGTCAGCATCACCGTCACGTCGCACAGCGTCGCGTGCGCGCGACGCATGCGGTCTCACGCGACGCGACCGTCTCGCGCGACGACGCGCGAACGACGACGAACGCGTCGGCGTCGGCGCCCGCGCGAACGAGAGCCGTCGACCGTCGTCCAGCGTCGACCGGGCGCGCGTCAATGGCGCGGTCGCGCGCGAACGCGTCCACGCAAAACCAACCCGCGTGACACCATCCTAGCACACACACATACCACAGTACGTCCAACGCCCACATTGGTGCATCATAAATAATTCCACGGTACAGCTACATCGAGCTCAACCTCCACAGAGTACTTTACTTATAAACCCTACCGATTTATGTCTAGGGTTGAGTGTGCCCCGTCGCCAGGGCGGCGCATCGCCGCGACGCGTTCGCCACTTCCCGCACGTCCACGTCCTCGCACCGATGGCGCTCAACAAGGAATTCTACGCCTCCATGTTCGCCGCGTCCGCGCGCGCGCACGCCGCGCCGTCCGCGGCGCCGGCGACCGTCGCCCCGTTCGCCGCGCACGCGAAGAAGGAGTTCGACATGACCAGCTTTTTGAAGGATCTCGCCGCGGTGCGTGATGCGATGCGATGCGATGATGCGCGGTTGGGCGCGTATGCGATGCGTGCGCGCGCGGTGCGACGGCGGCGATGGATGGGGTGATTTTTATGCCATCGCATCGCGCGCGCGGCGAGGGCGAACGCGCGCGGGCGCGCGCGTGGGCGCGTCGTCGCGCGCGCGCGCCGCGATCGCGGGATCGATCGGACACATCTTGTGGCGCCGTTGGAGGGGGTGTGCGTTGAGGTCACGATTGGTCGATGGTCCCGAGTCGTTGAGATTTTCTGCAGTTGGGGTTCGCGACTGCGGGTGGATTAGTCGGCGCGGAATGACGACGACGCGTTTCTCGATGACTGACGTTGTGCATTGTGTGTGTTTATATACGTATAGGGTGGTGTTTCTGGTTCGATCGCGAAGACGGCGACGGCGCCGATTGAACGCGTCAAGTTGTTGATTCAAACGCAAGACGCGAATCCGAAGATTATGAGCGGCGAAGTGCCGCGCTATACGGGTATCGTGAACTGCTTCACGCGTGTGACCGCGGAGCAAGGGTTTGCGTCGTTCTGGCGTGGGAACACGGCGAATATTGTTCGTTATTTCCCTACCCAGGCGTTTAACTTTGCGTTCAAGGATACGATTAAGGGGTTGTTCCCGGCGTATTCGCCCAAGGATGCGTTTTGGCCGTTTTTCGCCGTCAACATGGCGTCTGGCGGTCTCGCGGGTGCCGGTTCTTTGTTGATTGTGTACCCGCTCGATTTCGCGCGTACGCGTTTGGCGGCTGATGTCGGTACGGCGAAGACTCGTGAATTCACGGGTTTGGTGGATTGCTTGTCCAAGATTGCCAAGCGCGCCGGTCCGATGGCGCTCTACCAAGGTTTCGGCGTCTCCGTGCAAGGTATCGTCGTCTACCGCGGTTCGTACTTTGGTTTGTACGACACTGGTAAGGGGGCGTTGCTCACCAAGGACTCTTCTTTCATTTTCAAGTTTGTCGTCGCCCAAGTCGCCACCAACGCCGCGGGTGTGCTCTCTTATCCTTTCGACACCGTCCGTCGTCGTTTGATGATGAACTCTGGCCAAGGCAAAAAGTTGTACAACGGCACGATCGACGCCTTTGCGAAGATTTACGCCCAAGAAGGTATGGGTGCGTTCTTCAAGGGTGCCTTCTCTAACGTTCTTCGTGGCGTTGGCGGTGCGCTTGTGCTTGTCATGTACGATGAAATTAAGGCTGTGATCAACCCGGAATAAGCATCTGAGCGACGCGGCGACGGATCGGAAACGACCGACTGTTTTTCTGTAGTATTCTACTAGCCGCGGCGGCGCGAGCCGTGACGCAATGAACGAAATGATGCTGGGCTATGTAATTACCACATACAATTTAGACACGCTAAATTTAAACACAATCGCACACAATCGCACTGTACAACAAGCGGTATTCAATTACAACGCGCGGAAAGTCGCCCTAGAAAAAGTCAGCCATGACGTCTTCGGGGGTGTTTTCGATGCCACGCCTCTTTGCCATCATCCGACACACCTCGCCGATTGTAATCGGCTCGTTTGAAATATACATGACATCGGTATTATGATACTTGGAGCCGCCCATGTCGCACACGAACATCCACGTAGGCTTGCCTTCGGGCGTGAACGACGCGTCGGCGCGGAGCGCGACGCCGACCCCGTACAGGCGCTCCTCGCTGAAAGATTTCCTTCTCGGAAGCCTCACTCGTACCAAAGTATTCGTCAACGCAATGGATTGACTTTGATTGTTATCTCTAGGCTCGCCGAGGTGCGCGAGTAGCGACTTACGCGTCGCGCGCTTACTCTCCAACCGCGTTCGAATCGCCTCGAGCGCCTCTGGCGAATACGCGCGCGTCACCTCTCGAATCGCCTCCTCTTCCAGCGACGAGTTCGGCGACTTCCCACCATGCACGGGCGTTGGCGTGGAAGACTCCATGCCCCAATGCCCGAGCGCGCTCATCGCGCGCCCGTGTTCGAGCTGTAAATTCAAAATCCTCGCCGCCTCCACCGTCACCGCCGGGGTCTCGTGCCGAATCGCCACCTCCCCTCGCGCCACGTCCACATCCATCATCACCCCAAGCCTATCCCTCAAATACCGTATCAGCCCCTCCCCAGCACCACCACTCAACGCCTGCATCGCCGACCCTCGCGTCACGCGCACCACGCACGTGCGCGCGTCCCGCCACGTCCCGAGCGCTCGAGGCGCGCACGACTCAAAAAACCTCACGCGCGCCCGCGCCCCCCCGGTCGTCTCCGCGCTCGTCTCCAGCGCCGGCAACGCCGACACCACATCGCGCACGACGCGCGCGCGGCGACGAGCGCGCGCGACCTCCGCCTCGTCGTCCTCCGCGCGCACGCCATCGCCATCGTCATCATCGCCACGATGACGCATCGCGACGCCATCGTCCTCGTCCGCCTCGTCCGCGCCTCGCCTCGCCGCGCGCCCATCGCGCGCGCGATCGACGCGCGCGTGCGTCACGGTCATGCCCCTCGCCTCGCGCCGCACGCGTCGGCGTCTGTCGTCATTCGTCGTCGTCGAGCGACGCGTTTTTCGATGAAAACTTGTGTTTCATATTGACGTACAATCGACCAATCACGCACAGAGCGCGAGTCCCTACGCGTTGGACAAATTTTCGTGCGCGAGCCACGTCAGAGCGCACCAGAATGCGTGCCGATCGATATCGATATCGATCGATGGCGCGACGGCGCTCGATCGACGCCGCGCATCGATCGACGCATTCGATGTCGCTTTCAAACGCGCGCGCGGTCGAGGCGGAGGACGACGACTGGATGGGCCGCGGCATTGGTTGGACGACGACGACGACGTCGATGGGTCGTCGACGCGATCGCGGTCGTCGCGCGGTGGTGGCGTGCGCGTGCGTCGCGCTCGCGCTCGCGCCGCGCGCGGCGGCGGCGGTGACGGCGCGCGACGACGATGTCGGGGCGCGGGGTGCGACGTGGGCGTCGGGCGGCGTGGCGCGCGCGTACGTCGACGTCGCGGATGTCGACGCGTACGACGACGACGACGACGACGCGTTGTTTGATGCGGCGTTATTCGCCGACGCGTTCGCGGACGACGACGACGCGGACGCGGACGCGGACGAGGACGTTTGGGCGCGGGCCGTTGCAACGGCGGGAAAGACGATGACGAACGACGACGACGCGAGGCGTCGCGCGGCGTCGATGGCGACGGGCGCGACGCGTGCGAGGGAGGAGGATGATGATGTCTCCATGCGCGCGGATGAGGCGGAGGAGGATGCGGGCGCGGATGCGGAGACGGCGGCGGTGTTGGCGAGCTTGGTCGAGCTCGGGGGGGCGGAGGCGCGCGCGTTGTTCGACGAGGCGACGCGTAAGTTTGGGATTGATTTCGATGCGGATGATGACGATGAGGACGATGATGAGGATGAGGATGAGGAGGAAGGTGAAATGTATCTCCCGCCACCGGCGTCGTCGTCGTCGGGCGCGGCGGATGTCGACGACGTCTCGAGCGAGCTGCTCGCCGTGGAGTACCGCGAAGAGGAGGATGATAGCGAAGACGAGGCTGCGATTGAGGCTCGGAAGAAATTATTGTTGGAATTAGGGGTTAACATAGACGAAGAGCCGCCGCGTCCCGCAGTGGTTGAGCCAGAGCCAGAACCGGCGCCAGAGCCAGAGCCAACGCCAGAGCCAACGCCAGAGGTGACGACGGTGCCGCGCGAGCGACGACGCTCGCTCTTAGGAATGATTGATATCAACTCCGCGATGTGGCTCGGATGGAATAGCTTGCCGGCGCACTTGCAGCAACGCGTTTCCGCGGCGCCACCGTCGCTGGATACGGATGATTCGCGCGTCGTTCGCGTCGGCGGTTATTGGCGCGCGGCGTCGGCGAATAATCGACGTCGTCGGCAGAGTAAATCGCGCAACGGGTTTCCACTTCGTCGCGGCCAGAAGGACGAAGTCGTACAGGAGTGCAATCAACGATATAACGTGGTGAGCGTGCAGTGTTTTGGTGAAAATTCAAATCACGTCGCCGTCACCGTCAAGGGTGCGCACTCGTTGTACCCGGGTGACTTCATCACGTTTGAGCGCCTGGGCGCGGACGACTCATCGCTCATCTCCAAGATGAATCGTCAGTATCGCGTGTACGCCATCCCCGCATCACTTAGCACCGACCAAAGCGCGATTAACTGGCAAGAAGTGTGGAAAACATCACCTTTCCTCGACGGAGAACATTCAGTCTTCGCGGTGACCTTTGACGTCGCTCCGGGCGCGGCGTGCGACGTCTACCCAAATCCCGGTGCCATCGTGCGTCGCAGCGCCAACGCGCGTTTGCCGTTCTGCGAAGCAACCTAATTATATGTAAAATTACACAAGCCAATAGCACGCACAATAGTACTACACCACCGCGCACGCGTCCCGGCGCGTCAACTCACGAAACCGACGCCGAGCTCCACGAACGACTCCCCGCTCACCACGAGTTTCCCCGCGTCTTGTAGCGCACGCATCTGCGGCCTAAATTTCCGAAACGCCTCGCTCGACTTATGCGCACCGAGATAATCCTCCTTGGTTCGATATCGCTCGTAAATCGAATACTTTAACGGCTCGGCGTCGCTCTGCGCGATTTCATAGTGCAACAAGAATGGCTCTCTCGCGCGACACCAATCCGCCGCCTCGCCCCACGCGCGAACCAACGCGCGCGCGTCCGCGGCATCCACGAACGTCAAATCCACGCGCAGCACGAACGCGCGCGCGCCGTTCCTCGCGCGCAGCGACGCGCCCGAGCGCGCGTTTGAGCCGCTCCACGCCTCTCGAGCGACGAGCGCGCACGCGAGCAACCACCCGAGCGCGGCGCCGAGCGCGGATCCGCGGCGATGATGATGATGCGACGACGACGACAACGACGGCGAGCCGTCGCGTGCGCGCGGCGCCATGGACTCGACGGCGACGGCGGCCGCGCGGCGCGTTGTGACGACGAATCAAGAAAAAAGTGGATAAAGTTCGCGCGACCCTCACTCGCTGACGCGTCCGCCCGACGACGGCGCCCGACGATTCGTCCGCGCGCGCGCACGCACGCACGCACACACACGCGTTTTCTACCCTCGCCACGGCGCTGTCGCGCGAGATGACGCACGACGCCGCGGATGCGTCGCGCGATGCGCCGCGATCCGCCGCCAGAGTTCCGCCCTCGTCGGCGTCGCCGGCGCTTGCACCCGCGCCGTTCGCCGCGTCGTCGGTGTTCGAGCACGCGAGAGCGCTGGTTGAGAGTTCGCGCGCGGCTGCTGCGGGTGGCGGCGCGGGGATCATCGCGCGTACGGCGAGCGCGCCGTTGGATCGCATCAAGCTGTTGTTTCAAGTGCAAGCGATGGCGTCGAGCGGGACTTCGGCGACGGCGTATACGGGCGTCGGTCAGGCGTTTCGGAAGATTTATGCCGAGGAAGGGTTCTTGAGTTTTTGGAAAGGCAACGGGGTGAATGTGATCCGAGTGGCACCGTATGCGGCGGCGCAGTTGTCGTCGAATGATTATTATAAGAGCTTGCTCGCGGATGAGCACGGGAAATTGACGGTGGCGCAACGGTTGATTGCTGGCGCGTGCGCGGGGATGACTGGGACAGCGATTACGCATCCGCTTGATACCGTTCGGCTGCGGTTGGCGTTACCGAATCATGGATATAAGGGCATGACGCATTGCTTTGCGACGGTGCTTCGTACGGAGGGCGTGGGCGCGTTGTACAAAGGGTTGATTCCGACGCTCGCGGGCATCGCGCCGTACGCGGCGACGAATTTCGCCACGTATGATCTCGCCAAGCGCACGTATAAGGATATGACTGGAAAAGATAACACCGCTGTATCGAACCTGTTCGTAGGTGGCGCGTCTGGGACGTTTAGCGCGACGTTGTGCTATCCTCTGGACACCATTCGCCGTCGCATGCAAATGAAGGGTAAGACGTACTCAAGCATGTGGGACGCCGTGCGCACGATTTCGCAAACGGAAGGCTTTCAAGGCTTCTTTCGCGGTTGGACCGCAAACACGCTCAAAGTTGTGCCGCAGAACAGCATTCGTTTTGTGAGCTATGAAATCTTGTTGAGCTTGTTGTTCAGCGAAGATGAAATCGCGGCGCGTAAAAAGAAGGCGTAACGCAACGTTGTCACCGCCCCCCTCTATAGAGCGAAGATTAGTCATGCATCGATTCTTAGTTGATTTATGTTCGTCATAATGGGTCTGAACTAGCGCACAGGCTTGCGACCGTTTGTATTTTATATTCATTCTTTTGATTTATTACATCTCGCTGGCGTCGCTGTGCTTCATTTTGTACCTGGTACATTTCTTCGTCTCATTTATTTACTTCCAGTTCTCCACAACCTCGACGCGAGGCATGCTAAGTCGCACGTCGGTGTATCCCTCATGCGACGGCTTCGCGTAATCTACGTTCCAGAACTCAGCCTCGTGCCTAAACGGGTTAAACGCCATGATGGATTCGCTGCGAAAGATGTCGGCGCCATCCGTCGTCCTCGTTAGCTTGACGTCGTATCCGCTCAAATGGCTCACCTTGGGCAACAGACGAATTGCGTGCTCGACAGAATGCGCCGTATCCCAGTCGTCATGGAGCGCCGCGAGATGATGCTCGCATACGAACGCAGATCGACACAAGCGGCAACAAAACATGGTGGTGGACGACGACCACGCCTCGCATCCCGCGACGCGACACCTCTGCACGCACGGGAACACGTCCGTCGTCATTAACTCATGCTTGGCGCGTTTACTCTTGCTCAGCCGGTGTTTGCGACGTTTCCAAATGCTTAATTCATGCGTGGAATCGCTCCAATTAGGCAGTGTAATTGTCTTTACGAGATTGAAACGTTTCGACAGTCGACGTAAAAACCGCGAGCCGGCGGTGCTTCCTTGCCATTCGCCCACGACGGCAATGGAGTCGACCTTGGAATCACGCAGATGCTCAATCGCCACATCACCATCGCGCGGTTCGCAGCAAAAGAGCATTCCACTCACATTCACGACAGCATCATCGTCGGTGGTGCTTTCTGGTTCATTGCAAACTGGCGTCACGTTCGACTCGTCGAAGACTCTGACGCCGCATCGACGCAACACGTCGGTCCAATACGGCGCCCGTCTCGCGCCCGCTTCTCGCCATCCTTCGATTGGAGCGGCATCTTTCAACGCCAATATAGCTTCAAAGCTAGGCACCGCAGGGGCGTAGATCTGTGTGGTCCACTGTCGGCATGCCGTGCGCCATCTTCCTATGGACGCCGGGCACGGCGCGGGAGGCAGCGCCTCTGGTACACATCCTTCGCGAGACGCCGCGTGACTAAATTCAGTGCGCTTGTGATGCGCGACCGCGATAGCGTCTGCGTATTGGCGCATCAACGCATCGTATCGCGACGTAATGGCGTGTTCGGGTCCATCTTTCGCCATGATCAGCACGCCCTCAATCGTTTGCATCAACGTCACGTGTAACAACGGGTTTGGATCTTCAGAAACGAGCCGCGCGCGCTCTCGAATATCCAACGACCTGCGATATTGCTCCAACAGGCGCTGATAGTAAAACACGATTTCATCCGGCAGCGCGTGCCCTTCCATGTAAGGCATGACGTAATTTTCGATTGCGGTGACCATCTCGTTGGCAAACGTAAAGTCGTACGCCGACGTCACGACGGTGAGGTACTCTTGAAACGTCGGACCTTGAACGCACAAATCGCACGTCTCGAAAAAGTGTGCTACAGCTCCAGCGACGATGTCCACTTCTGCACCCATGGCAAGGGCGGTGACGGCTGGAATTTGCTCTAAAAGCGGCTTCACGCGGCATTGTTGAGCCGCAGAGTCCACCGACTCACGTCGCTGACGTTTTGCCTCCGCGCCCGCGTCATTCGTTTGCTCTGACGCTTGCGATCCTTGCGAAGACGCCGTTTCTCGCACGTTATCACCGCACATCTTCGACATGGTCATATCTTGATGATCAGCCTTCGCGTACGGCACATCAAATAACTCGTCGCTAAAATGTGGATTTCGCTGCCACTCATAGTCGACGTCCCACGGACACGTCGCGGCGCCGTCGTAAAACTCCCGTCGAATATCGCCCCCAAAATCACACATCGCATGCATCATATCATCAAACGCCTTTATCAATTCCCTCAACGACGCGTACGAATCCTTTCCTAAAGCGCTAACTTTCGAATTCCGCAACCGAAACTTCAACTCCTTTGTCTTTCGGTACACCTCTCGAAAGCACTCAAACGCCCAACGCCGATGTCTATACACCGTCGCACTCACTCGCAGCGCCACCAGCGCGCTCACCATGGCATTCAAATGTATCGCCACGTGATCTCGTAGATTCAATCGCGCGTGTACGCGTCGTCCGCCGTTCATTCGTTCACGCTTTTCGCGCTCGAGCACATCCTTGGCCGTCTCGCGCTTTGAAATCATCAATCCACACGCCTTCATCGCGCACACGACGCCCGGCGAGTTCAAATCGAACCACGACCGATCGGGGATCATGAATTTCGCATTCGTCCCGGCGACGATGTGCTCGTATCCGGGCGGCACGATCGTCGTCGTCGCGAAACGATGCGCAGACGCGCCTCGGTGCGCATCGTCTGTGCTTATGAAGCGCCAACCGTGCGCGACGAACGGGGCGAAGAAACTCGCGGGCGTGGGTGCGCGCGTGGACGAATTCGAATTCGTCGACGCGACAGCGTCGACGCCACCTCGCGCGCCAAGCGTCGGGCGCTCCATGCGCCGCGGTGTGGCGCGTGGTGCCTGGGCGAGCGGTTGGCGCCAAAATTTGAAAATGTTTTCAAAACATTTTCCACCCGACCGCGCGGTTTTCTCCCGGAAGCGGCGCTGTGCGTGCTACTAGATTTTTTATGGTACACTGTGCTAAAGACATTCTAATAACCGGAAATTCGAGACGAGGCGCGAGTTCTACGCGTCACGGCGCTCCAGAGCGCGGCTTTGTTCATTCTGCGACGCTGGGCCGAGGCGGTTACGCTCCGGCGCGCACGAGTTCGACGACGCCCATGGAATTCTCTACCGTTCCGAACGCTCGCGGCGGCCAGACGCGCACCCATGCGCGACCTAAAATCATATCCTCTGGCACGGGCCCGTAGTCGCGGCTATCGGTGCTGTTTAATGGGTTATCGCCTTGGAGCCACACGCTTCCCGGCGGCACCGACACCCGACGCGTTCTCAACTTAAAATTTCTCCCGTATGAGTACGGCACGTCGATGACGTCCCCGCCTAAACCTACCGCGCGCTTAAACACCAATTGCGTCGGGTTCGTCGGCGACGTCGCGAGCACGACGTCACCTCGGCGCGGCGTTCGACCCTTCACCGCGCTCAACCGCTCCACGAGCACGACGTCGCCGCTCGGATTAAACGTCGGCATCATGCTCGGACCAACGCACAAGGTCAAGTCCACGACGTGCGTCTTAATCGCCGTCATCCAAATCACCACTCGCGCCATCTGCGTACGCGCGCGTTCGTTCGTGCACCAGTCAGTCGTCCGCGCGAACACACACTCGCGCTGTCGCTGTCGCGCACGAGAACGCCTCATCGACGCACCTCCGCCGCGTGTCGGCGCACATCGCCGAACGCGCGTCGCCAAACCATCGCCCTCGTTCGCGACGATACCTTCGCGCGCGCGACCGCCGCTCGCCCTCGCGCGTCGTCGCGAAATGCGGCGCAGCCCGAACGCGTGACGTGGACAACAACCCCGATCGCGTCACTGTACGACGCTCGCGCGCCGCGAGCCAGAGCCTTTTCGCGGTCGACGAGTACGAGCACGCGCGCACCGTCCATGACTCGCGCGGCGATGACGACGATGGCGACATCGACGACGGCGACGACGGCGCCACGCGCGAGGCGTGGAAGTGGAAGTGGATATACATCATCGTTCGCGCGAGCTCCGGCGGTACAGACGGCGACGGTGGCACCGATGGCGCGCGCGAACGCGCGCGAACGCGACGATGTGAACGCTCGAGAACGCGTGCGCGCGCGCGCGATGGAGTTCCACGAGGCGTCGCGCGTGCTCGGGGACTTGGCCGTGGGCGTAGGGCTGCCGTGCACGGTGCAAAACTGCGGGGACGCGATCTATCGCTCGACGCTCGATGCGGAATTGCGACGGGAAATTACGCCGCTTCTGACGCCGGCTGGAGGGGCGATTTTAGCGGCGTTGGCGACGTATGGGTTGATCACGCCGGGCGTGGTGCCGGGATTTTTAGATTATTTTGTCATTCGGCCGCTTTCGGGGACGCTTCGCAAGTCGTATTCGTTGGATGACTTTGTGCTGGGGAAGAAACTCGGTGAGGGTGGATTTGGGGTGGTGTACTACGCCGAGGGCGTGAGTGATGGCAAATCGTACGTGCTGAAGCGATGCAGTGATTATGGTGAGGCGGAGATGTGGATGAATGAAAGAGTGCAAATTGCGTGCGCGGGGGCGTGCGCGGATTTTGTCACGTCGTTCGCCGGACCGCCGGTGAAAAGAGGTGAGGACGACTCGCTTTGGCTGGTGTGGAAGTATGAAGGGTCATCGACATTGTTTGAGTTGATGAAGGACAAGAGTTTTCCATACAACGTGGAGCCGTATCTGTTTCCAGGGGGTGAAGTTCCGGGAGACTTGCCGCCGGGGACGCGCCGTACGGCGATGATTATCGGCAAAGTTTTGGATCAAATTCTTGACTCATTGGCGCGTATTCATAACACTGGTATCGTTCATCGCGATGTCAAGCCAGAGAACATTTTGTTTGATGAAAGTTCGGGTAAGTTTCGCTTAATCGACCTCGGGGCGGCGGCGGATTTGAGATATGGTGAGAATTATTCGCCCAAAGATTTCATTTTTGACCCTCGCTTCAAGGCGCCTGAAGAGTACATCATGAGTAGACAGACCCCGGAGGCGCCTGTGCTTCCCGTAGCACTAGCGCTGTCGCCCGTTCTGTGGCAGCTTAACCTCCCCGATCGGTTTGACATGTATAGCACGGGGGTGATGTTGCTCCAAATGTGCATCCCAGGGCTTCGTGGCGACAATGAATTGATCAAGTTTCGCCGTGCGCTCGAAGAAAACGACAACGACTTGACGGCTTGGAGGAATAGCCTTCCACCGCGTCAAGCGGCAAAATTTGCCGATGGATTTGCCGTTCTCGATTTGGACGACCGCGCGGGTTGGCGCTTGGTCAAGCAACTCATGGCGACTCAAGGGAGCGCGCGACCTGGCGCACTCGGCGCTCGCGGCTCGCGATTCGTGCAAGGTAGAAGCGGCTTCTTGGACGTTGCCGAAAAGTTGTTCCCCCTTCCTGAAGAAGGTGAGCAAGGCGAGAATGATGGGTTTGGTAAATGGTTACTCTTCCGCGTTGCTCGAAGCGGCACGCGAAAAGAGGGCGGTTTCACCGAGGCGCAGCTTCGCGAGTTTGAGGAAGAGGGTGATATTAAAGAAGAAGGCGATGGTCGAAAGTATCTCGGCATGGTCGCCACGGAAACTTTGGCAAGCTATGGCGTCGACAAGGTTGAGCGTACAATTGACCGCAAGAGTACGAAACAGAAAAAACCAGGCGGCTTCAACTTTGGAGATTTAGCGGACAAGTTCTCTAGCGTGTTGAACTCGGATGACGAGTAAGCACGACACAACATTATATCTATTTTTTTCATTGACAAACTCTTATTTTTTTAATTTACACCGGCTTCTTCTTTTGAAGTGTGATGAACAAGCGATCGTCATCGTCGTCGTCGAACGGCTGACCGTCGCCAAACAACCCAGACTCCTCGCAACATTCATAAAACGTCGCGAGTTGCCCCCAGTCCCCGCGATCCTCAAAACCAATCACAATCGCGGTGTCTTCATCCGCGAGCGCCGCCATGGTATCCCCGAGCGCGCGCATCGTCGTCTTGTTCTGTGAATACATGATATCGCTACCGATGATCATGTGCGGCTTCTCCGCGAGCGATTCCACGAACGCCACAACCTCATTCCAATCCCCGAACGGCGCGTTCACGTCATCATCGCTATCATCGCTATCTGCAACGCGTTCAACGCCTGGTTTAATCGCCCATCCAAGCCTTCTCGCCTCGGCATTCGTCATTCCGCTCGCCTCGACGTTTGCCGCCAACAACTCCATGGTTTCATCCGTCAGCGTCACTTTTTTCGCCCCCAGCGCAGCGACGACGATGCCAAACAACCCCGCCCCAGCACCAATCTCCAACACGCTCGTGTGCTCGGTGACCACCCCGCGTCGGGCTAATTCGCAAATATCCGCCCTCGACAACGTCGCCGTCCTCTCGCTCGCCGTCGCAGCCGTCGCGCGCTCCGCCTCCGCGCGCTCCAACGTCTTGGCGCACACATACCTCGCCGTGACGTACGCCATGGGCCAAATCACGCTCGACGTATCTCCACAAAACTTATCGCTCTGCGACCCGCGCTGGGCGATCGTCACGCAATCGCTCACGCGCGCTTCATCATCCCCGCGCTGCCGCCGCACCACTTCGAGCGCGCGATGGGTAAACGTCACCACCGCCGCGCGCTGGTCCACGCCGTGAATGCGCGCCCAGTCCGCATCGGTCTCTCGCGCGTCATTCGCCGACGCCATGCCGCGCGACGATCGATCGCGCGCGTCGATCGCCGACGAATGGCGTCGATGTGTGCGCGTCAGCATCCTAGAAGCGTCAGTGTGCGGCTCAACAATCCGAAACCATCGCACCAGTCATGTCGTCGATGAGCGCCAAACTCGCCGCCAAGCACGCCAAGACGCTGCCGCCGTCCGAGCTCTCGCGCGTGCTCCGCGGCGCGTACGAGGCGATCGATGGGGACGACCCGCAGACGTGCGCGCGCATCGCAACGACGGCGCTGAAAAAGTACCCTCGGTTACAAATCGCGCGCGTGCTCCGCGCCCTCGCGCGCGTGCGCATGGGCGTGCACGACTACAACGAAGCATTCGATGAGGTGTGCGCCGTTCGCGATGAGGGCGTGGTGGATGGAAGCGTCTTGCGCGCGGTGTTGATGTTTTTCAGGGAAGTGGACGCGCCCGAGGAGGCGCGCGAGACGCTCGAGCTCGTGACGACGTCCAATCCGACGAATATAGACGGATTACAGAGCCTATTCGTGGAATACGTGCGAGAACGTATGTTTCGTGACGCACAGGTGTGCGCGATGAAGATGTATAAGACGACGCAGGATGCGAGACATGTGCTTTGGGCGACGACGTGCATGCTGGCGCAAGGCGAAGACGAAGGCGCGGATATCGACGAAGATGTGTTCGCCGATCGCTTACAAAAGGCACCAAAGATGTCGTCGGAGTCATTACTGGCACTCGCTAAAGGTATGCTCGGAAAATTGTGCGAGAAAGGGGAGATTAAGGAGTATGATGCGCTGGCATTGTACGCTCGGACGTTGGCGACGTCGGGCGCGCGGGACAAAGCGTACGACGTCGTGGCGTCCACGTTGGGTGATACGTGTATTTCGATGCCGATTGAGCGCGAGCGCATGCGAGCACAATATGCTTTGGCGTGTGGGAAACGCGCTGAGGCGCGCGCGCACCATGAAAAGGTGTTGGAGATGGCGCCAGATGATTGGGATTCTATGAACGCCGCGTTGGATTTACTCGCCGAAGACGACGACGCCGGCGCGCTGGCGAAATTGTGCAAGGATATGCAAGTTTTAGGTTTAGGAGCGACGGATGGCACGGATATTGATAGCATGGAGACATTGTCGCGCGTACCTGTGGTACGCATGCCACAAAAGACGATGAATGCGGCGAAAGCGACGGGGTTCGTGGAATCGCTCGTCGCCAAAGTCGAAGAAGGCGGCGGCGAACGTGTCGTCGGTCGCGGCGCGTATCTCCTCCGAGTCGAGCTAAAATATAGACTTTTAGACGACGCCGACGAGGTTAGCGCCATGGCATTCGCGGAATCTATCGCGGCGTACCATGAACGATTCGGATCGTGGAATAGCTGCGCGCAAGATTTACGTCGCTACGCTTCGGCGCTCGGCGGCGGAACGCTCGAACGCGCTCGATCCTGGCTCGTCGACGAGCTCCACGCTCGCGCCGGGGCGTGCGCAGACGCCGTGCGAACCGCAGACGACGAATCGGAAAAGCTCAAACTGTTACGCCGCGAAACATCGGCGCTTATAATTTGTGCCGACGCGAACGAGTACGGCGCGTCGTGGAGCAACACGAATGCACGCCGGGACGTTCCCGTCGGCCGCGGCCGCGACGTCGCGCGCTCAATGATGGCTTCGTATCACACATACAGACCTCAGCTCACGCGCACAGATCCTCGGGAATATTTACCGATTGATATCTTCCCCTACTTGGCGTCTCGGGCGTTAGTTGCCGAAGGCGCGGCGAGCAAAGCCGCGGGCGACGACGAGGCGTGCGTCGAAGCGCTCGTCTCCGCCGCGGCTTTGCTCGAGATTGGTTTGAAACACAGCCCACACAACGCATCGATGTTGTTCGATCTAGCCGCGTTGTACATGCTTCTCGGGGCGTCGAATAAAACCTTGCTCATCTTGCGCAAGCTCGACGTCAAGCACATTCAAATGTCGACGTTGATGCAGCACTTTCTTCCGGCGTGGGTCGGCGGCGCCTCCGAAGCTGAAGTGAACAATGTACACACGCGACTCGAATACCTCGAACGTGAAATCGAGAACGACATCGATAAGAGTATCGTTGCCGCATTCATCAATGGCAAGTACACCAAGTGTCTGGAGTTTACAAAGTTTCGCCGCACGCTCAGCTCGGCGCACTCGCTCGCGAGCGCCTCGACGCAGAACGCGTGGGCGGCGTTCGCCAATCTCTTGGCGCGAGACCCGAATACCACGCGCGGGCATCCACTCAGCCCAGAGACGTCAACAATGTCAAAAACGGTATTGATGGGGTGTCTGCATTCGCTCGATCTATCCCAACGTAATTTTCGTCACGGCAGGGCGCGCGATGACGACGGGTGGACGTACGTGGACGATTTGAAGACAAACCCGAGCTGGTTGTCGCCCTTCGTCGGCGACCCGGCGCTCGCGGCGTGCGATTGGTGGGCGTCTCCGATCGAACGCGACGTGGTCGACCCAACATATGAATGGTTTTATGCCGGCGCGCGTGATACGCTGCGTCGACGGGTGTTGCTCGCGCGCTCGATGAAGGCGCGAAACGACGATTCGAGCGCCGAGCTCGACGCCGCTCGGGACGAGCGCGAGAAACTTTTAGCCGCACACTCCACGCACGATGAACGCAGTGAGCAATCGCGCCATGCGCGGGCGTTAGACTTTGCATTGATTGACGATGTAACGTCGTCGTCGACGACGACGACGACGACGTTAAGCGTCGAGGATGCGTTTGAGCAGACGTGCAGAGCGCCCATCGCCGCGCTCGGCGAACCGACGCCGCTCGGCGTCCTGGCTCGAGGCGTCGTCTCAGCGGCGTTCCACGCGAGCTCTTATGCCCAGTACATACGTATGGCGCGGCACATGAAAAATGCATCTTCACGCCTCGACGCCAAGGTGACGACCGCGGCCGGCGAACTCGCAGTCGCCGCCAAGGCGAGCCAAAAAGCGTGCGAGAAATGGCTCCGCGCGCCGCGCGAGTCGAGCGACGCGGTCGCGTCGTGGTACGCCGCGAACGGCGCACCCATCGATGACGACGCGCGCGAGGCGATAGGAGACGTCATGCGCGAGACGTATAAATCACTCATCAGCACGCTCTCGCGTATTCACGATCGTTTAGCGCCGATCGCGAGCGACGCCTAGTCGTCTGCGCGCCTTTAAAAACGCGACCCGACGCGTCTTCGTTTCTTCTTCTGTATTACACCCCGTCGACACACGACGACGACGACGAAAGAATTAGCTATAATGTGCTACAAAAACCACTAACGATACACTAGAACATCACTTTGCCGACGACGAATCATCCTTCGCATCGCCGTCGCCCACGCTCTTCCGCGTCCCAGCCGCGCGTTCCGCCTCCGCCTTGGCGTGCGCCTCCGCCGTCTCCACCCCGTACTCCGCATCCAAACTCTCCTTCGCCCGAAACACCTTACTCTGTAAATAAAACGTCCCCTGCCTCGCATTCGACTCGAACAACGTCTCATACCTCGCGTACACCTCGGCGTACGTCGCGCGCGCATCCACCCCGAGCACCGCGCGCGCCTCCTCCACCGTCATGACCTTCTTCCCAAACATCCCCCCGGCGTTGGCGTGCGCCGCCCCATGCGCCGCCTCGTGCGCCACCCCCGTGCGTTGCGCGTTCACGATCGCTTGCCTATACGCCTGCGACGCCGCGCGCACGAGCGCGGACCCACCCGCGACGAGTAAATTCGCCAAGATTCGCGACGCCATGCGTGCGCGCGTGCGTGCGTGTGTGGCGACGAGTGCGGACGTCGATCGATCGATCGATCGATCGCGTCGATCGCGCGCCGCGTTCGATCGCACCGCGCATCGATATTATATTCCACAATATCGTTCGTCGACGATCGAGAGGGCCACGGGCGCACGGGGTGGGGG